>ERZ1370068.2602-contig-1740_pt1 | contig 34528 bp, 40 predicted proteins | sample MGYA00561227_ERZ1370068 | MGnify/ENA primary metagenome ERZ1370068 (study PRJEB38410, sample SAMEA6850437) | metagenome | study: Metagenomic assessment of the ecological functions of the soil: analysis of the soil microbiota associated with the...
CCAGTTACGTATTGCTTGACGGCGATCTGACCATCGACGCGCGCCTTCACAGCGACCGTCGTGAACAGCTCGACGTTGCCAATCGCATAGAGCTTGACCGGCACACTCTTCGCCGCCACCGCAGTCACGGTCACCGGCACGGCGGGAACCCCCTTTGGCCCCGCGGCATGGGATCCGGGCAAGGCCTTCACGCCCACGAGAACCCCGACGTCCGCCAGAGCGAGCGCGACCATGACCCATAGGCGCCGTTTGCCCGTCATTCCGATCCCCCAATTCGCTGTGGATACGGCTGCGGTGGCGCACAAATCGATCGCTTGCGTCGCAAACGAACCTCGTCCGCGGCCGCCACCAGCCCCCACTAAAGACTGCGCGGACCGGTTTGATTCCTGCCGGGTATTCGCCGGGCTGGCGAACCCCGGGGACGCACGCAGCAGGCCCTTGCCTCACCTCACGAATTGCCGCCTTAGTCGCGAAGCTCGCGGCCCGTGAGCTTGATGAAGAGATCCTCGAGGTTCGCGGGCCGGTGCAGGTAGCGCACGCCCGTGCGCGTGCGCGAGCGTCGGCGAGCAGCGGCTGCGGGTCCGTCGCATAGCAGAACGCGGTCTCGCCGGCGATCTCGAGGCGCGTCGGCGAGCGCGCGGCCGTGCGCTTCGGCCCAGGCCCGCGCGTCGTCGCCGTACACCTCGATCACCTCGGGCTCGACGTGCGCGGCGATCAGCGCGCGCGGCGTGTCGGACGCGATCATCGTGCCGTGGTCGATCACCGCGAGGCGCGTCGCGAGGCGCTCGGCCTCGTCCATGAAGTGCGTCGTGAGCAGGATCGTCTTGCCCTGCGACAGGAGCTGCCGCAGTCCGTCCCAGATCAGGTGCCGCGCCTGCGGATCGAGGCCGGTCGTCGGCTCGTCGAGGATCAGGAGCTCCGGGTCGTTGACGAGCGCGCGCGCGAGCGTCAGGCGCCGCTTCATGCCGCCCGACAGCGTGCGGATGCCGCGCGCCGCGCCTTGCTCGCGAGGCCGGCGAATTCGAGCAGCGTCGGGAATGCGCGTCGCGAGCGTCGCGCGGTCGATGCCGAAGTAGCGGCCGTAGACCTGCAGGTTCTCGGTGACGGTGAAATCGGGATCGAGGTTGTCCATCTGCGGCACGACGCCGACGCGGATGCGCGCCTGCGCGCGCGGCCTGCGGCACCGGCTCGCCGACCATCTCGATCGTGCCGCCGTCGGGATCGATGAGCCCGAGGCAGCAGCGCAGCGTGGTCGTCTTGCCGGCGCCGTTCGGGCCGAGCAGGCCGAAGCACTCGCCGCGGCGGATCTCGAACGACAGGCCGCGGACGACCTCGTTGTCGCCGTAGGACTTGCGCAGGCCGGCGACGCGCAGGACGACGTCGTCGCGCATGCCGATCGCGCCGCGCGCGGCCGCGGACGGTCGGATACGTGGCGTCAGGCATCCGGGCCGCCGCGTCGCCGTGCCACATGCCGGCGATCGTGCGCTGCAACTGCAGCAGCCGGCCGTGGAAGAAGTGGCCGCAGCCGGGGAACACGACGACCGGCAGCTCCTGCGGCCGCGCCCACGCGAGCACGTCGGCGAGCGGGACGACGTCGTCCTCCTCGCCGTGGATGACGATCGTGTCGGCGGGCACGCGTCGCGATCGCGAAGCGCTCGCACGGCGGGTCCGACGAGCACCAGGCGCTCGGCGGCGACCGCTTGCGCGACGCTGCGTCTGCACGAACGCGCCGAACGAGAAGCCGGCGAGGACGACCGGCAGCGCGTCTTTCGCGTCGAAGCGCGCGCTGCGCGAAGCGAGCGCCGCGAGCGCATCGGCAGTCTTCGCCGTCGCCGTCGTCGAAGCGTGCCTTCCGACTGGCCGACGCCGCGGAAATTGAAGCGCACCGCGGCGTAGCCCAGCGCGAAGAACGTCTTCGCGAGCGTCTGCGCCACCTTGTTGTCGAGCGTGCCGCCCTGCAGCGGATGCGGGTGCGCGACGAGCGCGATGCCGCGGGGCGCGTGTCGCGGGACGTTCTGCGCGATCTCCAGCGCGCCCGCCGGACCGTCGATCGTGCAGCGCTCGGTCGACCGCGGGCGTCAAATGCGAAGCCTTTCGACGATCCCGATCCTGGCCTTGGCGTAGGCCTGCATGGCCACCGCGTCGTGGTCGGCGCAGCACGCTTCCGGCGCCGCGCGCTCGTTGCAGCAAGAAGAAGACGTGGCGTTGGTAGTAGCTCATGCCGGATTGGATCGAAGGTGGGAGTCGCGACGGCCGTGGCCCGGACCGTTCGCCGCGCGCCGATTATAGCGGACGATCCTCGCTGCCCGGAGCGGGCCGAGGTGCCTCCGATATAATCGAGCGTTTCCCGCGCGCCGTCCGGACGCATCCTTCCGCCTTTGAAGCACTATCGCCGGATTCTCCGCTACGTCCGTCCCTATCGGGGCGTGTTCGCGTGCGCCATCGTCGGCATGCTGCTGGTCGCGTCGACCGACGTGATGCTGCTGCGCATCGTCCAGCCGCTGCTCAACAACATCGGCGCCGTCGACGCCGATGCGATGTGGTGGCTGCCATTCGCGATCGTCGGCGTGTTCGTGCTGCGCGGCATCGGCTCGTACGTCAGCGAATACGGCCTCGCGTGGATCGGCTCGCGCGTCGTCTACGACCTGCGCGTGCGAGGCGTGCGATCACCTGCTGCGGCTGCCGACGCCGTTCTACGACGCGACGTCGGCGGGCTTCCTGCTGTCCCGAGATCACGTTCGACGCGCAGCAGATCGCGGCGACGGCGTCCGAGGCGATCACGGTCAGCATCCGCAATACGCTGACGATCGCCTTCATGCTGGGCTATCTGCTGTACATCAACTGGCAGCTGACGCTGATCGCGTTCGCCGCGATTCCGTTCGTCGCCTTCGCGCTCCGCAAGATCAGCCGCCGGCATGAAGCGCGTGAGCGTGATGGTCCAGGACCGCACCGGCGCGCTGACGCATGCGCTGGAAGAGGCGATCGGCGCGCATCGCGATCGTCAAGGTCTTCGGCGGCGAGAAGTACGAAAGCGGCCGGCTGCGCGCGGCGGCGGACAGGCTGCGGCTCGCGATGGCGAAGCAGGCGGCCGCCGCGGCGCTCGGCACGCCGATCAACCAGATCATCGTTTCGATCGCGGTCGGCGTGATCCTGTGGGCCGCGCGTCCGGCAGAGCGCCGGCGGACACTACGGCGCCGGCGACTTCATCACGTACATCTTGCCGCGCTCCTGCACCTCGCTGAATCAGCTGAAGACGCTGTCCAACGTCGCAGGCGGTCATGCAGCGCGGGCTCACCGCGGCCGAAAGCGTCTTCGCGCTGATCGACGAGCCGCCGGAGCCCGACACCGGCACGGTCGACGCTCGGTCGCGCGCGCGGCGGCATCCGCGTTCGAGCATGTGACCAAGCGCTACGCGCGCGGACGCGCCGCCGGCGCTCGTCGGACATCGACCTCGACATCGCGCCCGGCGAGTCGGTCGCGCTGGTCGGGCCCTCCGGCGGCGGCAAGACCACGCTCGTCAATCTGATTCCGCGCTTCTACCCGCCGAGCGCAGGGCCGCGTGCTGCTCGACGGACAGGATCTCGCGACGATCCGCCTCGCCGACCTGCGGCGGCAGATCGCGCTCGTGAGCCAGGAGATCGTGCTGTTCAACGACACGATCGCCGCCAACATCGCCTATGGCGCGATGGCGGATGCGACCGCGCGAAGCGGTCGAGCGCGCGGCCGAGGCGGCCAACGCGCTCGAATTCATCCGCGACGCAGCCGCGAGGGCTTCGACACCGTCGTCGGCGAGCGCGGCATCCGGCTGTCCGGCGGCCAGCGGCAGCGCATCGCGATCGCGCGCGCGATCCTCAAGGACGCGCCGATCCTGATCCTCGACGAGGCGACCTCGGCGCTCGACACCGAGTCCGAGCGGCTGATCCAGGCGGCGCTCGAGCAGCTGATGCGCGGCCGCACGACGATCGTGATCGCGCACCGGCTGTCGACGATCGAGCATTGCGATCGCATCATCGTGCTCGAGCGACGGGCGGGTCGCGGAGCAGGGCACGCACGCCGATCTGCTCGCGCGGCAGGGCATCTACGCGCGGCTTCACTCCCGGCAGTTCCGCGACGATTGACCGCGCGGATCTCAGCGGACTAGCGCGCCCGGCGCTTGACGGACTTTCCCGCGGAGGCCTTCCAGCGCCGATGCACCCAGTACCACTGCTCGGGACGCGCAAGGATCAGGCGCTCGAGCTCGGCGTTGTAGGCGCGCGTGGTGCGGCGGATCGCTTCGGTCGTGTCCTCGGCCTCGACCGCGCGCGATCGGCTCGCCGAAGTGCATCACGTGGTGCGCCGTCTTCCTCGCGCCAGCCCGTCGCGGGCAATACCGGCGCGCCGGTGGCGAGGCGCGATGATCGCGAGGCTCCTGAACGTCCAGGCCGGATGCGAGAAGAACTCGACCTCGATGCCGTCGGGCGGCGCCGGCGTGCTGGTCGAACGGAAAGACGATCGATGTCGCCCGCGGCGAGCAGGTCGAGAATCCGGTCGAGCGAGCCGCGCTTGCTGATGACGCCGAAGCCCGCCTGGTTGAAACGCCGCGTGATGAGCGCGTCGAGCCAGCGCGGCTTGAAAGCGCGCCGGACGAAGTGGAACCGCCCGCGATACGCCGGATACTTGGCGAGGCCGGCGATCGTCGAGACTTCCCAGTTGCCGAAATGCCCGGTGAGGATGAGCACGCCCTTGCCCTGGCGTTCGCGCGGCGACGAATGCCTCGTAGTTCTCGACTCGCACCAGCGCCGCCTTGCGCTCGGCCGACATGAAGCGGTAGTGGATGAATTCGCCGAGGAGCTGCAGCAGATGGCCGTAGTGCGCCTGCGCGAGCCGCTCGATCTCCTCCTCCGGGACGGTTTCGCCGTACACGCGGCGTAGATTCTCCAGCACGACCGCGCGGCGGAACGGCAGGAATCGGTAGAGAAGTCGTCCGTAGAACGGAACCTTGACGGCTGCCCGCTCGGCCTGCGCCACCGCCGACGCGCTGACCGCGATCGTGCGTCATCGACACCGCGATCGACGCGATGCGGTGGCGGCCGAGCACCGCCGCGGCACGCGGCCCGCAAACGACTCGCGGCGCGCCATAGTTGTCGCGCGCGATCGAGAAATCGGCGGGCGACGATCGCGCCCAGCGCGGCTTCGCGCGGAAAGAGCTTGACGCACGCTTCCTTCGCGGCGAAGCGCGCGGCGAGGCTCGCCGCGCGCCCGGGGCCGTCGCCGCTGTCTTCGAGCTCGGCGTCGGAGAAGATCTTGGCGAGGTCCTCGGCCGGCGTCTCGGCGAGCAGCCGTTCGATCCGCGCGATCTCGACCGAGTCGATGCCGCAGCGGCCGGCAGGCGCGAGGGCATCCGCCATCGATGGCTGCGCGCGTCGACGCGCTACGCGCCGCGGACGACGAGCGCCGCGTTGGTGCCGGCGAAGCCGCGACAGAGGATCAGCGCGACGTTGCTCCGCGGCGTTTGCGCGCCTGGCGCGACACGGGTAGCCCGGCGCACGCGGGATCGAGCCGCTCGAGGTTCGCGATGCCCGGCACGACGCTACGCGCGAGCGCGGCGAGCGCGAGCGCGGCCTCGAGGATTCCGGCGGCGGCGATCGTGTGCCCGATCGCCCACTTGAAGCCGGTGACGGGCGGAACCGAGGCGCCGAAAACGCGCGCTGATCGCCGCGGCCTCCGAGACGTCGGACTGCGGCGTCCCGTTGGCGTGCGCGACGATCATGCCGACGTCGGCGGGCGCGAGCTGCGCGTCGTCCAGCGCCTGGCCGATCGCACGCGCGAGGCCGTCGCCGTCGTCGCGGATCGCGGCGAGGCCCTGCGCTTCGCACGCGTAGCCGCCGCCGAGAATTTCGCCGAGCACCGGCGCGTTGCGCGCCGCCGCCGAGGCTTCGGTCTCGAGCACCAGCGCGCCGGCGCCTTCGCCGAACAGGCTGCCGTCGTGGCGCGCGTCGAACGGGCGCAGCATCTCCGTCGCGAGCAATCCGAGCCGGTGGTAGTAGAGCACCATCTGCGGCTCGATCGGCGTTTCGTGCCCGACGGCGACCGCGCGGTCGGCCTCGCCGTTGCGCAGCGCCTCGAACGCTTCGATGACCGCGAGCGTGCCGCCGACGCTGTGGTTGGTGATGCACGCGTTCGAGCCCTTGAGTCCGTGCTTGATGCCGATATGGCCCAGCACGTTGTTGGGCAGCGTGCGCAAGAGCCACATCGGATTCACGGTGTTCGCGAGCTCGCGGCCGAACGCGGGCAGCTCGCCGCCGGCCGCGGCGAACAGCGGAAAGTAGTCGTACTGGTTCTCGTAGTTGCCGCCGCCGGAGCCGACATAGACGCCGGTGCGGTCGCTGTAGACGGCGGCGTCGCCAGCTCGGCAGCGTGTCGCGATGGCGCGATGATGCCGGACCGCTCGATCGCGCGACCTGCCGCGTAGAGCCCGACGAGATCGGTGCGGCGGATGAGCTTGTGCAGCTTGCGATCGTCGACCAGCGCGCGCGGATTGAAATCGGCGAATCTCCGCCGCGATGCGGCACGGCCAGCCCGTCGTGTCCCACTGCGCGATCGGGCGGATCGCCGAGCGCCCGGCGACGATCGCGTCGAGAATGTCGTCCGGCGCCATTCCGGCGCCGCACACGGCGCCGGTGCCGGTCACGACGACGCTCGACGCATTCGTCATCGGCGAATCCTCGCGCTCTACGTGCGTGAGCCGGCGCCGTCGACTTCCGCGGGATGGCGGACGACGACGCAGCTGTTCGAGCCGCCGAAGCCGAACGAGTTCGACATCGCGACGCGAACGCGCTGCCGTCGCGGCGAGCCGGTGACGAAGTTGAGATCGCAGTCGACGTCGCGCTCCACGAGATTCGCGTTGATCGGCATTTCGCCGCGATGGACGGCGAGCGCGCACACGGCGACCTCGACCGCGCCGGCCGCGGCGATCAGGTGCCCCATCGTGCTCTTGGTCGAGCTCACGTTGACGCGCATGACGTCGTCGCCGAACACCGCGCGCGTCGCGGCGGTCTCGCTGCGATCGTTCATGCCGGTCGACGTGCCGTGCGCGTTCAGGTAGTCGACGTCCGACGGCGTGGCGCCGGCGTCCGCGAGCGCCGCGCGCATCGCCTGAATCGGTCCGTCGCCGTCGGGCGGCGAATCGGTGATCCGGTAGCTCGACAGCGAATTGCCGTCGCCCGCGAGCTCCGCGTAGATCCGCGCGCCGCGGCGGCGCGCCGCCGTCCATTCCTCGAGCACCAGGAAGCCGGCGCCCTCGCCCAGCAGGAAGCCGTTGCGCGTGGCATCGAACGGACGGCTCGCGCGCTGCGGCGTCGTCGTTGTCCGGCGAGAGCGCCGAGAGCAGGCAGAATCCGGAAATGCCGATCGGGCTGATCATCGAATCGAAGCCGCCGGCGAGCGCGTAATCGACGGCGCCGCGGCGGATGAGCTTCATCGCCGTGCCGAGCGCCTGGCCGCCCGACGCGCACGCGGTGTGCACCGACGTCGCGTAGCCGCGAATGTCGTAGCGGCGCGTGAGGAGCGAGATGCCGGCGGTCGCCTGGCTGCGGCAGAACACCATCGGATCGTTGGCGGCGGGATCGCGTCAGCAGCCGGTCGGCGTGGAGCTCGCCGTCCGCGCCGCTGTGCGCGTACGTGGTCGCGAGATCGCCGAAGTCCGACGTCATCATGCCCGCGCCGACGGCGCAGCCCCACCGCGTCGCGGTGTCGGCGGTCGGCCGCAGACCCGCGTCGCGAAACGCCTGCTCGGCCGCGGCGAGCGCGAAACGGTGCGAGCGGTTCGCGAACTTCCGCTGCTTCCGGTCGACGAAGTCCTCGTCGTGGAAATCCTTCACTTCGGCGGCGATGCGCACCGGGAATCCGCTGGCGTCGAAGAGGCTGATCTCGGCGCCGCCGCTGCGGCCGGCGAGCAGCGCATCCCATGTCGTCGCGACGTCGTTGCCGACCGGCGTGACGAGGCCGATGCCGGTGATGGCCACACGTCGTTTGCGCGTTCACGGTTGACCCTTCTTCGCGCTCACTTCGAGCCGCGCGGTGGCGGCGGTCTTGCCGTCCATCCGCGCCGAGAGCGCGAACCGTCGCGCTCCCGGCGTCGGCGGGCGTCAGCTCGGCGTCGATGTCGAGCAGCGGCGCCGGGCGGGATGAACGAGCGCATCTTCACGTGCGTCATCCGGGAGGGCGCGGGCCGCGTTCCCGCAGGCCAGTGCGTCGCCTCGGCGCGCGACTTCCAGCGCGAGGCGGATCTGCGCGTCGAGCAGAAGCGTCGCCGGAAAGACGGGACGGCGCGGGAAATGATCGCCGAAGAACGGGGCCGATTCGGGCACGTGCAGCGTCGCGCTCGCCGACACGCCCGGCACGCCGCCGTGCGGACGACGTGCGGGAGCGGGACGCCGTGGAAGCGGCCCGGGGTGCGCCTTCACCGCGGATGAGCTCGAAGCGCGCCGCCATCGCGGTCGGCGAATCGAACTCGTCGACGGGCAGCATCGGACCGAGACAATCGACGAGCTCGATGACGTCCTTACCATCGACACGGCGCCCGTCCGGCGTAGGCGACGGCGTGCGTCGTCGCAGCTTTCGATGTCGACCGCGAGGTCCAACGTGTCGCCGGGCGCGACGTCGGAGCGGAATCGCGTCTCGTTCGCGAGCGCCGCCACGGGCCGGCCGCGAAAATCGATGTGCGCCATCGCGACCCACGCGGCGAGCTGCCCGACCGCTTCGGCGACGAGGCACGACGGGAACGCGCGACGACCGCCGGCACGGCGTAGCGTCCGCGCGCGCGCCGTCGACCGGCTCGTACTCGGTGATGCGGTCGACGAACGAGAAGGCCGCAAAGTGATCAGCCATGCGCGGTCGACGTGCGTCGGCGGAGCTGCCATCACGTCATCAGCGGCCTTCGCCTCGCGCTGCGCCGCGATGACGAGCTTGCAGAAGGTCTCCGTCGTGAAGAGGCGCGGGATGTCCTTGACCTTCGTCGGCGTCTGGAAGCGCTCGGCGGGCACTTCCGACAGATATTCGCGGAGCTGCGCGAGACCGACTTCGGTGACGATGCCGTTCTGCTCGAATTCGGCCTCCGGTCAGCGTGCCGCGGGCGTTCTCGACGATCTTGCCGCGCGGGATCTTGATCTTGAACGCGCGCTCGAGGCGAAACACCATGTCGAGGAAGTCGATCGATTCCGCGTCGAGGTCGTCGATCAGCGACGCGTCGGGCGTGACCTCCTCGACGTCGCAGCCCAGCGCGTCGGCGATCGTCGCCGAAACCGTCGGAAGCACCGCGGCGATTTCTTCCTTGGTAATTTGCGCTTGCGTCATCTTTGTCGCTCCCTTCATTCCATTTTGAATCCGCCGTCGACCGCTGAACACCTGGCCCGTGACGTAGTCCGCAGTACGCCGAAACGAGAAACCAGACCGCGAACGCGACGTCTTCCGGCCGGCCGTAGCGCTTGCAGCAGGATGCGCGCCTTCACTTCGTCGCCCGCCATCTCGCGCACGTCCTTCGACATTTCCGTGTCGATGACGCCCGGCGCGACGCAGTTGACGTTGATCTTGCGCGGCGCGAGCTCGACCGCGAGCGCGCGCGTGAAGGCGTTGATCGCGCCCTTGCTCGCCGCGTAGTTGGTCTGGCCCGCGGCCGCCCTTCTCGCCGGCGACCGAGCTGATGTTGACGATCCGGCCGGCGCGCTGCGAGATCATGTAGGGCACCACGGCGCGCGTCACGTTGAACACGCCGGTGACATTGGTGTCGAGCACGACCGCGACGTCGTCGTCGTCGAACGCCGCAAGCGGGTTGTCGCGGATCGTGCCGGCGTTGTTGACGAGGATGTCGATCCGGCCGCAGCGCTCGGCGATCGCCTTCGACCGCGGCCGCGCACGCCTTGGAGTCGCGGATGTCGACCTGCAGCGCGGCGATGCTTGTGCCCGGCGCCGCGGCCGATCGGCGAGCACCTCGTCGGCGGCCGCGGCGTTGCCGCGATAGAAGAACGTCACGTCGGCGCCTTCGTCGGCCAGGAGCAGCGCGATCGCGCGTCCGATGCCGCGGCTGCCGCCGGTGACGATGGCGGATCTTGCCCGCGAGTCCCGCGTCGATGCGCATCGTTCATCCGCGTCAGCCCGAGATCGCGAAGCCGCCGTCGACGACCAGCGTGTGGCCGTTGATCATCGCGGCTTCCGGCAGGCAGAGCAGGTAGACGGCGCCCGGCGACGTCCTGCGGCGTCAGCACCGGGCCTGCGGGCGTGCGCTGCGCGAAGTTCGCGAGCAGCTCTTCGCGATTCGGGAAATAGGCGAGCGCGTCGGTGTCGACGACGCCCGCGCTCACCACGTTCACGCGGATGCCGCGCGGCCCGAGCTCCTGCGCGAGCGCGCGCGCGAGCGACTCCAGCGCCGCCTTCGACGCGCCGATGAAGCCGTAGCCCGGCATCGCGCGCTGCGCGCCGAGGCTCGACATCGCGATGACGCGCGCGCCGTCGGTCATCAGCGGCAGCGCGCGCTGCGTCGAGCAGGTTGAGCGCGAGCGCGTTGGTCTCCATGCACCAGCGCCAGTGCTTCAGCGTCATCTCGACCGTCGGCTTCAGCACGCCGGACGCGGCGTTGCTGACCAGGATGTCGAGCGCGGTCGAAATGCTTGCCGAACTCGGCGAAGATCTCGTCGACCGAATCGGGAATGCCGACGCTGCCCTGGATCGCGACCGCGCGCCGCCCGAGCGCGCGGATCTCGGCGCAAAGCGCTTCGGCCTCGTCGGCGCTGTTGTAGTAGTTGGCCGCGACATCGCAGCCGTCGCGGGCGAGCTTCAGCGCGACGGCGCGGCCGATGCCGCGCGCGGCGCCGGTGACGAGAGCGATCTTGCCGGTCAATGCACCGGGCATCCTGGAATTCCTGCTGTGCTCCGCGATCACGGGGCCCGTGACGTTCGCGGCAGTGGTAGGCAAAACCACTATTTTAACCCGGGCGGCGGGCTCCGATATAATCGCGCCTTCGATGCGGCCGATCTCGCCGCCTCGCTCCCTCTCGCCCCACTCCCCGATGCTCGAACGCCGCCTTCCGGAACGCGCCGCCGGTTACGACCCCAACGCGGCGATTCCCGGTTTCCGGGCCGCCTGGGAACGCGCCGAAGTCCTCCTCAAATGGGCGGCGGTCCTGCTGGGATGCTCGATCCCGATTTCGGTCGCCGTCGACAACATCCTCCTCGGCGTGATCCTGTTCTTCTGGCTCGCAGGCGGCGGTATCGCCGCAAGCTCGCGGCGATTCGCGGCAATCCGGTCGCGTGGATGGCGCTCGCCCTCTTTGCGCTGTTCGTCGCCGGATCGCTGTATTCGATCGGTCCGCCGAAGGACGTGCTCGATGCGCTGGTCCGAGCGCTGCGGCTCTTGCTCATCCCCGCGCTGATCTACCTGATGCGTGAACCGGTCTGGCGCGAGCGCGGCATCGCGGCGTTCCTCGCGGCGATGCTCGTGACGCTCGTGATGTCGTACCTTTATTGGCTGGGTGTGCTTTCCAGCAACGAGTGGCTCAAGGGAACGCGTCTCGATCCCGTCGTGTGGAAGGCGCACATCACGCACAATGTGTTCATGGCCTTCGCCGCGTTTCTGCTCGCGCAGCGCGCATTCGACGCGAAGACGCGCCGAGAGCGGATCATCTCTCGCCGCACTTTGCGCGGCGGCGATCGCCAACGTGCTGCTCATGGTTCCGGGCCGCACCGGGATCATCGTGCTGCTCGTGCTCTTCGTCTACTTTCTCGGCCGCGCCCTGAAGGCCAGGGGGCTCCTCGATCGCCGGCGTCGGCTGGCCGCGCTCGCGGGCATCACGTTCGCCACCCGGACAGCATGCTGCACCGGCGAATCACGCTGGCCGACGAGGAGCTTCGCGCAATGGCGCGCCGGCGTGCCGCCCGACCTGACGTCATCGGTTGGCTTGCGTCTCGAGTTCCTGCAGAACACGCTGGCAATCATCCGCGGGAGCCCGGTGCTGGGCGTCGGCACCGGCGGCTTCCGGCAAGGCCTACGCGGATCGCTTCGACGGCACCGGCGCGCCCGTCACGCAAAATCCGCACAATGAGATGCCTGCTGATGATGGTGCAGTTCGGCATTGCCGGATTCGTGGTCCTCGCCGGCCTGTTCGTGACGCAGTGGCAGCTCGCGCCGCGCCTCGAGAGCCGCTCGGAAACAACGGCTGCGCGCGCGCTGGTCTTGACGTTCGCGATCACGAGCCTGCTCTCGTCGACGCTTGCTCGATCACGCCGAAGGTTTCTTTTTCGTCTACATGAGCGGGCTGCTCTTCGCGGGGTATCGCGCCCAGGTGCCGGAAGCCCCGGGCAGCGGGCCCAGTGAGTCGAGTTGTCCCCGGCGCGCGCGCTCCGACGGTGCCGGCGCCCGCAAGCGTGCTGGTGGTCGTCACCCGGCGCGCTTGGGAGACGTCCTCCTCGCGACGCCATTGCTCCGGTCGATCAGGCGGCGTGGCCGCAGGCGGCCGTCGACGCCCTGCTGTTTGCGGGCACGCGGGAGGTGGTGGCGAGCCATCCCGACGTGCGCCGCGTCCTCACGGTGGCCGAGCGCCCCGGATGGATCGAGCACGCGGCGTTCATCTTCCGCCTTATTCGCCGCTACGACCTTGCGCTGTCGTGCGTTGCCGGCGATCGGCCGACGCCCTATGCGGGCCTCGCGGTCGCCATAGCGTCGGGCCTCGTCGTGCCCGGGAACCGCGTGCGCTGGCAGCAATGGCTCCTGTCGTCAAGCGGTCGAGTTCGACGATCTTCGCACCCACACCGTCGCGATGAACCTCGCGCTTGCGGATGCCCTGGCATCGCGCCGCACCCCGAAATACGAATCCGCTGGACCACGGAGTGACGCCGCGCACGTCGCATCGTTGCTCTCCGGGCGGAGAACGTCCGTGTGCGCTATCGCCGCGCTGCACGTGCACCCGAAATTCAACTACAAGATGTGGCATGTCGAGGGATGGGTGGGGCTGGCGCGGTGGCTGCGTGAGCGCGGCATCGCGTCCGTGTACTGACCGGGGAAGCGAGCCGGGCGAAATCGAATTCGCGACGGCCGTCGCTGCGCAAATGCCCGCGGGAACGATCAATCTCGCCGGGCAGGATGAGTTTCGTGCGCAGGCGGCGTGCGCCATCGCCGGAGCGCGCCTTTGCTGTCGGGCCCGGATACCGTGACGACGCATGCCTGGCGGCGCTCGGCGTCCCTACGGTCGCGTTGTACGGCCCGTCCAATCCCGTGAAATGGGGGCCGTGGCCGCATCGGTCTCGACGGGGCGTCGTCGCCCTGGCGCCGCGTGGGCGTGCAGACGATGGGCAATGTCGAACTGGTGCAGGGCGTGGGCGCGTGCGTTCCCTGCATGCGCGAAGGCTGCGACCAGCATGTCGCGAGCTTTTCCGAGTGCCTTCGGCAATTGCCGCTCTCGACGGTCATCGCGGCCGTCGAGCGCGCGTTGGCGCGGCACGACATAGAGCGCTGTCGCTCGCACTCAGTCCGGTTTGCCCCAGCCGGGACGTCCGGCCAGCGCGAACAGGAACGCGCTGGCGACCGCCGGCCACAGCAGCAGCACGGTGTGGGTGAGGCCGTTGAAGTTGAGCAGGTGGCCGTACGGGCCGTTGAAGAGTCTGACGGCGCGCGCGCGAACAGGAGGTCGGGCGCGAACAGCGTCGCGAGCAATGACGAGAGCAGCGCGATCGCCGCGAGCGTGACCTGCGCGGATCGCGGGAGCCGGATGGCCAACGCGAGGAGCGAGCGAACCGACCAGCACGCCCAGCGCCACGGCGGGTGTGAGCCAGTGCTCCCACGCGGCAGGGTTGAGCATCACGGTGGCCGCCACGCCCTTGACGATCGCCGCGCGCGCCGATCAGCAGCAGCACGGCGCCGGCGACGTGTCGCCGCTCGCGCATCGAGCAGCGCCACGAACGAGCCCGACGCCCAGCAGCTGAAACGCGCTGTGGACGCACTCGACGCAGCGTGGCGGCGACGTCGTCGGACGCCGGCTCGGCAAAGGATCGCGCTGCGCTGTCGTACATCGTGGCGAACAAGCGGAATGCCGGGGTTCGCCTGGACGGCGAGCCAGTATCGCCAGCAACGCAAGCCCGAGATCGCCCGCGGTGCCAGGCAGGAACCACCGGTCGCGGGCCGAGGCTAGCGAGTGCGTGGCGTGCGGCGAGCGCGCGAACGAGCGTGGCGAGACGCTCCGCCGAGGGCTGCGCCCGCCGTGTTGGCGAGGAGGTCCGCGACGCTGGCGTCGCGCGTGGGCACGAACATCTGCAGCGTTTCCATCGTGAGCGACAGGATGGCGCCCGCGCCGATGGATATTGCGAGCAGCACAGGAAGGCGCGCGGCGGCGCGCGGCACGAGCCCGACGAAGAATCCGAAGGGGAGGTAGGCGGCGCAGTTGGTGACGATATCGTAGCGCACCCAACGCGGCGGCCAGGGAGCGAAGAGGAAGTAGGGCGCGCCCGCCACCGGCGCCATCCAGTTGGCAAAGGGCTGCAGGCTCGCGTAGACGATCGCCAGCCCGTAGAGCGTCGCGAGGAAATGCGGGAGCGCGAGTGCGTCGCGAGGCGACACGGTGACGCGTGCGGCGCCGCGCGCGGCGCGGCGCCGCGGCAGACCCGCGGATCAGCGGCCGGCCTTGATCCCGGTCCACAGCTTGTTGCGCAGCCGGCGTTGCGCGCCGCGTGAGGTCCTGCAGCTGCTCGAGCTTCGCCTGGACCGCCTTGTCCGGGAAGATCGCCGGATTCTTGAGGAGCTCCGGCTTGATGAACTTGACCGCGTCGGTGTTCGGATTGCCGGAGCCGATCAGGTTCGTGAGCTCGGCCGAGTTCTGGCCCTCGAGCATGAAGTTCATGAACTTGAGCGCGAGATCGGCGCGCGGCGCGCTCTTGTCGATCACCATGTTGTCGACGGCGAGCACCGCGCCTTCCTTCGGCATGCCCTGCAGGATCTTGAACTTGCGCCCGGCGGCCTGCGCGTCGAGGTTGGCCTGGAAGATGTCGTTCGAGTAGCCGTGGACGAGCCAGATGTTGCCGACCGTCAGCTCCTTGATGTACGACGACGCGTTGAACGCGGCCCAGTAGGGCTTCGCCTTCTTGATCACGGCGACCGCCTCGTCCCAGTGCTTCGGATCGACGTCGTTGGCCGAATAGCCGAGGTATTTGAGCGCGGCGGCGAAGAGCTCGCTTGGCGCTGTCGAGCACGGTGACGCGGCCCTTGACCTTCTCCAGGTACTTCGGGTCGAAGATCACCGCCCACGTGTCGGTGGGCAGCCCCAGCTCCTTCATCTTCTCGTCGTTGTAGCCGATGATCGTCGTCGACATCGCGTAGGGCACCGAGATACTTGTTGCCGGGATCGAACGGCGTGTTGAGGTAGGCGGATCGATGTTCTTGAGGTTCGGCAGCTGCGCCTTGTCGATCGGCTTCAGCCGGCCGCTCTTGATCAGCGCCTGCACGGCGTTCGACGTCGGCACGTACATGTCGTAGCCCTTGGCGCCCGCGGCGAGCTTCGCCAGCAACTCCTCGTTGTCCGAGTAGTAGGTCTGCACGACCGCGCACTTGCAGAACTCCTCGAAGCGCTTGACCGTCTCCGGCGCGAGGTAGTTGTTCCAGTTGTAGAGGTGGAACTCGTCCTTCGCGGCGACCGCCGGCAGCGGCGAAGACAGAGCAGAGGCGAGCAGCAAGAGCGAGGCGTTTCATGGATCACTCCTGGTCGGCGCGCGAGCAGGCTGGGCGAGAGCCTGGAAGCGATGATGATAAGCGCCAGCGTCAGCAGCATCAACAGCGTCGACACGGCGTTGACCTCGGGCGTCACGGCGATCTTGATCATCGAGTAGATCTGCAGCGGCAGCGTCACGGTGCCGGCGCCGGCGGTGAAGAACGTGATGACGAAGTCGTCGATCGACAGCGTGAACGCCATCAGCGCGCCGGCGATGACGCCCGGCATGATGAGCGGCAGCGTCACGTAGCGGAACGCCTGCCACGGCGTGGCGCCGCAGTCGCGCGCCGCCTCGGTCAGGCTCTCGTCCATGCCGGCGAGCCGCGCGCGCACGACGATCGCGACGAAGCCGATGCAGAACGCGATGTGCGCGAGCGCGACCGACACGAGCCCGAGCGTGAAGTTGAGCAGCACGAAGAAGATGAGCAGCGACACGCCCATCAGGATCTCGGGAATCGCGATCGGCGTCAGCACCAGGATCGGCAGGAGCCGCAGCTTGATAGCGGTGCATCGCGACGCCGGCCATCGTGCCGAGCACGCGTCGAGACGAGGCTCGCGACGAGCGCGATCAGCGAGCGAGTTGCCGGCCGCCGTGAGCATCTCCTCGTTGTGGAAGAGCTTGTCGTACCAGTCGAGCGTGAAGCCGACCCACTCGGCGTTCAGCCGCGAGTCGTTGAACGAATAGACGACGACGATCGACGAGCGGGACGTAGAGGAACGCGTAGCCCGCGCGCCGCCGCGGCGCACAGGCCGAGCGCGAGCGCTTACGCATCGGCGCGTCCTCGGCGCTCGACGGCGTGCCGAGGTTGCGCCGTCCCGACCCACGCCGCGAGGCCGGCGAGCGCGAGCGCCGCGACGGTGAGCACGATCGACAGCACGCTGCCGAACGGCCAGTCGCGCGTCTCGAGGAACTGCTGCTTGATCACGTTGCCGATCAGGCTGTCGTCGGGACCGCCCAGGATGTCGGGAATCGCGAAGATGCCGAGCGCCGGGATGAACACCAGCGCGGCGCCCGCGTAGACGCCGGGCAGCGACAGCGGGAACGTGATCCGCCAGAAGCGCTGCCACGCGTTGGCGCCGAGGTCCTGCGCGGCGTCGAGCAGCGCCTGGTCGTGCTTCTCGAGGTTCGCGTAGAGCGGCAGCACCATGAACGGCAGGTGCACGTAGACGAGGCAGACGAGCACCGCGAACGAGCTGAAGAGCAGCGGCACCGGCTCGTGGCCGAACGCAGCGCGAGCACGCCGTTGACGCCGCGCGCGAGCGCGGCCTGCGGCCCGAGGATGATCATCCACGCGTAGATGCGGATCAGGAAGTTGCTCCAGAACGGCAGGATCACGAGCAGCAGCAGCAGGTCGCGGTAGCGCTTCGACGCTGCTGCGCGATCAGCGCGGCCAGCGGATACGCGAGCGACGAGGCAGAGCAGCGTGGTCACGAGCGCATACCACGACCGACTTCAGGAACACCTGCGGCGTAGACCGGCTCGGTGAAGAAGCGCGCGTAGCTGTCGAGGTTGAGGTCGAGCTTGCCCGGCCTCGTCGACGAGCGGCGCGAGGCCGCCGAACTCGCCGGGCGTGCGGAACGACGCCAGCACCATGATCAGCGTCGGGATCGCGAAGAACACGAGCAGGTAGAGCGAGCGGCGGCCCGCTGACCAGCCACTTCGCCGAGCCGCTCGCGACGCGCGCGCCACCGTCGCTCATTCCTCGATGAAGTGGCCGGCGTCGCTGCGGCCAGCTCATCTCGACGGCGTCGCCGACCTCGAAGAACTTGGCGCGCCCGCTCGCGGAATTGGCGAGCAGCGCCTCGATCTTGCGGCCGCCCGGCGTGTCGACGATGTAGACGGTCACGTCGCCCATGTAGAGGAGCTCGGCGACCGTGCCGCGGAATGCGTTGTCGGGCGCGGCCGCGCGCGGCGGCCGCGCCCGATGCGGATCTTCTCGGGGCGAAGCGCGACGGTGCCGGGCCGGCCCGCGCGCGAGCGTCGACGCGGCGGCGACGCGCACCGGGCCGAGCCCGTCGACGTCGACGGTGACGATGCCGTCCGCGTTGCGCGACGACCGGCCCGGACAGCAGATTGCAGTGGCCGATGAAGTCGGCGACGAAGCGCGGTCTGCGGAAAGCCGTAGATGCGCGACGGCTCGTCCTCCTGCTCGACGTGGCCGGCGTTCATCACCGCGATCCGGTGCGACAGCGCGAGCGCCTCGGTCTGGTCGTGCGTCACGTAGACGAACGTGATGCCGACCTCCTTCTGCAGGTTGATGAGCTCGATCTGCATCTCCTCGCGCAGCTTGGCGTCGAGCGCGGCCAGCGGCTCGTCGAGCAGCAGCACCGTCGGATGCGTGACGAGCGCGCGCGCGATCGCGACGCGCTGCTTCTGCCCGCCGGAGAGCTCGTGCGGGTAGCGCTTGCCGAAGCCGGTGAGCCGCACGTCGGTCGAGCGCTTCGGCGACCTTCGCCGCCGATCTCGCCGCGGGCGTCTTCGCCATCTTGAGCGGAAACGCGACGTTGCCCTCGACGGTCATGTGCGGAAACAGCGCGTAGCTCTGGAACACGGTGCGCACCGGGCGCGTCTTCCGGGCGGCCGGTCGGCGAGATCGTTCGCCGTCGAGCAGGATGCTGCCTCCGTCCGGCAGGTCGAAGCCCGCGATCATCCGCAGCAGCGTGGTCTTGCCGCAGCCGGAGGGCCCGAGCAGCGTGAAGAATTCGCCGGCCTCGATGGCGAGGCTCACGCCGTCGACGGCGGTGAAGTCGCCGAATCGGCGCGTCACGTTCCGGATTTCGAGGAGCGCCATCGGCGGGCCTCGCGAGGGCGGCGCGGCGCGCGTTGCCAGCGGCGCGATTGTATAGCACGGCCACTCGACCGATCGGCGCAATGCGCGGCGTCGACGGCCGCGAGTACTTTCGCGCGCATGCACAACCGACACCCGCACGTTCGCGCTCATCGAATCGCTGCCGCGCGATCGACCGCTGCGGTGCCGGCGCGCCGACGCGCTCGCGCCGGAGCTCGGCCGATCGAGAAGGCGCGCGCAGGACATCGACAGCTGCCTGTGGCCGCGTTTCGCTGGCTCGACGAGGCGCTCGGCCACCTCGACGTGATCCGGCCCGATCGTCGCACACGAATTCCGGCTGGCCGAGCTCCTGACGATCTCCGAGCGTCCGCAATTCGACGGCGGCTTCGCGTCGTTTCGCCGCCGCGGCCTCGCGCATGCGGCGAGGCGCTCGAGCACGTCGAAGTGTGCTATCGGCTGGACGAGCGCCGCATCCGTCTCGTGCTGCGCGTGCAGCCCGGCTGCCGCGACCGGCATCGAGGAGCGCCTGCGCGCGTCGCAGCTGCAGTTCCGCTACGAGATCGAGCAGGACGAGCGCGAGGTCGTTCGGCACGGCGTCTTCCACGATCGAGCCGGCGATGACGGCCTCGATCGCGTTCGAGCCCCGATTACGAGCGCGGCGTCGATCGACGTCACGCTCGCGCAACGTCGACCGCTTCGAGTCCGTGACGCTCGAGTTCGAGCCCGCACGCGCTCGACGATGCCCGCGCTCGAGGATCTCGTGCACCTGATGCTGGGCGAGTCGAACGCATTTCTGCAACGCGCGCCGCTCGCGCTGATCCGGCGCGACATCTCAGGCGCGAGATCCCGCACGCCGGCGGCTAAGCAGCGCATCGCTGAGCGCGAGCAGCACTCCGCGACGAGTCGCCAGCGAACGCGCGAGCATCGTGCAGCAGCGCGTTCTGCGCGCGCTGCGCATCGCAGCGAGTCCGCGATCGCATCGTCGGCGACGGCGTGCCGCGCCGAGCAGCCGCTGATGGAGGAGGCGCGGCAACTCGGGCAGCGCCGCGACGATGTACGGCGCCTCGGCGAGCAGGCGCCGCTTGAGCGACGGCAGCCCGATCCGCTCGTGCATCCATCGCTCGAGATACGGCATGCGCGGTCACCCACAGGTCGAGGTCGGGATCGAGCTGCCGGCCGAGGCCTTCGACGTTGAGCAGCGTCTTCTGCAGCAGCACGAGCTGCGGCTGGATCTCGACGTTGAAGCGGCGCGACGCGCGGAAGAGCTGCAGCAGCACGCGGCCGAGCGAGATCTCCGAGAGCGGCCGGTCGAAGACCGGCTCGCAGCACGACGCGGATCTCCGCCTCGAGCTCGTCGACGCGCGTGTCGGGCGGCACCCAGCCCGATTCGAGGTGCGCGGTCGCGACGCGGTGGTAGTCGCGGCGGAAGAACGCGAGGAAGTTCTGCGCGAGATAGCTCTGGTCGCGCTCGGACAGCGTGCCCATGATGCCGAAGTCGAGCGCGATGTACTTGCCGTGGTGCGGCGGCATCGGTCGCGACGAAGATGTTGCCCGGGTGCATGTCGGCGTGGAAGTAGCCGTCGCGGAACACCTGCGTGAAGAAGACCTCGACGCCGGCGCGCGCGAGCCGCTGGATGTCGACGCCGGCCTCGCGCAGCCGGTCGACCTGCGCCGATCGGGATGCCCGCCATCCGCTCCATCACCATCACTTCGGTGCCGCAGTAGTCCCAGTGCACCGCGGGGACGAGCAGCAGCGGCGAGTGCTGGAAGTTGCGGCGCAGCTGCGAGCAGTTCGCCGCCTCGCGCGTGAGGTCGAGCTCGTCGCTGCAGCGTCTTCTCGAACTCGGCGACGACCGCGCGCGGGCGCAGCCGCTTGCCGTCGGACCACAGCTTCTCGACCAGCATCGCGCCGGCGTGCATCAGCGAGATGTCCTTCTCGATCACCTGCGCGATGTTCGGCCGCAGCACCTTGACCGCGACCGGCGTGCCGTCGGGCAGCTCGGCGAAATGCACCTGCGCGACCGACGCGCTCGCGACCGGCGTCGCGGTCGAACGACTTGAACACCTGGTCGACGGGCTTGCCGTAGAGCGCGCGTCGAGCGTCGCCACGACCTGCTCCGAGCGGAAACGGCGGCACGCGGTCCTGCAGCTTCGCGAGCTCGTCGGCGATGTCGGGCGGCAGCAGGTCGCGCCGCGTCGACAGCATCTGCCCGAACTTGACGAAGATCGGCCCGAGGTCCTCGAGCGCGAGCGCGCAGCCGCTCGGCGCGCGGCGCCGACGTGTCGCGCCAGAACGTGAGCGCGCGCGCCGACCGGCCGCACGGCGCGGAAGCGCTCGTGGCCGGTCAGGAACTCGTCGAGCCCGTACTTGAGCGCGACGTGGACGATGCTCGCAAGCCGCAGGAGGCGCATTGGCGGCGGATTGTAAGGGATCACCACGGGCAGTTCGCCGAGGTCCGGCGGCTGCAAAGGCGTCGTGCCACTGCTGACGCCGGCGCGCCTCGCGCTCGAGCGTGGTGGGGCGACATCGCACAAGCCAGCGTGGCGGCGCGTATCCGGTTGCGAGCGGCAAATCTGCTGACGCGCACGCTTCCCTGGGAAAACGTCAGACGTCGCTGGCCCAGACAGGAAGTGCGCTGACGGCGGGCGGCCGACCTGCCGACTACATTCGCGGCGGCGGGGTGTCCGCCACAGGTTGATCGACGAACAGCACGATCCCGATCAGCGTGACCGGACGCCGTTACAGACCGACGGCCGGGCCGAAGCGCGGCGTTACCGGCGAGCATCGACGAACAGCAGCGGCCATGAAGATCGGCAGGCCTGTGATTGTGAATCCAGAAAATGCCACGCCGCGAGCTTGGTCTGTCCGGCCGCCGGGAAGGCGTGATAGATGAGGCGCGGAATAGCGCCATTGACACCCAGCCCAGCAGGTTCAGGTGCGCGTGGACCGGGACCTGCGTGAACTTCTCGGTCATGCCCATGTACAAAACCGAGAGTAACGGCGGCGACGAAATACACGGCGGCAATACGCAGGAAGCGGGTGCTCATTGGAATCCCCCTAATAGGTTTCGTTGTCCGGTGGCGACCTCGTCGAGCTGACGGCAGGCGCGACTATAGCGAGGCGCACACCGCGTAACGATTGATCGACCGTCCGGCGCCTGGCACGGTGTATGCGGTGGTGTCGGCATGATGCATCACGACGAGCGCATTCAAAGTCGCGGCGAGGAAGTCGCCAACAGCGTGAGCCATGGCATGGCGCTGCTGCTCGCCGCTGCTGCAGTGCCAGTTCTTATTGTCAGCTCGGCGCGCAACGGCACTGCCCTCAATGTCGCTGCCACCTCGGTGTTCGCCGCGACGATGGTTCTGGCTTACGCGGCGTCGGCGCTCTACCACGCCATCCCGCACGAAGGTCCGAAGCGCTTGTTCCGCAAGCTCGACCAGGGCGCAATTTTCCTTTTCATCGCCGGCGGTTACACGCCGTTCCTGCTGGGACCCTCTCGAGGGCCCGTGGGGCTGGACGTTGTTCGGGCGTTGTCTGGGGGCTGGCGGTGGTGGGCGTCACGCTGAAGGCGCTCGATCGGATGGACGCATCCGTTCCTGTCGATGGGGCTGTACCTCGCGATGGGCTGGCTCGTGGTGATCGCGCGCCAAGCCGCTGCTCACGAATCGTCGCGATGCCGGGCTTGATCCTGCTCGGCGCCGGCGGCTTGGCCTATACGGTCGGCGTCGTATTCTTCGCGCTCGATTCGAAGCTGCGCTACGCGCACTTCGTCCGGCATCTGTTCGGTCGTCGCTGGCACCGCGTCGCCACTTCTTCGCGGTGCTGGATTTCACCTATACCGTCTGAGGGGGCGCCTTCTTTCCTTCCGAATTTCGCGGCAACGACCAGTCGGGCTGCCAGGCCGGCAAGCAGCATCGATGCGCGCCGGCCAGGCATCGACGCGCCGTGACGCAAGCCGCCCACCTGCCGGGTGAACGCGCGGACTTTCGTCGCCGGTCGCAAGCAACCGGATCGCTCGCGTGCATAACCCGCGACGCTGTCACCGACGCGTTCCGCGCGCATACTCCGGAAACGCGAGCAGCCGGCGCCCCGATGTCGGCGACGCGCTGGCCGGCGATGGCGCCAGCACGCTCTTCGCGAATGCCTGCTCGATGAGCCACGGCATCGTCGGCGCGAGGTCCTCTCAATGTTGCTGCCAGCGCCGGAGTCGCCGTCGGCTTTGACATAACGGTCCCAGCGCGGTCGGATCGGCCAGGAACGCCGGCATGTCGAGCGGTGAAAGCCGCAGCGTGAGGTCCGCCGTGCTCGCTGACGGCAGCGCCGAACCACCCGCTCTCATCGATCGCGAAACGCGCTGGCAGCGGGGCCCGACGCAAATCACGAACGTCACGGCCACGCGTGCGCGGCGAGGGCCGCTGGCGCGCCCGACTTCGCGCTCCAGCACTCCGGTTCGCGATCGCTCCGGGGATCGCTGCGGGGATCGAGGCGCGGGCGGCATCAAGCGCCTCCGCTTACGCGGTCTGCCGGATGCCGGCGAGGAGCCATCCGGTCGAGCCGTCGAGCGGCTTGGACAGGTTCCAGACTCTCGTCGAGCGCGGCGTCGGCGCACCGCCGTCCTCGCGAACGGTGCCGGTGAAACGGACCGAAGCCCAGTGCTCGGCGGCATCGGTCGACACCTCCAGCATCTCCGGCGTCGAGCAGCAACGATCTCGGTCGGCTGCGTGCGCGCGCGCGCTCATCGAGGTCGCGGAGGATTTCGGCGGCCATTGCCGGCGTCATGACATCCGCGATGGCCTTGCGGTCACCCCGCATCCCACGCCGACTGCAGACGCCGGAACTGGAGCTTCGCTTCACGCGGGAAGCCGGCGGCGTCGAACCCGGCGGGCAGCGCCTTGGCGAAATTCGCCGACGGCGCGACGGGTTGTGCCGCCGCCAGCAGCATGGGCTCGACGCGCGCGGGCGCCTCGGCTGCAACCGGCGCGCGCACCTGACGCGGCGCCGAGCATACGCGGCACCGCGGCAGAAGACGCGCGCCACGCGCAGCATTCGGAATGCGAGCACAGATGCCAGCGGCAAGCGAGACCCAGCAGCAGGAAGCTTCCCGGAAGCCTTCAGGCAAGCCGAAATGCGACAGCAGTGCCGCGAGTCCCAGCCCGGCGGCAATTCCCGCGATCGGTCCCAGCCAACGCGATGCGCCGCTCGGCGCGGGTGTCGCAGGTGCGCGCGCCGGCCGCGCCCGGCTGCGCGGGCATGACCGGGTTCGCCGCAGGACCGGAGGACGGGCGGGCGGCGATGCTCTGCGCGGCGCGCGCCGAGACTCCTCGCCTCCGCCCAGGCGCTTGGCGTCGGCGTCGCCGATGCGCGAGCGAGCGTGGTCAAGACGACGGCGACGACGGTCAGGACAAAGGTGCGCGTCATATTCGATTCTCCAGCGGCTTTCGCATGAAAGCGAGTGGCGCTTCCAGTGTACATACCCAGGTGGAGCGCGACCACGCCCGCCGCGAGGTTGTGCACGACGATGCGGTCAAATCCGGCCGCGCCATCATCGCCTTCAGCGTCTCCTGATCGGGATGCATCCGGATCGACTCGGCGAGATAGCGGTAGCTCGCGCGTCGTCGCCGGCGACGAGCTTGCCCGATGCCGCGGGATCACGTTGAAGCTGTACCAGTCGTAGCGCGGGCGCCAAGCGGTTGCCAGACGCGCGAGAACTCGAGCACGAGCAGCGACCCGCCGGGCCTCAGCACGCGCCGCATCTCGGCCAGCGCCATCTCCTTGTGCGTCACGTTGCGCAGGCCGAAGGCGATCGCTGACGCAGTCGAACGCGGCGATCGGCGAAGGGCAGCTGCTCGGCGTCGCACTGCGACGGTCAGGATGACGCTCGCCGGCGTTCAGCAGCTTGTCGCGGCCCGGCCGCGAGCATCGCGCCGTTGATGTCGGTCAGCACGACTTCGCCGGCGGACCGACGCGTTGTGCGAAAAGCCGCGCGAGATCGCCGCGTGCCGCCCGCGAGGTCGAGCACGCGCATGCCTGCGCGCACGCCGGTCGCCTCGACCGCGAAGCGCTTCCACAGGCGGTGCAGGCCGCGCCGACATGAGGTCGTTCATCAGGTCGTAGCGCTGCGGCCACGGAGTCGAACACGCCGCGACGCGTCGCGTCTTCTCCTCGGGCGCGACCTGCTCGTAGCCGAAATGCGTCTTGTCGTCGCTCATGTTGTCTGGCGCTCGCGGCTCGCGCCGGCGCGCCGCGCATCCGGTCGAGGTAGCGCTGCCGCAGTTCGTCCTGCCGCTCGCCGAGGTCGTAGAGGTAATCCCACGGAATAGATGCCGGTGTCGTGACCGTCGGAGAACGTCGGCCTGATCGCATAGCGGCCCGACGGGCTCGACCTCGCTTGATCGCGACGTCGCGCTTGCCGACCTGCAGCACTTCCTGGCCCGGGCCGTGGCCGCGCACTTCCGCCGAAGGCGAATACGACGCGCAGGTATTCGTAGCGGGAGGCGGAACGTGACGGCCGTCGTTGAACGCGATCTCGAGCACGCGCGAGGCCTGGTGCAGCTTGATCTCGGTGGGGATCGGGGTCTTAGCGTCGAGGCCGGACATCGTGGCGTGGCCGTGGGCAATCAGCGGGCCGACCAGTAGCCTATGCACAACGCGGATGCGGGCCCGCCGGCTTCTCGGCCAGATCGGGACCTTTGCGTCTGCTCGAGGCACCATGTCGAGGCCGCCGATGCCGGAGAAGACGTTGCGGCCCTTCGCTTCCTTGCCGTGCAGCTTGATCTCGAGCCGCAGGTCGTTGAGCGAGTCCGCGTTGCGCAGCGCGTCCTCGTAGCTGATGAGGCCGGCCTTCGTACGAGGTCGAACAGCGACTGGTCGAACGTCTGCATGCCGAGCTCGCGCGACTTCTTCATGATCTCCTTGATCCCGGAGACGTCGCCCTTGAAGATCAGGTCGGAGATGAGCGGCGAGTTGAGCATCACCTCGACCGCGGGCACGCGGCCGCGGCCGTCGCGGCGCGGAATCAGCCGCTGCGCGACGAAGGCGCGGATGTTGAGCGACAGGTCCATCAGCAGCTGCGCGCGGCGCTCCTCGGGGAAGAAGTTGATGATCGCGGTCGAGCGCCTGGTTCGTGCTGTTCGCGTGCAGCGTGGCGAGGCAGAGGTGGCCGGTTTCCGCGAACGCGATCGCGTAGTCCATCGTCTCGCGTTCGCGCACTTCGCCGATCAGGATGACGTCCGGGCGCCTGGCGCAGCGTGTTCTTGAGCGCGATCTGCCAGCCGTCGGTGTCGACGCCGACCTCGCGCTGCGTGACGATGCAGTTGCTGGTGCTCGTGGACGAACTCGATCGGATCCTCGATCGTGATGATGTGGCCGTAGCTGTTCTCGTTGCGGTAGCCGAGCAGCGACGCCATCGACGTCGACTTGCCGCTGCCCGTGGCGCCGACGAACATCATGATGCCGCGCTTCGACATGATGACGTCCTTCAGCACCGGCGGCAGGCCGAGCTCCTCGAACTTCGGGATGTCGGTCGTGATCGTCCGCAGCACCATGCCGATGCGCGCCTGCTGGACGAACGCGTTGACGCGGAAGCGGCCCACGCCCGGCGGCGCGATGGCGAAGTTGCACTCCTTCGTCGATTCGAACTCGGCCGCCTGCTTGTCGTTCATCACGCTGCGCACGAGCTCCATCGTGTGCTGCGGCGTCAGCGCCGTCTTCGACACCGGCTGGATCCTGCCGTCGACCTTGATCGCCGGCGGAAAGCCGGCGGTGATGAAGAGGTCGGAGCCCTTCTGCTTGACCAGGAGCTCGAGCAGCTCGTGGATGAATGTGGTGGCGCGTTCGCGTTCCATCCTGGGTCTCCTCATTGCGCGGGCCGCAACGCTCGCGCGGCAATGCTGCCGGGCTGCTACATGAACAGGTCCTTGTTGACGGCGCGGTTGCGCGCCTCGGCGACGTTGACCATGTTGCGGCGGACCATCTCGACGAGGCACTGGTCGAGCGTCTGCATGCCGATCGATTCTGGCCCGTCTGGATCGCCGAGTACATCTGCGCGACCTTGTTCTCGCGGATCAGGTTGCGGATCGCGGGCGTTGCCGATCATGATCTCGTGCGCGGCGACGCGGCCCCTGGCCGTCCTTGGTCTTGAGCAGCGTCTGCGAGATCACCGACGACCAGCGACTCCGACAGCATCGCGCGGACCATCTCCTTTTCCGCGGCCGGGAACACGTCGATGATCCGGTCGATCGTCTTGGCGGCCGAGCTCGTGTGCAGCGTCGCGAACACGAGGTGGCCCGTCTCGGCGGCGGTCAGCGCGAGGCGGATCGTCTCGAGGTCGCGCATCTCGCCGACCAGGATGTAGTCCGGGTCCTCGCGCAGCGCGCTGCGCAGCGCGTTGGGGAACGACAGCGTGTGCGGCCCGAGCTCGCGCTGGTTGATCAGGCACTTCTTCGACTCGTGCATGAACTCGATCGGGTCCTCGATCGTCAGGATGTGCCCGTACATCGTTCGCGTTGACGTGGTCGACCATCGCCGCGAGCGTCGTCGACTTGCCGGAGCCGGTCGGCCCGGTGCACGAGGATGAGCCCGCGCGGCCGGTTGGTCATCTCGGCGAAGACCTTCGGCGCGTTGAGCTCCTCGAGCGAGAGCACCTTCGACGGAATGGTCCGGAACGCGGCGGCGGCGCCGCGCGACTGCACGAACGCGTTGACGCGGAAGCGGGCGAGGTTCGGCACCGCGAAGCTGAAGTCGCACTCGAGGTTTTCCTCGTACGTTCTTGCGCTGGGCGTCGCTCATGATGTCGTACACCATGGCGTGGACGTCCTCGTGCTCCATCGGCGGCAGGTTGATCCGCCGGACGTCGCCGTGGACCCGGATCATCGGCGGCAGCCCGGCCGACAGGTGCAGGTCGGAGGCCTTGTTCTTGACCGCGAAGGCCAGAAGTTCGGTGATGTCCATCTATAATCCCTGGTGCGATCCGCGAACCCGGGTCGCCGGTCTGCAGCACTGGATCAATGGGGCATGCAATCCGCGTGCCAACAGCGGCATCCGCATGCCGACGTCATTCGATTATGTTCCACTACGAGAAGGCGTGGCAAGACGTGCGGTCGCGAATTGCCCGTGCGGCGCACGCCTGCGGGCGCGACGCCGAGAGCGCGTGCGGCTCGTCGCCGTCAGCAAGACGTTCCCGGCCGAGGCGGTACGGGCGGTCCACGCGCTGGGGCAGCGTGACTTCGGCGAAAACTACGTCCAGGAGGGCGTCGCGAAGATGGCCGATCTCGCCGATCTCACCGACATCGCGTGGCACCTCGATCGGGCCGTTGCAGAGCAACAAGGCGCGCGGCCGCCGCCGCATCCGTTCGCCTGGGTGCAAACCGTCGACCGGGAGAAGATCGCGCGGAGCGCTTGTCGGCGGCGCGTCCCGCAGGCACTCCGCCGCTCGACGTCTGCATCGAGGTCAACGCCAGCGGCGAAGCATCGAAGAGCGGCGTCGCGCCGGCCGAGGCCGTCAGTCTCGGCGCGGACGGTCGCGGCGCTGCCCGGGCTGCGGCTGCGCGGAATCATGGGCATTCCCGAGCCCACGCCGGACGACGGCGTTGCGCCGGCGCGCAGTTCCGCGTGCTGCGCGAGTGCTTCGACGCCTGCCGCGCCGCCGGCCTTGCCGTCGACACGCTGTCGATGGGGATGTCGGCCGATCTCGAGGACGCGATCGCCGAGGGCGCGACGCTCGTGCGCGTGGGCACCGCGATCTTCGGCGCGCGCGACGCGCGTGAGTCCGCAGCGCATGACGACGACGTTCATCGGCGGCGGCAACATGGCGACCGCGCTCATCGGCGGCATGCTCGCGCGCGGCGCCGCCGCCGCGCGATTTCCGGGTGGTCGAGCCGTTCGCCGACGCGCGCGGCACGGCTCGCGGCGCAGTTTGCCGGCGTCGCGCTGCATCGACGCGTGCACGCGCGAGGCGATCGCCGGGCGCGGCGCTCGTCGTCCTCGCGGTGAAGCCGCAGCAGATGCGGGAGGCCGCGCGGGCGCTCGCGCCGCATCTCGGCCCTCGTGTCGGCGCCGGTGGTGCTGTCGATCGCCGCCGGCATACGGCTCGCCGGATCTCGCGCGCTGGCTGGCGGGCACCAGCGGCTCGTCCGGGCCATCCCGAACACTCCGGCGCTCGTCGGCAAGGGCATCTCGGGCGCGTTCGCCGCGCCGTCGGTCGATGCCGCAGGCCGCGCCGCTCGTTTCCTCGGTCCTGGCCGCAGCGGGCGAGCAGATCTGGGTGGACGACGAAGCGATGCTCGACGCCGTCACGGCGGTGTCCGGAAGCGGGCCCGCGTACGTGTTCTACTTTCTCGAGGCGCTCGAAGCCGCCGCGCGCGAGTCTGGGCTTCGCCCCGGCGGAGGCGCGCCGGCTCGCCTACGTCGACGTTCGGCGGAGCCATCGCGCTCGGCGCAGGCGAGCGACGGCGGAGCCCGCGACGCTGCGCGCCCAGGTCACGTCGAAGGGCGGCACGACCGAGCGCGCGATCGCCGTCGCTGGAAGCGGCGGCGGTCAAGGCGAAAATCGTCGCGGCGGTGAAGGCCGCCGCGGCCGCGCGCCGCGGAAATGGGCGATGCCTTCGGCCGTCGACGCGTAGCGCATGTTCGAACCGGCGCTTCGCCTGCTGCTCGACACCGCGTTCGGGCTCGTCACCTACGCGCTTCCTGCTGCGCTTCGCGATGCAGTGGCTGCGCGCCCCGTTCCGCAATCCGCTGGGACAGGCGGTCGTGGCGCTCACGGATTGGGCGGTGAAGCCCGTGCGCCGCGTGGTCCCGGGCTACAAGGGCGTCGACGGGTCCACGCTGGTGCTCGCGTGGGTCGCGCGAATTCGCGTGGCTCTGCGCGATCGCGCTCCTCGTGGACCGGGCGTGTTCGACGGCGCGGTCGCTGGCGACGTTCGCGCTTCTCGCGTGCGTCGAGCTCGTCAAGGCGCTCGATCTGGCTCCTCATCATCGTCGTCATCGCGCAGGCGATCCTGTCGTGGGTCGCGCCCGATGGGCCGTTCGCCGGCGTGCTCAACGCGATGACGTTCCGGTTCCTGGCCCCGATCCGCCGCCGAGTGCCACCGCTCGGCGGCACGCTCGATCTGTCGCCGCTGATCCTGATCGTCGCCCTGCAGCTCATGCTGCATCGCTTCCCGTCCGCTGGCTCGAGGGCGCGGTGCTCATGCTGTTCCGGTGAAGCGCACGTGCACTGCATCATGGCCGCCGCGTGAGGCCCGCTAGCGACGAACCTCGCGCTGGAAGATCTCCATGCTCTTCTTCCTCGTGGCGATGAAGCATGGCTCCGACAGCGTCGCGACGGTGCGCGGGCGGGCGTCGTCGTAATCGCAGGATCTCGGCGATCCGCGTCGGCCGCTTGGTCAGCAGCAGCACCTGGTCGGCGAGGTACACCGCTTCCTCGAGATCGTGCGACACCAGCAGCATCGTGGTGCCGGTCTGCATGAAGACCTCCTGCAGCTTCTCGCGGATGAACAGCGTCATCTCGAAGTCGAGCGCCGAGAACGGCTCGTCGAGGAACAGCACCTCGGGCTTCGGCGCCAGCGCGCGCATGATCGACGCCGTCTGCTGCTGGCCGCCCGACAGCTCGTACGGGTAGCGCTTGAGGTCGAACTTGACGTCGAACGAGGCGACCAGCTCCGCCATGCGCCGGTCGACCTCGGCCTTCGACTTGCCTTCGAGCTTCAGCGGATAGGCGATGTTGTCGATCGTGCGCATCCACGGAAACATCGCCTCGCGGTAGTTCTGGAACACGTAGCCGATCTTGGTGTCCGCCAGCGACTTGCCGTCGAACAGGATCTCGCCGGAGTCGATCGGAATCGAGCCCGGCGATCATGTTGATCAGCGTCGACTTGCCGCAGCCGTTGGGCCCGAACACCGAGACGATCTTGTGCTTCGGAATGTCGAGGTCGAAGTTCTCGTACAGCGGCCAGCCGGCGAAGTACTTGGTCAGGCCGCGGATCGTGATGTGCGTGCCGGCCGGGCCGGGACGAACGGCGCGCACCGGGACGTCGGCGACGACGGCGGCGTTGACGACGGCGCATCGCTTATCTCCCGCTCCAGTGGACGATCCGCCGTTCGGCGACGAGGAACAGGACGTTGAGCGCGTAGCCCAGCGCGCCGGCGGCGAGGATCGCCGCGTACATGCTCTTCACGTTCGAGCACCTGCTGCGCGTCGATGATGCGGTGGCCGAGGCCGTTGTCGGAGCCGATGAACATCTCGGCGACGATGACGATCACCGAGCGCCATCGACACCGCCGAGCGCAGGCCGACGAAGGTCGGCTGCAGGCTTTCCCAGATCAGCACGTCCTTGAAGATCTGCCAGCGCGACGCGCCCATCACCTTGGCCGCCATCACGCGCTGCTTGCGCGCGTTGATGACGCCGTAGGCGCTGTTGAACAGCACGATCAGGAGCGCGCCGAAGGCGGCGATCGCGACCTTGTTGATGTCGGAGACGCCGAAGATCAGCAGGAACAGCGGGATCAGCGCCGACGACGGCGTCGAGCGGAAGAAGTCGATCAGGAACTCGACGCTGCGGTACGCGCGTCTCGTTGCTGCCGAGCAGCACGCCCAGCGGCACGCCGACGACGCGCGGCGATCAGGAACGCCTGCAGCGTGCGCAGCACGGTGACGCCGAAGTCGAGCAGCAGCGGCCCGCCGGCGAGGCCGGTGACCAGCGCGCGCGATCGTCGCCGGCGGCGTCGGCAGCAGGATCGGCCTTGATCAAGCCGAGGCGCACGACGAGGTCCCAGACGATGAACAGCAGCAGCGGGCCCGACGAAGGGCAGCAGCCTGCCCCAGCGGAACGTTCTGCGGCGGCGCGCGACGCTGACGGCCGCGGCGCGCGGCCCAGGGCGGCGGCGTCGGCGGCGGAGGCGGTCTCGGCCATGGCCGTCACGCCTTGTACAGCATCGGCTCGACGATCACGCGCTTCTCGAAGATGCCCTTGTCGGAGAACAGGTCGTAGAACTTCTGGAAGTACGCGACGTCGCTCGGCTTGAACTCGTTGTAGAGCATGTACGAGGCCAGCGGCACTTCGGCGGTCAGCGCGCCTTCGATCGCCGTGTAGCCCTTCATGTACTGGCGCGCCTCGTCGGGCTTGGTGCGCACGAGCTCGATGCCGCGCGCGTAGGCGGCGATGTACTTCTTCGCCTCGGCCGGGTACTTCTTGATGAACTCGGTGGTCAGGCGAGGCCGAGCCGCCGTGCCAGGGCGCCATCGGATCGCCGAGGATGTAGTTGCGCGACCACGCCGGCCTCGAGCACGCGCGTGGTGCCGTTCAGGCGGCCGATCGGTGCCGGTCGGCTCCAGCGTGTAGCACGGCGTCGACCTGGCCGGCGGCGAGCGCCGCGACATGCTGGCCGATCGGCAGCTCGGTGACGCTGCATCGCGCCGGCGCCGGCGCGCTCCAGCATCGTCTTGGCGAGCGTCACGTTCTGGATGCCGGGGCCGGAGGCGACGCGCTTTGCCCTTGAGGTCGGCCATCGTCTTGACCGGGCTGTCCTTCGGCACGAGGAATTCGTCGAGCACGTACTTCGCGTTGCTCGGGTTGGTCGCGAAGATCTTGAACAGGCCCGGCTGCGCGATCTCGCCGATCGCGAGGTTGGCCGAGCCGGTGCCGTTGGAGCTGCCATCGGAACGGCCGGACAGCATCGCTTCCATCACCTGCTGCGCGCCGGCGAACTTGCAGCGGCTCGACCTCGAGCCCGGCCTCCTTGAAGTAGCCCTTCTCGACGGCCGCGAAGAACGGCAGCCCGGCCGCGACCGGCCAGTAGCCGATCCGGATCTTCGGACCGCTTTGTGCGCGGAGGACCGCGGGGGCGCCCAGCAGGCCCAGCGCGGCGCCGCCGATCGCCGCGGAGAGGATCCTCCGGCGCGACGGGCTCGACAGGCGCGAGGGCGTAGTGTCAGGATTATCGAGGCCGAGGGGGTGCGTCGATCGATTGCGTCCGTCATGGAGATCTCCCGAGGTGAAGCGATGATGACTGCGGAAGCCGCGCTCGCGTCTGACGCGCGTTTGCGGTGTGCAGAACGAAACGTAAGCACGCGGCGTGCCATCGAAAATGCGGGGACGTGCATGCGCATTCGGCGCGCTTTCGGCCCCGAAATGGAGCGATCGTCGAACCTTGCTGGTGCAAACCCACGGCGGACTCGCCCAATCCGCGTCAATCGGGCATTCTTGTCGAACCCGATCACCTCACGGAGTGCCGATCCATGTCGGATGAGATCTGAAGTCCGCTGGGACCGGCTGACCGCGCCGGCATTGCGGGAGGCGGTGAAGGACAAGACCGTCGTCATCATTCCGCTGGGCGCGACCGAGCAGCACGGGCCGCATCTGCCGACGCAGGTCGACTGGCGGTCCGCCTACGAGATTTCGCTGCGCGCCGCGCGCCTGATGGCGGGCCGGCAGCGGGCGCTGGTCACGCCCGCCATTCCGTTCGGCATGTCCGAGCACCACATGTCGCTCGGCGGAACGCTGACGCTCGACTACGCGACGATGGCGGCCGTCGTCGGCTGCGTCGTGCGCTCCGCGGCGCGGCACGGCTTCGAGCGCGGATCTTCGTGCTGAACGGCCACGGCGGCAACATCGCCGCGCTCGAAACCATCCTCACCGAGCTGACGATCGAGCTCGAAGCTGCCGCTCGCGGGCGGCACCTACTGGTACATCGCCGCGGCGTCGATTCGCGGCATTCTCGAGCACCAGCCCCAGCTCCTCCACGCCTGCGAAGCCGAGACGTCGATCATGCAGGCGCTGTCCCCGGAAATCGTGAAGCCGCTCGACGCATCGATGCGCGGCGCGCTCGTCCCGGGAATGTCGGCGATCGACGGCGTCAATCCCGGGATCTTCCGCTGGCAGCATCTGAAGACTTGATCGGCGATCGGCATTCTGCAGGCGAGGCCTGGGCGCGACGCCCGAAAAAGGCCAGCGGCTCGCTCGCGGCCATTTCAGCGGGACGTGGCCGATGCGTTGGCGTGGCCGATCAACGCCTGTGAGGAAGCGCCGATCTGATGGGTCGACTGACCCGCGGCTTCGCGACGCGCGACCGCCTCCGCCAGCGTTGCGGGCAGGCTGCTTCGACTCGCACGGCTTCGCCATCAGCACGACCGCGGACTCGAGCTCCGCCGGGAAGTAGCTCGCGCGCGAGGAGATCGCCGTATGCCGGACGAGATCACACGATTCCCACGAGCGGCCATCGCGACGCGACGCTCTTGGCGAGCGCGCGATGCCCGGACATGCCCGGCAGAGCTCACGTCGGTGACTGATCACGTCAGAAAGCCTGGCCTTCGAGGAGGTCGATCGCCTGCTCGGCGGTCGACGCTGCCGTCGCGCGATGGCCGACCTCGTGCTGAATATTCGACCAGCATCGCGCCGAGGTCTTCGTTGTCGTCCACGAGCAGGACACGAGGATTCGTTGGTCACACTGCGATGATCAAAGGAGCAAGCTTCAGCGCGAATGTCGGAGAACAGCCGCTTTGACGGTGTAGGCCCCGATCCACACACGTGCCGTTGTTCATTTACGAGAAGCCAGTGTCCGGATGCTATCTTGCGGCGGAGCAGCATCGCGCTCGTCAATAGAGTTCGGACCCTGCGGAGAGCGATGTCGCGGCAGGCAAAAATATCGCGCGGGGATTCGACATGAGGCTGTCGCGGCAGCGCGCGTCGCGGATGCTTCGCGATCGCGCGCGCGTGCTTCGACGCACTCCGGCCGCGATGGCGGTGCTGGAGATGCGTCGCGGTGGCGGGCTCTGGCGCTCCCTGTCGGCGCAGAGGCCGCGCCGCGGGCAGCCGTCATCGGGTCCTCGCCGATCTGTCAGCTCGAGCAGTTAGAGCAACATCGTCGTGACTTCGGTTTCGCGGCGCGAGGGGAGAGCCTCGCGAGCGCGCCGGCGTCGATCTACGTGATCACGAACGAGGATATCCCGCCGCTCCGGCGTGACGAGCCTGCCCGAGGCGCTGCGCCTCGCCCGAACAGCAATACGTAAGAAGCTG
>ERZ1370068.6444-contig-5427_pt1 | contig 34523 bp, 59 predicted proteins | sample MGYA00561227_ERZ1370068 | MGnify/ENA primary metagenome ERZ1370068 (study PRJEB38410, sample SAMEA6850437) | metagenome | study: Metagenomic assessment of the ecological functions of the soil: analysis of the soil microbiota associated with the...
TTACGTATTGCTATCCTCAGAGGATGGACCAATTCAGGAAATCCGATCGAGATTTCAACCAGATCGTGCGCTCGGCCGTCGAACCGAACTGGCGGCCGCTGGTCATGTATTTCGTCAGCCGGCGAGCGCGAATGGACATACGTGCGCACAGCCCGACGGCTCGCACATCAAGGTCCTGGTCGTCACACGCACGCGGTCCGACGCGGTCGTGGTTCAGGCGCGGATCGATCCCGACCGGTCTGTCGGCTGTTTATCGACGATCCCGAGGATTCTTGGGCGTGGCGGTCGGGAGTCGCCGCTGAGTCGCTGGATCCTGAACCCTTGCGGGTTGAGTAGGTTCTGGTGCAGGGCGCCGGAGTCGATGATGTGGCTCGAGGAGTCGTCGACGATGTGAAGTTCGCGATCCGGCAGCTGAGCGGCGTCGCCTGGCTTCACCGATCGGTGGCGGCGGTCACGCTGGCGTCTCGGCATCGGCGCCAACAGCGCCCTCTTTGCGCTCGTCGACGCGACGCTGCTTCGCCCGCTTCCTTTCCGCCAGCCGGATCGCCTCGTCATGGTCTGGGAGAAGACCAGCGTGTCGCAGCCGCGGCGCCGTGTCGCCGCTCAACATGCAGGATTGGGCGGAACGCGGCCAGACGATCGACGCGATCGGCGGCGTGATTGCCGGTTTTGGCGGCGGCATGGTGATGAGCGGCGCCGACGGCATCGCCGAGACGGTTGCCGCGACAGTGGGTGACCGCGCGAATCTTCGAAGTTCTGCGGTGTTCGGCCCGTGGTGGGCCGGATGTTCGTCGCGTCCGGACGAGCAGAAGCCAAACGTGGTCGTGCTGAGCGAGGGGTCTCTGGCGGACGCGCTTCGGCGGCGATCCCGGCATCATCGGCCGCGACGTCCGGTTCGACGGCGATCCGTTCACGGTGGTCGGCGTCGCACCCGCCGATTTTCAGCTGCTCGGTCCGGAAGGGCATCTGGGCGATCCGGCCGATCGGCCAGAATCCGGCGCTGCGCGGTCAGCACTTCCTCCGAACCGTCGCGCGATTGAAGCCGGGCGTCACTGTCGAAGCCGCGCAGGCCGATTTTGGCGGTCGTCGCCGAAGGGCTGTCCCGCGAGTTTCCCAGACCAACAAGGATCGCGGCGTGGTGGTCGAACCGATGCGGGACGGCGTGATCGGCGGAGAGGTTCGGCTGACGGCGCTCCTGTTCCTTGGTGTCGTCGGCTTCGTGTTGCGATGTGCTGCGCGAACATGGCGAACCTGCTGCTCGCTCGTGGGACCGGCCGATCTCGGAGATCGCCCCTTCGCTCCGCGCTCGGCGCAGATCGGTCACGCATCGTTCGTCAACTCCTGACCGAGAGCCTCGTGCTGGCGTCCCTCGGAGGCATGCTCGGACTCCTGGTCGGCGCCCGGCATGCTCGACGTCGCGCCGTCGCTGATCCCGCAAGGCCTGCTCGCCGGCACGCTGACCCTCGAGTTCAACCGGCGCGTCGCGGTCTTCTGCGCGGTGGCCGCGCTTGCCGTCGGCCTGGTCTTCGGCGTTGCGCCAGCCTGGCAGGCCACGAAAGTCTCGGCTGATGCAGGTCATCGGCGCCGATGGCCGCAGCGTCACCCGGCGCGGCGGAAGGTGCGCGGCCTGCTCGTCAGCGGCCAGGTGGCCATCGCCGTGGTCCTGCTGTTCGGCGCCGGACTCCTGCTGCGCACGCCCGCTGCGGTTGACAGCGTGGATCGCGGGTATGGCGAGGATCAGGTCCTCACGATGATGGTGGATCCGCTGTATTCGCGGTATCCAAGCTACGACGCGCTGCCGGCGGTTTTCTCTGACGTCGAACAGGAAGTCGATGGCGATTCCCGGCGTGCGGAGCGTCGCATGGGCGAGCACGCTGCCGCTCGGCGCGTCAACGATCGGCAGGGTTCCGTTTGAAGTCGTGGGCGATCCTGCCGTCGAAGCGGACTGGCGTCCTGAAGCCGATCTGCAGATCGTCAGTCCGGCATACTTCGACACCGTCGATCTTCCTGTCGTCATGGGCCGGCCGTTCACCGATCGCGATACCGCGCGAAGAGCCGTGCCGGTCTGCATTGTCAACGAGGCCTCTCGTTCGTGGTCCGCTCGCAGGGCAGAAACCCGATCGGGATGCGGATCTCGTCGCGCATCCATCCTGAACGGCCAGCCGATCGTCCGCGAGATTGTCGGCGTGGCGAGGCAGGTGAAGGGACGTCCCGACGAGCCGGTCGATCTGGTCCAGGTCTACGTGCCGAGCGCACAAAACCTGATCGACGACGCGTTTCTGGTGGTTCGTCCTGAAAGAGGGCGCGCGGACGCGCTGGCGTCGCCGGTGCGCGCCGCGATCGCCCGGGTTGACGTGGATCAACTCGTGAGCGTCAGGGACGTCATGACGCTCGAAGCCGTCGCGTCCGAAGCGACGGCCCGTCACCGTTCCGCGCCGTGATGGTCACCACGTTTGCCGGACTGGCGCTCCTCCTGGCGATGGTGGGTGTGTTCGGACTGCTCGCGTACTCGCGTTCAGCAGCGCGTGCGGGAGTTCGGCGTCCGGATGGCGCTCGGCGCCTCGCTCGGCGACGTATTGCGCCTGGTGCTCGGCGGCATGATGCGGCTGATCGTGCCCGGCGCGGCCGCCGGACTTCTCGTGGCCGCCGCGCTGGCACGGTCGATCAGCGTGCTGTTGTTTGGTGTTCAACCGCTGGATCCGCTGACGTTCCTGTCGGTGACGATCGTCCCCGCGATCACGGTGGCAGTCGCAGATGGTCGCGCCGGCCTGGCGCGCCGCGAGAATTGACCCGGCCGTCACGCTGAGAAGCGAGTAAGCTTCCGGAGCTTAGTGGATCTGCTATCGGCCCTGAAGGCCGCCCAGGATGTCGACAAGTTTGTCGGCGCCATTGCGAGTGTCGCCAACAAATTGAAGGCGCAACCCGATGTTGCCGCTCTAAAGCTGACGCAGGCGCTCGAGAGGTCGCAAAAACCTTGCAGGTGGTGGATCGCGCGGACGTCCGACTATCTGAGTCTTGGCGTCGACGACGGAGCTCTGCCGAAGAATGCAAAACTGCTTCTCGAGATCGACGGTGGCAGTCTGGCTACGGAAGTTGAGCGCGGCCGGGGGCACTGCCACAAGATCGAGCACATCTACTCGAACTATTTGAACAAGTGGTTCAGCCGGGTTCTCGACCCGCAGGAGTCAGCCGCCGTTTCCAAAGCGTTTGCGTCTCTTGGCGATGCCGACGGCACGCTGTTCTACCAGTTGGAAATGGTGGCAAAAGCCCTGCAGAAGAGGCTGGGGACGTGCTGGACCTCGTCGTCAAGAACGAAGAGCAGAGCGCTCGGGCAAGAGTGAAGTCCGCCATGGCTGAATTGAGGCCGTTGCGGAAGCAACCTCACAAACCATGCTGACGATCTATTCGATGCAAACGCAGTTCGTCGACGCCACCGGAGCGATCTGAGTCTAAAGGTGACCTCCGGTGGTTTAGCGTGGTCCCGGGTCGGCCTGGCAATGGCAACGGTCCGGCCGCGAGCACTCGTCCCCAGATTCGCTTCCCGACCCTGTCGGCTTCTGCGATGATCGCATGCCTCGTCCATCGGTCACGCACCTTGCGATTGCGCATCACGAACTGACCGTCGATCATCACCGACTCGATGTCGGCCGGCTGGCCGTTGTGAATCCACGCCGACACGAAGCGGCCGGCGGGCACGAGGTGGGCGCGAAGTGTGTCGACGACGAGGAGGTCGGCCTTCTTGCCGACCTCGAGCGAGCCGATCGCGCTGTCCCTGACGCACGGCTCGCGCGCCGCCGCGGGTCGCGTCTTCGAGCATGTCTTCCGGCTGAGGCCGTGGTGCCGGGAAACGGATCGTTGCGCGCGAAATACGTTCCGGTCAGCAGCGCGATCCGCATGACCTCGAACAGATCGTTGGTGTTGTTGTCGGTGCCGTTCGCGATCGGAGCACCGGCCGCTCGCAGCTTCGCGATGGGCGGAATCACGCCGCGATTCGCCGCCATGCGCCGCCTGATGCGAAACGATCGTGCCGCGTCTTCCCGAGCAGCGCGATATCGCCATCGTCCACGTAACGGCAGTGTGCCGCGAACAGCCGCGGCCCGAGGAAGCCGGCCTTGTCGAGAAACGCCGGCGGACTCGAGCCGATGATGCCGCAGCATGAAATCGACTTCGGCGCGGCTTTGAGACAGGTGAATCGTGTACCCGAGGTCGTGCTTCTCGGCGAACGCGCGGACCGCCTGCAGGAGCTCAGGCGAAGAGGTCTCGGCCAGCGCGGCTGCGGGAATACGCTGGATGCGTCCGCCGTTCTTCGCCATGCCAGGCCGTGAAGAGGTCGTTGATACGCTGCATGCCCTCGTCGCGCAGCCTGGGCGAGAACCTGGGCGTCGCGCTTCTCGCGAGCCCCTCCGGCGACATCGGGCCTGGAACGTTCTCGCTGTCGCGGATCGACTCCGCGAACACGCAGCGCAAGCCGGTCTTGCGCAAGCGCCGCCGCCGAACGGCTCGATGCCGCCGGCGTTCTCCACGATGGTCGTGGTCCCGGTGCGAATCGCTTCCAGCGCGCCGACGGTCACCATCAGCGTGCCTTCCTCTCCCTGAAGGAGGCTGGTCGGGCTGACGGCGAGACGCGCGGAATTCGGGAATCCGAAATCCTCGTTGAAGCCGCGCTCGGAGCGTGGCGGCGAGATGCGCGTGGCAGTTGATCGAGCCCGGGCACGAGCGCCTTGCCACGCCCGTCGTATGACCTCGGCGCTTGCGCGTAGGTCTTGAGGATCGTGATCGCTCGGGCCGATCGCCGCGATCCTGTCGCGCGACGACGGCGAGACGCCACGTCGTGCTGGACGGCATCGGCGTTCACGACAGTCGTATGTGAGAACACCACGGGCCGCCGGGACGGAGGCTGAGTTTGCGCCTGCAGGCCGCCCGGTTCGAGCAGAAGCGCGGCGGCGCCGGCGCCCGCTCCTGCAAGCAGCTCGCGGCGTGTCAGTGTGGCTTTCGGTCCCGGCATGGTTGCGCCTCCGTGATGCGCCGAAGAGTGTCCCATAGTTCCAAACCTGCTATCCTCAAAGTCCATCATGGATCTTCACAATCGACGGGCATTCCTCCGCGCAGCCATTGCGGCAGGCGCGGCGTGGGCGGCCGCTGATCTGCTGGCGGTCGAAGAGGCGCTGGCATGGGCGGCCGACCAGACCGCGAAAGCGGGGGCGACCGGCGGCTTCGCCGCGTTATCGGCGGCCGACGCCGAGGTGATCGACGCGCTGGCCGCCCGGATCATTCCTCGGTCGATGGCCGGCCTGGCGCCCACGAAGCCGGCGTCGTCTTCTTCATCGACAAGGCGCTTGCGACCTTCAACGCGGGCCAGAAGAAGAATGTACGCCGACGGCGCATGGCGACCTCAATCGGCGCGCGTCGAACAAATGGAAGGGAAGCGAGACCTTTATGAAGCTGACGCCCGCGCAGCAGGACGAATCGCTTCGCGAGATCGAGAAGACGCCGTTTTTCCAGACCGCACGCTTCGACACGATCGTCGGCACGTTCGCGCTGCCCACGTGGGGCGGCAATCGCGACTATGCCGGCTGGCACATGCTCGGGCTTCGATCATCAGCCGCGGTTCCAGCCGCCGTTCGGCTAGCTACGACGCCGAAGTGAACCGGAGGGGCTGAACGTGACAGGAGCCGCCCAGCGAGCGCGTTTTTCTCCAAGCGAGACGGTGGACTTCGCCATCGTCGGATCCGGCGCGGCCGGCGGCATCATCGCGAAGGAGCTTCAACCGCCGGATTCTCGGTCGTCGTCCTCGAGCAGGGTCCGCGGCTGACCGAAACGCAGTTCGATCACGACGAGTTCGGCCACGTTCATGCAGAGCCGCTGAACGTGAACAATCCCGGCGACGCAGCCTCGACCGTTCCGGCGACACCGCACCGTCCGAGAAGGCGAAGAAGGCGCTACACGCTGATTTACGGCCGGCTGGTGGGCGGCAGCAACGCGCATTTCACGGCGAACTTCTGGCGGCTGCGTCCGAGTGATTTCAACGAAGCGAGCGTCCTCGGCGGCGTGTCCGGGCACCGGCGTTCGCCGATTGGCCGATCACCTACGAAGACCTCGAGCCGTACTACACGAAAGCCGAGTGGGAGCTTGGCGTCTCGGGCGAGCCGGGTCCGTTCGATCCGCCGCGATCGAAGCCGTACTCCGATGCCGCCGCTGCCGGTGAAGTCGTCGGGCGTGCTCTTCGAGAAGGGCGCGCGCGCGCTCGGCCTGCATCCCGCAGCCGACGCCGATGGCGATCAACTCGCAGTTCTACAACGGACGTCCGGCCTGCCAGCACTGCGGCTTCTGCCTGTTCTTCATGTGCGAGTTCCGATCGAAATCAACGTCGATGGCGACGATGCTGCCGATCGCCGAGGCGACCGGGCGCTGCGAGATCCGGTCAGACAGCTACGTGGCGCGCATCGAAACGAATCGGGAGGGCCGCGTCACCGGAGTGGCCTACTTCGACGGGCAGAAGCGGATGCAGCTGCAGCGGGCGAAGGCTGTTGTGGTGTGCGCGAACGGAGCCGAGACGCCCCGCCTGCTGCTCAACTCCGAGTCGTCGCGTTTTCCGCACGGCCTGGCGAATTCGAGCGGCGTGGTCGGCAAGCACCTGATGTTCAACACCTACTTCGGGGTGAACGCGCAGTTCGAGCACCCGCTCAACGAGTTCAAAGAGCGTGCAGAACACGCGGATGATTCACGATTTCTACAATAGCGGATCCGAAGCGCGGGTTCTACGGCGGAGGCGGTATCGACGCGCGGTTCGGCAAGTATCCGATCACGTTTGCGCTCGGCGGCTTCCGCCGGGATCGCCGACGTGGGGCGAAGGCTTCGCGCGCAGCGCTCGCCGAACAGTTCTCGAGGTCGATGTTCTTCGGGACGCACGGCACGTCGCTGCCCCTCGAGGCCAACAGCGTGACGCTCGATCCGGCGACTCAAGGACGCCTGGGGCTGCCGTGCATGCGCGTCACCTACAAGGATCATCCCGACGACCTGAAGAACGCGCGAGTTCCTGACGGCGCCGTGCGCTGGAGATCTCGCAGGCAGCCGGCGCGCTCAAGAGCTGGGCGGAGCCGGTGCGAGCCGCAGACGCAGTCGGTCCATCTGCTGGGCACGTGCCGCATGGGCAACGACCCGAAGACGTCGGTCATCGATCGCTATCACCGCGCGCATGACGTTCCCGAACCTCTTCATCTGCGACGGCAGCAGCCTCGTCACGTCCGTCGCGCGGTCAGCCGACCGGAGACGATCTGCGCGCTGGCCTTCCGGGCTGGAGAGAGGATCGCGGAGTTCGCGAAGCGAGGGGAGATCTAACCGCGCGAGGCCGACCAGATACGAAGTGACCACGAAGGCACGCAAGACACGAAGGCGTGCGACCGGCGGCCGGCAACGCCGGCCGCGCGCGATCGTCACGGATCGATGGAACACAAACCCTCTGAACACCGCCTGGTTTGTGTTCTCATCGATTCGTGACGATCACCGCCCGCAAGCGGGCGGGTCGCACGCTCTCCATCGTGCCATCGTGTCTTCGTGGTGATCTTCGTATCTCATCAGCTCGATCATTCCAGCATCGTGTCGTTCCAATCCCGGATGGTGAACGACTTCACCAGACCCTCGAGAATGAACGGATCTTCCTTCGCGAAGGCCTCCCGCGGCCTCGCGCGTCCTGAAAAATCCCCATGTTGCCGCGATCCGCGAACGGGCCCGATGCCGATGACCTCGCCTCTCGCCTTGAACTTCTCGACCACGGCCTTGTGCCTCGGGTAGACACGGCCATGATGGCCTCCATCGAGGCGCCCGACGATTCTCCGATGAGCACGGCTTTCACGAATCCTCCCTCTCCGCCTGAATCTTGACCCCGAGACTCTCAGAATAGGCCGATATGCGCGGGCGATGGGTGATGTCGTCGACCATCCCGGCGGTCTCGATGGTCATCGCGATCTTCGCGACGCTGGAAATGCGCGCGCAGACCTCCGGTGCTCAGCGCTTTACACCTCCGAAAACCGAGTGGGGCGATCCCCGACTTCCAGGGCGTGGAACTACGCCATGCTCACCCCGCTCGAGCGGCCCGCGAATCTCGGCGACAAGGCGGTCTTCACGGGAAGAAGAAGCCGCCGCCTTCGAAGCGTCGAATTACCTTCAGCGCCAGGAAGCAAACACCACCGTGACGGCCGGCTTCGACTGGTGGGATCCGGGCACGGCTCGTCCGCCAACCGGCGCACGTCTTTGATCGTCGATCCAGCGAATGGCCGCATGCCGGCCGCTGACCCCGCAGGCGCTCGTCTCGTCGAGGCCGCGGCGCGGCTCGCACCGGACGGCCCTGAAGATCTGGGACTGAACGTGCGGTGCCTCCAGTACTCCGACCGCGGGCCCTCCGATGATGCCGGGCATAGCCAACGTCGACGTCCAGTTCGTCCAGACGAAGCAATATGTCGTGATCCTCAACGAGATGGTTCACGACGCACGCATTGTCCCGCTCGACGGAAGGCCGCACGGCACGTTCCCAAACAATGGATGGGCGATTCGCGTGGACACTGGGAGGCCGACGCTCGTCGTGGACACCGTCAACCTCAGAGTGCCGTTCCGGGGATCGGACGACAACCTGCACCTGACGGAGCGGTTCACGCGCACGTCTGCCGACACCATCGAATATCGGTTCACGGTGGATGACCCGACGGTCTGGACCACGCCGTGGACCGCGTCGTATCGACGAACCGCTACCACGCTGGGGATGTTCGAATACGCTGCCACCGAGGGCAACGAGCGCAGCATGATCGGCACGCTCAAGGCAGCCCGCCCGAGGACAGCCTCCCGCAGAAGTAATCAGACGAGATACGAAGATCACCACGAAGGCACGAAGACACGAAGTATGTAGGTGGGCGTGCGACCGGCGGCCGGCAACGCCGGCCGCGCGTGATCGTCACGAATCGATGGAAACGCAAACCAGGTGGCGTTTCAGCGGTTTGTGTTTCCATCGTTTCGTGACGATCGACGGCCCGCATCGCCGGGCCGGTTCGCCACACCGCGCCCCTTCGTGCCTTCGTGGCCTTCGTGGTTATCTTCGTATCTCGTCAGAGGGCGTCAGACGCCGGAATAGCCCAAGCATCGTGTCCCAGTGACGTTCGGAGCACGCCTGGTCGTAGACCGGAATGTCGCGGAACACCCAGCCGTGTTTGGCGGGATATGTCTCGATGGTGTGATCGACGCCGGCGCTCGTGAGCGCCTGCTCCGAGCCGCGCCTTCGTGTCGTCAGGAAAGGACTGATCTTCGATCGCACCTGCGACGTAGACGCGCGCCTTCATTTTCGGCGCCAGCAGATGCGGACTGTCGGGAGCGTCGGTGGCGAGCCGGCCAGGGTGATACGCGGCGGTCGCCACGATTCGATTCGGGAACGTGCCGGCCGCGGTCAACGACATCAACCCGCCCATGCAATAGCCGGTCGTGCCGATGCCGCCGCGCTTCAGATCGTTCCGGCTCGCGGAGTGGTCGAGGAACTGCATGTGTATCCGACATGATGTTCGCCGGAGTGGCGAGCCCCATGAATTTCTCCATCGGGACCTTCCGCGCCTCCGGATCGGTGAACACCTTGCGCGGATCCATCGGCTCATGCGGTCCCGAGCGGTAGTAAAGATCGCGGCAGCAGCGCGAAGAAACCGTTCTTCGCGAGGCCCTCACCGATTTCGAGCATGGCTGGACGGATGCCGAGGCCGTCCATGAAGACGAGCACCGCCGGAGAGGGACCACTTCCGCGAAGGAACGCACATATGCCGGGCACGTGCCGTCGTTCGTCTTGATTTGAAGTCGATTCATGGGCCGCATTTTGGTCGCAAGCCAAAAGTCACAGGTCACAAGTCGCGGCGTGCGGCTCGACTGATGACTCGTGACTTCACTTACGCTCGCTGATCCCATGTGTGCCCGAAGGCTGTAGCGCCCGGGCTGCGGCCACACGCAGGAGTCCGTGCGGACCCTTGCCGACGCGAATGCGCGCCAGCAGGTGGCCGTCGGCCGCATCGATCGCGTAGACCTCGCTGTTGTAGCGCCCCGAGGGCGCACAGCACGCGGCCGTCTGCCGACACGCCGCCCATGTCGGACTTCCGCCATTCGGAATCAGCCAGGTGACGGCGACGCGGCGCGCGGCGACATCGATCACCGAGACGCTGCCTTCGCCGCGGTTCGAGACGAACAGCCGCTTCGAGTCGCGGCTGAAGTACAGGCCGTGCGCGCCTTTGCCGGTGGGAATGAGCCCGAGGATCTTGAGCTCGTTGGCATCGATGACGTAGACGCCGTTTGCGGCCGTGATCGGCGACGAAGAACACGCTTTGCCGTCGGGCGACAGCCTCCACGTCCTGCGGCATGCCCTGCCCGGGCAGCTTCAGGCTGCCGGCGACATGCTGGCGTTCGACGTCCACCTTCAGCATCTCGCTCGAGAACTCGCAGCTCGCGAGCAGAAAGCGTCCGTTGGCGGTGAAGTCCATGTGATCGATGCCGCGGCACTGGGACGGGAAGCGGGTTGATCATCTTGAGCGTCTGCGCCGTCGCGAAATCTAGCCAGCACTTCTTCCGTTCGGCGACGACGATCGCGTAGCGTCCGTCGGGCGTGAAGTAGAGGTTGTAGGGATCTTCGACCTTGACGGTGCGGTCCTGATGTCCGGTGAGCGGATCGATCCTGCGTGAGGCTGTCGCCGTGATCGGCGACCACCCAGAGCGTCTTGAGATCGTAGGACGGCGTCACGTGCTGCGGCTCGCTGCCGACCGCGAAGCTGATCGACCGACTTTGAAGCGTCGCCGGATCGATGACGTCGACCGTTGCGCTGCCGCTGTTCGGTACATAGACGCGCGCAACCGCGTTCTGGGCGGCCGGACTCGGTCGGTCCAGGCCGCGCGGCGGCGTGGACATCGCGCGCGTCGAGGAGAGGCGGCATCCCGGGAAGCCGATCGCCGGAGCCGCTCTGCGCAGCTGTCACGGACTGGGACGAGGAGCGCGAGCGCGACTGTCACGCCAAGACTCGCTAGCCGTCCGCCACGTCTTCCTGATCGCCGAGTTCCGATCTCCGAGCTGATGCGTTTCTGCCAATCGTATAGCCAACTCGCAGCCTGCCTTTGCGCGTCCTCGCCTAGAATGCAGGCTTCTGCAGATTCCAGAGGTGGTTGATGCCGAATACCCCGTCATCCCGGTCTCGATGGGCTCTTTCGCTGCCCGCTGATGTCGGCCATCGCCGAGCGGCGGAGCCGTCGCGTCAGCCGGGGAACATCCGTTCCAGCCGGCGATCTCAGCCATCGGATGACGAATCAGCCGGCTCCTTTGAGCGCGCTCGAAGAAGCGGTCCTCATCGTCACCACCGGGCTGACCGGCTTTCTTCTGCACGATGGTCCGGTGGGAAACAAGGAACTCGGCACCGGTTCGTAAGCGCTCATGCAATCCCGCGCACGGGCGGCCGCCAGTCCCGACAACACCCAGCCCACCTCGTTCTTCGTCATCAACGACGACGGCGTGCGGCTGATCAGGAAATTGAAACGCCGGGAAGCGCTGCAGCTCCTGAAAGATGTGCCACCGAACTGGAAGGACTGGTCGGATGGCGACTGGCTCGCCGGCGGCCAACGCGGTCACCCAGCGGATTCACGACAAGCGGCTCGATTTTCCACGGCAGTTCCCGTCGCTACCACATGTGGAACAAACACCTGTCGAACCGGCCGGGCACGACACTCTTCCTGCCGGTCGTGGACATGACGCAGAGCTTCATCAGCGTCGTGCTGAACATCCTGTCGGAGCCCGAGGCCGAACGCGCGCGATCTTCCTGGACGACTGGCGGCCGTTCGTGCCGAAGAACCCGCTCGAAGTCGGCGCGTGGCTCGCCGCGGGTCTTGGTTTTATTCCCGAGCGGATTCCGTATCAGCCGGTGGGCGGGGATCGAATGGGCGCGCAGCGGCGCACTGAATCCGTCGATTCGCGTGCCGCTCGGCCTCGAGCGCACATTCCAGGTGGACTACAGAAGCCATTCTGCTGCTGCAGAATCTGGTGCCTCACAGGACAGGCCCTCGGGCTCGGCGGGTGGCTGCACGCGCACGTGCCTTCGCCGATCATCTATCAGAGGGAGCCCGAGAAAGGCATCTTCGGTCTCGGCTTCCGGATGCACAAACCGGACATGGGAGTGGCACCAGTGGCCGCCGACGCCTTCGACGCTGCCGAATCCTGTCGGGCTCGACGGCGTGCTCGAAGCGTTGGCTGTCCGCCGTACTCAAGTCGATGGACGAAGCGGTCGATCGGGTGCTCGAGGAGAAATTCGGCAACCAGGGGACCTACCGGGACGTGGAGCAGTTCGCGCGCGCGTATCGTCAATCCGGAACGCGGAGAAATATCTGCAGCAGGCAGCAGCCGTATTCGGCGAAGACCGTCGAGTACATGAAGGTCTTGTGCCACTACATCTACGACACCTACGGGCGGTTCCCGGCGCACGTCGACGCGTTTCACGCGCCAGGCGTGTGGATGCAGTTCTCGCACCTCGGCTCGAGTACTGCCAGAAGTATTTCGATCCCGCGCTACGCGAGACAGGCGGCGCACGAGGTCGATGTGGACGCATCCGCGGGCAAGTAGCAGCTCAGGTCCGGGGGCGATGACGGTGCGGTTCGATCGGCAGTCTTTGGCGGAGAGTTCGTGCACGCGGTTCTCGCTCCGATCCTCGAACCGTCAGATTCGGAACCACGTCGCTGCGTCTCCGGGCCAGCGTCGGCCGCTGGTGCGCCCGCTCGGACCCGAAGCAGCCGCCCGATGATCTGGCCCAGGGCACGGAAACGCGATTCAGCCGCGCGCCGGCTCAGCCGACGGTTTTCGCCACCGACGCCGCTCTTCAGGGCGGCAGCCGGCTGGACAGAACGCGTAGCTGTCGGAGGCGCAACGCGGACATCTATTCTCAGTGTGTAGTTCTTCGCAGTCAGACACAGCCGCGCGACACGTAGTTGCATGGGCCTTCCCTATGCCGGTGCTGGGGGCACCGTCGTGCCGGAGGAGCGGAAATATTATCCGCTGATCACTGGCCGAAGACCGGTGTGCAACATTGTGCAAGGTGCAGCCGTTGCGCGCAGCCGCACCTTTTCTCTATTTCGGCAGCGCGAAGGCGATGACTTCGTCGTTTGTGACTTCCGATCCGGTCAGCCCGCCGCCGGTGCTGATGATCGTCACATACTGCCGGCCGTCCGATCCCCATGTAAGTGATTGGCGTCGCTTCGATAGACGAAGGCAGCTTGATTTCAAAGAGCTTTCGCCGGTCGCCGTGGCAAACGCGTGGAAGCCGGAAATCGTCCGAGCCGCCGACGAACGTGAGGCCGCTGGCCGTGAGCGTCGCGCCGCCCGTGCTCGGGGCGTCCGGTGTCCTGCATGCCTGGCGGCGGCATGTCGGAGAGCGCCGAGCGTCTTGCGATACGACGATGTCGCCGGTGTCCATGTTGACCGCGACGAGTTCGCCCCACGGCGTCGGTCCGCACGGCAGCTTCCGGTCGGCATCGCCGAACCGGCGCAGTGCCGGCGAGCGGACCGGTATTGATGTAGCTGCCGTCCGGCCGCAGGATCAGGCGCATCGGCTGGAAGAGGTTGGTCGTGTTCGAAACGAACAGATGCGAGCTTCGGATCGTATGAGGCGCCCCAGAAGTTGATGCCGCCTGCTGGTCCCGGCGGCGAAATGCTGTAGCGGTTGAACGCAATCGGCATGAAGGGCCCGCCCAGCTTCATGTTGTTGTCGTCAACCATGTGCTCGCAATACGACTGATGCTGCGGCTCGCCCTTGTAGAGATTGTCGCGAGAGATCGTGTTCTGCGTGAGCGGCGGCGGGCTTCACCGGGAACGGCTGCGTCGGCGACGCCTGCTCGCTGGGCAGGTCGCTCTTCGGGACCGGGCGCTCGACGATGTCGAAGATCGGCTTGCCGGTGACGCGATTGAGCGTGAACATCAATCCGGTCTTGTTCACGATGATGAGGGCGGGAACCGTCTGTGCCGTCGCGCCTGCAGATCGACGAGCAGCGGCGCTGACTGCGTGTCGTAGTCCCAGATGTCGTGATGCACGAGCTGGAAGTGCCAGAGGTATTTGCCGGTGTTGGCATCGACGGCGACCACCGACGATGAGAAGAGATTGTTGCCGGGACGATCGATGCCGACGCGGTCGTTGTTCGGCGCGCCGAGCGGCATGTAGAGGATGCCGCGCTCGACGTCGAGCGACGTGTAACCCCACGACGTTGACGCCCGATCGATTTCTCGCGCTGTTCTCGCCCCACGTGTCGTAGCCGAACTCGCCCGGCCGCGGCACGGTGTGGAACGTCCACACCAGCTTGCCGGTCCTGCGCGTCGAAGGCGCGCGTGTCTCCAGCCGGCCCGGTGCCGGCGTTGGATCCGCCCGCGCCCTCGCCGGTGCCTGCGCCGATGATCGACCAGGTTCTTGTAGATCGTCGGCGAAGACAGCAGCGAGTAGGCGCTGATCCATCCCGGTCACCATGACCTCGGGCGTCTTGAGATTGAGGACGCCGTTCGCGCCGAAGCCGGTCGTTGAGCGTGCCGTCTGAGGCCTTGATGGAGTAGAGCCGCCCGGCGTGCCGCCGAAGATGATCGACGGCGGGGACGCCATCGCGCGCCGGGCCAGTACGCGAGGCCGCGCTTCGCCGGCAGATCGCTGTCGGGCAGCTGGAATTTCCACTTCTCGGCGCCGGTGGTCGCGTCGAGCGCGATGATCGCGCCGTACGGCGAGCGCGAGATACATCGTGTTGCCGATGACGAGCGGAATGGCTTCCATCTTCACGCAGGCGCCGGGTGTAGCCTGCGGGCTTGAGATGAATGCTCCAGACCCGCTGCGAGCGTCGCGACGTTCTGCGGCGTGATCTGATCGAGAGGGCTGTAGCGGTTTGAGGTTCCGTCGTAGTTGGAACTGGCCCAGTCAGCTCGTGCGGGACTGTCCGCCGACACCAGCCGTCAATGCGGTCGCACACGTGCCACGCCCAGTAAGACTCTCGACACGCGTCCAGCCATGGAGATCTCCCTGATGAAGCCGGTCTTGGCTGGACGGATATTAATCTAAACGTGCGCAAGAGTGGTTTCGATAGGTAGCCCACCGTCACGCCGCAACCTCAGGAACGCCCGGCGCGCTCGCAAGGCGCGGAGTAGAGAGCGTCTCTCAAAGCCACCTCACGAGGGTCGCCGGTGAGGCTGGTTCCCATCTGGCTCGTGACATACGCGTACCCGATGCCGGCGGCAGGATCGGCGAAGCCGAGCGAGCCTCCGGCCCCGGGAGACCCGAACGAGCTGCGTTGCTTCCGGAACGGCCACGTCGGGCACGACTTCATGAAGCCCAGCGAGAACTGCACGCCGTTGCCCTTCATGCATTCGTCGTAGAACCCGCGCGCCGGCGGAATCGCCGGTGCCGCGAGCAGGTCGAGCGTCTCGGCGCGACAGCCCGAGCTCGCGTCCGCCGGTGGCGAAGACGCTGTAGGCGTGCGCGATCGCGCTGTGCAGTGCCGACGGCGCCGCCTGACGGCACTTCGAGATTGCGCGCGCATAACGCGCTGATCGTCAAGCGCGATGCGCGAGCCGGGATTCGGACGAGCGCCCGCGATTGATGTTCGAGCGGCGAGTTCATGAACGCCAGCGTCGCGACGAAGCGGGAATCCGAACAGCATCTCGAGCGATCCGGGCGGCGAGAGGGTCGCCAGCCGCGAGTCCGGCATCGATTCCGGGCAACCTGATGTAGACGTCCAGCCCGAGCGGCGTCGCGATCTCGTCCTGGAAGAACTGTCCGATGCTCCGATGGCGTGGATCGATGCGGCGCAGCAGCTCGTTCTCGTAGAACCCGAGCGTGAGCGCGTGATACGCCTGCCGCGTTCCCGGCTCCCATGCCGGTTTCTGGCGGGCGAGCACCACCGCCAGGCGATCGAGATCGGCGACGAGCGCTGCGATCGACGGGCCTCGTCGAATGCGAAGAGTCCCGCCTGGTGCGCGAGGAGCTGGCGAACCGTGATCCGCTCCTTGCCCTGCTGCGCGAACTCCGGCCAGTAGGTGCAGACGCGTTCGTCGTAGTCGAGCCAGCCGCGCGAGTGGCGCGATGGCCAGCGTCATCGCGGCCAGGCCCTTTCGTGGCCGAGTAGACGATCACCATCGTGTCCGCTCCCATGGTTCGCCGGTCTCCTTGTTCCGGATGCCGCCCCACAGGTCGACGACCTTCTGGCCCTTGTAGTACACGCAGCAGGCGCCGCCGAGCTCCCGGCGGCTGATGAAGTTCTGCGCGAACGCGTCGCCCACAGCTTCGAAGCCGGAAGCTACGCGGACCCTTGCACTGTTCCATGACACCGACATGACGACCTCCGCTGCCGGTGAGTGTTGCAGGCCGTGTGCCTTTGACGAAGCCGTGGTTTCTGGCAGGAAATTTCGGATGAATGAGAACGGCCCGCGGAATAATCCGCGGGCCGTTGGATTTTCAGCGGCGCGACCGCCGGCTCGACGGGAATCCGTCAGGCTGCTAGCGCCGTGTCGTTTCCCAGATCGTGCTGGCGCCGCCGCCGATCGCCGCACCAATCAGCGCGCCCTTCTTGCCACCCATGATGGCGCCAACGCCCGCTCCGGTCGCCGACGAACCGCCGATGATCATCGCGGTCTTCTTCCAGTCGCGGCTCGGCGCGCGCGTTATCGACCGTTCGCCGCTGGATCGGCCGGTCATCGTCGTCGATCGTCTGGACCGTACGGACCGGCTGCGCCATCACCGATCTCGGCGTCTGCACCTGCATCGGCGCGTACCGCGCGCGCCGGCGCAGACGCCGTGATTGGTCAGAGCCGGCTGCACACCGTGATTGAGCCTCGCGCCGGATCCGGAACGAACGACGCTTCGGCGCGCGGGCTGAGCAATCCGCACGCAACCAGCAGCACGCCGACCGCGATCACGGGTCAGAACGCCAGCCAGATACCTCGTCATATGAGCCTCCCTGCGCTGATCCGCTCGCGCTGACAGGTAGGATCACCAAGGGCTGCTGCCAGGCGAAACCCCTGATTTGATTGACGTTTTACCGCTCGAGCTGTCCACTATATCGTGCTGATCGCTAATTGCTCTAGTTGAAGGCACTGCGCACTTAGCAATTAGCAACGAGCAATCAGCAGCAATATTCCGCCACCCATTTGTCCAGACGGCTCGCGTACACAGATTCGTGCGAGGTACACGGGTCTTCTCGTCGGGGCAGGCGAGCGAGTGAATCGAGTCGAGCGTGCCCGGCATGCGGCCCTGGCGGCCGAACGCTCCGAGGATCTTGCCGGTGAGATCCATCTTGTAGACGCGGCCGACGCTGCCGACGAACAACACCTGGTTCGGTCCGTTGGTGAGGCAGAGCGACCACGGCGCGGTCGGCAGATTCCAGACGGCCTTCCGGTTGCCCTCGGTGTCGAACGTCTGGATGCGGCTGTTTCCGCGGTCGCGCGACGTAGATGACGTCGTTGTTGTCGACGACGAGGCTGTGCGGCGTGTTGAAGTTGCCCGGCTGCCCGCCGCGCTCGCCCCACGACTTCACGAAATTCCCGTCCTTGTCGAACTTGGCGACGCGCGAGTTGCCTGCAGCCGTCGGCGACGAACATGGCTGCCGTCGCGGCTCCAGCCGATGTCCGTCTCCTGATAGAGACTGGCCCTGCCTGGCACGGCCCGCTCGATGACGTGGGTCAGATAGGTCCACGGCTCCGGATTGGTCCCGAGCGTGCCGAGGGTGCGGCCTTCCGTGTCGAAGTGGAAAATGATGTTGTCGGCGGCGTCGATGTACCAGAGGTCGCCCTGCCGGTCGAAGCGCACCGTGTGTGCGCCTTCGAACATCTTCGAAGCCCTCACCCCACGAGCGCACGAACGTCCCGTCGGCCTTGAACTCGAGCACCGGATGGTGCCCGCGATTGAGCGCGACGATCTGGCCGGTCGGGCTCACGGCGCACGCCGCTCAGGCGGCCGATCACGGAGTACGCGGGATAGTGGAAGAAGTTCTCGACGGGATGAAAGGGCCAGCGGCGGGATCGGCGGGCCGCCGCCCTCTGCGCGTTCATGGCCGCCGCGGCGCACAGTGACATCGCAGCCGCGCACATCGCCGACATCAGCAATCGTGTCTTCATTGCAGCCTCCCGAAAGGTATGGTGGCCGCAATGTTAATTCTCTTTCTACTGTGCGTCGTCCTGGGGCGCGGCCAGGAAGGACTCACGAGCTCGATGCGCCAGATCGGTCCGCCGAGAAACAGCGACTGCTCGGACTTCACGGAACGCCGGCGCATCGCCCTCGAGGATCCACACCGCGGAGTCGGGCGGCTGCTTTCCGACGAGCGGCGCCAGCAGGCCGCTGATCCCGCCGATGTCGGGCTTCAGGACGTAATGCGTGGCTTCGCGCCCTTCGAGCCTGACCGAGAAGCGCTCACGCCCTGCGACCGAGAGCTCCAGCTTGATCAGGCGTATGGCGACGGCGTCGCGGCCACATACGACAGCGATTTCGGCGGCGAGTCGGGCTCGACGTTCTTCAGCAGCAGTGAGGACGAGTCCGTTCGCGAGGTCCGGCGGCAGCTCCATCTGTTCGCCCGCGGTCCTCGGTCTGCCGTCTTCGTCCGCGTACTGAACGGTCACGCGGCGGTTGCGTGCGTCGATCAGCGCATGTCCAGCGGGCGCTTGAACGTCGGCCCTTTCTGGATCAGATGGTAGGTGAGCAGGAGAAACTTGCTGACGCTGCGAGTACACGGCGGTCTCGTCGTGAACGGAACCGTCCTTGAACTGAAAGAGAGCGCGGGTCGTCACGCGCGTGCCCTGGCTCGTCTGAATCAGATCGCCGTCGGCGAGGGCTGTGCCATCCAGATCGCGCAGGACCAGGAAGCCATGCACGATGCCTTCAGCATGACGGACCGGAACCGGCTCGGCCCTTAGAGACTGAGGCGCGAGCCACGTCATCGACAGCAGCGTCAACACCGCGTATCTGGCTGAGAGCATCGCTTCCTCCCACACGTCTTCTGCGTGTTCGCAGCAAGAACGCGTCCACAGGCGTCGCCCAGCAGCGGCTGAGACGTTGCTGAACCATACCGGGCTCCAGAGTTTCGTCACGCCATCGATCGATACGGTGCATCGAACTCGTAGACCTCCGACGTCCCGTTGCGGGTTTGTCCACGGATGTCGCGTTAGCAGCATTTGAACGTTTCATCGCTCAAAAGGAGGACTGCATGGCCGAAGTCATGACCGCACCCGCATCGTCCGGCGAAAGAACCAACGAAATGGCGTCAACGCACCGGTTCTTTCCGCCACCATCAACGCCGCGTGCGCGACACGCCGTCGCTCGCGAAATCTTCACGTTCCGTGCGAGCAGCCGGTGGATCGACGGCACGTACAGCGAGTCGCAGGTGGAGTCGTTCGACGGATGCCGGCGGCGCCTCACACGCACAAGACGGACGCTCACCTATGCGGCCGACCATCCGACCGTTCTCGTCGGGGAGGATCGCGGGCTCGACGCCGATCGAGTTCCTGCTGCACGGTCTCGCGGGCCTGCATCACCGCCGGCATCGGCACCGTCGCGGCCGCTCGCGGAGTCACGCTGCGCTCGGTCACCTCGAAGGTCGAGGGCGAGCCCGATCCTCCGCGGCATCCCGGCTTGTCCGAACGAAGTCCGGAACGGCTACGATCGAATGCGCATCACGTGCTCGACATCGACGGCGACGCGCCGGCCGAGAAGCTTCGGGAGATCGTCGCGCAGTCGACCGCGCGCTCGGCGGTCTTCGACGCGCTGACCAAGCGGCACGTAAAGATCGACATCGCGGTCAACACAAAGTAATCGTACATGGCTACGAAGTTCCCGATGTCGTCATCGTCGGAGCCCGGTGCGCCGGCGCCGCGACGGCGCTGCTGCTCGCGCGAGCTGAGGCGCGCGTCCTTGTCGTGGACAAGGGCGTGACGGCTCGACACCGTGTCCACGCACGCGCTGATGCGAGGCGCCGTGCTGCAACTCACCCGCTGGGCGTGCTTCCCGCGGTCGTCGCCGCGGGCACGCCCCCGGTTCGTTCTACGACGTTCAGCTACAGCACCGAAGACAACGACTGTCGCCATCGAGCCGGCGATACGGCGCGCTGACGCGCTGCTACGCGCCGCGGCGGACGGTGCTGGATCGCATCCTGCGTCGACGCGGCGATGGCAAGCGGCGTGGCGTTCGAGCACGGCGTGCAGGTCCGTGACATCCGGATGGATCGGTGACGCGGCGCGCGCGCGGGATCGAGCCGGCCGCCTCGGTCTCGTCGAAGCGGGCCTGCATCGTCGGCGCCGATGGAGTCCACTCGAGCATCGCGCGTCTCGTTGGCGCGTGGCCGCTCATCGTCGGCCATCACCGGACGGGGCGTGCGTACGGCTACTGGGAAAACCTGCCGGCTGACGGCTTCTACTGGGGCTACCGTGCTTCAGCGAGCGTCGGCATGATCCCGACCAACGGCAACGCAGAGCCTGCTCTTCGTCAGCTGGCCTTCGCAGCGCTTCGAGGAGACCGTCCGTGGCAGACGTGCCGGGTGCGTATCGACGGCGCTGATCCGCGAGACCTTCCCGGATCTCGACGAGAAGCTGTCGGCCGCGCGGCCGGTCGAACGGACTCGCGGCTTCGGCGGGCAATCATCGGGTTCATCCGGAAGAGCGCCGGAAGCGGCTGGGCGCTCGTGGGGCGACGCGGCATATTTCAAGGATCCGCTGACCGCGCACGGTATCACCGACGCGCTTCGCGACGCCGAGTTCCTGGCGCGCGCATTGTTCGCGGCAACCCCGGAGGCCTGGTCCGATTACGAGACGACACGCTTCGAACTGTCGAAGCCGCTTCGACCTGACGGACAAGATCGTGTCGCTTGGAATACCAGGACGCGGAACTGCAGGCGCTGCACCGCGCATTCAGCGGCGAGATGAACAAGGAAGTCAAGGCGATCGCTGCGTGGGGACCGATGCCGCGAGTGGCACCGGCGCTCGAAGTGGCGTAACGCGAACGGAGGAGACGAGCTAACGGGAACGGAGGGCGCGAGAAAGCGGATTACACGGAGCAACGAAGGAACGGAGAAGTCTTTTTCAAAAACCAGAAGAACTCCGTTGCTCCGTTCCTCCGTGTATTCCGCTATCTCCGTCCCCTCCGTTCCCGTTGCCTTCCGCGCCTCCGCTCTCCGCTCAAAGCAGCTTCAAGAAAGCCACGATGTCGCGCTTGTCCTGATCGTCAAGAACGATCAGCGGCCCGTCCGGACCGGGTCCATCCGGATCGGTGACGATGAGGAAGAAGCGGCGGTAGTGTTCGACCACGTCCTCGAGCGTCTTTGACGAGTTGTCGTGGAAGTACGGCGCCGTGTCCTTGATACCCTGAAGCTGCGAGATCTTGAACGCATTGAGGTGATCGAACGATCCGGGCGGGAAGGGGAAGAAGTCGTCGGCGCGGCCGCTAATCAGCGCCTGGCCGGGATCCGGACTCGAAACCTCGATGATTCCGTCAGGGTTGCCATCCTGGTTCGTGGCCGGATCCAGATCGTGCTCCTGATTGCGGAACACGAAGTCGATGACCGGGTTGCCGGCATCGTTGAACTCCGACACCAGCACCGACTGGAAGCGCGTTCCCGGCGGGACTGCCACCGGCAGAAATTGATTGGTCTGGTTCAACAACGGGCCGCTATGACACGCGGCGCACGCCCCGACCTTGAAATTTGGAGGAGTGACGCTGAAGTCCGGCGGAACATCTTCGAAAAAGGTGCGCCCACGTTTCTCGGACGGCGTGCGGCCCCGAGGCAGTTCCGGCGGATGGCCCGTGAAAGCGAACAGCGCCATGTCGAACGAGCTGAAAAACTGGGGCGCCGTCTGCTGAAATTTCGCAATCAGGTCCAGCTCTTTCTGTTTCACAGTCTGCGTGGCCTGCGCGTGATCGGTGATCGCACCGAGCGCCTGGGCCTGAAGGTTGGGCTGACGTCCGTCCAGCATCAGCACCGGATCGAACGACGGGGTGTTCTGCGTCGTCGGGATGCCGCGCCTGACCGTCACCACTCTGATCTCCGGATGACCCTTCACCTCGACGATTGTCGTGGAGGTGAATGCGCATGAGGATCGTTGCGCTGTTCAGCATTCTGGTGACGTGCCGGCCGTCGCCGAGGCCGTCGCCGTTGTCATCGTCGCTGCCGTCGTGAACGAAGAGCGGATCGTCAGGGTTCCCGCGGAACCGCTGGCGTGCGTCATTCGGTGAGACCGTTCCTGTCTCGCGGCTATGGCACGTCAGGCACGTGCGGCCGTTGCCGCCGAAGGTCTCGCGTTCGAAGAGTCTCTGTCCCTCGAGGAAATCGCGAACCGATTGCGGCGGAGAGGGAAGATGGCCGGGGAGTCCGGCCTGAACCTCGCTCTGCGCCATTTGAACCTGCCGCGGGATGGTGAGCGCTCCACGCGCCTGCCACCAGCCTCTATTCTTGAATGAGGTCGTGTCGGTCCGCGCGGTCAGCGTGACGAGCGCTGCGCAGAAGACCGAGACACACCACACTCCACCTATGAGAAATCGCCGCACGTCTCTACCTCCTGTCTGCCTGGCTCTGCCGGAGGCGGATTATTACATGAGCTGTCGTCCAAGAAGCCGATATTCAGCACCGGGAGGTAGCGATTTAGTGGGCTTGTGACGTCTGAGGTGGACGGACGTGGACAGCGGGCCGGGAGCTAAAGGGACGGAGGGCACGGAGATAACGGGAACGGAGGGGACGGAGATAGCGGGAACGGAGGGCGCGGAGAAAGCGGAGTTACACGGAGCAACGGAGCAACGGAGTTCTTTTGGTCCTGAAAAGAGTTTCTCCGTTCCTTCGTTCCTCCGTGTAAGTCCGCTTTCTCCGTCCCCCTTCGTTCCCGTTCCCTCCGCGCTCTCCGCTATCTCCTAGTCTCGACTGCTGCGCGGAGACGATCTGCCGCGCGTATCCGCTGAGCCTCAGAATGTGAAGCCCGCCGCCGGGGCGGTCGGCCGAGTAAATCAGCCCGCGGTCGTCGATCTCCGACGTTGTTCGTCACGCCCACCTTCTTGCACTTGCTCGTCGCCGTTTCGGTGCCGAACTCGCCGCCCTCGCGCGTTTCGGCGTTGGCGCACGTCGGCACGGTGCAACTGATTCGCCGGCGGCACGAAATAGCCGACTTCGTGGATGGCGAACGGATCGCGGATGTCCCAGATGCGCACGCCCGCGTTGAACCACGCGAGGACGGCGATCTTGCCGTAGTACGGCGCGATAGAACGATTCAGCCGAAGAGTGCGCGCCGAAACGTCCGCCGCGTCCGCAGAAGTCGACCCCTGCGTTTCCTGGATCCGGAACGTCGGAGAGCGGCCACGGCGTCGTCTCGTTGGTGATATCGAGCAGCCACGCGAGGTGCGGCGCCGGACGGCCCTGCAGTCAGCTGATTCGGACGGGTAGTTCTGGCCGCAGTTGTCCGAGCGCGACGGCCTCCGACGTGACGAGCAGCAGATCGCGCTTCCGCAGCGCCTGATGGCCCTGGAATCCAGGGATCGGCACGCCGTAGATCGGGAACGGTCGTGTGCGCGCCCTGGTCGGGAGACATCGTGCAGGTAAGCCGATCTGCGGCGCGAGCAGCTCTTCTGCCGTCGGCTTCAGCGGGTTCTTGAACTCCGGTCAGCAGCTTCTTCCGGTCGACGATCGCAGATCACGCCCTCGTTGCCGGTGCCGTAGGCGATGTAGACGCGGTTCTTCTCGGGACCCTGCCGAGATCGGCGCCGTGAATGCCCTCGCCTTCCTTCGAGGCACTCGCGCCAGGCTGCGTGCCGACCATCCCGAAATCGCGGATGTAGACCGGCTTGGCCGGGTCGCTCAGATCGTAAATCTTCAGGTGATTGCCGCCGGTGCCATCCTTCGTCTCGCCGGTTCGCGACCAGATACGCGATGCCGGTGTCGCATTCCCACCAGCTCTTGTGCGTGCCACCTGAGGCTTGTCGACGACCGTGGTGAGCAGCTTGCTCGGCTTCGACGGGATCGGTCACGTCGTAGAATCTCGTGACGCCGAGTTGCCGTGCGGACGCAGCAGATACCACTTGCCCTTGACGCCGTGCGGCGGCGTGTCGCCGCTGCACACGCGCGTCATCTGTGCGACCGCCACGGCCGGAGGCAATGTGCGCCAGAGTAACTTCGTCTTCGCGGGATCGGTCACGTCGACGACCGACGTCCCGTTCACTTCGGCCTTGCCGGTCATCGGATTCATGATCGGCTTCTGGTTGTCGTGGTGCCCGACGTAGGCGATGAAGCGGCCATCCTGGTTGACGATGGTCGGTTGATACGCCGATCGTCCCTGGAGGTCGTTGTGGCCGAGCAATTCCATGTTCCAGACCGACGGTTTGTCAATCGCACCGGGAGGTGGTTCCGCCCCGGCGGATAGTTTCCGCCGCCGGTCAGCTTCACGACCGGAATGGCCGGTCCGTTGGGAACCAGCGCACCCTGCTGGGCGACGAGCAGCAGCGGCGACGCCGCCGCGATCGCACCCGCGATAAGAAACCCGAACCACTTGCTCGTGCCCATAGGCTTCTCCCTTGTCTCCGTTATCTATCATGACTGCTTGATCAAGATTCAGTTCGTCCCCGGCTTTGACATTCTGGCAGCGGCTGCCGCTCGTGTCAGCCGCTATGACGTGCAGCCCCGATCCGGCGCGATCGGCACTATAGATCAGGCCCACGGTCGTCAATCTCCACGTTGTTCGTCTGGATGACCCTCGTGCACTCGGGCGTGATCTTCGGATCGCCGTCCGGGTGGCTGATGCCGTCCACGCAGAACGACATGGTGTTCTTTGTTCACCGCCGGAATGAAGTAGCCGATCTCCCGCACGTCGAACGGGTTCCGGATGTCGAACACGCGCGTAGCCGGCATTGAACCACGAAAAGATGGCCAGCTTACCGTAGTACGGCGGATAGAACGACTCGGTAGCGCGCGTGCGCGCACAAACCGCCCGCCTTTGCCGCAGAAAGTTCGTCTCTCTGCTCGTCCACATGGAACGCTGACAGATTCCAGGGTGTCGCCTCGTTCGTGATGTCCACCAGATGACCGAGATGGGGAGCGGGCCGGTCCCCGTTGGGTCCCGGCGCGCAGTGATCGCCACGGCCCTGCTCCGATGCGACGATCACGAAGTCCCGCGTCTTCATCACGGTGTGCTGCTGAGTGCGGAGGTGAATCGGCAGGCCGAACACTGGAAACGTCGTGTGCGCGCCGTTCTCTGGTGACACTGACCGCGTAGCCGACCTGCGGCGCCAGCACTCCTCGGTGGTCGGATTCAGCGGGTTCTTGAAAGCCGTGAGGAGCTTCTGACGATCGACGATCTGGATCACGCCAGTTCCGGCCGGAACCGTACGCCATGGTAGACGCGGTTCCTCTGCGGCCCCGCGGAGATCATGCCGTGGATGCCGATGCCTTTTGAACGCCTTCGTACGTCGTGGCGTTCGGCTGCGAACCACGAGCCCGGAAGTCGCGAATGTGAGACGGGCTTTGCCGGATCGCTCAGGTCGTAGATCTTGACGTGGTTCCCGCCGCGTCCAGCCTTCCGAACGCTTGTTGCCGACGAGATAGGCGATGCCCGTGTCGCATTCCCACCAGCTCTGTGAGTCCCGTCGAGATTTTCGACAACCGGTTGTCGAGAAGCGTCGGTTTCGACGGATCCGGTCGACGTCGTAGATCTCGTGCCCCTGGCTTCGCGCGGACGAAGCAGATCACCGACTGCCCCGGACGTCGTGCGGCAGCGTGTTTCCGCTGCAGACTCGGACCATCTGAGCGCCGCCCGATTCATCGGACCCGACCGGGCCCGGATGTGGGCGAGGTATCTGGTCCTGGCTGGATCGGTCACATCGACGATCGACGTGCCGCTCGGCTCCGCCTTGCCCGTCAGCGGGTTCATCGGGCTGTGCGCCGTCGCATGGTGGCCGACGCCACGATGAAGCGCTTGTCCTGGCTGATGATGATCGGCTGCTACGCCGATCGTCCTTGCAGATGCGTTCCAGCCCGCCAGCTCCATGTTCCACTGCGATTGGGCCTCGCCGCTCTGAGGTGTCGGATACGGGACCGCGGCGCTTCCGCTCAGCGGGATGGGCGCGATGCCCGGGCCGTTCGGTGGATATGAAGACTGCGCAAGCAGGAACACGAGCACAGACGCGGCGGCGAGCGACACGGCAAGACAGCGCGAGCGTGCGATTTTTATGAGCGTGCATGACGACTCCTCACCCGAGCCGTCCGTTTTTGGCGCGTGATCGAGCCTGGAAGATGCGACGCCGGCTGCGCCAGAGCCTAGCGGCAGCCTGCGTTAGAGCGCTGTCAGAACCGGAAGATCGCAGTTGACCTGATAGCCCCGGGCTTCCTGCAGCGTCGTCCCCGTTCCGTAGGTGGACGGGCTGTAGATGCGAGTTTGCGCCGCTGCGGATGTACTCGGAGAAGCTGCTCTCCGTTGAAGAGGAGTTGAACACGTTGAACGCCGTCTCGAGATTGCGCGACCTCGAAGTCGAATCCGCTTCGCGAGCTTCAGGCCAACGATGTGAACGGTGTTCTGCTCGAGCTGACCGTCGGCGCGATTCGTGACGAGGGCCGGATCGGTGCACTTGCCATTGACGGAGTCGCCGCAGAAGCGGATGCGGGTCGCCAGCGGGTTCGGCTGTCCGACGCCGGTCGAGGACACGACCGTCCCAGGTCCGAATTGCAAGACGCGGGGATCGCTTGCCGGAAGCCGATCGATGATCGGGCCAGTCCATGGTCCGCCGACGATCGTGTAGCTGCTCGAGAACACGACGCCCTTCGCGGGGCGTTATAGGTGCCGGCGAACCGGATGGATGCAGCTCCCACATCGGGTTGTTGATCGAAGGTGTTGCCCGTCGTGAGGCTGTCGTGATCGACCAGGCCGTCGGTCCGCCAGATGTTCTTGTTGTTGTCGAACGCGTCGGGCTGGATGAAACGCGCCGGATCGGTCGGGTTCCAGGTGCCGTCTCAGATGCTGCCCACTGGCGGTGAATCGTGGACACCACCTGGAAGTTGTGCGACATGTTCTTCGTGAGCACCATCTGGAACGCGTTGTAGGTCGTCCACGACCAGTCGCCGTTCGTCACGCGATAGAGCAGTCCCCTGGTTTGGATCGACCTTTGCCGAACCCACCGAACGGCTTGTTCGCAGCGTCGGGCCAGAATCCGTTGATTTCCGTGAGCGTCGTAGTTTTCCTTGATGATCGTCTTGTTCACGCAGGCGACGTCCACGCTGAAGTTCCATCCGAACTGACGCCTGAAGCCCAGGTCGGAGCTCATGCGTGAACGGCTGATGGAATTCCGGGTCGAACTGCTGTGACGAGACGCCTGCCGAGCGCGCCGCGGTCACCCGCTGCGTCACGAACGTGCCGTTGCCGAGCGTGTCGTAAGTATCGAGGAACGCCGCGGCGTACGCTGCCACCGAACGCTGCAACCGATCGCGTCCGCCCATCAGCTGCCGGTGATACCGGCCCCAGCTTCCGCGCAGGACGTTCCTGGCATCGCTGGTGACCAGTGTGACGAGAACCCGAGGCGCGGCGCCACTTCCACGCTGTTGCCGCGCTCGAGATCGCGGAGCGCGTCGAAGCGACGCACGAAGTCACGCGCGGACACCGTAGCTCGCGGTGATGCGGACGTCGGTTTCCAGCCGTCCTGCCCGTAGATCCCGTAGTCGTGATCGCGTCCGCTCGCTGTCGCGAGGGTGAGATTGCTCGTGACTTACCGGCGATGGAACGGCACTGGAGCCCGCGTTCGCGTTGTTCGGGATCGATTTGCCTGTATTCCTCGAGGATGAACCCGTTGTTCAGGTGCTGGGTGACACGTGTCGTCACGCTGTTCGGGCAGGGCGAGGAACCCGGTCGCGAACTCGTGCGATCCCATCCCTGCATCCTTCTTTGAATAGGTGTTGATATCGCCTCGGATCATCCAGAGCGACTTGAGAGGTGTCGAGCGCCATGTTCTGCAGGTTGCCGCCCGTTGCGAGCGCGCCCGATCCCTGCAGGATGCCCCTGATTGAGGCTGGCGGTCCGGTGGTACGTCTGGGCCGGTCCCAGTGCCCAGGATGCCCTCGTAGTCCCGCAGCTTGTTGCCGCCCCTTGTTGTTGTAATTGACCGTAAACGTCGAAGTCGTGTGCTGCTTCCACGCCGACGTGAGCTTGGCGCCGCACAGCTGACCGCCGACCGCGAGGATGTCGTCCTGGAACGTGATCGGTCCCACGGTGATCTGCTGAAGCCGATCGGCCTGGAAGACGCTGGCGAGGGTGTGGTTCCTGACCGATGCGGGTCGTCAGCTTGAGGAACAGCATGTTGCTGGTCGTGAAGCTGTTCCCCAGCTCGCACTGGGGTGCGAACGCTGCGAGCGAGCTCTTCTGGAGCTCCGAGCGGCCCGTTCCGGCGGTGATCTCCGACCAGCGGAATGCCCCGGAAGATCCACGTCTTGTCCTTCACGACGGGCCCGCCGGAACGAAAAGTCGGTCTGGTGAACGGCGTGAATCGAGGGCGTGCGTGCCGCCTTCGGGGCGCGTTGTTGCCGTTCCAGTCGAGCGGCTGGAAGTCGAAGCTGGCCGACCCTCTGAACTGGTTGCCGCCGCTCTTGGCGCTCATGTTGATGACGAGCGACATTCCCATCGGGGACGAGGCGTCGACGCCGCCGGTTTTCACCTGGGTGTCCTCCACGGCTTCGGTGCTGAGGCCCGTCCGATTGATGTTGAAGTCGTTGTAGCCGCCCGCGACATCCCTTCCATCAACACCACGTTCTCGCGGTGTTCGTTGGCGTTGCCGAAGTAGTTCTGGCGTCCGCTGCCGTCGTTGTGCGGCCGCGAGGCACGCCGGGTGTATACTGAGAAAGTCGCTCAGAAATGCGACTGCACGGCGGGAATGGATTTCTGGAACTCTCCGTCGATGTTCAGCACGTTCGACGGACGCGAGATCCTCGATCATCGGCGAGTCGCCGGTGACCGTAATCGTCTCCTGGGTGCGAGCCGACCTCCATGACGATGTCCACCTGGAACGTGGCGCCGGCGCGAAGCAGGATGCCTTCGCGCTTGAAACCCGCGAACCCGGAAAGTCTCCGCCGTGATGGCGTGACGTCCCCGGCGGAAGGTTGACGAGCCGGTAGTTGCCGCTGTCGTCGGTGACCGCTGTCAGCCGGAGCTGATGACGTCTGGGCTACGAGCAGTTATGAGTACGCCTGGAAGTGCTCCCCTTGGTTGTCCTTCACGCTGCCGCGAAGATGCCGCCGTCCCCGCCCTGAGCTGCAACACGCGTAGCGCTCGCAACACTCAAGACAGCAACCAGGTCGCGATTAACCGTTTCATCGCCGTCCCCTTTCGTTTATGAGAAGAGAGGCCGACGCTGGCTTGAGCATGCTTTGCGGTCAATCTACCGGAACTGAACAACCCTTGTGAGGGAAAAGATCTCTGCCGCAGGCAGTTTCGCGGCGATCGCCGATTTCTTGGATCACTTCGGTGTCGCGAAACTGCACGCCTATCACTTGACTTGACTCGGCACGCGGCATAATCTCCGCCGCTATGAAAAAGATCCTTTCCTCATTCTTCGTGCTTCCCGTGATGGCACTGTTCACCCCAGGCCGCGCAGCAGCCGGCGGCGAATCAGGCCACCGGCAAGGCAGGCGGAGACGACGCGGAGAACGTCAGGCTGGTGAGCGCTACAACAACATGCAGGGCCGCCGCGCGCTGCAGGTCACCGCCAAGGGGATCAGGCGAACGGCAGCTGGGTCTACGTCGCCGAACGTCGCGAATCCCCGTCTCAAGGAAGGGCTCTTCAATCCGATTACGAAGAAGCACGAATGGAACGGCACCGTCGATCCTCGACGATGTCGGATCCCGCGCATCCGAGATACGTCTGGCATATTCCCAACGAGGTGAACGCGAGCCCGCGTTCCGTCTCGGTGGTCTACGACTTCGGTCCTGACAAGCACGACTACCTCGATTCCGGAACGTCGAGGCCGTCCGATCGGCTCACGTTCCAGGTCTGGGACATCACGACGCGAGACAGCGATCCGTCGAAGATCTCGGATGGTGTCGGAGATCGTCGGCACGCCGCCCAACTCGTGCGGACCGGGCTGCGGCGGGAGTTCATCGACGCGCCAAAGCCGCCGGAGAACGCGAATTATCCAGAGCCGCGCGCCCACAAAAGGCTGGTGGTCGCAGACCTCGGGTCTTTTCTACGACAGCGCGAACGAGGCCCGGATTCCGTTCCACCTTGATTCAAATCTGGGACAACTTGAAAGGATCCGAAGACGCCGAAGTTCGTGGGCCGCGCGTGGCTGCCGGGCCAGAAGCTGGGCGAACCTGGTTTCAGGATCAGTACGCGCATCATCCGGTCGTCGACGAGCAGAACCACCGGCTGTATGTCGGATACCGCGAGGGGAAGCGGACATATCGCCGGATACGACATCACCAACCCGCGAAGCCCACGCTCGTCTGGTCCTACGACACGTCGCCTCAGGACGAGGCCCGCACACGGTCTCGCCGATCGTCTACGACACCGAGTGCCCGGGCTGGGAGGGCGACGGGCTGCCGAGGAGCAATACGCGTTCGTCACGGACGAACTCGGCGAAGAGTGCGGGAAAGGGCGAGAAGAGCAAGTCGGTATATGTTCGACATCACGCATGAAGATCATCCGATGCCGGTGGCGACCTTCTCGTGCCCGTCGGACGACTGCAAAGAGCGGGGGAAATTTCGGCCCGCATCAGCACGCGGAGACCGTGAACGGCGAGTTGAACAGGTTCGGACAAGATCGCCCTGGGCTGGCTACATGAATGCCGGCCTCCGCGTCATTGACCTCGCCGATCCGTACCACTTGAACGAAGTCGGACACTACGTGCCGAAGACCAATATGCGCGGAGATGACGGCGCGGCCTATTCAGGCTGGCACCGATGGCTGGCCATCGACAGCCGCGGGTTGGCCTACGCTGGTACGTGACCGATCGGCCGGCGGTGCGTCTGGCCCGGTCGGACGGCGCGGAGGCGTGAAGGCGGATGGCGGCGCGTCGTGCGTCGGCACCGGGCTCTTCGTCTGCAGTACTGAGGAAGCTGGCCGGCGCAGCGCCCTGTAAACGACGAATCCAGAATGATGCGCCTGCTCGCGCGCTTCTCGCGTTGCTGGGGTTCGCCAGCCGGTTTCGCGCTCGCTGGCCCGAAGGTCATCAAGGCGGGCCGTCTGATCAGATCCGTCCGGCCACGTCACGCTGAACGCCAGGATTGTCACCGACAACGATCGCATCGTCTCCGTCGGGACCGTTGCGCCCTCCGGCGGGCGCGGAAATCATCGACCTCAGCCGGTTTCTCGGTCATCCCGGGCCTGATCGATCTCCACACGCACATGACGTACTACTGGGACCGCACGCCCGGCACTCGGCCGCTGGCCCAGCCGCGCCGGCCGGCAGGCGTGACCGTCGCGCTCGCCGCCGATAACGCCCGCCGGACGCTCGAGACCGGCGTGCACGACCGTGCGCGACCTCGGCGCGTCGAGAGGCCGACTACGCGATGCGCGATCTGATCAACATGGGCCGGATGGTCGGACCGCGGATGTTCGTCGCCGGCCAGGGACTCTCGGCGCCGAGCGACGGCGCAGCCAAGCCAGACTACAGGCAGCTGGCGGAGTGCGCGCGTGACCGCCGGATCGGACTGGGTCAAGGTCTACGGCTCGCGCGGCAGCTATCAGAGCGTGGACACGACGCAGACCCTCACGTTCGACGAGATGAAGAGCGGCCGTCGACGCCGCGCACGCGAAGAATCGCCCGGTCGCGATCCATTCCTACGGGCCCTCCGGGCGTGAAAGACGCCGTGCGCGCCGGCAGCCGATTCGGTCGAGCACGGCATCGATCTGGACGACGAGACGATCGCCGAGATGGCGACGACGCGGCACGGTCTGGGTGCCGACGATCGATCACAACCGCTACTACGTCGACGCGAAGGACGAATTCGGCTTCGCGCCCGAGACGATCCCGCCGCTCCAGGCCTACATCGAGAAGAACCTCGAGTCGACGCGCCGCGCGTTCAAGGCGGGCGTCAAGATCGGGATGGGCTCGGACGCCGTCTACACGATGTTCGGCCAGAACACGCGCGAGCTGGCATGGTTCGTCAAGGCCGGCATGACGCCGGCGCAGGCGCTCGCCACCGCGACGACGATTCCGGCCGCGCTGCTCGGCACACAGCAGCGATCTCGGCGCGATCGACGCCCGGTTACTTCGCCGACATCGTTGCGGTCGAAGGGGAACCCGTCGCCGACATCGATTCCGTCATCGACGGCGTCGATGGGTCATGAAGGCGGGAACGTCGTCGTCGACAAAGACTCGTGGACGATGAAACTCTGACACTGCGAATCGCGCAATCGAGTAATCGGGTAATCCGGATTGGCTAAGTGGCGGCGAGCGGATTGGCTCCGGGCACTCGGCAAATCCGCCGCTGGCGCAGGCCTTCAGCAGCAGCCGCTGATCGTTGTCGCGAATGCCCGCCAGCCGGTGCCGCACGCCTCGGCGACGCCCAAGACGGCAGCTCTCTTCGAACAGGCTTTCCGCGCGGGCACGCGAAGGAGCTCCGCCTTGCCAATAGAATTCCGCCAGCGTCAGGCAGCTCCGCCGCTGCGGAACTCGCATCCACGCTGATCGAGCCGCCGCAGCGCTGGCGCCATCCGGCGTAGTCGGCGTCCTCTTGCGTCGAAGACTCGCGGAGCAGCGTCGCGAACCGATGACGACGCGGCGTTGCCGTCTCCGAGCGTGCACGCCCGGTCGAGGCGGACCTGCTTTGAGGAGATTCCGAACGCACGATCTTGCCATCGAGGTAGAAATCCCCCAGCGAGGCGCAGGCGGACGCGATGCCCGAAGTCGCACGTGCCCGAATACAACCGGACGATGGAGGGGATGTCGGCGGTCTCGCCTCGATCGATGAGTTCTGGCCGCAGCCTGTCGTTCGCAAGCGGCGAGGTCCAGGCACCACTGCTGGTCGCCTGACTTCGCATCGCGTCTTCACTCTCGACCGGTCCGAGCTTGCTGCGCTGCTGCGGATTCGCTCGCGGACTTGCGGTCGTCCTGCTCCAGCGGGTCGAGCGGTGTCGCGAGTTCCGGGCGTGTCCGATTCGCACCGTGCCGCTCTCCGTCCGCCACACGCGGGACGCGCCGCGTAGCCAGGCGCGCGAGACGCCGTAAATCTCGAACCGCGCGCATCACGCCGCGTGCGTCGGCGCGCGCGCCCGCGGCATGTATAACGAAGATCATTCTTCTGGATGGAGTGGGTTCGGACGTCAGGTCGCGCCTGACGTCATCACGCAGCTGTGAACGTCGGCCAGCGTCGCTGGATACCCGGCTCGCGGATGTGCCGCGGCGTATTCGACGGCGCAGTGTTCTATCGTGGCCAACCCATCGTCGTGACTCTGCCGCGCACAGTAACTGTCGGTTGCATCCGGACGATCGGGGCCACGGGCTTCGTTCCGGCGCGTGGGCTGGCGACCACCGTATCCCCGCCGCCGGAAGGAAATCTGGCCAGCCTCGCGCAGAGCGCAGTGTAGATCTGGATGGTCCCGCGCGTTCGCGAGGCCCGAGGAAGTAGGTGAACTGGTAGCCGGCGTCCTGCCCGCCTGCGATCCCGGCGCGCAAGACAATGCTCGCCATCCGGACCGAGTTGCAGTCCGGCGGGGAAGCGCCGCGATCGGGATGCGAGCGCCTCATGGCTTATCCGATGCAGCTGCGACACCTGATCGAGCGTTCGCGTGAGCACCGCGCGGCTTGCTCACCGCTGCCTTCGGTCTCGGGCGAGGCGAGAACCCGTGGAGATGCCGCCCTCGATAAATCCAGGGGACGACAGCAGACCGACGAACGCCACGAGAACAACGACGGCGAGAACGAGCGGAAGGCTGCAGCGACTGTGTTGGCGCGCGCTTGCCGCCGCGCGTTGGTTGACGACGGCGCGGCTGAGTGATCGGCGCGCCTGACCGCGGTGCGGACGGCGTTGGGCTCGCTCGGACCAGCCAGATCGACAAGCCACGGCCCGCTCGGATCGATGACCTGCCATCCGGTCTTGTCGACGATGCGCCTGAGCGCGGTGAGGCCTCTCGTTGTGATCGACTTCGACGTCCACAGCGGTGGGCTCGTCGCCGTCGTGATTCTGAAGATGACCCGCATGCGATCGGCGCCGGAAGCTGCCGAGCCCGCCCTGAAAGACCGCGCCCGGGCAGGAGTTCAACGATCCGGGCCGCCACACTGGGCACGCGGGCCGAGCGCGCTGGCCCGGGTCCGAGACGTCGCCGTTCGGAAGATGTCACCAGAGTGACGCGCATCGTTCTTCTTATCGGACCAGAAGTGCGCCATGGCCCGGGCGGATCTGCAGAAGCAGGCAGGGGCTCGGAAAAACTGTGAGCCGGAGCCTTCCCGGCGGCATAATGTGACCCGTCTTCGAGGAGCATTCCAGATGTCGAAATTCAAACCCGCACTCACGTGCACTGACGGCCATGGCGATCGCGATCGCGTCGAGCAATACGTAACTGAACGCGAAGCAT
>ERZ1370068.9046-contig-7853_pt1 | contig 34519 bp, 50 predicted proteins | sample MGYA00561227_ERZ1370068 | MGnify/ENA primary metagenome ERZ1370068 (study PRJEB38410, sample SAMEA6850437) | metagenome | study: Metagenomic assessment of the ecological functions of the soil: analysis of the soil microbiota associated with the...
AGTTACGTATTATTGCTGATCATGCTGCACGGCGAGCTCGCCATCGGCAGCGAAGCGAGCCCCCACACGCGCAACGCGACCATCACCCTCACCAATACCGTCAAGGGTGAAGACGTCATGGCCGGCATGGGTGACCGCGGGATCATGATCTCGGGCGGAACCCTGAACCTGCACGGTGATCGGACCAACACCTGGACCAAGCTGTCCAGCACGGCCAAGGCAGGCAGCACTTCGATCGAGGTCCTGAACGCCGCGGGCTGGCGGGTGGGCGACGAGATTGTTCTCGCGTCGACGGATTTCGATCCGCGGCAGGCCGAGCGGCGCACCATTTCCGCGATCAGCGGCAACAAGATCACGCTCGACAAGAAGCTCGACTACATGCACTTCGGCAAGATCACCTTCGACGTGGATGAGCGCGGCGAAGTCGGTCTGCTCACGCGCAATATCAAGGTCCAGGCATCGGCCGACGCGGAACAGTCATTCTTCGGCGGTCACATCATGGCGATGCCCTCGAGCCACATGTATGTCGAAGGCGTCGAGCTGTATCGCATGGGTCAGAACCTGACGCTTGCGCGGTATCCGATCCACTGGCATCTCGTGGGCGAAGCGCAAGGGCAGTACATCAGGAACGCCGCGATCCACGACACCTACAGCCGCTGCGTGACCGTGCATGGCACGAACAACCTGCAGATCGAGAACAACGTGACCTACAACAACGTCGGTCACTGCTTCTTCCTCGAAGACGGCATCGAGACGGGCAACCAGTTCGTCCACAACCTGGCGATCCAGACCAAGTGCCATACGTCCAAGCCGTGCGACCCGGACCAACCTCGCCCCGTTCGGATCGTCGAGTGACGGCCTGAACTTCAAACTGACGGGCCAGGACTCAAAGGAGGTCCTGATCCCTTCGGACAACACGGTGTCGACGTTACTGGATCACCAACCCGGACAACGTCTACCGCGACAACGTGGCCGCGGGTTCCGACGCGACGGGTTTCTGGCTCGCCGTCCCGCAGCATCCCGACGGGCCAGTTCGAAGGCACGGAGATCAGCAAGGCTACGTGGCCACGTCGCACGAAGCTCCGCGAGTTCAAGGGCAACGTCGCCCATTCGAACTTCGACAGCTTCATGGGCGACCGCGCCCCCAGGGCCGATGGCCATTTCGCCGTCGGCGGGTATGTCTCCCTCGTCAATCCCGCTGACGCGAACAGCGCTCATAGCGGAGTCGGTGGTCGAGGATTTCACCAGCTACAAGAACCGCAATAGCGGCATCTGGGCCCGCGGTGAGGAGCGGCTCTACAAGAGCCTGAAGATGGCCGATAACGGCATCGGCTTCACGCAAGCGTCCGGCAACTTCGGTCAGTCCGCGCTATACGTCACGGGTGGTGGACTCGCGGTTCGTGGGCGAATCCGACAACATCGGCAACCCCAGCACGCCGGCGGAAAAGGCTTACGGCCGCAGCTTGCCGCAGCCCGCTGTCGCGGATTTCCCGATCCGCGGCTACGAGTTCTATGACTACCATCACGAGCTGGACAACGACACGTTCGTGAACTACCAGGACAACGCCACCCGCAAGACGGGAGCGATCTCCTACCTGTTGTTCACCAGCTTCGGGATGAGCTCCAACAACACCGTGGCGCGCTCGAAATTCATCAACGCCAAGCCGGTGTATTTCCCGCCGATCGACAACCGGTGGAGCAACGACGATTACGGCAACACGGTCTACAAGACCTCGGTGTTCAAGGACAAGGACGGCACCATCACCGGTACCCCCAATTCCTACATCGTCAACGTCACCGGAATCGACGCCGACAAAAACTGCGAGGCCAAGCTCCACCTGGAACGCCGTTGTGTGCAAGGGCGATGTCGGGCGCATGAATGTTGGCGGCGGTGGTGGCGCTGTTGGGTTCGGCGGCTTCGGCGGCGGCGGTCCTCCTGGCGCCGGTGGTCCTCCCGGTGCGGGCGGTCCTCCTGGTGGCGGCGGTCCCGGTGCCGGTGCACGAGCCGCAGCTCCCGGCTCCTGGCGCCGCCGGTCCTGGCGCAGGTGCTCCGCAGCCGCTGCTGCTCGACCTGCTGCTGCTCCTGCTTGTCTTTCCGATTGCCCCGGTGGTGGTCGAATCAGAGGGACGCGTGCACCTTCAGGGCCGCCAGTCGTTCTCAGCCGCAACGGCAAGGAGTTCACCGCCGACGGGGAAACCAACGTAATAGCGGGCAGCGAGTACAAGGTGACCACCGAAAGGCCATCCGTGAACCTCATGGTGAAGGAGCTGGATGCCGGTTCGTGGGTGATGTTCGAGCTGCCGGGATTCACCACGGCATCCGCGGGTACGGCGGCAGAGCAGCCTGGATGCGCTGCGCAACGCCGGCGCCACGTCGTACTACAAGGGCAACGGTTCGCTTTGGGTCAAGGTCGTCTCCACCGGTGACGTCCTTGGCAGCGGCCCTGGTCGCGGCCCCGGTCCCGGAGACAGCCTGCAGGTCAGTCGTTAGGCTGCGCCTTGTTGTTTGAAGCGAGAGCCCCCGGCCCTAAAGGCCGGGGGCTTTTTTCGCCTATTAGAAAACTTCAATCGTGCGTTTGCCGGACCTGTGCTGCGTACAGCGGGGCAATCGCGCTGTCGAGCTCAATCGCATGGGTCAGAACATGCATCTGGCCCGGTATCCGATCCATTGGCATCTGATCGGCGATGCGCAGGGGCAGTACATCAAGAACTCCGCCGTTCACGACACCTACAGCCGCTGCGTGACCGTGCATGGCACAAATTACCTGGACATTGAAAACAACGTGACCTACAACAACATTGGTCACTGCTTCTTCCTCGAAGACGGCGTGGAGCACGACAACCAGTTCGTGCACAACCTGGGGATCCTGACCAAGTGCCATCCGGACGCGCCGTGCGTCCCGACAAACCTCGCCCCGTTCGGATCGACGGACGGCACGAACTTCAAGACGGCCGGCCAGAACGCCAAGGATGTCCTGCTCCCTTCCGACAACACGGCGTCGACTTTCTGGATCACCAATCCGGACAATATTTACCGGGACAACGTGGCCGCGGGGTCCGACTCGACAGGTTTCTGGTTCGCCTTGCCGGCGAACGGTATTGGTAAGTTCGAAGGCACGGAGATCGGTGCGAAGACCTGGCCACGTCGAACCAAGGTGCGGGAGTTCAAGGGCAACACCGCCCATTCGAACTTTGACAGTTTCCTGGTCGACCGCGGCCCCCGGCCCGATGGCCATTTCGCCGCCGGCGGGCATACTTCCCTAGCCAATCCCGCTGACGCGAACAGCCCTCAAGTGGAGTCGGTCTTCGAGGATTTCACCAGCTACAAGAACCGCAATGGCGGCATCTGGGCCCGCGGTGAGATGCACACTGTACAAGAATCTGAAGCTGGCCGACAACGCCATTGGCTACACGCATGCGTCCGGCAGCACCGGTCGTTCCGCCTTTACGTCACGGGTGGTGGACTCGCTGTTCGTGGGCGAAAGCGAGAACATCGGCAACCCCACGACGCCGGCGGAAAAGGCTTACGGCCGCAGCTTGCCGGAGCCCGCAGTCCCGGATTTCCCGATCCGCGCCTACGAGTTCTACGACTACCATCATGAACTGGACAATGACACCTTCGTGAATTACCAGGACAACGCCACCCGCAAGACGGGAGCGATCTCTTACCTGCTGTTTACCAGCTTCGGAATGAGCTCCAACAACACCGTAGAGCGCGCGAAATTCATCAACGCCAAGCCGGCGTATTTCCCGCCGATGGAGATATAAATGGAGCAACGATGATTACGGCAGTGGGAGCTATAGGAGGTCGGTGTTCCACGACAAGGACGGCTCGGTCGGCGGTGTCCCCGATTCCTTCATCGTCATCAACGGCGGAATCGCACTCGACGACGCCTGTGAGGTCGAAGCCCACCTGGAACGCTGCGGTGTGCAAGGGCGATGTCGGGCGCGTGAATATTGGCGCGGGCGGTGGCGCAGGCGGACGGTCAGGCGCAGGTGCCGGTCCTGGCGCTGCTGGGCGGGCGGCCCCGGCGGTCCTGGCGCAGCCAAAGGCGGGGAGCGACGAAGCCTGGCGGTGCCGGCGCTGCGAAGGGCGGGCCCGGCGGTGCTGGCGCAGGTGATGGTGGTGGCGGTGGCTTTGCCCGAAACGGCACCGCTGGACCCGCTCAGCCAGCGATCGCTCTCAGCCGAGAATGGCAAGGATTTCCCCACTACTGCAGCAAACCAACGTGCGAGCGGGTACCGAGGTCAAGGTGACCACGGAGCGGCCGAACACGTGAACCTCAGCGTCTCGTCGGAACCGGATGCCGGCTCGTGGGTGATCTTCGAGCTGCCGGGCTTCACCACTTTGCGGCGTCGGGTGCGGAGCAGAGCAGCCCGGACGCACTTCGCAAGGCCACCTGGCGACCTCGTACTTCAAAGGCGACGGTTCTGGCTGTGGGTGAAGCTGGTCTCCAGCGGTGATGTCGCTCGGCAGCCAGACCGCCGGTGCTGAGTGGCGGAGCCAGCCTCCAGGCCAGCCGGTAAGCTGCAACCCTGCTGCTTTTGAGCATGAGCCCCGGCGCAGGCCGAGGCTTTTGTTCCGGAGCGCTTTCAGGAAAGCCCCCCTCCGTGTCCGGCAAGTCCTGGTGACAACGCTTTGAATGTGCCATACTGCCGGCTGCGGCAAAGGTGTCGTAGTTCAAGTCCGCGATGTCTCGACCACGGAGGTCTAACGATGCGAAAACGTTCTCTCTTGCTCCTTTGTGCCGGCCTTTTTAGGCCTCGGCGGAATGCCGTCCTGAAGGCTCAGCAAGCAAGTTCTTCGGCCGTCAAAGCGGGACGCTGGTCGGATACAGCCACCTGGGCAGACAAAAAGGTGCCGGCCGAAGGCGCCGCAGTCACCATTGGCCAGGGCATGGATGTTGTCCTCGATGTCAATACGCCGCCGCTAGCACGGTTTGACGATCGGAACGGCAAACTGAGCTTCGCAGATAACAAAGATCTGGAGCTGACCACCGAGTGGATCATGTTGCACGGCGAGTTGGAGATCGGCACGGAAAAAGCCCCGCACACCCGCAAGGCGACCATCACCTTCACCAACAACGTGAAAGACGAAGACATCAGTGGAGTCGGTGGAACGACGAACAGGGTCGACCGCGGCATCATGCTCATGGGCGGAACCCTGAACCTGCACGGCACCACACCAACACCTGGACCAAGCTGTCCAGCACGGCTGCCGCAGGCAGCGACCTCGATTCAGGTTCTGAACGCCGCCGGCTGGCGGGTCGGCGACGAGATTGTCCTCGCGTCCACGGATTACGATCCCCGGCAGGCAGAGCGGCGAACCATTGCCGCCATCAGCGGAAATACGATCACGCTCGACAAGAAGCTCGACTACATGCACTTCGGCAAGATCACCTTCGACGTGGATGAACGCGGCGAAGTCGGCTTGCTGACGCGCAACATCAAGCTCCAGGCATCGGCCGACGCGGAACAGTCCTTCTACGGCGGGCACGTCATGGCGATGGTCGGAAGCAAGATGTTTGTCGAGGGCGTCGAGTTCAATCGCATGGGCCAGAACATGACTCTCGCCCGCTATCCGATCCACTGGCATCTGATCGGCGACGCAAAGGGGCAGTACATCAAGAACGCGTCGCTCCATGACACCTACAACCGCTGCGTGACCGTGCACGGCACGAACTTCCTGCGCGTCGAAAACAACGTGACCTACAACACCGTCGGCCACTGCTTCTTCCTCGAAGACGGGATCGAGCACGGCAATGAATTCATCAAGAACCTGGCAATCCAGACCAAATGTCATACGAGTTTGGACTGCGTGCCCACGAATCTCGCCGCCAACGGAGAGAGAGACTCCAATCGTCAGAACTACAGGGAAAGGAGCTTCAACGGGAAAACCCTGCTGCCTTCGGACAACACGGTGGCGGCCTACTGGATCACCAACCCGGACAATAGCTTCATAGACAATGTAGCGGCCGGTTCCGACGAGAACGGTTTCTGGCTGTCTCTGCCGGAACACCCTCAAGGTGCGTTCAAGGATTCGGAAGTCAGCAAGACCATCTGGCCGAAACGAACGCCGCTGCGCGCATTCAAAGGCAACGTGGCCCATTCCAACTTCGACGGGTTCATGTTCGACCGGAACATCTACGAAGACAACACCTTCGGTCTGGCCACCATCCCGTTCCTGCCGTTGGCAAATCCTGCTGACCTGGATAGCGAAGGGGTGGAGACGCACTTCGAGAGCTTGACCAGCTACAAGAACCGCAATGGTGGTCTCTGGAGCCGGGGCGACCTCTTCGTATTTAGCGACTTGAAACTCGCTGACAATGCCATTGGCATGACGCCGTCCGCTGGCGACCTCGGCAGCTCACGGTTTAAAACACGGCTGGTTGATTCGCTGGTCGTGGGCGAGACCGACAATAGCGGCAATCCCAGGACGCCCGAGGAAGTTGCCTATGGCCGCAGCCTGCCCAAGAAGCTGATCCCTGACTTCCCGATCCGCGGCTACGAATACTATGACTACCGCGATGATGTGGTGAACACGACGTTCGTGAATTTCCAGGACAACGATCGGAGAAAAACGGGAGCGCTTTCCTGGCTGTTGTTCGCGAGCTCGGGGGTCAGTACCGGAAGCACCATCAGCGGTGCGAAATTCGTCAATGCCAAGCCGGTGTATTTTCCGAAAATCGATTCCAGATTCGATAACGACAACCGGGGTGGCGTGGGCTACCGGACCCTGTCCATCCACGACCTGGACGGTTCGGTGACCGGCATCCGCGATTCCCACATCATGCTCCACGACGGCGAGAACGACAGCGTCGTCACTGACGACACCTGCAAGATCCAGCCGACCTGGAACGCCTCTGTGTGCACGGGTGATGTCGGTCGCCTGAATCTCTCGGACAGTAGAGGAGAACTTGCAGGCACAGTCAATATCGAAACTCGGACCGCTCGGTTCGCTTTCCTCTCTGGGATCGGTGGAAATCGTCCAGCCGCTGGTGCCGCTCCGCCCGCTGGTCCTGCGCGCGGGTCTGCGCCTGCGCCGGCGGCTGCGCCCGCGCGGTGGCGGTGCTGGCGGCGCGGAGCTGCCCAGCAGCCAATCGTCCTGAGCCGCAATGGCAAGGACTTCAAGATCACCGGCAACCAGAGCACTGTGCGTGCCGGCACCGAGATCCTGGTGAAGACCGAAAGACAGGCAAGTCTCTCTCAGTCTGGCCGAAATGGACCAGGGGTCATGGGTCATATTTGAGCTGCCGGGTTTCACCAAAGCAGCCTCCGGAACGGAACAGCCCAGCATGGACGCATTGCGCAAGGCGAACGCGACGTCTTATTTCAGGGGCGGGGATGCCCTCTGGGTCAAACTGGTCGTGACCAAGCCTCCGTTGCCGATTGTTCGTCCAACGGATCTGCAAGCCAGTATAGCGGTCAGCAGATAGGATCTGTTTCGCGAACTGAACGAAGCCCCCGGCGCCGAGCCGGGGGCTTTTCTGTGCGGCGGATAGTCCGTTCAAAATCGATTTTTGGCGACGTTTGAGATGGAATGGGGCTGGATGGGCTGCATCACGCCTCGTCGAACTGGCGAACGGGGCAATATTTGACCTCCAGATCCGTATCCAAGGCGCATTGCAAAACGTCGGCCATAGAGTCTCCGGCAAAACCACAGACCGCGGATGTCCTTCTTCTCTGACGCGTCGCGGCATTGAGCCCGCACCTGAACGAAAAACCAAGACCACATGGAAAGAATTCCTCAACGCTACCGGGATCAGATCGCGGCCACCGACTTCTTCACGATCGAGGTTTGACGAAGGCTGGGCTTCAGCTGGTCACCATGGTCCTCTTCTTCTAACGAACTTTCCACGAGGCGCGTTCAACTTGGCGGCATTGCGAAGTCTCCGGAACGGCCTTCTGGATGGGAACAGATCGCCAGAACGGATCACCGATTGCAAAACGGGAGAGGATGAAAAACAGCCGTTATCTGATCCGCGACTCGCGATCCTCTTTTTCACCGCGGCCTTTCCCGGAGACTCCTCAAGCGAGTCTGGAATTGATTCCGTGAAGCCTCCGCGCCGCGATCACCCAATCCTTGGATGCGTATTCACCTGAAACGGTTCACGCCCCATCGGCGGAGGTATCGTGTTCCCAGACTGCGGAATAACTCTTATTCGGCGGGGCCGACTACCGAGAATGGCTGTTCGAGAATATCTCGGCTCCACTCATCACACCTGAACGCAATCGCCAGGTGACTGAAAAACGCACGGGATCGCTCCCGCAAAGATCACCCTCGTCTATCCAGACTGGGGACAGCCAAAAATGCAGGCGAAAGCGCCTCGCTGGCGGCACTCTCCGATACTGCTTTCGGGACGCTGCACAATTAGGCAACCCAAGCTCGCTTTCTGCAGTCCGAGTGTGGACAAGTCGAAGACGAATTAACTCCAGATTCCTTTCGCAATCCGAATCTTGGCTGAACAAAATCCGCCAAGCCGGAGGAAACCCTGGAACCGGGAGTCTGAACCTCAGCCATTCAGAAGCTCTGCTCCTGACCTTCTCGAGTTTCCGTACCATACGGGATGGCCGGGCGCGCCGCGTTTAGCGCGGCTTGAGGCTTACAGGCCTTGAGGCTCTAAACGAGGCGCGTGCAACTGTGAAGAGTCTCTGGCGCGGATTACCCGACGGCCGTCTCACTGCGTCTGCCGAAGCGAGGAAGATATGGAGCCTGAAGTGACACCCGGTGCGGCCGCCGCGATGGGCCGAGATGCCGTTGCGTTTCATGTCCTGCCTTCCCGGACACAGCAGAAACAGTGTCGGGCGCATCTGCTCGAAGCATATCGCGATTCCGCTTATCCTCCGCCCAGGACGGTGGCGCGCAGATTCTGTGGTTTGTCCGCCAGTGCGGCGGGCTATATTTGCAGGTAGATGCGAATCCACAAGCCTTCGGTAACTGGATTCTGGCTGGGCTGCTGTTGTGTGTTTTCACAACGACATTCTGCGCTGTCAGCATCGGTCTCTATGTGGGTCGTTCATCTCCTGCTTACGCCTGCGCTGAAAGCGCGCGTTATTCGGGACCGCGGGCCCAGGAATGAGCGACACGCATTCGTTCTTCGTCTAGGCCAGAGGTGGGGCATCGCGATAGGTATTTGGTGGATCGTCTCTTTGCCTCTGCACGCCACCCTTGATTCCTCACGTGGGCCTCCCGGCTGGAATTGGAATCTTTCTCGGCGTTTGCATTTCGGCTCCCGTTCAGTCCGTGGTGCGCACGGAGCGCTTCAGACGGAAGCCCACGTGACGGTGTAAGGATCAGTCTTGGAGCGGTCTCAGCTCGGCGGCAGGCACGCAACGCGTTCTTGGCCTCTTCGCTATCAAACTATGTTCTCAACGTTCCCGACGTTCCCGGACGATGCAGCGGCGTGATTCCTGCTTTCAACATTACCGGAGCCCTGAATCTGTTTTGCGGAGCATCGGCAGTTGCGCCGGCCGGACTTCTAGCTGGAGCCAGCCCCCCTACTGTCGAGAATCAAATCTTCGAGTCGAACAGATACTCGCATCCTCTTGTACTCCGTGAATGCCTGCTGTAAGTTGAATGAAGAAATATGCGGAACTCACAGGGGATCTGGGGAACCAGCGGATGGTATGTCTGATACGGGGCCCAGTAGAAGCGGTTTTACGCTGGGCTCCGTCGGACGAATGCATCAGTTCGAGCTTGGCCGCACCGAAGAGCGGCTGTCGGCCGCAGTGCCGGATGCGATTCCCTTTATACAAGGTGATCATCATCTGAGACGAAGAAGCATCGTCCGACGTCCCACAGGCCGGCAATCACATTGCGGACCCGGACTGCATGAACGCCCACGCGAACCCGACCATGCCTTCACCGTGGTACGATCGTGCACACTGCGCTATGGCACGCCGACAGGCGTGACCAAGATTGGCGGAGAGTTGCAGATTCGACGATGTCCTTGTGCGTAGAGCTTGAAGCCCTTGCCATCTTCCGACAGATCTTCCGACAGGATGACGGCGGAATCGAGCGGACTTTGCAGATTGGCCTCCGCGTGCGCTGCAAAGTGGATCATCGAATAACTCGCAGGCATGGCGCCCAGAAAGGATCGCGGCGTGCGCCTTCGCCCCTGCGACAATCGTCTCGCGGCCTTCGAAGATTTTCTGATGCCGGCGATTTCACGTTTCGTGCCAGGCAGCTCCGGATATTCCGCGCGCGTGGATGTCGGCTGCGAGCCGATACAACAGCATGTCTTGAGTCGCAGGTGGCTTTTGCACGCGGAGGTGCCTTCGGACAACAGGATCAGCAGATGGGGCGTGACGGCGAGCTCAGTCGATCTTCGACCCAATAGCGACCGCTTCCGGATTTTGAGGCCACCGGCAGCGTCTCCAGTGTTCAGCATGTGCAGTTCGCATGATCCGGCACGACGATCACCCGACCTGGCGCCGCCCAGGATACTTTCGCATTACGGGTCCGAGCAGCAGGGTGCTCAACTGTTCGGCCTGAGGGAGATTTTCGGCAATCGGATCGCGCAGGTCCTGCTCAATCATTCGCCGATAGGCCGTGATCGACGTCGGAAACAGACGCTGCGCTTCGGCAGCACGCTCCAATGGATCGCCGTTGGCGACTTCACATCGACCCATACAAATGATCGATCCGGAGCCAGCCAGTAGGACAGCATCACGTCGCCCGTCGCGGCGCGCATATGCCTGGGAACGCCGCGGCCTCGAATACTGATTGGATGGTTTGAAGTCGGACGCCCGAGCTTCTCGGCCATCATCAGCGCGCCCGGCTGTATTCGACCACTTCAAGGGCCTCATCGTGTCGGCCTTCGGAGACCAGCAGGTCGACATAGTTCCGAAAGAAACGAAACAGATTATCGCAGTAAATGTAGTTCGAGACTCCGTCGCATTAATGCTGGACCGTTCTTTTCTCCTCAACCGCCTTCAGAGCCAGTTCTATACTGTGCTTCGCTTCTGTAATTTTTTTCTGAGAGGCGAAAGAGTTTGCCCAGACGGGCATGAGCAGCCCAATCCAGAAAACCCCTCGGGCTTTTCTTCGATCAGGGTTCGATACAACTTCTCGGCTTCTGAAACTGGTCGTGGCCTGCGGCGATTTGTGCCGCGTTGAACTCGAGCAGCAGCGGCTTTTCGGGATGTTCCAGCAGATCGTGAGAACGATATGCCCTCGCCATTCGCACGCTCCGGCGGCAGCCAATCTGCGTCACGCGCCCGATTGTTTGCGTCCAGCTCTTTGGCATTGGATGCATAATGCAGCCATATGCGCTGTTGCAAGGTTGCCAGCCCAGCGATACGCATCGCCTTTGGCCCCGCTCTTTTTCGATATCTCAAGGGCTTCATTGAGCGCCTTCACGGCTGCGCCGAAATTGGGACGGATGTTCGATATCCACCTTTTCAGATATAGACGTTGGCGATGTTGCCCAGAGCGTCCGCAGCGTGTGTGTATCGCCGGATTTCCGAGAAAGATCGATGGCCTGGGTTTCATGCTTTTCGGCCTCATCCAGATTGCCAAGGCGGTAATAGGCGATACCGAGGATGTTGTGAACGATAACGCGCAGTCGGCGAGTGGATCTCCAGATTGCAGAGCCTGCAGTGCTTCCTGGGCGTATTCCACGGCTTGCGTCATAACGCCGTTGCCGATTGCTTGAAAGACTGAGGTTCACCAGAGAAGCAATCTGATAAAACGGGCCGCCGTCTCGCTGTGCAATCGATCCTATTTCCCGGAACAAGTGTTGGCCTGGTCGAACTTACGGGAAGCGCTCAACAAGTTCCCACGCAGCAGATGAGCCTTCAATACGGGCCCGGATGAGCCCAGATTCCCGGAACCCTGATCGACCTTTTGCCAGCAAGGCTTTTGTCTCATCCAGTTTGTCGGTCTTGGCTGAGACCAACCGCTCGGTTGACCAGCCAGCGCGTAAGTGCATTCCGGATCGCCCGGGTCCTTTAGGTCGCCAGCAGTTCCAGCGCTTCTGAAACTTCCCCCTGTTCCAGGGAGAATCTCGGATTGAAGCAGACGCAGGCGATCGGCATCGGCTTGCGAAATGCCGGAGGTGATCAAAGTGTCGGGGGTTGCCGGCGGCGCGAGAAGTACGCCCTTGCCGAAGGCTTTTATCCAGGAGGCCTTGCGCTTGTTCCAACTCTCCGTTCTGCAAAGCGCTGACAACAGACTTGTGGACAGACTCCGCCTCGGGCGGTTTGGAACAGCTCGCCAGAAAGAATAGGAACGGCGCTAGCAGCCTCAGCCGGTAAGCATCGATTTTGAACCTGAAACTTTTCTGACGATGATACAGCCTGCTGCTTCCTAGGGCCAGCCGCTGCCGCCGTCGCAACCGCCGCCAACTTCAATGTCGCAGTGCCTCAGGCGAACCAGGGTAACGCGTCGAACGTTAGGCGCCGATCAAGAATTTCACCCAGGATCACTTTGCCAAAGCCGGGCCAGACGATGGTGTAGCCATTGTCTTCAATCCAATCCTTCGGAACACCCGTAATATTTTTTCACGATGGAGCCTAAGGTATATCCCACTGATTCCGGTGGAGACTTCCGTCATTGTTCCGGCAGAAAGCTTCTGAGCACCTCGCCGAGAGATCCGTCTTGTCGCCACTCAGCAACGCGGGTTCGAGCGCGTCGAGGGTGGGGTACCTGTTGAAGGTCTCCAGATCCAGCTCGACGTGTGACCTTCAATTTGCCAAGCATCATCCCAAGATACTGGTGGGTCCAAAGGTGATGCTGGGAAAGCGTTGGCTAGGGTGCGTGTTCGGACTGAAGGTTGAGCACCGCAGTCTTCAGGCGGAACCCGCCTTCGATGCGCACCCACTCTTACTTCGACGCTGACGGACGACCCTTTGGGTTGATTCAGGCAAGACATGTTTGATTTGTAAGTGGCCGTCGCCCCGGCAACGGACAGCAATTGGGTCTTGGCGCAGTTTGGCCAGTGCATCTTTGGCTATAGGTTCGAACTTGACCTTGGGAACCATCGAGCGACCACCTTGGGGCTTTCGCCGTCGAGAGGCCACCGGTCATCGGCAGTTCCACACTGGCGACGGATGGGATGGGAACAAAGACTTTTTCGTGAACCAACCTGGGTGAACGCCCCGCCGACGCGCAAAGCGCCGCCGATGTGAATCATAGCGATTGTCGACCGAACGGGCCGGTGCCGGAGATGATTTGACGGAGTGTTGGATATCATAACGTTTCGATCAACTCCTTATTGAAGTTTCAGCTGAAATGGAAATCGGCCCAATTCCTGACCATGTGCACCGGGTTGCCGCGCGTTCGGCAACAACTGCATAGGTCCGGCCGGTATAACCAAGCGGGGGATCATCAGGTTCACTGATCTCCCAGGCTCTGGAGCAACGCCGTTCACGCGATAAGCTTCCTTTGCCATCAACGGATTCAGATGATGAACTGGAAGCGGAGTTGCCTTCGCAGCGGAGGTTCTGGAAGATCCAGCGTCAGCAGCACCGCCGCCCCTGGCGAAACCAGCAAGTGTGCTGGATTCACCGCGAACCGCAGCGTCGCAGGACGATCGATGTCAGCCACGCGCGGGGCTGCGGCATCTTCGACCTGGTGTCGCAGATCGGGAATGATCCGCAACGATTGAAGACCTACCAGCAGGAGCAAGCGCGGCCAGAGCAGGCGCCGCGAATTGAGGTTTTAGCCAAACGAAGCCACCCGGGAGTCCGTCCCCCCCGGGTCTCCTTCGCGGTCCGCGATGAACCTGAGAAGCGGTCGAACCAAGCCTGAGGCCGGTCCCCAGCCCTGGCATCTTCACCCAGGATTTCGCGCATCCTCCATGAATTTGACCGCAGCGCGGACATCTTCCCCTGCACAAACTGCATTCTGAAATAGTGATTTTCGAATTCGTCCCGCTCCAAAGGCGACATATCACCGAGCAAGTAGCTCTCAACGGATAAATTCTGGACGGCCCGCTGATGTTCCATATCTCCTCTGGTCAGTAGTTGCAGTCGTCGACCAAACGTTACAATCGTTCTCTTCACAAACTTTGCGCCTGAGTAAGGATTTCAGACCTCAGCCCTTCGCATCGTGGACGCGAAGCCGGCCCCGGCCCGATGCAAGCAGAACACGCAGATGATCGCGTGTCACGCCGAATTCCTCACATACTGCATCCTCATCTTCCTCGTCCAGAAAATGCGGTGCAACAGATTGCGATCCTTGACTGGCAATCCATCCAGGCGCCTGCGGGACGAGCACCGCGCCGCTCGTCCTGCAGCATGTTGGTATCCACGGCGGATTCGCCGCTCTCCGGCTCTGTCCCCTTCCGGAGGCTCGGACTCCCACTGGCGAATCGCCCTCGAACTGCTCCAACATGACATTGAGCAGACGGAGTCGACGTAGCGCGCCGAAACGGTCTCGGGATGTTCGATCAACGTGCCGCCGCGGAAGGTTTCGCAGGACGCGCAGCAGCGTCTCCCCGGCGCACATCCTCCAGCGCTTCCCGTGGAGTCGGCACGCGGAGTACCGGCTTTGATGCGAACTCAAATTGCCGAAGTAATGGGCAAAGCGCTCCTCGGTGGCGGTACCGTGTCCATCCTTCAGCCGCTTGTCGGACATAGTCTGCGTCAAATGACAAAGTTCCAATAGATCCTTCGTAAATCCTGACCACGTCCTGAGCCGTTGATCCTGGACCGTACGGATCTAGTCGGGCAACGCGGGCCCGTATACATATACCTGCACAAGCGTGACAAGGCATCTGCAGGATGCCAGCTTCCCGGCAGGCTGTCACGCTATCCAGCACCAGCGGTGCTAGGACCGCGCGATACGGGATTTGGGGAATGTGCGCGGTCACTAGACCGCGAATCCGACTGGGAGAGCTGCCTCGATATTGCATTCAGGCAGGGCTGTAGTCGCTGACATTTCGGTCCCGCGGTCTTACCGAAGAGCACTCAAATGCAGATCAGGGAAAGCATGGAATCGCGCAGCAGTCCTCATGACGAACTCGAAAACATTCGGAACCGCACTGGACGCACGGCGGAGCACCTGACCACGAAGAACTGTTTCAAATTCGATTGCTCACGCTGAGCGAAAGCGATCGGATCGCACTGGCGAACTTGATTTTCTTCTCGGGCTGATCCATTGCGAGGCACTGGTCCGCAGAGGAGCCGAGAACGATTTGAGATACCGGAACGCACTGGCTGCTTCCGTTCGCGTCACCGATGTCACGGGCTGGCATCGGAATCGTTCCACCATCGGCCTGATTAGTGTCGTTCAACGGAGCCGGCAGGACAGAAGTCCTCACCGCAATTTCCGTCAAGATTCAGACAGTCCTGAGGGAAGCCACCCCTCGGAAGTCGGTGAAGTGGGCGGTCTCGTATCACTTTTATCCTCAGGACGGGAGCGGGGCCGGCCGGGTCGACTGCTCAGCGGTTCAGTTCCGACTACGGAAGACGCGGCCGGCATATTTTTCGCAGAAGTCATTCGCGATAGTGAAGCGCGCGATCGACATTGCAGGAAGTCTGTCCGCGTTGGTGGGTGCTTTCACCTGTATTCGTTCTGATATCGGCACTGATCAAAATGACGTCGGCGGGACCTGCTCCTTTTTCGGCAGCAGCGATTTGAAGATCTCTGGCGTGGCCTTCACGTTCCTGAAGTTTCGTTCAATGCACGTGATCAATGATTCCGGCAGTCTACCGGGAGTTTTCCCAGAATCTGATTCGGGGAAGGCTATAGTCCTGCAGGAATATATATAAAATTCAAAAAGACCCACGGAGTGACTCCGTTGGGCCGAATACCGCGTGCCACCAGCCTGACGAATTGCCGCAGTTCATCAACGTGCTCACCGAACAATGTCTCTCGTCGGCCCGAGGCCACCAATACCTTACGAGTACGAGGTGCTATCAACTCTGCATCGACGCAGAATTTTCGACGCCAAACCGGGTATCACCGGCAAGTGGCAGATTCACGGCAGAGCCGAACTGGCGTATTCGACGATTACGTGGTCCGCATGGACATTCAATACATACAAGAACGATCGATCTGGGGAGACATCCCTGATTCTTCTATGATCGCCATTCGCCGTGATTGGCGGTCACGGGGCTTACTGACAACAATCGAACAAGATTTCAGGGAAGGTGAACGATGGAAGCCTTTGGTAAGGATTCCCGAACCTGATATCGTCAGCAACATCGGCGACGTTGCGGACGCCGCAATCATCTGGATTTGCGACCTCAATCCAAAAATCCCTTGAAACGCGTTCGCAAAACCTGCCGCGTCGTGGGTGTTTCAACCCCAATCCTGCCGATCTCCTGCATGGACCATCGAAGTATGCAGTTGCCATCGTGGTTCCGGCTTCTCACCGGTTTAATCCATACCGAAGCGAACATACTTGACGATCCGAGCGATTGCCTGCAGGCGCGGTCTGTGACGCGCAATAACCTAAATTCAAAAGCTCCCGAGATTAGCATCGCGCGGTCACAGACCGCGCCTACAGTTTTCCAGGCCGTCCAGCAGGCTCAGGGTTTGACGATCTTCACCATGTAATACGTAAACGGCTGCCGGATCTTCCTTGAACCAGTGCGGGGACCCGGCAGGAATGGTGATCACGTGTCCCCTCGCCGTACAGCTGACGCGCCCCGCCGCCGGTAGCTGACGCAGGTGCCCACCCGCTGCTGGATGGCTCGGCCGACTTTGCCGCCGACCATCGTCCCGCCGGTGACGAACGTCGCACCTGCTCATCGACGCGGCGGAAAACGTGTCGGTCGCCCCCGCCGTGCACTTCCACCTTTCGACCGGCAGGCCGTGCGGCGCGCGATGGATGTTCGGCAAAGTCCGGACCCATCTCGCCAGTGCGCCACCGCTCGCCATCGCGAAGCGGTCGACCTTGTCGTGGCCGACATAGGGTCACCGCGTGGATCCGCTTTGGGCGGCGGAGAGTGAAACGGCGGAAATCAGCGGCAACGTCGACAGCAATAACGCAAGCTTCATAGATTCCCCTCCCGATTGCGGCACTCGCTGCTGGCGCAGCTTTCCTTCCCAACAAGAGCGAAAGCCGCGGACTATTTCCGCTGATGGGCCGAACGACTGCAACGAGCAATGGTGCCGATGGCGAGCATCGCGGCGAGCACTTCGAAGCGGCGTGTCGTCAGATGTGCACCTTGCTGGCGCCCGGCGCGAGCGCGCCGCCCGTAGCGCGGTCCGGACAGCTGGGTGATGATGAGTGGTCCGGCGGCCTATCGCGATTGCGGCGCTGCCAGGCCGCGAGCGCAGGGCGCCGTGAATTGCACCCTGACGTTTTCCGATCCGAAGATATCTCTGCAAGAGCCGCCGGAATGCGGTGCTTCGCAAACCCGCCGCCGTACATGGTGAACACCGTGAACAGGCATGCCAGAAAAATGGTCCAGGATCCGGCAGCGGCAATCCCGGAATCAGAAGAAACAACGCGATCTGCACAACGAAGAAACAGCGTGTACGTATTCCGGCGTCCAATGTAATCGGAACTCGATGCCCAGAAGAACCGGCCGTCCGGCATTGAACAGGCTGATAATGTGAAACGATGGCTCCGCGCTTCCACTGGCGATTTCTGAAACAGATCCTGCATCATCGGAGATGCCTGCGGATGAGAATGCCGATCCCCGCGGTCACGTTAATGAAGCAGGATTCCCCAGAGCAGGTAGAACTGAATGGTTCGCACCGCTTCATTACGCGTAGAAGCTGCGATCGGTGATCATGGCGTTGGTGTTAACCGGTGGAGTCCAGCCCTCAGGCTTCCATCCCGCCGGCGGGCGCCGCAGGATGCGCGCGCCAATCATCATCACGACAAGATAGATCGCGCCAAAGATGGCGACCGTTTTCGCAACCCCAATCTGATTAACGAGAACGGCGTTCCACTCTCCCGGCCAGGTAGGCGCCGCCGCCGAATCCCATGATGGCCATGCCGGTGGCCATGCCTCGCCGGTCGGGAAACCATTTCACAAGAGTGCTCACCGGCGCGATGTAGCCCAACCCGCAACCGACGTGCCGCCAATCACACCCATTCCGAGGAAAACCAAGAAGCGGAGATCGATCGTCAGTCCGACTCCACCGACGATCAGGCCGGAGCCGAAAAACATCGCGGCTGCCGTTGCAGCGACGCGCGGTCCGCTGCGTTCCACCCACGGGCCGCCGAACGCCGCGCTCAGGCCAAGAGAAGCACAAGGGCCGTCGAAAATGTGGTGTAGGGAGGACTGAACCACCAGGGTTGATTGGGAAAACAGTGCAAGGATCGGCCGGTTCAGCGTACTCCACGCATAGACGGAGCCGATACAGATGTGAACGGCGACGGCGCCGATGGGGATCAGCCATCGATTCACCGTTCGATCTGTACAGAGGTATTGCCTGTGTGGATGCCAATCGCAGTTACCAGCGCCGCAGGCGCGTTGCACCACCGCCGCTCTTCTTCTGATTTTCCAGCTCGATGTTGAACGCGGTCTCTTCGATATTCAGTTCGGTCAGGTAGCCCTTCGGATCGATGTATGGGTTCGGAACATATATCGCGCCGGGAACCGGACACTGAAACCGCTTCCGCTGAGCTTCTTGTACTTCTCCACGAGCCCATGCATCGCGGGATGCGAACCCAGGGGTACGTCGCCGGACAATGCGTGCATGGCTTTGAAGCCGCGCACGTATTCTTTTCGCCGATCGGCGTGAGAGCGCCGTTGGTCCAGAGTCGAGTTCCCAGCATTCACTCCCATGCTTGCCGATGATTACGACATTGTGCGTTTCGCCATTCTCCTGCACGCGCATGGTCCAGTGTCGTGCACAGCCGTGCGTGCGTCCGGGCGTGAGATGCGCAACCAGCGTCATCCCGCCCAGCTCACTTCATCGCCGTCATGCAGCACCTGATAGTCGGGCGTTGCCGCTGGCGTGCCGCATTCGCTGAAGATCGGAATGTCTTCGGCCAATGCCAACGCCCTGGCGCCGGTCATTTCAGCAACCATCGCGTCTGCTTCCTGGTGATCGCCGTGCGCATGGCTGCCCACGGACTATTTTGATGTTGTTGAATTTCGACCGAGCTTGGACATGGAGTCCTGGATCACCGGAACGTTGACTTCATACGTCGAGTCGATGAGGATGGCGCCCTCCGGCGTGTCCGTCACGAAGCGAAGACAGGCTCTCCGTGCCGACGTAGTAAAGGTTGCCGATGATGCGATGCGGTGGGAACTGGCGTACGCTGCTGCGCCGAGTACCGATGTTGCGGGTGAACAACTCGGCACCGTCCACACATGGTCGGCTCTGCTGGCGCAAGTAGCGACGAACCAGCAAAACGAAACAATTTTGTCCGCATAATGGCGACAAGAGTACCAACCTGAAACTCAATTGCAATTCTAGGCAGGAATTTGAATCTGGCGGAAGACTCCGACGGTGGTAGGCGAGGTCTATGACCGCCGCAATCGTGCAGCTCGGATTCGGCTGACGCGCGCGCGGTCATAGATCCGCGCCTACTGAGGCCATCTTGCTGAATTGTGGAAATACATGATGTTTCGAGATCGATTTGTCGCGGACGGAGCGATGGGGACGCTCATTACATCCCCGCACAAGGACGCGCTGAACGCACGTCGCCCAGAGCTGATCCAGTCCATCCATCGACGAATATCTCGATGCGAGGCCGACATCCTCAAGACAAACACTTCAATTCCAACTCGAGGCGAAAGACTATGCGGTCAATCTTGCCGGAGCCCAGCTGGCGCGCGCGGTCGGCTGACGAATACGCCGCCGCAAATCCCGCGGCGTCCGCGATACGTCGCCGGAGCGATGACCAGCCGCGATGGAGCATGCTTCGATTGATCGCTATTTCGAACAGGCACGCGGACTCAGCGGGTGGAGGTCGATATGCTGCTGGCCGGAGACCATCACCAGCATTCGCACTGCGCAGATCAGCACTGGCGCGTTTGAAAAGCTCTTCGAAAGAATCGGGACGAGGAACTTCCGGTCATGCTTTCCGTCACGATTTCACGGGACGGCGGGTCTGATTTCCGGTGAATCCTAGCAGACATTCTGGAACGCCAGTCTCGCAACTGCGAAGCTCTTTTCCTGGTTGGAATCACTGCGGTGGATTCGCGGAAGCACATGCGGCCCATTCCTGGAGCAGTTGTCAAAAATCGGCGACTACGAGGGTAGCTGTCATCCCAGTGCGGGTTTGCCGGATACATCGGAGGCTACGACGAAACCCGGAGGAATTCGCGGCCATCAGTGTGGAACTCGTGCAGGTCGAGGTCATGTCAATATCGTCGGAGGATGTTGCGGCACAACGCCGGCCAGCCCATATCCAGGCAATTCCGCGTGTTACAATCGAGCGCTTATGAAGGCCGAGCCGATTGACTCCGTAGAACCTAAAAGAACGCGAGAATTTCTTCACAACCACGGCATCGTCTCTGGTCAACTGGGCGCGCAAGGGATCCCCGTGGCCTCTATCCGTTTGGCACGGCCTGCTGTCGCGATCGAGTTCATGGCGTGCGCTGTCCGCGCATTACGATATCGCCGCGGATTCGGCTCCGAAGTCGTTCGGTTCTCACTCCCCAAACAATCGGATGTCCTGATGGTGCTTGGCACAATCAACGACAAGAGATGGCTCCGGTGCTCAAGCAGATCTACGATCAGATGGCCGAACCCCGATGGGTGATCTCCATGGGCGCGTGCGCCACCTGCGGCGGATTCTATCGCGCGTATCACGTGATGCGGGCATCGATGAAATCATTCCCGTGGATGTGTATACTCCCCGGCTGCCCGCCGGTTCCCGAAGCCGTTCTCGACGCCGTTATCAAGCTGTCAGGAACAGAATCACGGCGGACACGCGACTCTCTTACGAACGGCATCCCCGGCAGACGACGCTGAGGACTGCGGAGAATGGATGCCACCGTCGCCGGACTCGAACCGCCGCCGCGCGCGCTCGGTGCGGTTCCTCGAAGAAAAGCAGGAAGTCGAAGGCCCCATCGCTCAAGGCGTTCAAGGGAACGATTTCCGGACGACCTCATCGGCATGCGCGAATTCCGCGGCGATCTTTCGATCACGGTCAAGCGCGACAACATCAAGAAGGTTCTGCAGCACGCTGAAGACCGATCCGGCATTCGATTTCAAAATGCTGCTCGATGTGACGGCGGTCGATTACCTCTCGGAACGCGCAGACCGCTACGACGTCGTCTATCACCTGCTGTCGCTCTCGAACAAACATCGCGTGCGCATCAAGGCGCCCGTTCCCGCCGAGGATCCGCACGATCGACAGCGTCGTGGACGTCTGGAAGGGCGCGGACTGGTCCGAGCGCGAAGCGTTCGACATGTTCGGAATCCAGTTCAAAGGCCATCCGGATCTGCGCCGCATTCTGACGCATGCGCAGTTTGAGGGCCATCCGCTGCGACGAGACTTCCTCCCGGCCAGCGCACGATGTGCACGGACACGATCGATCTTGCCGGTGGTCGAGCGCGCCAAGAAATACGCCGAATCGATGGGCATCGCGCATCCGCAGATTCTGAATCTCGGTCCGCAGCATCCGGCGATGCACGGAACGTTTCGGCTGCAGGTTGCCGTCGACGGCGAACGGATCATCGACGCGGACACCGAGATCGGCTACCTGCATCGCTGCTTCGAAAAGATGTCGGAAACGCACACGTACTGGCAGGTGATTCCCTTCACCGACCGCCTGAACTACATGTCGGCGATGATGAACGGCGTGACCTACGCGATGGCCGTCGAAAAGATGTTCGGCGTCGAGATTCCGAAACGCGCGCAGTACATCCGCGTGATTCTTTCCGAGTTCAGCCGCATTGCGGATCATCTGGTGTGCATCGGCACCGAACCTCGTCGACCTCGGCTCGATCAGCAACTTCTGGTACGCGTTCCGGCCCCGCGAAGAAATCTACGATCTGATTGAATCCTGCTGCGGCGGGCGCCTGACGGTCAGCTACGTCCGCATCGGCGGCGTGGCCGACGACGTTCCCGAACGATTTCGTTGCGCGCGCGCGCAAGCTGCTCGAAACGATTCCGAAGTATGTGGACGACATCGAGAAGATGAACCGCCACAACAAGCTTTTCAAGATGCGCACCGGAGGGCGTCACCGCCGTCTCCGCGGAGGACGCCATCGACTGGGGATTCACCGGACCCGGTGCTGCGCGCGTGCGGCGTGCCCGTACGACATTCGAAAGTGGTTCCCGAATTACGACTACGACAAGTTCGAGTTCGACGTTCCGGTCGGCGAGCGCGGCGATGTCTACGATCGCTACCTGGTGCGCATCGAAGAAGTCCGCCAGAGCCTGCGAATCATCAAGCAGGCGCTGGAGAATCTTCCGGAAGGCCCGGTGCAGATTCTGGATCGCCGCATCAGCCTGCCGCCGAAGAAGGGCGTGTACTCCAACATCGAAGACCTGATGAATCACTTCGAACTGATCCAGGACGGCATTCTGCCGCCCATCGGCGAGGTCTATTCGTACTGGGAAGCGGCAAACGGCGAACTGGGCTTCTATCTGATCAGCGATGGAACCAAAGCGCCCGTACCGGCTTGCGCTGCCGCGGCGCCTGCTTCTACATTTTCCAGGCATTCAGCTCACATGGTGAAAGGCGGCTATCATTTCCGATGCGGTCGCGTCGCTCGGGCTCGCTGAATATCGTGGCGGGTGAACTGGAGAAGTGAAGCTGTACCGGCTGAACGACCGGGACGTTGCCGGCCAAAGGCGCAGGAGCTGGTCGATTTCGACATGGATTCGATTCGGCATGATCGCGGCGTCGCGAGCGGCTCCGGGCGCCGCAGCTGTGGCTCGGCGAATCCCGGATCAGTACGAAGATCGACGGGCACGAATCCTGCGCCGACAGCACGTCGCCACGCATGCTGGCGTACTCGCCCGAGCGGAAGGTGCTGTTCGCGACGGATGGGTGCAATTCCTGCGCGCACGCATTTCTTGCGGCGGGACCTGAAGGAACTCTGACGAGGAGAGTCGCTGAAGAGCGTTCGCGACGGAAAGCAAAAGATTGAGCCAAAACTGCTTGCACGCATGGTTGCGATTCTGAAAAACCTTTCTCGGATCAATTGAACTGTAGCGGGTACCGCGCACGATCCCGAATTACGATTGTGCGCGGTCCGCCCGCGCCTACAGTAGGACTGGCACTATCGGACTGGTTTTAACCCCAATACGTTTAAATCGCAATCCGGCACGTCGAGCAGAATGGGCTGACGGGTTTGCACAAATTACGTAAGCGACCAGCAGGCTTCAGCACAATCCAGTATCGTCGCGGCAGTTTCTTCCTGGCGACATTTCAGTTTCATCGGGCGTGCGCGTGCGCATACCCGCTAAGGCGATTGATATCCGGTGCACGAATATCCACCGCGATTCCGGGCTCGAAATGCCAGCGCGATCACGATATTTGTTCGCCGTCTTGCGGCCGACACCGGGAAGTCGGAGCAGCGAATCCATGTCTGAGGGAACTTGTCCGCCAAACTCGGTGAACAGCATTTCGCATATCGCGTGAATGACTTCGCCTGTTCCGAAAAACGAAACCGATAGATGGCCTTTCAATATCGCCACCGGAGTCGCAAACATGGACTTTGCATCGTGCAATGAGAACAGCCGGAACGCTTGCAGCAACCGTCGTCTTGTCCTGGGTGCGGAGGCTGAGCAGGCACGAGATGAGCACGGTGAACGGAGTCTCGGCATACCGGGCGATGGCCGGCACCGGCCACTTGCCGGATTTCCCGTCTTCAGTATCCGCACCGACGTGATGTAAGTCTTCGGGCCGCATCCGCGTAAGGTTACTATAGTCGTCGAGGTGATGTCTGGATGACAAACGAAGAGGTTCTGAAAGACGATACTGCGGGCGAACCCCTGCTATCGCCGGAGTCTGCTGCAATCGGTCTCGTCGTCATCGCTGTCCGCAATCGGCCCGCTGCTTCTGGAACTGATCGACGAAGCATCCGGCTGCGGCACACCGCGGAAGACGCCGGACGCTGGGCCGCGCACTCGCGATTCGCCCTGCGTCGAGCTACGCTCCAGGTCCGATAATTCCATTGATCCGGTATGCATCAGACGCGATATTTCGCGGGCCACGAGCACTCGGCATGAAGACGCACTTGAAGATCTTCCGTCGCTCTGGCACGAACCGGGGACGCGGCGATTCGCCCGCTCTCACTGGTTCTGGAAGACAGCAGGCTGGATGGGACCATTCGATCCGTTGCAGCGTCGGCACTGGAAGGAATCGCGGCTTATCGATCCAACATCACGGTTGCGGTGCTCGAAATTCTGAGGAAGTTCTTTGACGGACGCCGCAGACCTGAGCAGCATACGCAGTCACGTGATCACCATTCTGGCGCATTTTCGAATGCCGGAAGACCTCGCGCTGATCAAGAAGCGTAGCGAGAACGCTGCCGATGATGCTCGGATCATGGACGCTGAGGAAATCGACGCTTACTTCGAGCAGAAGGAGCGAACCGGACTCCTGGAATGCCCATCGCACATCCTCAGCTGAATACTATCGATAGGTGGTTGTGCCGTCCCGCGCCAATTACCGCAACATCCCTGGCGAAATAATCGGAATCGCCATCCGTGCCTACGGGAACGGCACCCTGGGCATCATGCCGCAAAGGTCAACTCTGTACAATGCAATCGATCGGCCAAATGAAGTTCGATGGAAATCAGCGAGATAGCGTCGCGGGGTAGACCTCATCTGGACAGAATTCGTCACCTGAATGACGGTGAAATGACAGGGAGGCCGACTTACCAGAGGTTGTAGTAACCGTTGCGCTCGGACAACTCCAATGGTTGGCGGAAGAGGCGCGATAACTTCGCAGCCAACCAGGACTTGCGCTTCGAACCATCCGCGATAATCACGTCCGTGATCCATCAACACCACGCGATCCATTTCGGGAATGAGGTCCGAAAGATGATGCGTCACCATGATGATATCCTGATTCCCGATTGCGCCAGCTTTCGCAGGATCTGCCGCAATTCGTGCTGGGCGAACAAGGTCGAGCGCGGTGGACGGCTCGTCCAGAAGGAGTGCCCGGGGATGTGCGCACCAGGGCGCGGGCCATCAGTATGCGGCGCGGCTTCACCGGAAGACATCTCAGTCGGTGTCGCGCTGCGCGCGAGATGAGAAACCCTCCATCAGCGCGATGGCGCGATTCGCACGCTCGATCATGACCGGGCGTGACTTCCTGGTGCGGCCAGATCCCGGCACGCTGGAGAAGAAGCCCGAGAGCAGCCAATATCGCGTCCGGTGACCGACGCGCGTGCAGGTGGCCATCAGGATCGCTGGAAACAATTCCCAGCAGCGCAGCGCAACTCCGCCACATTCCACTGTTCCTCGCCAAATATTCGGACCGATGAACGGTCCTGATAGACGGGATAGCATTCCCGCGCATCGGCCTTGATCAGCGCTCGATTTGCCGCAGCCATTGGGTCCAAGAATCGCCACATGTTCGCCAACGCCGATTTTAAGCAGATACGTCATCAGCGCGACCGTCCTGCCCGCATGCACGGTGATGTGCTCGAACTCTGATTATCACGTGGGCGAGCGGATTGATGACAAAATCAGTGTCGACATTTTTCAGGAGGTTGCTATTGACCGAATCCAGTGCCCGTACTGCCGGAGCGCCGTTGCTCTCGACCGCATCGGTGTCCACTTTCAAAAATTCTGTTCCGCCATCCAGTCGGAGTCCGCGCGCGATGCCAGCATGAAGAAGTTCAATCAGTTCTACATGCATCTGCAGTCCCATTCTCGCGGTGAGATCACTACCCCGGAGCTTCAGGCCGAAGCCGACAAGCTCTTTCGTTCAGAAATAGGCCAGGGCAGCATTCTCGAGCAGCCATCGCCGATCGCCGATCATCCTTTGCACTTTGGCCACCCCTCGCGATCGCCTCTGGATCCCGCTGTTAATAGGAGGGCAAAAGGGTTCCTCGCGATGGATGGCAAACTGCTGAGTAGGGAACGAGGGGCCGGACCCCTGATCCTTAGCCGACCGCGGGCATGCCGCGTCCATGCCGCCCCACAGGTTCATCGTATTCAATTCGTCGCGGCCGCACGCCTTGAGATAGCAGAAAAGCTGGGTCCGATATGCGCGGCCTCCACAGAGCCAGGAAGACGATATATAGAACCACGGCTGACTTCGTCCGCTCCCGAAAAGGTCAACTTCGCTCCGGAAGTCGGCATCCGAGAACGATGAGAGCAGTTTCTTCATAGGTGCTGCTCTGCTTTGCAATCGCCGAGCACCTGGTCGAAGTTCATGGCTTCGACCTCGGCAGCGGCCGCCTGCCATGCCGGGCCGTCGAATTTGCCGGCTTTACACGCCGCGAATAATCATTGGTCCCATCACGGCCAGGTAAGCGAAGCAGTTCAATGGTGCTTCGCTGTTTCGGCGTCGGGCCGGTAGTCCAACTGCTTTGCGATCAATCTTGCCTGCCAGATGGAGCAGGATTCGCACTTCATTTTTTAGGGATGCGATCAGTTCGTCTTTGGTCAATACCATTGTTATTCAGCCTCCGTACGTTGGTTGAAAAAAGCGGCGGGATTGAGCCATGTAAATTAAGGCGCCGGATCGGATTCGAACCGATGCATAAAGGTTTTGCAGACCTCTCCCTTACCACTTGGGTACGGCGCCAGACAGAACAGCCCGGGCAGGTATGCCCGGCTTCAGAGAGCGGGACACGGGATTCGAACCCGCGACTTCGACCTTGGCAAGGTCGCACTCTACCACTGAGTTAGTCCCGCAAGCCAAACCAGAATAAAGCGACAAAGGCCCCGAGGGTCAATCGGGCCTTTTCCGCCGGTGGGGTGAGGTTACTGCTGCCGTTATTAATCGGGTAGCGCCGTTGATCATGTACATCGCTTCAATCGCATCGCCCACTTTGCCGAGGGCGCCGAACCAGCTGTCATAAATCGGCAGGATTCTCGCCCGAGCGGTATAGCGTTGCCAACGCGCGGTTGACCGCCAGCCGAAATGAAGGGTCGTTGCGACGCAGCATGAAGGCGTAAGGCTCATAGGAGAAAAGACCATCCGCAAGTGCGAATCTCTTCGGGTCCTTCGCCGTCTATCGCGAGCGCAATCAGGATTGCCTGATCGGATGCGAAGGCTTCAACGGTCCCACTCTCGAGTGCCGTGCGTCCTTCCACATGATCTTTGACCGGCACCAGCTGTACAGCGGTGACAAACTGCTCTTTGAGAAACTTGGCAAGCGCTGTTTCAGTCGTCGTACCTGTAATGACCGCAATTTTCTTGCCGGACAGGTCCGTTAAACTGCGAAGGGGCGAGTTGGCGAGTGTCAGCAAGGTGCCGCCGTCGCACATAGGTCATCAGGCTGAAGTCCACTTTTTCGTAACGCGAAAGACTGGTCGTTGTTGTGCCGCATTCGATGTCGACTTTGCCCTGCTCCACCATGCTGATGCGATTTTCCGCCGTAACCGCAACCCAGTTGAGTTTGAGATTCACATTGAGCTGCTTTTTGAATCGAGCCGGCGATGCGCGTGCAGAGTTCAACGGAATATCCTGTGGGTTTATCGGGCCCGAGAAAGGAAAACGGCGGCGTCGGCAAGGTACCCCAGGTTCATCGTGCTCGAGTCCTTGATCTTCTTGAGCGTGCCATCGAGCGCCTGGGCTTCCACGGACTTGAACTGAAAGCAGGGGCATCACGATCAACAGCGCGGTTACCCCGAAAATGATCCTCCTGAAATTTAGCCCCAACTTCATGCGTTCCTCTCTTCTCGTTTCGATATTTTCGGAGTCCTTCGTAACATACACATTCTTCGGGAACGACGAAGGAGGGGAACTGTAACTTCAGGCAGGTGGGTCTGCGAGGTCAGTAACTTCTGCGGTTCGCGGAAAGGCGTCTCGCAACAGCCGATGCTAATCGGTTCGCGGCCCGGCAATTCTGTGACTGCGAGAATATCAAATCGGTACGAACGGTCATGGTGACGGTAACGGGCGATGTAGGGTGTGCGGCACGAATCACTCCTCTGCTGCTTCCGGAAACCCACGGCGTCTTCCGGCGGGGGCGTCGGAATGGCGCGCCTTCACTTCAACGAATACCAGTTGATCGCCATCCCATGCAACGAGATCCACTTCGCCCTCCGGGAATGCGGTAGCCGGAGCGCAACGATCCGGAATCCCAGAGACCTCAGATAGGCGGCACCTTCGATCTCGGATCGACGTCCAAACGGAATCAGACGATACCACCACAGGGGAAATGGCATCGGACCTAGATGGACAGATGCGGCCATCGCTTCGTCGAGAATTCCCACCGCGCATTCGGCCTGTTCTTCATCAATCATCAGTGGAGGCGATATCCGGATGCTCGATGCACCCGCGCCAAGAACGAGCAGCCCCGATTGAAACATTCCTGAATGAGGGCGTCCCTCAAGAATGGGATCCCACTCCGGTTCCAGGATCACGCACAACCTGAATTCCAATCATGAGACCAAATCCTCGAACATCGCCAATCAGCGGGATGACTGGGTCCATCAATTCCATCAGACCGGGATTTCAGGAACGCGCCGACTTTCGCGGAGTTCGCGACATGCTCTTTCCTGGAGCAAGCGGACTGTTTCCAGCGCAGCCGCCAGACTCACGGGATTTCCGCCGAACGTCGACGCGTGAGCGCCGGGCTCCCACGTCATCAGGTCCGCCCGGGCCATCATGACGCCCAGCGGCAGACCCAGAAGCAATTCCCTTGGCGATCGCGATGATATCGGGACGGCAATCGAAGTGTTCGAAGGCAAACATCTTTCCCGGTGCGTCCCATTCCGCTCTGAACCTCATCGGCAATCGATGAGGATTCCGTAGTTGTGCGCGATCTCCTGCAAGACCTTTTAGAAAGTTCGCGGGTGGAATGACGTAATCCGCCTTCTCCCTGGATCGGCCTCGACGACAATGGCAGCAACTTCGTCGGGAGCAACGGTCGTTCGAAACACGACATCTTCCAGATATTCCAGCACGGCCTCGCCCACCGTTTCCGGCTTTGCACCCAAAGGGCACCGATACGGATTCGGGTAAGGGATATGCGTCACACCCGGCAAGAAGCGGTCCGAATCCTTTTCGCTGAACCGGCTTCGAGGCGGTCAGCGACAACGCGCCCATCGTTCTGCCATGAAACGAATTCTGAAACGCGATCAGCTGGTGGCGCCGCGTCGCATAGCGCGCGCAGCTTGATGGACGCTTCAATCGCTTCGGCTCCGGAGTTTGCCGAAGAAAGCACCGCCAGTGACTTTCCATCCGGACATCATGAGCTGACGAGCTTCTGTGCCAGCTCCGGCATTTGGCGATAATAGAAATCGGTACCGGACATGTGAATCAGCGATGCCGCCTGGTCTTGAATCGCGCGAACGACGTCGGGATGACAGTGACCGGTGGAGACCACGGCAATGCCGGCGCTGAAATCGAGAAAGCGATTTCCATCCGGATCTTCAACGATGGCTCCGCTCGCGCGCGCTCCGCAACCAGCGGATAGGATCGTGTATACGATGGTGAAATGAAGCGATGGTCGGCTTGCAATGATGGCCTGCGCTTTCGGGACCGGGCAGCGTGAGTGACGATGCGCGGAAGCTTTCCCAGGTCCGCTATTTGCGTCGCCATTTCATACCCTCGCGAGTGTCTTCGACGACGATCCCCAGTCGTTCAGCAATTCCTGCCGAATGCGATCGGACTCGGCAAAGTCCCGATTCCTTCGGGCGCTGCGATACGCTTTGCAACGAGAGCTTCGATCATCGCGTCATTGCTCACGGGCTTCTACTTCTCCAGAGACGGAATGATCGCAAGCCGTTCGTCCACCATCGCAAACCACTGCGAGAATATTCCTGACGGTCGTCGTCATGCAGCTTGCCGTCCGAGTCAGCGCAATGTTGCATATGCGCGAATCAGTACAAACACGGCCCCGAGAGCCTGTGCCGTATTCAAATCGTCGTCCAGTCCCGATTCGAATTCTGCGCGGGCGCGCGTAACGGCATCGGAGATTTGCCGGATTGGAACCGGGCGGCAAAGACGATGACTTCATCCGATAGATGCATTCTTTGATGCGCTCCAGCGAGCGCTGTTCCGAAACAAGTCCATCCAGCGTGAAGTTCAGCTGCTTGCGGTACTGCACGGAAAGCAGCAGACGATCGTATCGCCTGCGGGTCATACCCCTTGTCGATGAGGTCCCGCAGCGTGTAGTAGTTCCCTTTCGACTTCGACATCTTTTCGCCTTCGACAAGAAGGTGTTCTCCATGAATCCAGAAACGCGAGAATGGCTGTGCTGCTGACCGGCCTCGCTCTGGGCAATTTCGTTTTCGTGGTGAGGGAATATGTTATCGACGCCGCCGCAATGGATATCGAGCGTGTTGCCGAGATTCTTCATCGCCATGGCAGAACATTCCAGATGCCAGCCGGGACGGCCGACACCGAAAGGCGCGTCCCATCGCGGTTCCTTGTCGTCCTTTGGAGCCTTCCACAAGACGAAATCGTTCGGCTCTTCCTTCTCGTATTCATCCGCATCGATTCGCGCGCCGACCTTCAATTCACGCTTATCGAGGTGCGGACAGTCTTCCGTAAGCCGGGAAACTTGAAATACGATAGTAGATCGAATCCCCTTCGCGATACGCGTGACCGGATTTCGAGAAGACTGTTCCACCAGCTTGAATCATTTCCGGAATGTAGTCGGTCGCCGGGGTGATGACATCGGGCCGCTGAATGCGCAAGTTTCTCGCTGTCTTCAAAGAATGCCGCAGTAAATGGCGCGGTGAACGACTTTGATATCGACGCCAAGCTCTCCGGATTTCGAATGATCTTGTCGTCGATGTCCGTGATATTCATGACGTGCACTAGCTTCCACGGCTTGCTTCGCAGATGCCGGCGAAGTACGTCCTCAAAAACGTAGGTCCGAAAGTTGCCGATGTGTGCAAAATCGTATACCGTTGGTCCGCACGCATACATGCGAACGGTGGCGCCGTCGGCCGGGGTGAAAGCTTCGGTCGTCCGCGTCAGCGTGTTGGTCAGTTTAAACATGAATCAGTCGGAGAGGAATTGCCAGTTACCTTGCGTCTAAATTCGACAAAACAGACGTCATGATAGCATGCGAATAATGAAACAGTTTCCCGTAGTCGTGCTTCCTCCTGCGTTGATCGGCGTTTGCCGGCGCTGGCGCAGGAACCTGCAGTTCACCATCAAGCTGGACATCGAATCTGGTCAACGTCCTGTGCACCGTCACCGATCGCAGAGGCCGGTTGATTCCGAACCTCACCAAAGACGATTTCATTATTGAAGAAGACGGAAAGAGACAGGAGATCGTCAAGTTTCGCAAGAGAGAACGAACTGCCCCTGACGCATGGCGCTGCTGATGGATACCAGCGGCAGCGTCCGTCGCAGTGCTGCCGGCGGAAGAAGGAAACGGCCATCGGCGTTCATCAATTCCATCCTGACACCGAAGAGACCTGGCAATGGTGATCAAGTTCGATCAAGTACGCCAAGGTGTCATGCAGGATTTCACGGAAAGCAAAAGGCGGATGGAACGATGCCATCGATCATGGTCGGAACAGGCAACCGGCATTCGGCATCTATCGATGCCGTCGTGCTCTGCTGTCACGAGATCACCTTGCCACGAAGCCGGGCGCAAAGGCCATGATCCTGATTTCCGACGGCGACGACGAGGCAGCTCGCACCGACGAAAGATGCGCTGTTTCGCAGCCCACGAAGCGCGATGCCGTCATCTATTCCATTTCCAATGTCATCGATGGAGCGCAGTACGTTCGGAAAAGGCAGCCGGACACGTCTGAAAACGCTCTCGGGTGAGACCGGCGGCGCTGCATTCTTCATTCACCGCAATGGCGACTTCAAGGGGATCTTCGATCAGATCGCCGAGCGAACTGCGCAGCCAATACAGCATTGCCTACAAGTCCACCAACACCGAAACGCGACGGAAATTCCGCACTATCAAAGTTGCTGACAAAAGACACTTCGCTGACCGTCCGCGCGCGAAAAGGCTATTACGGTCCGACCGAATAACGCCACGCGTCACTTCTTCGGTTTGGAAAACCCTTACAGATTCAGAATTTGCCTTGACAGCCTATCTAATCACCACAATACTAGAGCGTCAATCAGATGGTGAACCTCTATATATAGGAGAGGCACCACATAATAAACCCTTAAGGAGGGAAGAATGAAGAAAGCTCCAGCAAAGAAAAAGAAAGCTGCAAAGAAAAAGAAGTAGTAGCTTTACAACAATTTAGGCGCGAAGACCGAGATAAGAAAGGGCCGCTTTCAAGCGGCCCTTTTCTTTTGTGGAAAAAGACCACTTCATGTCGATGCTTCGAAATAGCTACAATCCCGCAACGGTCCGGTAAAGGAATTTCAAACGATGGATGTTCATATCTCGGCCAACGCCTTCTGGGCTCTGCTCATCTCGGCGATTGAGGTCTACAAGAAGGAATGCTACGGCATTCTTCTGGGTTATCGCGACAGCAGCAACAGCTACGTGATTGAACACGCGATTTCCTATCAAACCGCAAACCGCCGTCACGGCAGCGTTGAGAGAAATCATCGCGCATCGAAACGCATTCACAAGTTTCTCGACAATCTTCCGCATCTTTCCATGATCGGCGACTTTCATTCCCACACGGCATGGGGCAATCTCAAGAGCGTCGGGAATCTCAGCACGCGAAGATCTTTCGGACATGGCGCCGGATCAGCTCACGTTGATCATTGTCGCGAACGACAATCGCCGATCCAGTCCCTGGAAATACAACGGTGACGGCACGCTCTCGAGGCACAGTCGACGATTATCATTTTCGAATCGGAGCGTACCATCTTGACGAAAACTCACGCTCCAAGCGCGCCAATCTCTTTCTGCCCGTACGCCATCGGTTTCAATGCCAAGGAAATCCCGCAGAAAGTCTTCATGCGCACTGCGGCATCGAGTCCACGGTGGTTAAAGTCGAAGGCCTGACAAAGTCGTTTGCGGGCCATACCGGTTTTCCGCGATCTCACGCTGGAATTTCCTCCTGGAGAACTCAGCATCATCATGGGACCGTCCGGCTGCGGCAAATCCACGCTGCTGCGGTGCATCAATTTTCTGGAGATGTTCGACGGCGGGCGGATCTCGATTGGAGACATGTCCGTCGCATGGAAGGACGGCGAAGCAGCGACGCTGACTCTCCGAACGAGCGAGCAACGCTTCGCAATATGCGTCTCAAGACGGGAATGGTTTTCAGAGCTTCAATCTGTTTCCCTCATCTCACCGCGCTCTGAAAATGTCACGCTTGCGCCAATCCAGGTGAAAGCGCATGGATCCGACGGAAGCCGCGCGACTGGGCAAAGCCATTCTGGAACGCGTCGGGCTTCGGCGACAAGACGGATCAATATCCATCCACGTTGTCTGGTGGCCAGCAACAGCGCGTCGCGATCGCGCGCAGTCTCGCGATGCAGCCGAAAGTCATGCTGTACGACGAACCGACGTCGGCGCTGGATCCACGGCTGGTCGATGAAGTGTTCAATGTGATGCGGGAGCTTGAACAACGAGAAGATGACGCAGATTGTGGTGACTCACGATTCGCGATTTGCGCGGATGTGACTAGCCGGGCTCTGGCTTTTGAGGATGGGAAGGCCACCCGGCAGAGCGTGGATCAGCGTAACAGAAATCTTTAGACGAAGCGAGCAATCCTCAATGGCGACGGTCGGATCGAAGCGCACAATGTGGTATCCAGAACCGCAACCGTGCTTGGTTCGAAACCATGCGGATTGAACTTCAGCAATCTCGGCCGTTCAGACTTGCACGATTTCCGAGTTATGCTCTCAGTACTGCGTTCTGCAGCTTTCTTTTTTCCGCGTGACGTTCGAAGGCAAGTGCCACCAGGCGATCCAGAAGTTTCGGATACGGCAATCCCGCTCGCTGCCCAGAGTTTCGGGATACTGACTGATCGACGTGAATCCCGGGAAGCGTATTGATTTCGTTCACGTAGTATTTCCCCGTCGACTTTTCCAAGGAACAAGTCGACGCGGCCCAGCCCTGAACACTCCAGAACCTGAAACACTTTCCGTCCAAGTTCTCGCGCTTCACTTGCGCCTGCTCTTCGGTGAGTGACGCCGGAATCAGAATGCGTCGAATCGTCGTTGACGTACTTTGGCCTGGTAGTCGTAAGAACTCCCAGCGCAGGAACGACTTCGCCCGGCACGGACACTTCCGGATTGTCGTTTCCCAGCACGGCAACCTCAATTTCACGCGCATCGATCCCCGCGTTCGACAACAATCTTTCGGTCGAACTGGGCGGCCGCCGCGAGCGCCGCCGGAAGTTCGCCGAGCATTGTGGACCTTGGTAATGCCGACAGACGAACCCAGATTCGCCGGTTTCACAAAAACGGGATACGGAAGGTTGCTTCCGAATGTTCGCGAACAAAGGCATCGATTCCGCTGGACACGCAGCGCCCAATAGTCCACAATCGGAAGCCCGGCATCGCGCGAGCAATCGCTTCATGACGTCCTTGTCCATGCCGACTGCGGAACCCAGCACGCCGGCGCCGACATACGGAATGATCGGCCAGTTCCAGCAATAAGCAACTGAACGCGAAGTACAT
>ERZ1370068.7819-contig-6712_pt1 | contig 34518 bp, 43 predicted proteins | sample MGYA00561227_ERZ1370068 | MGnify/ENA primary metagenome ERZ1370068 (study PRJEB38410, sample SAMEA6850437) | metagenome | study: Metagenomic assessment of the ecological functions of the soil: analysis of the soil microbiota associated with the...
AGTAGCCGCTGGAACCAGTTACGTATTGCTGTATTACCGCCAGGTGCGCATCCCGGCGGACGAACCGCCGCCGCCGCCGCCGCCGGTCCCAGCCGACCGACGACGAACTGGAGCCGAGCGCGATATGGAATACTTCGTCGAACCGGACAGGCGCTGGTGCCGAAGACGGAGGGAAATCGGGTAACGAATCGGGTAATCAGGCCGTTAGTAATTGGTCAATCGGGGGCGGCGAGGAAACTTCGCCGCCCTTTTTCTTCTTTGCGCTGGGATCTCGTCGACGATCCAGCGCAAGATCAGCGGAGATCGCAAGTCGCATGTTAAGTTAAGAGCACACTCGTAACCATCAACCATGACGACACTCATTACCACTCGTCACCCGCTTCGGTCGCCGGAGCGCGCGTTTCTACATCGGCATGTCGCTCGTCGTCCTGGCGTCGGTGTTCCTCGGTTTTGCACGCACGTAGCTTCCTGAAAGGGTGGTTTCCTGGCGCTTCCTCGCTTGCGCCGCCGGAGCCCTTCTTCTTCTACGTGCATGGCGCGTGCTTCACCGCGTGGATGCTCCTGCTGGTCGTGCAGCCGGTGCTCGTCGCCAACCGGCGCGTCGACCTGCATCGCCGCGTTGGCTGGTTCGGCGCCGGCCTCGCGGCCGTCGTCGTCGTGGTCGGCACGATGGGCGCGTTGATCGCCGCGCACCGTCCCGGCGGCTTCATCGGCGTGCCGATCCCGCCGCAACAGTTCCTGGCCTACCCGATGACGGACCTGGCGCTCTTCGCGGTCTTCGTCGTGTTCGCCATCGCCAGGCGCCGCGATACGCAGAGCCACAAGCGTTTCATGCTGCTGGCCACGATCGGGTTGCTGGATGCCGCGGTCATCCGCTGGCCTTTCGTTGACATGACCGCAGGCATCGGCGCTTCCTGTGGACGAGGACCGACGTCGCTGTGGATCTGTTCCTCGTGCCGATGATCATCTGGGACATCGTGTCGCGCGGCCGCGTGCATCGCGTCACGCTGATCGGCGGCTTGGCGGTGATTGCCTCGCAGCCGCTTCGAGTCATGGTGTCGGAAACGCATGCCTGGCTGAACGTCGCCGGGTGGGCGATCGGCTTGCTCGGAAAATGACGCTGATGCGAACTTATCCATACACGATCGAAAACGAAACGGGCGAAGAGCTCACCTTTTCTCGTGTCGTGCCCGATCAAGACGGCGATCGTCTCGAGGCCGGAGTCACGCGCTCGGCCAGGCGCAGGCATCCGCCCATGCGCGTCCACCATCTCCAGGAAGAAGCCACCCGACCGTGTATCCGGCAAGCTCGGATTCCAGATTGTCGGAGAGCCGCCGCGTTACGCCGAGTCTGGAGAGACGATGATTTTGCGCCTGGCGTCGGGCATCGCTGGTGGAACGCGGCGCAACTGGGAGCTTACGCTGCGGCTCAGGTCGGCGTGCCTGCAGCGTGGAGTATTTCCTGTGGGCGCTCTTCGACTCCGAAGCGGTGGCCCCTGGAACCGGCCGGGCCTCTTCGACGCGGCATTCTTGCTGACACGTTACCGGTCGGAAATGGGCATGTTGGCGATTCCGGCGGTCGTGCAAAGGTGTTTCCGCTCGCACGGCTACCATCGGCACAATGCTCGGGAAGATGAACGGATTCAAAGACGCACCGGACCGGTCCTGCGATGCAACTGAAGCGAAAAGTGTCGCATGCGATGAGAATTGCTATCAGTCGTTGTCGCCGTTCGGGCGTTGACCACGGCGGCAGGGCGGCGGTCCCGTGATGCCGGACCGGACCGTCGACATCGCCACGCTGATGCCCGCGCCCGAGTGGGCAAGGCTGGGCGGCATTCTCGCCGACGGCGTACCGCGGCGAAAGCGTTCTTTCGCGAGAAAGTCTTGCTGACTGAGCGCGGCTCGCTTCCGGCACGTCGCCCGCTGGGGCGCCAACGACGGCCCGACGATGCGTTCGAGAATTTCAACCGACTGGCCCGAGCTGCACGCGCTGGGCGCGAGCGACGAGATTCTCCAGATGCACTCTAAGGCGTCACGAAGGGCTGCTCACGCCAGTACACTCGAAGCCGAAGACGACCGACGTGCCGATCGCCCGTCAGGGCATGTATCTACAAAGAGTTCATCGTTGCAGTCGGACTGGATGCACCACGGCGAGGGGCTGCAGCTCTTCAACCGCATGGGGCTGTCGGTGCCGGCCGATGCCGACGTATCAGGAGCGCGCGCGCCGCTTCGCCGGCTTCTACATGGGCGAGGATCCGGAAGCGCCGAACTACGACCCGGCGCACAAGATCATCCGCAGCATGGAGAACGGCAGCCGCGGCCCGATGCTGCGCAAGGCGACCGCGCTCGACTGGGTCGGCGATCCGTTCGACGTGCAAGGCTTCGTCGCGCTGCACGGCGAGTCGACGTTCGACGCAGTTCCTCGCGCACTACCAGAGAATACGGCGACGTCGTCGGCGATCACTTCCTGAACCTGCGTCGCCACCACGCTGCCGACCAACGCGTATCTCGCTGGCCGGCGAGGCCGAAGTACCAGGCGTGGATCGTCGAGTACATGGACGCGTGGCTCGATCGGATGAAGCAGAACGGCGGCATCATCCCGAGCTTCGTGGATCTCGACGGCACGCATCGGCGGACCGGACGGCAAGTGGTGGAAGAACGCCTACGGCTGGGGCTTCAGCCCGGTCAATCCCGTGACCGGCAAGCGCGAGGATCGCAACCGGATTCCGCGCGCGCTGGTCGGCTTCAGCAACGCGCTGCTCGTGACCGGCGATCAGAAATACGTCGACGCGTGGCGCGCGATGATCGACGCCGTCAACGCGCACGCCGCAGGTCGATCGACGGCCGCCAGGAGTATCCGACGATGTACGGCGCCGACGGCTGGTATGGCTGGCGCGACGGCGCCGTGGAACGTCGGCGCGCTCGTGCTGTGCGGTGCTGGTGGGTGAAGCCGGGATCGCGCCGCGCATCGCGGGCGCTGGCGCAGGCCTGGGTCGAGTTATCTGGAGGGCGGGAGTCCGGGTTTTCCCGGGCGGCGTTGACGCTGGATCTCTGAGGGCGTTCCGCGGCGGATCGCGGCGATGCGGAGGATGCCACGACGCCTGAGACCAGGCTTCGCCCGACAAGCCAGCGATGAGAGTTCAACCCGGCGGTCGGCGGGCATGGGTACGATTAACTGATGTGCCGGGCGCTCTGGTGCCGCGGCCGCGAAGGGGGCCTGTTGAGCGCGCGCGCTGCGGTCGCTTCCTGATCCCGTTCGCCGCCAGCGCCGGCGATGCCCGAGGATCTGCCGGTGCGCGCTGGTGTCGGTGCTGACAGGACGACCGCGCGGTCGTGACGCTGAGTGAACATGTTGGGCCCGACGGCTCCGCGGACGGTTAGTCGTGCAAGGGCGGCGGGAATTGGCAGGCGCCGGATCCTGTCGGCGGCGGCGATGAACAGGGCGAACCACGCCGATCGCTTCAGCGCTGGCGGCTGACTTCACGGTGCGGCTGGCGCCGGGCGCAGGCGCGACGCTGACGCTGGCTGATGAAGCGCTACGCCAATCCGCCGACGGCGCAAGTTCCCGTGGGACAGATAACGGGCGGGCGCAATATGGAGAGGTCCCCGCTCCTCTCGAGTCCGCATCGACGTTCATCTGCCTCAGCGGATGGCGCGGCATGGCATCGCATTCAGAGATCGCGCTCGGCATCGTGTTTCCTCTCTGGTCGGCGTGCTCAGTTCGTTTCCCCCGCCTGGAGTCAAGCGCGGACCTGGCCACCGGACGATCTCGCAGCTCACCGGGGCATGATCGAGCCCGCGCTGTCTCTGAAACTCCTCGCCACGTGGGAAACGCTGATTGGACTTGGGCTGCTGTTCGGCGTGTTCCTTGAGCCGCATCCTGCTGTTGTTTCTGCAGATGCAGGACCACGCAGAGTTATTCTGCCCGCGGGGTTTCGCGTTCGCCTTAGTTTCATGACACGGGCGTCATATCATCAAGAATCTCGTCCTCGTCTGCGCGGCGATCGTCGTGGGCGCGACCGTGCGTGGCGGCCGGCTGTCGGCGAAGCCGCAGTGTCGAAACGCGCCGAAGCTGCGTGGTTCCCAGAACTCCTGGCGGAGTTTCGTGCGCAGATCGACGCGATGAACGCGGACCAGCGAGCGCAGTTGTCATCGGTTTTGGCTGGCTCAGCTCGATGCGCCCGCTGGATGTGTGGACACTCGGGTTCGCCATCGTGGATCGAGACACCAGGACGCCGTTGTCGGGACGTCAGCGGAGTTCAAAGGGGCCTCCTGGAGCGATGGGATCGTCGAGATTGCGTACGGCGTCATACCAGACCAGCAGGGCAAGGGGGCTATTCACGACCGAGGCCGCTGAGGCGCTTGTGTCGTTGCGTTTGCCACAAAACCAGAGTCCACCTCGTGCGCCCACACGTTCGAGGCGCGGCAAATGCCTCCCACGCAGGTATTGGCCAAGTGTGGTTTCATAGCGGCCGGCGAGGTGATCGACCCGGAAGGCGGGTTAGTCTGGAGATGGGAAAGGCAACCATGATGACTTCTTCGATTCTGTTTTCGCTCAACTGCGGCCGTGGTGCTGTCGTTATCTTTCGCTGCTACCGCCGGAGCGCAAAGCATTGTCGGCAAGGACAGGACCGGTCCGATGCCGGACCGGTGAATCTCGATACGACCGGGCCTGTTCCAGGCCGAAGTTCGTGAGCGTGGGCGACGACATGTTCATCGCCGGCCAGCCCACGCGAAAAGGCGCTCCGCGACCTCAGGGCCGAAGGGCGTGACGACGATCGTGAATCTGCGAATGCCGGAGGAGATGGCGCAGGTCGGGTTCGATGAGGCCGCGCTCGCGAAAGAACTCGGGATCAAGTGCGTCCACATCCCGATGCGCGGCACGGCCGAGAATCCGTACGGGCCGAAGGAGCTCGACACCTTCGCGGCGGCGATGGCGTCAGCGGATGGCAAGGTGCTGCTGCACTGCACGATCGCGTGGCGGGCGAGTCATCTCTGGGCCGCCTATCTGATTCGTGAGACGGCAAGATCCCGGTGGCGACGGCGCTGTCGCAGGCGCGGTTGATCAACCTGATGGACGACATGCGAATGTAATCGAGGCAACCCAGCGGGCCGCTCGGGATTTCTGGACGCCTGCAGTCCCGAGTCGGCGGCAATGAAGCAGCTAACATTATGGCGTGGGATTCGCGATCTGCCATCCACGCGGCTGGCTGTACCCGACGATTCATCACCGCAAAGATACGGCGCGTCGAACTGGCTCGGAGAGCGTCAGAACTGAGTTCGAGGATGGGGACACTCTGGCCCCGGAGTTCATCGCGAGGAGTTCCTCAAGACGATCGGCTGTTGCCACGATGATGGGCTCGCGAACCTACGAGACCGCATTGGATTTCGAGGCCAAGGGGTTGGGTTGGTCCTACGGCGACAAGCCGACCTTCGTCCTGACCCGTCGCGAGCTGCCGAAGACCAGGAGACGGTCGAGTTCTACTCGGGCGATCTCGCGCACCTGGTGGACGAGCGGCTGAAGCCGAACTTCCGCAGCATCTGGTTCGTCGGAGGTGGTGCAGTCTCGGGTGAATGCCTTCGGCTCGGACTGGCCGACGAAGTTCGCTATTCGATCATGCCCATCCTGATCGGTGATGGCATCTCGTTCTTCGAGCGGGCTCGACAAGGACGTCGCCCTGCACCTCGTGGAGGTGAAGGCGTACGAGAGCGGGCATGGTGGCGCTTCGCCACGAGGTGCGGAAGTAGTGAAGAGCGCGCCATCATCATCGGCTTCATCCAGCATCGGGCGGGCGGTGGCGGTCGCACTCTCCTCGATGGCTATCGCGTCGGCGCGTCGTGCGCGGCGCACCGAGCTGCTGGCTCAGCTTCCGGGCGGAGCTGACGGGTCCCTGCGTGATCAAGACGGTCGATGTCTCTCAGCCTGAGCTGGCTATGCCACTCTTGCGAGAGCTCATCGAAGAACTGCGCGATGTAGAACCTCTTCGTCGTCAGTGCCGGAATCGGCTTCGAGAATGCCGCACTCGCATGGGAGCCATGAGACGGGACACGATCGCCGTGAACGTTCTTGGCTTCGCGGCCATGGTCAACGTCGCCGTGGCGCACCTGGACAGCACGAGGATCGGGGCATCTCGTCGGGATCTCCTCCATAGCGGCGCTCAGAGGCAATCGAGTCGCGCCAGCCTACGACGCTTCCAAGGCATTCGGTGTCGAACTTACCTCCAGGGCGTGCAGGTACCGCTTCAACACGTTGATGCTGCGCGATCGTCGTCACTGACGGCAGCCAGGCTACGTCGACACGCGCATGGCGCAGGGAATCTGATTCTGGGTTGCCTCTCCGGAAACGGCGGCCCGGCAGGATCGTCGCGGCGATCGAGGACGGAAGCACCACGTGTATCACCAGGCGCTGGCGACTCGTCGCATGGCTGATGAAAGCAGCCCCCGACGCGGTGCTTGCGAGACTCTGAACCATGGAAGCGATTGATGCGATTTCGTGCGCAACCGGCTCCGGTGAGCCGCTATACTCCCGCAGTAAGCTATGAAGATCGTCTTCATGATGCTGGCGCTGTTTCGCGATCAGCGCTGCTCTCGGGCGTCCGTGGTCTGCGCGCGGACGGTCCGCTTGTCGCCCCGGAGTCGGTCGGCTTCTCGGCCGATGGGCTGAAGGCGCTCCAGCAGACGATGCGCGCGCTGGTGGACGACGGCCAAGCTCGCCGGCGTCACGACGCTCGTCGCGCGCCACGGCAAGGTCGTGCACTTCGACGCCTACGGCGTCCAGGATCTGGCGACGAAGAAGCCGGTCGCCAGCAGACACGATCTTCCGCCTCGCGTCGATGACCAAGCCGATCGTCGGCGTCGCGATGATGATGCTCTGGGAGCAGGGCAAGTGGACGCTCGACGATCCGGTCGCCGAAGCACATCCCGGAGTTCGCCGGCCTCAAGGTGGCCACGCCGAGCGGCGAGGTGCCGCAGGCCACGCCGATGACGATGCGGCAGCTGATGAGCCACACGGCCGGCTTCGACGTCAACGCCGGGATACGCGAAGCTCAATCTCCGGATCGCGATCAGCCGCTCAGGCGATGATCGACAAGCTCGCGAAGCTGCCGCTCGCCGCGCAGCCGGGCACCGACTGGCGCTACGGACCGAGCGTCGACATCCAGGGCTACATCGTCGAGAAGCTGTCGGGCCAGCCGCTCGACGTGTTCCTGCGCACGAAGATCTTCGAGCCGCTCGGGATGAAGGACACCGGCTTCTGGGTGGACGCCGTCGAAGGTCGATCGCGTCACCGAGATCTTCACCTACGGTCCGGACAAGCGCATCATCGAGCGACGGCGCCGGCAGCACGGGCAACCCGTCACGTCGAAGCCGGTGTTCCTGTCCGGCAGCGGCGGGCTGCTCTCCACGACCGACGACTACTTCAAGTTCGCGCAGATGGTGCTGAACGGCGGCGAGGCCAACGGCAAGCGGTTCCTGAAAGCGTCAACCGTGGAGCTGATGCGGACCAACGTGCTCGCCGACGGCGTCGCGGTCGATACGCTACGGCCCGTCCGCAGCCGGGCATCGGATTCGGGCTGGACTTCGCGATCGTCATGGATCCGGCCGCGGCGAACACGCCGGAGGGCGAGGCTCCTTCTACTGGGGCGGCGCGTTCGGCACCTGGTTCTGGCTCGATCCGGTCGAACGACGTCGTCGTCGTGGGGATGATCCAGAACGTCGACGGCAGCTCGCCGACCGGCGGTTCGCCGCAGGTGCGGCCGCTGTCCCGGCAAGCTGGTGTATCAGGCGCTGGTGGATCGCAGAACTGAAGCGCTGCGAGATGTGCGTATGAGTGAGCTGCGATATCCCGGAACGAGACTGTGGGAGCATCGCGGACGCGCGTGACGCGTTGCTCAAGGAACGAACAGAGAAGCTCGTCGCGAAAGATCAAAGCCGTCGCGGAGAAACGGCGGACGCTCCCTGCACGGCGGGCGCGCCTCCAAGAAGACTACGTCTTCCGGTGGGCCAGCAGCAGGAAGGTCGAGGCAGCGGGTAAGATTCTCCGAGCTGTTCGGCGGCAAGAACACGCTGATCATTTACTCATGGATATGCGGGCCCGAACTGGGACAACCCGTGCCCTCGTGCACGTCGCTGATGGATGGGTTCGATCGCAGCTGGTACGTCAGGTCAGCCGCGACGCGTCGTTTGTCGCCATCGCCAAGGCGCCCGCCGAAAAGATCAGCGCAGCTGGGCCACGCGTCGCGGATGGTCGCGAGATTCCGCTGCTGTCAGGCTTCGAGATCGGCGTTCAGAGCCGATTACAAATGCCAGGCGACTCCGAGCGACATGCGGCGCGATCAGTATGGCCACTTTCGCGGCGCGACGGCAGGATCTTTCATGTTCTGGGCCACCGAACTGAAGGGCAACCACGTCGACACTGTGTGGCCGTACTGGAATCTGATGGACTTCACACCGGAGGGACGGCCGGACATTCCCGTGCCGCCGCAGACGTTCCGCGTCGGAGTTCCTGGAGACGCACTATCTGAAGAAGACATGAGGACAATGAGGAACAGGCTTGATCGTCGCTCTGTTGTTTGCCGCGGCACTGGGTTCAGTCGAAGCGCAACGGCTGAATCACCGTGACTCGTCGATTCCGCGCACGCCGGATGGGCGTCTGAATCTGTCGGCGTGCCGGCGCTGCGTGGTTGGACAGAGAGAAAGCCGGACCTTTCTGGACTCTGGGAGGCCGAGCGCACCGGTCAGCGAAATCGTCCGCGTGCTCGGCCCGGAGTCTCCCTACATATTCAGCCTGACCTGAACGACGTCACGAAGCATTTCCCATCAACGTCTTCTGGGACATGAAGCCCGCAGAGTGGCCGCGTCCGGCCGGAGGTGGCCGCTCTTGTCGAACAGCGGCAGGAACGATCGATTCCCAGACGGCGTAGCTGCCTGCCCGCCAGCCTTCCCGGCACGATGGTGGTGCTGAATTTCAAGCTCGTTCAAGCCCCCGGCGAGATCGTCGTCACTTCCGGGCAATGGAGATCCGCCTCGCCAGATTCACATCGGACGGGCGCAGCCTTGCCGAAGAATCCAGAGCCCAGCTGGATGGGGATCGTCCAGTGGGCGATGGGAAGGCGACACGCTCGTGGTCGAAACGACCGGTTTCAACGAGAGGGCCTGGCTCGACGGCTTCGGGCATCCGCGAAGCGAGGCCATGCGCATCACGGAGCGCTATCGCCGCCGTGACTTCGGCCACATGGACCTCGAGATGACATTCGACGACGCGAAGTATTACACGCGGCCATTCAGCTTCAAGACGACGATGAATCTCATCCCCGACAGCGAATTGCTCGAGTGACGTCTGCCCGGAGAACGAGAAGGACAGCGCCCGTCTGCCCCGATGAAGTCCATCATTCTGGTCGCATTGCTCGTCGCGCCCGCGCCCGCACTTGCGCAGGCGACTCGCGCACCTCTGCTGACCGCATCGCCGTCGAAGACGTGATGGCGACGCACGCGTGGACGGTGGATTCGCTCGACGCCGACGGCTACGCGGCCGTGTTCACCGAAGACGCCGTCATCGACGCGAACGGCAACATCAGCAGAGGCCGGGCCGGAGATCCGCAAGATCGTCACGGATCTGATCCGGCGGCGCGACGAGAACAAGCGCGAAAGGACTGCCGCCGTCGAATCTGCACCACGTGATCAGTAGCCCGCGTATCACGTTTTCGAAAGCCGGCGAAGCGCTGCATCAGTCCTACTGGCAGACCATGCGCCGCGACGCCGACGGCCGGATGATCACGGCGGCGATGGGCCGTTCTGAGGACCATCTCGTCAAACGCAACGGCGCGTGGCTGATTCAGTTTCGCAAGCTGACCGTCTTCGACGATCCCGGAACCGTCGCGCGTGTCTCACCTGGAAGACGCCGCGGCGATTCAGGCGCTGGTGTCAGGTTATGCGCGCACGCTCAGCGGATGCCGCGCGGAGGAATACGCCGACCTGTTTGCGCCGGGCACCGGATATTTCGCCAGCGGTATTCGCGGCCAGGTCGCCGGACGCGACCGGCTGATCGCGCTCGTGCAGAGCGAACGTCAGTGCACCTCGCGCCGCCTCGGCGGGCTCGCGCGCCAGCGCCGCGTCCAGGCGGCGGCAGCAGCGGGCCGACCGTCGTCGCTCGGAGTCACGCCTGCGGGCGTGCGTGGCACCGCCGATCTCGGCGGGGCGGGACAGTATCAGGACGAGCACGTGAAGACGCCGGCCGGCTGGCGCTTCAAGTCGCGGACGGTGATCATCCCCCGTGGAAAAGGCGCCGGACTCGACGCGAACGAGATGCTGGCCATTCGTCGTCCCGCAGGTGCGGATGCCGTCGACTACTATGTGGCCGACCAGAACGGCGTCAGGCGTCTGAGGACGTCCGGCGTCGAGATCAGAGTCGTCAACATGGCCGTGAGCGGTCGCGTGTATCTCAGGGACGGCGGCTATTACGACGACGTGTATCGAAGGCGGGACCCGGCCAGTGGCGGATCACGTCGCGCATCAAGGTGGAGAAATGATGAAGCACGTCTCTTCGGGTTTCGATCGTCGCGGCCGTTGGTCGCCGCTACGTGTGCAGTGGTGTCGGCGCAGGCACCGGCGGCGCCCGGCGGACAGCCGCCAGGCCCAGGAGGTGCCGCGGCCGCGGAGCATTCCCGCCTGTGGTGATCGGGCCGTCGTGCGCCGGTGCCGCCGGCTGTCGCGATGCTTCGCGGCCGAGCGCCGGCGAGCTGGCCGAGATTAACGGATCCTGCAACGTTTCATCGCGGCGGACAGATCGACGTCCGGCGCCGTGCTGAAGAAAGTTCGAACCGATCATCCTGCTGCAGCCGCCGCGGCTGAACACGGCCGCGACGTTTACGCAGACCGCTCAGCGCATGGGGCCGCGGCACGAAGGCTTCGTCGCGACCGCGAAGGCAGGGCAACATCGATCTGCTGCTGCACGGCGACTCGATCACCGACTGGTGGGTGCAGGACGACGACAACAAGACGGTGTTCGACAAGTACTTCGGCAACATCCGGACGGCGAACTTTGCGGTCGCCGGCGACACGACGCAGGGCGTGCTGTGGGGACTGCGGAACGGCGAAGGCCAGGGCTTTCAGCCGAAGGCGGTGATGCTGATGATCGGCACGAACAACACCGGCGCCTACACGGCGCCGGAGATCGCCGAGGGCGTCGGCGCCGTCGTCCTCGAGATGCGCCGCGAATTTCCCGGACGCGAAGATCCTGCTGCTCGCGATCTTCCCGCGCAGCGTGCCGGGCGATCCGGTGCGCGACAAGATCGCCGAGGTCAACCGGATCATCGCGAAGCTGGACGATCAGCAGCACGTCTTCTACCTGGACATCGGCACGAAGTTCCTGGACGACAAGGGCGTCTTCCTGCCCGACTCGTTCCGGCCGGACAATCTGCACCCGCAGGCGAAGGGCTACGACATCTGGGGCGAGGCCGTCCAGGCGAAGCTCGCGCAGCTGCTGCGCTGACTGAGGACTGACGACTGGCGACTGACGACTGGCGACTGGTGACTGACGACTGGAGACCCGATGGTTGACAAGACCCGACGTGAGATTCTGAAGACCGGCGCCGCCGCGACGCGAAATCGCTGCGGCAGCGTCGAAAGTGTTCGCGCAGCAGAGCGGGCCGGAAGGGGAAGTTCTACGAGAAGGGGCCGGTCCGGCATCCACTACGAGGAAGCGGGCAAGGGCCATCCGCTCCTGGTGATTCCCGGCGGCGGGCTGAACTCGACCATCGCCGCGCTCGCGAATCCTTTCAACCCGATGGACGTGCCTTCAGCAACGAGCACCGCGCCGTCACGTCGGATCTCCGCAACGCGAACAACGGGCAGTCGTCAGCCCCGTCGACGTCGATCGGCCGTGGGATTCCTACACCGACGATCACCTCGGCCTGATGGATCATCTGGGCATCGACAAGTTCATGGTGATGGGCTTCTGCATCGGCGGCCCGTTCATCTGGAACCTCCTGAAGCGCGCGCCCAATCGCGTCGTCGCGGCCGTGCTGGCGCAGCCGAGCGGGTTCCGTCCGGAGATGCCGACGCTCTTCTACGACAACAACATGACCGGCTGGGGCCCGGAATCTGGTCAAGCGCCGGCCCGAGATCACGATGGAGACGGTCGACAAGTTTCTGACCAAGATGTACCGCACCAACCCCGACTTCGTCTTCACCGTGACGCGCGATTTCGTGCGCAATTGCCAGACGCCCGTCCTGATCCTGCCGGACGACATCCCGGCGCATCCGTACGCCGTCGCCATGGAGGCCGCGATGCTCGCGCCGAAGGCCGAGGTGAGCATGTTCCCGTGGAAGGAGCCGAAGGAGCGGATTCCGCTGGCGGTCGCGCCAGATCCGTTCGTTCCTGCGGGCGCATCGGCCGGCATAGACTGACGACTGGAGACTGACAACTGACGAGCTCAACTGGACGATCCTCGCCCAGCCGGCGGCGATCAGCAAGAGCCGGCTGGAATGCTGTTCGACGGCGTCTTCGCGATCGCGATGACGCTGCTCGTCCTCGAGCTGAAAGTCCCGGAACCGGTGGCGCCCTAAGTCAGTCCCGGAGATGGCGGCGGCGCTCAAGCATCAGGGTCCGACGTTCGGCAGTTATCTCCTCAGTTTCACTGTCCTCGGCATGTTCTGGCACCGGCACAACACGCAGTATACGGCATTTCCACACCATCACCGGCGGCGTGCTCATGACGCACTTCGTCCAGCTCGCGGCCGCGGCGTCCGTTCCCGTTCTGCGCCGCCATCTGGGGACGCTATCCGCTCAACCCGCTCTCCGTCGTCATCTACCTGGGCTGCATCCTGGTGCGCGTGGGCGTCGTTTGCCGGATGGCTGATCGCGAAGCGGAACCGGCGCATTCAGTCCGGGAATGGCCGATGCCACGTACCGCCGCGTGCGCAAGCGCGGACTGTTGTCCTGCGTGTTCTTGCTCGGCGCTGTTTGCCCTCTTGTGGTGAACCTCATCGTCCTGAAGTAACCTCGGGCGATGAGTGATTCACGGAACGCTGCCGCGCGTTCCAACAGCTCCACCGAGCGCGGCCGCTTGCCATTCCCAACCCCTGGGACATTGGCTCCCGGCCCGTGTGCTCGAGCAGCTCGGCTTCAAGGCGCTGGCGACGATCGAGCGCGGGGTTTGCGTGGTCGATGGGACATGCGGACAACCGTGTCACGGTCGAGGCGACGCTCGAGCATCTGCGCGCCGATCAGCGAGGCCGGTCGACGTGCCGGTCAACGCGGATTTCGGCGGCGGGTTCGGCATCGCCGCTGGAAGCCGTCGGCCACCACGTCGAGCAGGCGGCGACGACGGGACATCGCCGGGCTCGTCGATCGAAGATTCCACCGGCGATTCGACCGAGCCTCTCTACGAATTCGGCCTGGCCGTCGATCGGATCAAAGCGGCGCGCCACGCGATCGACGCGAGCCGCACCGGCGTCCTGTTGACCGCGCGGAGCGAGGGCTTCATCGCCGGACGCCCCGACTTGAAGGGAAACGCTTCGTCGCCTGACGGCGCTACGCCGACGCAGGCGCCGACTGTCTCTACGCCGCCCGAGCCTTCGCTCGATGGACGACATCGTCACGGCCGTGGTCGCAGCCGTCGCGCCGGAAGCCGGTCAATGTCCTGCGGTGAGCACCGATTTCACGACCGTCGCGGAACTCGCGGTCGCCGGCGTCCGGCGAATCAGCGTCGGCGGCGCGCTCGCGCGTACTGCGTGGACCGGGTTCCTGCGGGCCGCGAGAGAAATCGCCGAACACGGCACGTTCCGCGTCGATGAAGGACGCGACGGCGGGGTCGAAATCAACCAGTTCTTCCAAGAGCAGTGATCATGAACTACGACACGCAGAAGGCGACCGCCGTCCTGCGCCGCACGCCATCGGTGCTGGATGCGCTCCTCCGCGATCTTCCTGACGAGTGGACACGACAGAATGAGGGCGGCGCCACCTGAGCGCCTACGACATCGTCGGTCATCTGATTCATGGCGAGCGGACCGAGTGGCTGCCTCGCAGCACGAATGATTCTGGAAGCATGGCGAAGCGCGGGCATTCGCGCGCTTCGATCGGCTGGCACAGGAGCGGGAAAGCGCAGGGGCAAGTCGGTGCCGTCGCGCTCCGCCAGGAGTTTGCGGCCGTCAGCGGGCGGCCAGCCTCGACGCGGTTCGCGCGCTGAATCTCCAGCCGGCCGATCCTCGAGCTGGCGGCTGGCACCCACCCCGTGTTCGGCGCCGTGACGCTGTCGCAGCTTGCTGGCGACGTGGGCGGCGCACGATCTGGCGCATCTGCACCACGATCTCGCGCGTGATGGCGCATCAGTATCGGCGACGCCGTCGGTCCGTGGCAGAGGTGTATCTCGGCGTCTTGAAGTGCGCCGGCCACAGCGAGTGCGAGTGAGATGAAATCGACAGCTCTAGCCAGACGATCGCGCCGGGCGCGTTTCACTTTCCGCGCTATCTCACGATCTCGCGCGTCAGAAGACGCTACGTGGTGGAGGAGTGCCGCACGTTGATTCACGACGGTCCCACGCCGGGCGTATGCGGCGCAACGGTCCCGCGGCGGCGGGAAGATGCACGTGCCGGATGCCGTGCCTCGGGCGTCACTGGAACGGCCTGACGCACCGTTACGAGACGACGAGGTCCGAGCTTCGCCAACCCGCCGGCGCCGCCGCTACCCGGAGTCGTTCCGAGGGCCCGCCGCCGAGATCGCGCGCGACGCCGGGATGTCCACGATCGACGCCGACCTCCTGCATCCTTGGTTGCTACGACGCCGACGGGCCGCATGGGCCTTTCGCACCCAGGACAAAGCACGCGAGGGGCCGGCCTCGATTGCCGCCGGCATCCCCGTCGTCTCGGTGTCGCCACCGGCGACACGGCGCGCTTCATGTTCGGCGGGCTGAAGCGCCGCGATCCGTGGACGCGATTCCGCTCGAGTCCGGGGACGCGTTCGTCTTCGGCGAGGCCCGCACGGCTTCGGTATCACGGTGTTACGCGAATTGCACACGGGACAGCGCCGTCGGAGCTTGCGATATCGGGCCGCTTCAATCTCACTCTTCGCCAATCTCGACTGACGACTGCTGACTGCCGGCTGACGACTCGCTGCGTCAACGTATACTCCCGCGCATGTCAAGCATGCGGTCCAACTGACATGTCTGGATGGTTCCGGCCGGCCGGCGGGCCTGTCCGCGCAGTCGACGCCGCAGCAGCGGCGGCGCCATACGACATCACCGGCTACTGGGTGTCGGTGGTCACCGAGGACTGGCGATGGCGCATGGTCACGCCGCGCGAAGGGCGACTTCATCAGCATCCCGCTGAGCGACGAAGGCCGCCGCGTGGCGTTCCAGTGGGACCCGCAGACGGACGGCTCGTGCAAGGCCTACGGCGCGGCCGGCCTGCTGCGCATGCCCGACGCGCCTCAACATCACCTGGCAGGGCGACGACGTGCTGAAGGTCGAGAGCGATGCGGGCCAGCAGACGCGCCTGCTGCAGTTCGCCCAAAGTCGGCGGCGCCGGACCGCGGTCGCTTGCAGGGCTTCTCCGTCGCCGAATGGGAGCCGCTCGGCGTCGGCGCGGCGGTCGGACGGCGGCGGGCAGTCCGCCGCCGCGTGCGCTGAAGGTGGTCGACGACGAACCTGCTCGAAGGATGGCTCCGGAAGAACGGCGTGCCGTACAGCGAGCAGACGACGCTGGTCGAGCACTGGGATCGCGTGGCGTTCCCGAACGGCGACGTCTGGCTGACCGTGTCGCAGTAAGTCAGCGATCCGAAATATCTCACCGGCGACTACACGACGAGCATGCACTTCAAGACGCGAGCCAGTGACGGCTCGAAGTGGAGAGCCAGCGCCAGTGCCGGCAGACCTGAGTAGAGACGATGCATCTGAAACGCTCAGTCGCGCTTCGCTGGTCATCGCGTCGCCACGCCGGCGTCGACTCCGTCGGCGCAGGCGCCGCCCGAGGCGGGCGCCGCCGATGGTCGAGCTCACCGGCTCGTGGACGATGGTCGAACGACGAGGAGCGGCTGATCCGCATCGATCCGGGCCCGGAGCTCGGCAACTTCACCGGCTTCCCGCTGAACGCCGCGGGCCGGCAGAAGGCGCTCGCCTGGAACTCGACGATCCAGGCGGTTCCCGAGCATCAGTCGCGGCCGCACGCCGGCGTCGTACTCGATGCGCGGGCCCAGCCCGAGCCCGCACATCGGCGAGATCATCGATCCGATCAGCGCGCCGCGCTGATCGCGTACACGCTGACCGGGCCTGTTCGAGAACGCGAACCGGACGATCTGGCTCGATGGCCGGCCGCATCCGTCCGACGTCCGCCGAGCGTCTGTGGACCGGGTTTCTCCACCGGCGAGTGGGAAAACGGGATGCTGCACGTCACCACCACGCACTTCAAGCAGATGTTCATCCAGCGCAACGGCGTTCCCGTGCAGCCCGTACGCCGTGATGCACGAGTAGCTTCATCCGGCACGGCGACCGGATGATGCTCATCATCGCAGATCGACGACCCGGTCTACCTCGAAGAGCCGATGGTTCGCACGTCGACGTTCCGGTGGAATCCGGGGCGCGCGAGAGAGCGCGATCGCCCAGGTGGACGTCGCCGAGGAAGTTCCGAGGCTTCAGCAGGGCGACGTGCCGCACTACCCGCTGGGCTCCGACGCACCCGGAATACGCCGACGACAACAAGCTGCCGTTCGAAGCGACGCTCGGCGGGAAGGAGACGCTCTATCCGGAGTACGCCGAGAAGCTGCAAGACAGATGCGAGCAGGCTGCGCCGCTGACGGACGGCGTCGGGCCGCAGCGCTGCTGCCGACGCGGCGCCGAAGGGCCGCTGCACGGCGAAGGATCTGGCGCGCCCGTATCGCCCGACCTACGAGAACACAGGGCGACGATCGAGGTGCTGCCGGTGCAGGGCAGCGTCTACATGCTGGCCGGCGCCGGCAGCAACGTCACCGTCCAGGTCGGGCCGAACGCGCTCTTCGTCGTCGACACCAACGAGGCGGCGATGAGCGACAAGATCCTGGCGGCGATCAAGACGATTTCGCCGCTGCCGATCCGCTACATCGTCAACACGAGCGCCGATCCGGATCACGTCGGCGGCAACGAGCGGTTCGCGAAGTCCGCGGGCGACACCGCGACGAACGCGCGTAGGAGCGGCGCAGCATGGGTTTGCCTCTGCAAATGTGGCGGAGAATACGGCCCGGTCGTAGTCGCGCTAGGTTACGCCGGTGCCCAGCCAGCCCGACCTCTTCGGCGACGAGCGTCCCCAGCCTGCAGGCGATGTCGTGGCGCTCGCCCGCCAGCTCCCATCCAACATCAGGTTCGGCACGTCGACGTGGACCTACGACGGTTGGACCGGTGATGTCTACCATCAGGCGTATCGCGGTGCCACAACCGGCCAAGCGGCTGGAGGAGTACGCCCGCTATCCCCTGTTCCGCACCGTTGGCATCGACAGCGCCTTCTACGAGCCGCCCTCGGAGGCCGTCCTGGCGGCTTATGCGAGCGCTCTCCCTCCCGGCTTCCCGTGCGTCAGCAAGGTGTGGGACCGGATCACCGCCAAGCGTTTCAACCAGGATCGCCGCTGGGGAAACCTGGCGGGACTGCGCAACCCGGACTTCCTGAACGCCGACCTATTCAAGGAAGCGGTGCTCGGTCCCTACAGCCGCGCGTTCCGCGACCACGCCGGCTGCTTTGTGTTCGAGTTCCAGGCGATGCGGGGGAAGGATGTCCCCGCGGCCGGGGAATGGGCCGCGCAGCTTGATCGCTTTCTCCAAGAGCTTCCCCGAGAGTGGCGCTACGCTGTGGAGCTGCGCAACCCCGAGCTGCTCGATCCCGAACACGGCGCGGTGCTCGCGCGCCATCGGGTGGCGCACGTGTTCAACTCCTGGACCGAGATGCCGCCGATCGGTGCGCAGCTCGATCTGCCCTGGGTGTTTCCGGCGGACTTCACGGTCGCACGCGCGCTGCTCCGGCCCGGCCGGGCGTATGCCGACGCCGTGAAGTTGTTTGAGCCCTACGACCGCGTTCGCGAGCCGCTGCCGGAGCTGCGGCAGGACCTGCTGCGGTTGATCGCCGAAGCGACGCGGCGGCGACTCGAGGCGATGATTCTGGCGAACAACCGGGCCGAAGGGAACGCACCGGGCACCATACGCGCGGTGGCGCAGGCTCTGGCGGAACGGTAGGCGTCTTTCTAAAACGTCAGCTCGACCTGCGGCGCCGGTCGCCGCCGCTGATAGCGGTCTTGCATGCCGCGGTTGACGGGCAGGCCGAACCGTGCTTGAAGCCGTTGAATGCGCCGTCGCAGCGCGCTGGCGTATTCGCGCGGCGCACTGCTGTAGCGCGCGTACGCGCGGACATAGCGCTCGACCAGGTGCGGGAACTCGGCCTCGAGCACGGGAAGAAACCGATCCCGTACCGCCGCGTAGAGCCGCAGCGGGCCCGCATGGACAAATCGCGCGTCGGCGTCGCGCGCCGCCTGAAAGATCGCTTCCAGATGCGGTCGATCGTCGGTGATCCCCGGAAGAATCGGCGCCACGATCAGTCCGGCGTTGATGCCCGCTCCCGTGAGGCGGCGCAGCGCCCGCAGCCGCACCGCCGGGCTGGGCGAGCGGGCCTCGACCTTGCGGATGAGCCCGGCATCGACCGTGATCAGCGACATGTACACCTCGACGTCGGAGCGGGCGGCGAGACGTTGGAGCACGTCGCTGTCCCGCGTAATGAGCGGGCTCTTGGTGATGATGCCGATCGACAGGCCTTCGTATGTCGCGAGCCGCTCGAGAATTGTGCGCGTCACTCGAAAGCGCCGTTCGGCGGGCTGGTATGGATCGGTGGCGGTGCCGATGACAATCGTGGCGGCCGGATGGTCACCCGCGCCGACGGACCGAAAGTACCGGCGCAGGTCCGCGTCCAGCGCGGCGCGCACGTTCTCCTTCACGAAGATGCGGCGCTCGAACGCTTCCCACCCCTGGGCGCCGCGGAAGTCCTGGAATTCTTCGTCGCTGAGGACGCCCCGGTCACGCGCCCGCTCCACCACGTAGCGATGTGCATACCGCGCGTAACAGTAGGTGCATCCGAATTCGCAGCCGACGTACGGGTTGACCGACCAGAAATCCATTCCGGTCTGCTGCGGGGAGTTGAGCAGTGAGCGCGCTGCGAGTCCAACGAACTTGGTGCCGCGCAGGCGCTCGTCGAGGATTGGGAGCGCGGAACGGCTCATCCGCACCGCGCCCATCCGCAGGTCACGCACAGCACGCACGCCGACTGTCGAACCAGCCCGGCGCCGCACTCGGGACACGCTGGGCGCGGGGGCGTCGGGGTCGGGGAGGCCTGGGGCGGAGTCACGACCCGAATATATCCCGAAGCCCACTATCAGCAAGTGATGGCGCCTGTTACTGTAACCCGATGCCGACCAATCGGATAGCCTTCCAGGGCGAGCCCGGCGCATACAGCGAGGAGGCGCTCTTCCTCCCTCGACCCTCACGCCGCTTCTGTGCCCTGCCGCGAATTTCGCGACGTCGCCGCCACGGTGCTCGAGTCCCGCGCTGAGTTCGGCCTGCTGCCGATCGAGAACTCGCTCGTGGGGTCGATCGCCACGAACTTCGACCTGATCGCGGAGTCGGGGCTGGCAATTGTCGGTGAGGTGGTGAGCCCGGTGCATCACTGCTTGCTGGGCGTCCCCGGGTCCGCGCGCGACTCGTTGCGGCGGGTGCTATCCCATCCCGTCGCGCTCGCGCAGTGCGAGCGGCTGCTCCGGAGTCTCACGAACGTTGAAGTGGTGGTGTTCTACGACACAGCGGGTGCGGCAGCCGAGGTGGCTCGGCCGGAGCGACCAGACGGTCGGCGCCGTCGCGGGGACGCTCGCCGCGCGGCGCTACGGCCTCGACATCCTGGCCGAACGTATCGAGGACGAGCCACACAACCAGACCCGTTTCCTGCAGGTGGCGCGCGAGCGGGTGACGCCGGACGCGGCGGTGCCGGCCAAGGTCACGCTGCGACTGCGGCTTCCGCACCGCCCGGGGACGCTGGCGCGCGCGCTCGCACCCTTCGCCGACGCGGGGCTGAATCTCACGAAGCTCGAGAGCCGCCCCGACCGTACGGCGCCCTGGCAGTACCTCTTCTATGTGGACGTGGAAACCCGCATCGCCGAGCCGGCGATGCGGGTGCACTCGAAGCCCTGAAGGGTCAGGGTGCTGAGATCAAGGTGCTGGGAGAGTATCCGCGGTTTCGCGCCGCGCCCTGACGCCCGCTAGTTCGGGACGACAGTGAAGTGCAGCGTCCCCTTGGCATTCGTCAGGTCCACGACGATTCCCCAGTCGCCGGCCGTTGCACTCCCCGTGCCCACGGGTCCACTCCCGTCCAATGGGTGCGCAAAGATCAATGCCGCATCGGCGTCGGAGATCGTGACGGTGGCCGTGCCGGCTGTCAAAGTGCTCATCAGGTTGACGGTCGCGGCGGTCCCGTTCGTCGGCCAGGTGTATCGCGACGTGGTAGTGACGCCGTTGACTGGCACTGTGTACTCGAAGTAGTCCACCGTGTCTCTGACGACCGGTGCGTAGGGCATGACGAAATCGGGGCTGCACTCTAGGAACGTGACCGACGCCGTGACGACGACGGCCGCGATTCCCAGGGCGCGTACCGCGCGTGGCATTGTGTACACTGGCACTCCTCGATGTATGTGAGAGGCGGCCCCCGGCTGCGTACCGACCTAGCGGCTGGCTCCGTGTGATGCTCCCGTTGCCGCCCGCCACAGGAAATACACCGGCACTCCCAAAAGGACGCACAGCAACCCGAGGCCGCTGTACGTCGTCTTCATCGCGAGCATCGCGAGCGCGATCAGCGTCGTGAGCAGCAGGTAGAGCGCTGGGAGCCAGGGGTACCCCGGGACGCGCACGGGGCGCTCGGCATCCGGTCGTTTGGCCCGCAACGCGAACAGGCCGGCCGCCGTGAGCATGTAAAACACCAGTGCGGCGAAGATGACGAACTCGAGCAGCTGGCCGTACGTCCCCGACAGGCAGAGCACGCTGGTCCACAGCGCCTGGACGACGAGCGCCACGGCGGGCGTCTTGTATTCCGGATGCAGCACGCCCGCCGACTTGAAGAACAGGTTGTCGCGCGCCATCGCGTAGTACACGCGCGCGCCCGACAGGATCAACCCGTTGTTGCAGCCGAACGTCGAGATCATGATCGCCACCGCCATGACGTACAAGCCGCCGTCGCCGAGAATCGCCTTCAGCACCGCCGTGGCCACGCGGTCCTGCGGCGCAGCCGCGATCCCCTCGGCCGGAAGGACGCTCAGGTACGCGATGTTCGCCAGCATGTAGAGGACCGTGACGGTGAGCACCCCGGCCCCCATCGCGAATGGCAGGTCCCGCTTCGGATCCTTCAACTCCGAGCCGGCGAACCCGACGTTGTTCCAGGCATCCATGGAGAACAATGAGCCGACCATGGCGGCGCCGATCACCGGCAGCAAAGCGAGCGTGAAACCGCCCGCCGGCCAGAAGGTGGCGCCGAAGTTCTCCGCGACGGCGGCGGCGTTCCGGCCGACCGTGAGACCCAGGACCACCAAAGCGGCGAGTGCGGCGGTCTTGATGGCCGTGAGCGATGTCTGAATGAACGCCGCCGTCCGCACACCGCGCACGTTGATCCACGTGAGCACCACGATCGATGCGACCGCGAGTACGCGCTGAGGCGACAACCCGACGGTGATGGGCCCGATGGGCTGGGGAAAGTTGATCGTCCCGCCCAGGAACACATCGGGCGTGAGCGCGGGGAAGAGCACCCCGCTGAACCGGGCGAACGCCACGGCGACCGCCGCGATGGTGCCGGTCTGAATCACGACGAACAGGGTCCAGCCGTACAGATAGCCGAACAGCGGGAGATGCTCTCCCGCAGGTAGACGTACTGCCCGCCGGCCTTGGGGAACATCGCCGCGAGCTCGCCGTACGTCAGGGCGCCCATCAGCGTCACGATGCCGGCGATCGCCCACACGAGGAGTAGCAGGCCGGGGGCGTGCACGTCGCGGATGATCTGCGCCGACACAATGAAAATGCCCGACCCGATCATCGAGCCGACGACCAGCGCCGTGGCATCGAGCCGGGAGATCACCTTGACGAATTCCGCCTGCGGCTGCTGCGTCGTAGCCATGCGCTTTCACCACTCGTCGCTATGCGAGCGGGTAACCTAGTCGCTGCCCCGAGGTGCCGCTATGTTGGTCGCATCATCCTTCCAGCCCGAGGCCACCCGTGCGCTTGCTCCCGCGTGAAGAAGAATTCTTCGATCTCTTTGTTGCCGTCGCCGAGCGGAACAAGGAGGCTGCGAAGCACCTGCATGACCTGTTCCAAGCCCCGCCTGACCGCCGCATCGCCCTCGTTGAGGCAATCAAGCGCCTCGAGCACGAGGCGGACCAGGTCACGCACGAGGTCGTGAACCGACTGGACCGCACGTTTATCACGCCGCTCGACCGGGAGGATATCCACAAGCTCGCGTCCGATCTGGACGACGTCATGGACGCGATGGACCGGACGGCCCGGCGCTCGCAGATCTTCCGCGTGGGTGCGGCTCCCGCGGGGGTCAAGCAGCTTACGGAGCTGATCGAGAAGATGGTCGCAGTGCTGGCCCTGGCGGTCGCCTGCCTCAAGCAGAAGAAGAGCGGCGAAGACGTGATGCAGTACTGCGTCGAAGTGAAGCGGCTCGAAGAAGAAGGGGACGCGATCTACCACGAAGGACTCGGACGGATGTTCGATACCGAAAAGGATCCCCTCGAAGTGATCAAGTGGAAGGAGATTTACGAAACCCTCGAGCTGACGCTGGACCAGTCGGAAGACGTCGCCAACGTGCTGGAGTCCATCACGCTGAAGCACGCCTGATGCATAGCGTGTGGTTTGTCCTCGCGATCGTCTTGGTCGCGCTCGCGTTCGATTTCATCAATGGCTTCCACGACGCCGCGAACTCCATCGCCACCGTCGTCTCGACCCGCGTGCTCTCGCCCCGCTTCGCGGTCGCCTGGGCGGCATTCTTCAACTTCGTCGCCGCATTCGTGTTCACGACGGCCGTCGCCAAGACGATCAGCAGCGGGGTCGTCGATCCCAAGGTCGTGGACTCCATGGTGATACTCGGCGCGCTGGTGGGCGCCATTGCGTGGAACCTGATCACCTGGTGGGGCAGTATCCCGTCATCGTCGTCGCACGCCCTGATGGGCGGGCTGGCGGGGTCGGCCATCGCCAAGGCCGGGTTCGCGGCGCTGGTGTGGCCGGGCAAGTGGGTCGCCACACTCGCGTTCATTGTCCTGGCCCCACTGCTCGGGCTGGTGTTCGCGCTGACGCTCACCGTCGCGCTGTCCTGGGCCCTGCGCCGCGCGCTGCCCCGCCGCGTGGACCGGGCCTTCCGGGCATTGCAGCTGCTCTCGGCCGCGGCGTTCTCGCTCGGCCATGGCGGCAACGACGCCCAGAAGACGATGGGCATCATCGTCGGGCTGCTGGTTGCCGAGCAGGACAGTTCGTGGATTTCCCGATCCAGCGCACTGCACCTGACCTCGTACCAACGTCCCGCTGTTCGTGATCCTCGCCGCGCACGCCGCGATCGCCGCTCGGCACCGTGGCGGGGGATGGCGGATCGTGAAGACCATGGGGCAACGCATCACCAAACTCACCCCGTTCGGGGGCTTCTGTGCCGAAACGAGCGGCGCCGCCTTGCTGTTCATCGCCACATACTCCGGCATCCCGGCCAGCACCACGCACACAATTACCGGCGCGATCATGGGCGTCGGGGCGGCGCAGCGCCTGTCGGCTGTGCGGTGGGGTGTTGCCAAGCAGATCGTGTGGGCCTGGATCTTGACGATTCCCGCCTCGGCGGGGATCAGCGGGGCTCGTGTACGTGGTGCTGCACGGGATCGTGGGCTAGGACGGATCGCTCCGTTCCGCGAAGATCCGCTTGAGGCCCCGCTCCGTCTCCGCCAACGCCTCCTGCAGGTGCTGTAGCTCGTCGCCGTAGCCGATGCGCAGGTAGCTCGGCATGCCGAAGTGCTCTCCCGGCACGAGCAGCACGCTGTGCTCCACCCGCATTTTCTCCACGATCTCAAGCGCACCGACCGGTTGCCGGTACCGCGCCCAGCAGATCGCCCCGCCCGCGGCGGATGCCAGATGAATGTGTCCCCGAAGCGTTTCAACCACTCCTCGAGCACCGGATAGTTCGCGTTGAGGATGCGGCGCGTGCGATCCAGCAGCTTGTCGCGCACGCGCGGCTCGAGCGCCACGGTGGCGAGGTGGTCCGAAACCCCCGAAGGCCCAATCGTCGTGTAATCGTGGCGTGCCCACGCCTCCGCCACGAACGAGGCGGGGGCGACCATCCAGCCGATCCGCAGCCCCGGCAGTCCGTAGGCCTTGAAAGACCGTTCACCACGATCACCCGCTCGTAGCTGCCCCAGAACGACGCCGTTGTCCGGCCGTCCAGCTCGGCGCCCTGGTACACCTCGTCCGCCAGCAACCAGGCGCCCACGTCGGCGCACCGCTCGACGATCAACCGCGCGCGCATCGTCCGTCAGCACCTGTCCGGTCGGGTTGTGGGGGTTGGTGACGACGACGAGTTTCGTGCCCGGCGCGATCGCGCTCGGATCTCCTCGGGCGTAGGCTCCCACCGCTGCTCCTCGTGCAGCGGAAAGCCGCGCACCACGGCCCCGAAGTTCTGCGTGAGTCCCCAGGTCTGGAGGTAGTTGGGGAGCATGATCGCGACCTTGTCCCCAGGTTCGAGCAGCCGCCAGCAGATGGCGAAATTCGCCTCCGAGCTGCCGTTCGTGACGAGTACCTGCTCAGGTGAGGCGCCCGGATAGAGCGCGGCAATCCGCTCGCGCAGCAGGTCGGTTCCGTTCGACTGACTGTACCCGAGGTGCACATCGAGCAGCGGCACAGCCGACGCGCCGGCGAGGCCCAGGAGCCCCTGCACGGACGAGCGGGTGGACGCCCGATTCCGACAGGTTGAACCGGACACGGGTCTCCCAGGTGCTCTGCCAGCGCTCGAGGTCGAAGGGGATGAAACGCATGAGGCAGGTGTTAGGTGTCAGGTGTCAGGTGTCAGTGTCAGGTGCTAGCGCTAGAATGTCGTCGGGATGCTTGAGCCAGTAGTCGGGCTCGAGATCCGCGAGGTGCGCGCGATCGAATGGTCCCCACAGGGCCGCCGCAGTCTTCACTCCGGCGGCACGGCCGGACTCGAGGTCGTGGCGCGAGTCGCCGATGAATACGGCCTCACCGGGTTGCGCGCCCACCTGCTGGAGGGCCGATAGCACCGGCTCGGGATGGGGCTTGGGGTGCTTGACGTCGTCCGCGCCGACAATCACTCCGAACGCCGCCTCGAGGCCGGCGACCTTGAGTCCGCGCATGGCCCCGGTGCGCACCTTGCTCGTGACCAGACCGAGCCGTTTGCCGCCCTCCTGGAGACCTGTGCACGGCGCTCACGATGCCATCGTAGGCCGTCACCAGAGCGTCGTGGTGCTCCATGTTGTATACCGAGTACGTCGCGGCCATTGCCTCGATCTCAGCGGGGTCCTCAGTCCATTGTCGCAGCTGCACCCGGATCGGCGTGCCGAGGCCCTTGAGCCACATCTCGTCCGGCGGCACCGTGCCGCGATGCGCGCGAAGGGTGTGCCGGTACGAGCGGAGGATCAGCTCGACCGAGTCGATGAGCGTGCCGTCGAGGTCGAAGAGAAAAGTTGTGAGCTGCACCCCGCAAGTTAACGGGGACTGGGACCTGTGACGATGAGCGCAGCAACAAGCTCGGCCTGAGAGGCCTCGGGCGTCATGATCGGCGGGGGAGCCGCTCGTGCCAAGCGAGCAGACTGCCGGCTGAGAGTGGCTTCGCATCCTCGACGAGCTCTTCCAGCAGCACGTCCTCCCCGCCGTCATGCCGCGCGCGAGCCGCGAGATGAGGGCGTCCAGGCGGGCGAGTGCGGCGGCGTCGCCGCACCGGGCTGCTCTGCGCGCGGCAGTGAGCGCCCATGGGATGAGCCGGCGGCCCAGTCGGTCCCGGTCGCCGGCCCGCCAGCGCGCGTCGGCGATGGCGGCGAGCCGGCTGCGCAACAGCGGACCGGCGCGCTCAATGGCGCGCTCGAGGACGGCTCGATCCGGGCTGCCGGCGTCGGCTTGCAACGCGTACTCCAGCAAGGCGGTGGCCCGCGCCGGGTCGGCGCGCGCACCGCTCGCGTCCACAACGATTGCCTCGACGAGTGCACCGAGGCGGACGACCAATACGACGGCCGGATGCTTCCCCGACACCGCCGCCCATGCCCCCGGGCCCGCCGAGGCCTCAACTCGTCGAGCGAGCGGGTCGAGCCGGTCGCACCAATCGAATGCGCCGGACTCCGTGGCTCCGCGCACGGTCTCAACGCCCGCGCTCGCGGCCACTTGCACCAGGACTTTGGCCGCGAGCCGCTCCTCCAACCGCAGGGCGTTTGCGGAGCGGCCGGGGAGGAAGGAACGTCACTGTTTCGATGACGTTGTTGAGTGAGCCGAGACGGTCGATGCGCCCCACCCGCTGGGCGAGGCGGGCAGGGCTCCAGGGGAGATCGTAGTGAACCACCTGATGGCGTCCTGCAGGTTCACGCCCTCGCTCAAGATGTCGGTCGCAATCAGGATCTGCGTTTCGAGTGCCGCGCAGGGCGGGGGCCTCTTGCGCCCGCGGGGCGAAGGCTCTGAGTATCTCGCGACGCGTCGCACGGGTTCCGCCGAGCAGCCCATGGTCCCCAAACACGACGGCAACGCGCAGGTTCAGGAAACGTCGGGCGAGGTACCGCGCGGTGGCGCGCGCGCCGGTGAAGACAATTGTCTTCCCCGTTGCGTAGCGAGCAGATCTTCAAGCAACGCGGCCTTTGGGTCTGTGGTCTCGACCAAGTGGGCGCGCAGCCGGCGCACCGCGGCAAGATCGTCGGGACGTGCAACGATCGGTCCCGTGGTGACGACCGGCGGGAACAGTGCCAGTTGCAACGCGTCGCTCTCCCGGTCTGGGAACACGCGCTGGAATTCCCGCGGCCCAAGCGCCCGTCCTTCTTCTCCCTCCTTTAGCGCCATCTCCAGGTAGACCTGGTAGCGACGCAGGCTGTCCCCAAAGGCTGCCACGCTCGAGCTGAGGCGTGTGAGCAGCAGCAGGCGGAACAACGCTCCTCGCCGGCACCGGCTGTGAGTCCCCGGACCGCGGCGATGAGGGGCGCGCACTCGAGCGTCGGGGAGCGGGCCGGCGCGGATCACGCGTCCGGGGGCTCGCTTGGGGAATGACAACGACATGGGGTTTCCGGGTTCCGGAGCGGACACGCCGGCGCGAGCGCGCGACAATGAGGCGCGCGATGGCTGCGCGCACCAGCTCGGGGTCTCCCTCACAGCGGCCGGCTCGATTGAGTGAGGGAGCCCCAGAGCCGTCAAGGCGTCGTCCCGCAGGAACAAGTGAAACAGTCGGAAGAGATCCTCGAGACGGTTGTGCACGGGGGTGGCGGTGACCAGCAGAACGCGCGCCCCGACCACGAGCTTCGCGAGCGCCCGATAGCGCCGTGTCGAGCGATTGCGAAAACGGTGGGCTTCGTCGACGATGAACAGGCGGACGGGCGGTCGGGCGGTCAGGCGGACGTCGCTCCTGCTCAAAGCCTCGTGAGTTAGGAGCGGGGCTTGCGCGTGATAGCGGGCGAGCAGCGCGCGCCACTGGTCAACGAGAACCGCTGGAACCACGAGCGCGAACGGCTCGCACCGGGCGACCGCCACGCCGAGCGACACGTACGACTTTCCCAACCCAACGGCGTCGGCGAGCAAGGCACCGCCGTGACGCTCCAGGATCCCATCCAACCGCCGCGCCGCTCGCACTTGGTGCGGCGCAAGCCACGCAGGCCACGGAAGGGATTTGTCGCGCTCTCCGATCAGGGCTCGCGCCGCCAGGCGGACGACGCTCGCGGGCGGCGCCGCGCCCCCACCGCGCAGCAGCAGCGCGAGCGGCTCGGGTGGCGGTGCCAGCTCCTCAGCGAAGATCCGGGGCCAGGTGTGCCAGAGCACGTCGGTCCGTGCGATCGAGCTCGTAGATCTCGGCGATGGCATCATCATCCACCGCGCGCTGCCGGCCCCACTCGGTCAGGAGGGCCCACGCGGGGATTCGGCGGGCGGGATTGGAAGGTTGCGGACCACAGTGGCGTTGAAGCGCCGGAACCCTCCTCGAGCCGGGTCGGCATGCAGCGACGCGAGCGCGCTGAGCCAGCGGGAATTGAGCAATGCGGCGAGCGCGTGCGCGTCGTCGAGCGTTCGCGTCGCGATGCCGTATACCGTGTTGAGTGGGACTGCGCCGGGGCCGGGACGGCAGCGAGGAGCCGTCGGGCCAGATCCGGGCCAGACAACCCGACAGGGCGCGGTCGCCAGACCCATGCGGAACACCTGCCAGGGCGGCCCACGGCGATAGTCGCTGCGGCGGAGCAGACGCGCGACGCTGGGATCGAGCAGCCCGGCGACATCGGGGGCAGGCGCGTCAGGGGCGTCCGTCAGGGCCGTGGGTCCAGATGAGATGCATGCCTGGCGCGACCTGCCAGGCCGACACGTCGCGCCCGCGGATCGCGGGCCGCGTTCCCGGAACCGCTTCTCGCAGCAGGAAGATGTCGTCCGCGCCGGTCTTGGTGCCGAGTTGCGGTTGCCAGCGGTCGCCCAGAGCCGGGAAGGCGCTCCGCAGGCGCCGGCGACCGCGGCGGCGTGCGGTATCAGGATCCATGGACTTTGGTCCGCGAGCTCGCGCTGCGGAACACTCGGCGCGAGAGACCGGGGCCCAAGGGCGGTGGCCACCTCACTCCCGGCCTGGGGTTCCGCGCGTGTGGCCACCAGAGCCATCGGATATACCGCTGCCGCGAAGGCTCCGCTGCGCGCCGTCCAGCGGCGCCGCACGCTCGATCCGCCCCGCCGACCCTAACCGTTGTCGCAGATGCCGGGCGTACCCGCTTGAAGCGAGCTTGGCGGGGACGAGGAGGGCGACTGTCCCTCCCGGTGCGACCAGCTCGAGCGCCCGATCCACGAACGCCACCGCAAGGTCAGGGAGATGCGCGAATCCGCGGCCGGATGCCGGGCGCCACGACGGGTAGCGCACGGCCAGAGTCTCCCGCACGCGCGCCGGCACGCGCTCCCCTCGAACCCAGGGGGATTACCCACGACGAGATCGAAGCCGCCGCGCGCGACGATGTCGCCGAACTGCGTCTCGAACGCGAAGAACGGAGCCTCGCCATCCCGGGCACGGCGACGGTCCGCGACCCTGAGGTCGCGCCGGGCGGCCCGCAATCGCCGCAGCCGCAAGCGAGCGTCGCCGTCGCAACCGCGGATGCCGCCGAACAGGTCGGCCTCCCGGGCCGACGCGAGCACCTCGTGAATCTGGCCGTCGAGCCGAGAGGACGCCTGCTCGACCAAGTCCCGGGCGAGGTCCGCCGCAGCTCCACGCAGTCTCCTCATGGCCGCGCGCTTGGCGGCACCGCTGCGGTTGAACAACGTCTGGCGCGCGAGACTGAGTCGCTCCAGCCCGGCGCGGCTACCCACCAACGCGGATCCGCCGGTCAGCGTGGCCGCGAGGGTGAGGGGATCGAGCAACGCGTCGCCTTGCCGCACGTGGCCGTCGAGATTGGGAAGCGGCGTCACGCGTGCGAGGTCGCCGGGCTCTTCATCTGCCACGAGCGCCAGCCACAGCCGCAGTTCGCTCAGCCGCACCGCAGTGAGCTTGAGATCGACGCCGTACAGTGAATGAGCCAGCACCTCGCGCCGGACTGTCGCCGCAGCGCCTTCTCCGGCGGTGGCTCGCAAGGTGGTGAGCTCCTGCAGAGCGCCCAGCAGGAATGCGCCCGACCCGACGGCCGGGTCGAGCACCGTGAAACCGCGCAGGTCCGGTATCGGCGACGGCGGCTCCTCGTGGTGCACCCATTGCTCCGCCGCGCCGCGCGCGAGACCGACCCGAGTGACCAGCGCCGCTTCGAGCCCGGCGCGGACGAGATCACGTACGAGCGCCGCTGGTGTGTAGTAGCTCCCGCTCTGTTTCCGCTCCTCCGGGTCCATCACACCCTCGAACACCCTGCCGAGCATGTCGGGGGCGACGAACTCGCCATGGTCGCCCTCCCGCACGGAGAAATGGAAGCGCTCGAACAGATCGTCGAAGGCATCTCGCCAGTCGGTGTTGCTCCAGCGTGCGGCGCCGTGACGCCGCTCTAATGCGGTCGGCTCGAACAAACCGCCGTTCAGGAACGGCACGCGGCCCAACAGTCGCGCCGTGCGGGAGCGTTGAGCCGGTGGACGGTTCAGCGCGCCGAAGCACAACGGCTCGAAGACGTGCCGGTGAAACGCCCGCCGCGTAGCGAGCGCGGCATCGAACCGATGGACCAGGTAGCGGGGTCGTCGTCCAGCCAGCCCTTGGCCTGCACGAAATAGAGGAATAGCACGCGGGTCAGCGCCGTCAGGGCGAGGGCATGGCGGTCTTCTCGGCTGCGTGGCGCCGGCAGCCTGTCGGTGAGCCGCTCCAGGACCGAGCGGAACGCCAGAAAGAACCGAGTCGTGACCCCTTCGCTCGCCAACGCGTCGCCGGTGCGGATGCTGAGCGCGAGTGCGCTCTCCCGGGGAGCGGAGCACAACGTTCGAGCGTCGCGAGGGTGCTTCCCGACACGGCGTCGAGCGAGAACACCGCTGCTCGGACGCCGAGCTCCGCGCGGGCTCCCGTTCCCACCCGCCAGGTGGCGCACACTAACCGGCGCGGGATGCTCCCGAGTGCGCACGCGAGTCCCCGCTCGGCGCGGCTGGCAAGCACCTGGGCGCCGAGGCGCGCTGCCCGTTCCGGGTCTGCGGCGTCAATGGCGAAAACTCGGAACGCGTCGTGGCGTGCCACGAGCGCGACGCGCCGCACCCCGGCCACCGCGGCGTGCGTTTCCCAGCCAGGGCCCGGGTGGTACGGACTCCCACACCGGCTTGAATCCGAGCGCGCCAAACAGGTCACGGAGGTCGTCGATCTGCTCGATGCGGGCAAGAATGTCCCGCAACACCACGGGCCCCTGAATTGTGGAGGCCCGAAGGTGGGGTGGATCATCGCCGCCTCAGGTACCGAGACGTTGCGGGAGGGTGCGGTTTGTTGCAGGTGCGATAACTTTATTCCGACATGACTCCCAGCATCCTCGCCCTCTGCGGCATCGGTTTGCTACTTGGCTTCCGCCACGCCTTCGAGCCCGATCACCTGGCGGCGGTGTCGACCCTCGCCACGCGGCAGGGCAGCCTGCTCGAGGCGTGTCGGCTGGGACTCGCGTGGGCCACCGGGCACACCGCGAGCGTTGGACTGGTCGTGCTCGTGATCGTTGTGGGGACTGCATCTGCCGGAGCGGCTCTGGCCCGCCGCCGACATGCTGGTCGCGCTGCTGCTCATCGGCCTCGGCGGCTCCGTACTGCTGCGCTACGCGCGCGGGCGCTGGCACATGCATGCCCACACTCACGGCGCGGGGCCGCACCTCCATTTGCATAGCCACGCGCACGGGCCCGCGCACGAGCATGCGCACCCCCGCGCGGACGTGCGTCGCTTCGCTCGGGTTCGGATTGCTGCACGGGCTCGCCGGCGGTGCTGCGATTCTCGTGTTGCTGGTGGCCGCGGCGCCCACCCGTGGAGCGCAGCTCGCTTACTTTCTCGCGTTCGCTGCGGGGACGATGACCGGGATGATGCTGGTGTCGTTCTCTCTGGCGGGCGTCGTGCGGCTTGCTGCGGGCGTGGGGCGCGCTGGGCGACCTTTTGCACCTCGGGTCGGCAGTAATCAGTGTCGTGGTCGGGTGTCTCCTGCGCAGAAGGTGGTGCCCGGCGCTGTAAGGCTTCTGTCCGGTCGCTGTCGCGATGCTGTCTCGTGGTTATCCCGTCCCGTACTGCCTGCCCCGCCACACGATCTTCCGACCGCCGCGCCACGCCGACCGCAACATGATGTACGCCACTACGCCCGCTCCGAACGGATACAGCAGCGCGTAACGCATCGGCGCGCTTTCGGCCCAATACGACCGTGCTCCAGAGAACCAGAGAGATGATCACGGTCGCGAGTGCCCATCCTGTGCCGTGCAACGCCCACCACAGGGGCGGTGCGAGCCACGGCGAGCGACGGCAGCCACATCAGGTACGGTGCGGGCCGCCGCAGCCACGGGATCGGAGGGAGTGTAGAGGCACGCCGATCGCCAGATTCTTGGACCACCCTTCGATGATCTCCCCAGACTGCGATACATCCGCGTCGGTCATGTACTCCGGTCCGTGCACCAGGAAGATGTCCAGCCCGTGCCGCACGTACGCCTGCGCCAGCGCCAGGTCCTCGGCGACGCGACTCCTTCACCGCCTCATGCGTCCCCACGGTTTCATAGGCGGCCGCGTCGTGAGGATGAACTGACCGTTCGCGATCCCGTCCCACTCCGACGCGCGTCTGGTTGACGCGCTCGAGACTCCGACCCGCGACGCGAGTACGAGGAAAACGTGAGGCTGAACCAGTCGCTCCCAAAGGTGACCATCTCCTGCCGCGGGATGACGCTGACGAGGTCGACCTGTTCTTCCTTCGAGCGCGGCGACGCAGCGGGGATGATCTCCGGCGCGTGGCGCGTATCGGCGTCGGTGCAAACAGCAGCATCGCCCGGTCGCCTCGCGGCAACCCTGCACCAGCGCCCACGGTTTGCCAAAACCATCCCGCGGGAGCTTCTCCACCCCGCACCAGCCGCACTCGTCCCCGCGCCGCCGGGTCGCGGCGACTTGGTCGATGATGGCGGCGGTCCCATCGCTCGAACGATCGTCCACCACGATGATCCCGATCGACTCGTAGGCGGTCGCGAGGATCGAACGGAGGCATCGCTCTCGATGTTCGCCGCCTCGTTGCGCGCGGGGATGATCACGGAGACGAGCGCGCCGGTCGTACGCGGGGCGTACGCGCGCAGGTGCGGATGGCGATGGGTATAGCGGCGCAGCAGCACAGAGTAGAAACAGCAGGTACGCCGGTCGGGATCAGCCACGTCACGCCAGCGTTTCCCTTCGCCGGTCGCGATCACCACCGCCGTCGTGAGGTGACCGGTGACGTTGGTCATCGTGCGGAACATGTCCGGGATGCGATCGAGTCCAATGAGCAGCGCGATTCCTGAGAGCGGCAGGCCGGTGGTCGCGAACGCCGGCGCGAGACTCGACAACGCTCGCCGCGGGCACGCTGGCAACCGCCATCGAAGTCAGGAACACCGCGGCGCCCGCCTGAGCGCTTCGGGACCATCCGAACGGGATCCCGTACAGCTGTGCCACAAACAGCACGGCCACGGCTTGAAACAGCGCGCCGCCCGGCCGGTTGACGCTCGCTGCCAGCGGAAGCACCGAGACCGGCGACACCGCGCGAGACCTTGAGGCCGCCTTCGGCGGCGGTGAGCATGGTGGGCAGGGTCGCGAGCGAAGATGTCGTGGAGAATCCCATCAGCATCGAGTTGAGACTGGCACCCAGGAACCGCGACACTTGATCCGCGCCACGAGCGCGACGGCCGGCAGGAGTACGGCTCCGATGAAGAGCGTGACGCCCACGATCACCGCGACCACATATACACCCATCGCCTTCACCATGGTCCAGCCGAACTGGGCAACCATCGGCGCTACCAAGGCGCAGATTCCGAGCGGGGCGAGCAGCAGCACCCAGTGCACAATCCTGATCAGCGCACGCCATGGTGCCGTTGGCGAGGTCGGTGAGGACGAGGCGCTTGTCATCGGGCAGCGCAGTGGCCGCGATCGCCAGCATCGTGATGAAGACGACCACCGGCAGCAGATTCCCATCGACCGCCGCGCGCAGTGGGTTGGCCGGCACGAGCTCGACCACAAAGCGGCTGCCGGAGGGATCTGCTCGACGGCGCGGCGAACGAAGCTCGAATCGGCCGGCGGCCCCGGCGCGGAGCGCCGCCTGCTGCTCAGGGTCATGGAGCCGTGCGGCAGGATGATCGCCCCAACCGCGAATCCGATGACGATCGCCACCAGCGTCGTGCCCCAGAAGAACGCCAGCGTGCGCAGGCCGAGCCGCCCGAGCCTCTTGAGATTCCCGAGACCGGCCACGCCCGACGAACACGGCGCTGGCGACGAGCGGGATCACCACCATGGACAGCAGGTTGAGGAACAGCGTACCGACCGGCCGCAGCCCGCGTGCGACGGCGAGCAGCACGTGGTTCTGCGTCGGCCGCGGCGACGAGGCCCAGCGCCGAGCCGGCCAGCAGGCCGGCAGCCATCCAGATGTGGTTTCTCAGTGTGCGCACTATACTTCCCGAACCAATGATCAGCGGCACCCCAGTGCGCCGCAACGGCTAGTCTCTTGGCGACCCCGCGAAACGATCGTTCCGGCTGCCTCGGTGCCGACGGCCGCCCGGTCCACGGCGAACTGCGGAGCGCCGGTGGCGTGCGGCCGGTGGTCGTCATTTGCGGGGGAGTTGCTGCCCGGGCTTGCTGACCCCTTGGCGCGCGCCGGATTCGCCGTCGGTGTCGTTCGACCTTTGAGCAATACGTAACTGAACGAAGCACA
>ERZ1370068.6099-contig-51_pt1 | contig 34510 bp, 46 predicted proteins | sample MGYA00561227_ERZ1370068 | MGnify/ENA primary metagenome ERZ1370068 (study PRJEB38410, sample SAMEA6850437) | metagenome | study: Metagenomic assessment of the ecological functions of the soil: analysis of the soil microbiota associated with the...
TCAGTTACGCATTGCTAGCGGCCACTGCGGGGACGACCGGCGCTGCGAAAGCGAGCGCCGCAGCGAAGGTCAGGTTGCGCCACATCGTCTGCTACCTCTTGGCTCGGAGAACCAGCAGCGACAGGCCGGGGCGATCCAGTTTTGCGCCGGCGTCGTGCTTCTCCGACGGCTTCACGCCGACACGGCCGTCCACCGTGTCGATCTCCACCGCCCACCGCGCGCCGAACGGCGCGCGGGCAGCGTGAACTGGACGACGTCGGTGTGCGCGTTGGCGAGGATGAGAAAGCTCGCATCGTGCTCGGGACGGCCGCGCTCGTCGCGCGACAGCAACCCTTCCCCGAACAGGAACACGGCGAAGCTCTTCGCGAACCACTGACCCCATTCCTCGGACGACATGTCCGAGCCGTCGGGGCTGGAACCAGGCGATGTCGGTGACGCCCTTGCCGCGGATCTGACGGCCCTTGAACCAGCCGCGCGCGGTGAAACACCGGATGCTCGGATCGGAACGCGATCAAACGACGCGTGAACTCCAGCAGATCCTCGTCGACGTGTTCCCAATCCAGCCATGAGATCTCGTTGTCCTGACAGTAGGCGTTGTTGTTCCCGCGCTGCGTGCGTCCGATCTCGTCGCCGCCGAGGAGCATCGGCACGCCCTGCGACAGCAGCAGCGTCGCGAGGAAGTTGCGCTGCTGGCGCGCGCGCGTCCCGTTGATCGCCGGGTCGTCGGTCGGCCCCTCGGCGCCGCAGTTCCACGATCGATTGTGGCTCTCGCCGTCGCGATTCTCCTCGCCGTTCGCCTCGTTGTGCTTGTCGTTGTAGCTGACGAGATCGCGCAGCGTGAACCCGTCGTGCGCGGTGATGAAGTTGATGCTCGCGCACGGCTTGCGGCCGTCGTCCTGATAGAGATCGGAGCTGCCGGTGAGACGCGACGCGAACTCCGCCATCGTCCGCGTCCTGGCCGCGCCAGTAGTCGCGCACCGAGTCGCGGATACTTGCCGTTCCACTCCGACCACAGCACCGGAAAGTTGCCGACCTGGTAGCCGCCGTGGCCGATGTCCCACGGCTCCGCGATCAGCTTCGTCCGGTTGAGCACCGGATCCTGATGGACGATGTCGAAGAACGCGGACAGTCGATCGACGTCGAACTGCCTCGCGCGCGAGCGTCGCCGCGAGATCGAAGCGGAAGCCGTCGACGTGCATCTCGGTCACCCAGTAGCGCAGGCGTGTCCATCGACCAGCTGCAGCACCTGCGGATGCCGCATGTTCAGCGTGTTGCCCGTGCCGGTGTAGTCCATGTAGTAGCGCGGCGTGCCGGCGACCAGTCCGGTAGTAGGCCGCGTTGTCGATGCCCTTTGAACGACAGCATCGGGCCGAGATCGATTGCCTTCCGCGGTGTGGTTGTAGACGACGTCGAGGATGACCTCGAGGCCGGCGGCGTGCAGCGCCTTGACCATCGCCTTGAACTCGCGCACCGACGCGCCCGGCTCGCGGTCGCTCGCGTATTCGTTGTGCGGCGCGAAGAAGCCGATCGAGTTGTAGCCCCAGTAGTTGCGCAGGCCGCGATCGAGCAGGAAGCTGTCGTGCACGAACTGGTGAATCGGCAGCAGTTCCACCGCCGTCACGCCGAGCGCGGTGAGGTAGTCGATCGCCGCCGGATGCGCGAGCCCTGCGTAGGTGCCGCGGAGCGCGTCGGGAATCTCGGGGAAGCGCTTCGAGAAACCCTTCACGTGCACTTCGTAGATGATCGTCTCGTGCAGCGGGCGGCGCAGCGGTTGATCGTCGCCCCAGTCGAACCGCGGATCGATGACGACCGAGCGCGGCACGTGCGGCGCGCTGTCGTCTTCGTTGATCGTCTCGCCGTTCGATCCGATCACTACGGCAGCACCGCCTGTCCCCACTGGATCTCGCCGGCGATCGCGCGCGCGTACGAGATCGATCAGCAGCTTGGATGGATTGAAGCGTTGGCCCTGGTCTGGCGCCCACGGTCCGTTCGCGCGAAACCCGTAGCGTTGACCGGGTTTGACGCCGGGCACGTAGCCGTGCCAGCAGTACGCCGTGCGATCCGGCATCCGCACGCGATGCTCCTTGCCGTGCTCGTCGAACAGACACAGGTCGATGTACTCCGCCGCTTCGGAGAAGACCGAAAAGCTGGTTCCTTTGCCGTCCCATTGCGCGCCGAGCGGAAACGGCTCGCCCGGCCAGGTTTCAAGTTTCAAGTCTTTTCTCCAGTACCGGCGGAGCCCGATCCCCGCCGAGCACGACGCGCCGCCCGGAGCATAGACGATGCCACGTGTTGGCTACGTAGCCCGCAGCTTTCTGGGAGGCTCCATGAAGAAATCGACGGTCCTATTCGCAATCTTGCTGATGTCCTCGGCGCTGCTCGTCGCGCAGCCGCAGCGCAGCGTCTCGGTCAACCCCAAGGACATCGTCGAGCTCGAACTGCTGACGCACACCGAGGTCACGGAGAAGATCACAAGCAAGGCAATGACGTCGGTGCTGATCATCACCGGCGGGACCGAGGAGCGCGGGCCGCACAACGTGCTCGGCGGCCACACGATCATGTCGCGCCACCGCGGGGTTGAGATCGCGCAGAAGCTCGGCAACACGCTGCTCGCGCCGGTGCTGCCGATCGCCGTCGCCGCGACCGGCCTGCGCGAGAACACGGATCAGCCGGGCGGCGTGCAGATGCCGGCCGACGTCTTCAAGGGCGTTCAGCTCGGCGATGATCGAGAGCATGGCGTTCAACGGCTTCAAGGACATCTACGTGATGGGCGATCACGGCGGCGGCCAGCAGCAGATCAAGGAAGCCGTCGAAGAGATGGAGACGAAGCTGCTCGTCGGCGAAGGGCGTCCACGTCTACTACATCAGCGGACTTCTATCAGAAGACGCACGACGACGTGGACATGTCATGCTACGAGCACAAGCTGCCGATCGCCGGCCACGGCGCGATGATGGAAACCTCCGAGATGCTCGTACGAGGAACCGGTGACCGGGATGTACGTGCGGCCGATCTACAAGACGGTTCCGTTCGATCCGACCGGCCAGACGCCCGAGCAGTGGAAGGCGGCGCGTGATGCGCGCGCGCGCGGCGGGCCGCGCGGCGGGTGAACGCGGGCGGCGGCCGGCGGCGGGCGGCGGCGGCGGTCGCGGACGCGCCACGGATCCGAACGCGCCGCCGCGCGTGAACAACGGCCTCACCGGCGATCCGCATCCGTCGACCAAGGAAATCGGCAAGGTCGTCTTCGACATCGGCGTCAACAACACGGTCGCCGAGATCAAGAAGCAGACGGCCGAAAAGCGCGGCACCACGCATCAATAAAGCAGAAGGGGATTTGGGATTTGGGACTCGGGATTTGAGCGATCGAATCCCGAATCCCGAACCCCGAATCCCGAATCCCCAAGGCCGATACGCCTTGACGGCGGCGACGCCACGCCGCACCGTGTCCGGATGAAATCCTCAGCTGTCGTTGTCGTCGCCGCCGCCGCCTTGTGCGCCGCCGGTCTTGCGCTGGTGCGGACCGAGACGACGCGCGCCGCGTCGCCGTCGTGGAACGCGCCGCGCCGCCGTCACCTACCTTGACGGCCGTCAGGCGTGGTGGCAGCAGTGGCCCAACGCCCAGCGCGACCACGACACGGCGTGCGTCTCGTGCCACACCGCGCTGCCGTACGCGCTGGCGCGGCCGGCGCTGCGCCGCGCGCTCGGCGAAACCGATCTCGCCGCGCCCGAACGCACGATGGTCGCCAACGTCGCCAAGCGCGTGAAGCTGTGGAAAGACGTCGAGCCGTTCTATCCGGACCAGACGCGCGGGCTGCCGAAGAGCAGCGAGTCGCGCGGCACCGAAGCGATTCTCAACGCGGCGGTGCTGACCGCGCACGATGCTGGACCGCGGCGCGTTGTCGCGACGACGCGCGTCAGGCGTTCGCCAACATGTGGGCGCTGCAGTTCAAGAACGGCGATCTGAAGGGTGCCTGGGCGTGGCTGAACTTCCACTACGAGCCGTGGGAGTCGAACGACTCGGCCTACTTCGGCGCGACGCTCGCCGCTGTTGCCATCGGCCATGCGCCCGGCGGCTACGCCGCGAGCCCCGAGATTCAGGATCAGGTGAAGCTGCTGCGCGAGTACCTGCAGAAGCGCGCCGACGTCGAAACGCTGTTCAACCGCGTGATGCTGCTGTGGGCGTCGTCGAAGCTGCCCGGCCTGCTGACGGCGGATCAGCAGCACGCGATCATCGCCGCGGCCAACGAGAAGCAGCAGGCGGACGGCGGCTGGACGATGGCGACGCTCGCGTCGTGGAAGCGCGTCGACAACACGGCGCTCGACACCGCGAGCGACGGCTACGCGACCGGCCTGATCACGCTGGTGCAGCAGAGCGCCGGCGTGGCGGCGACCGACGCGCACGTGAGCAAGGGCGTGGCGTGGCTCTCGAGCCACCAGGACCCGGCCACCGGCATGTGGCAGGCTACCTCGCTCAACAAGCAGCGCGATCCGGCAAGCGACGCCAGCAAAGTTCATGAGCGATGCGGCGACCGCCTACGCCTCGCTCGCGCTGCTCCAGGCGCGCGTCAGTGGCTCTTCAACTGATCGATGAACCACGACACGCGGCCGATCGAGTCGCCGTGTGACTCGACGCCGTTGATCTGATAGCGGACGACACCGCCCTTGTCGACGTAGTAGGTCGCCGGCACGTTGTCGAACTTCATCGTCCGCTCGACGTCCTCAGCCGAGGCGCGCGCGACGGGGAACGCGAACTTCATCTCGTCGAGGTAGCGGCGCAGGCGCTTCGCGTCCTCGTCGATGCTGACCAGCAGAAACACGACGTTCGAATCGTTCTGATACTTCGCGTACGCCGATTTCAGCTGCGGCAGCTCCGCGCGGCACAGGCCGCACCACGACGCGAAAAAGTCCAGCAGCACCACTTTGCCCTTCAGCGTCGCCGTGTCGAACGGCTTGCCGTCGACGGTGGTCAGCGTCAGCTTCGGCAGCGGGAGATCGACGAGGCTCTTGAGCGCATCGGCTTTCCGCTCGTCACGGCGGCGCGACAACTCCGTGTCGAGCCACGCGTCGACCGAACCGCTCGACTCGCCACGCAGCGCGGCGAGCGCTTGCGTCGCCCGCTGGCGCAGCGGCGGCGGGCCGCCGGCGAGGACAGCGCGTTCAGGTAATGCTCGCGCGCGCGTCGGGCGCGTTCTGCGCGCCGGCCAGCTCGCCGAGGTGGAACTGGTTCGCGAAGTCCTGGCCCTGCGAAAGACGCTCCGCTTCATCGAGCTTCGTCGCTGCGCCGGCGTAGTCCTTCTTCATGAACAGCGCCCAGCCGACCAGATCCGCCGCGGCGGCGCGGCCGCGCGCGTAGGCGCTCTGCGACTTGCCGGTCATCTGATACGCGCTCAGGTTCTCCGTGATGAACCGATCCGAGACCGCAATGCCGCGCTCGGCGATGCCGACCGCGCGATCGAACGCGCCGCGATCGATCAGGATCTGCGCGCCGGTGAAGTACGGCGCCGGATCGGCCTGCGCCCTGGCGCGCGCCTCGATCGCGGCGACGATCTCATCCGCCGGCGCCGACGCGGCACGCGCGGAACGCTTCGAGCTTCGCGTCGAGCGCCTTGATCTCGTCGCGCGGCGGCGCCGGATCGACCTTCTCCGCCGCCGCGAATCCTGCGGCGGTCTGCAGCGCGTCCTTCGCGGACGCGCGCGCCGGATCGGCGGCCACCGCGGCCTTCAGCTCGGCGAGCGCGCGCTCGCGATACGACGGCTCGTCGTGCCAGCCGGGAAATGCGCTCTCCTGCTGCCACCCCTTGAACGTGTAGATGCGGCCGAGCAGCTCATGCGCCTCGGCCGCCGTCAACCGATCGCGCGCGGCCGCTTCGAGCGCGGCGATGGCGCTCTTCGACAGGCGCTGATCCCAGAACGTCCGGCCCTGGTTGAGCGCGTCGCGCGCCGGCGTCTGCGCCGACAGCGACACGGCGGCCAGCGCGACCGTCAAAACCCCGGTGAATCGTGTAGACATCATCGCGCTTCCTCGTTGAACTGTTCCCGCGACAGTTTACCGTTTTGCTATCCTTCCGGCGGAGGCGGTTATGAAAGTGTGTTCTACGACCGTTCTCATCGCCGCGCTCGTCCTTCCGCTCACCTCCCGCGCCCAGGGCAAACCCGACTTCACCGGCACCTGGACGATGGATCACACCGCAGCGAGTCCGCCGTGCAGAACGATCCGATCGGTCCGGTCACGCTCGTCATCGCGCAGACGCCGACCGAAGTCCGCATCGAGACGACGCGTGCCCAGCGCTCGAACGTCGTCACCTACAAGCTGGACGGATCGGAGATCAAAGATTCCAGGCGGTACGCGCAGGAAGTCGCACTGGGACGGCTCGACGCTGGTCGTCGAGACCGTGCGCGACATTCAGGGCCAGACGGTCACCACGAAGGAAACGCGCCGGCTGAGCGACGACGGCAGCGAGCTGCTGGTCGAGACGATGCTGGTCGTGCAGCATGGATACTGCTGCGTGGCACGCCCAACTACGGAGCGGGAAAGGATATCTTCGTCCGTAGTCGTTAGTCTTTGGTCGTTGGTCGTTGGTCCTCGAGGCGGGAGTATTCCTGTTTGGCGGCGACGAGGATCGGCAGGTTGGCGTCCGCGTCTTTCCAAGCGGTGAAAAACTGTTCGTACGCCTTACGGCTCTCGTCCTTCCTTTTGCAGCTTCGCCAGCGTGCGGCCAGTAATGCGGTGCGCCAGCGGTTTCAGGGGGTTGGTCGACGGCGAGCGCCGGTCGACGAGCCGCTTGAACTCGCTCAATGCCATCTCGAACTGGCTCTGCTCGAAATGCGCGACGCCCAGCATGTAGATCAGGCCGGTGTCGTTGTCGTCCTTCGGCGCCGGCATCACGTCGAACCCGCCGAGATCGCCCTTCTTCAATCGCGCCAGCGCGTTGACGAAGGCGAACCCGCGCTGCGCCTCCTGGTTCGACGCGCCCGGCAGCTTCGACGCCTCGGCCGACAGCTTCTGTGCGCCGGCAAGCGTCGCCGAGGACGGCGAGGCAGAACGCTGCCTTGCAGCAGCGTGCCCAGGTTGCGCTCGAGATCGAGCGAGTTCTGCATCGAGGCGCGCGCCGCGGCAGCATCGCCGTGCGCGGCTGCTGACTGGCCGACGTTACTCCAGGCCAGCGCCGCCGCTCCCTTCAGACCGGTCTTCGACACCGACTCCCGGGCGTACTTCCTGGGCGAGATCCCGGGCGCGCGTCAGCTGGCCGGAGGACAGCGCGATATCGAGCTGCGCGCCCAGGATCCGGAATCCATCGGGAATCGACGCGCCGCTTCGACCTGGCGCGCCATTTCTGCTTCGTCGTGCCTGAAGAACGCGAGCGTGTAGAGATCGTCGTGGAACGCCGTGTACTCGACGCCGCGCGCAATCGCACCCTCGAGCGTCTTACGCGCTTCGTCTGGCTTCTGCATCGTGTTGAACACGCCGGCGAGGTTCGAGTGCGGCAGCGGCTCGTCGGGGGCGAGCGAGATTGCGGTGCGGTACTCCTGCGCCGCTTTTCGTGCTCGCCGCGGCCCTCGCACAGCCCGGCGACGTTGGCATGCGGGACGAAGTCGCTTCGGATAGGTCTGAATCCAGACCTCGTAGGCGTCGATCGCCTTCGGCGTGGCCACTTCGACGGTGGTGAAGTAGCGCGCGGTGATGTAGAGACGCTCGGGCTCGCTGACGCGGTCTCTTCAGTTCGTACGCCTTGCTGGTGTGCGAGCGCGACAGCACCTGCTCCCCCATGTTGGCCGTAGACGGTGCCGAGCCGCGCGTGCGCCAGCGCGAAGTCGGGATCCTGCTCGACCGCCTTCTTGAAGAACGGCAGCGAGGCGGCATCGCCCTGGCGGCGCCGCGTCGACATCGCCGAGGCTAGCCGACTGAGCGCGTCGAGCGATCCGGTGGTCGCGTCGCTGAATCGGCGCGTCGTATTTCTCGATCGACGCGAGCGATTCGCCGAGGCCGCGCCGCAGCTGATCGACCGCGCTGCCCAGCGCCTTGAGGACATCGTCTCTTTCCCGACGCCTGAACCTGTGACTTCTCCAGCGTGTCGCCGCTCCGGCAGTTCGAGGCGTCGAGCGAGATCAGCATGAGCTGGCCGAGGCTGCGAAATCGCGCCGGCGATCATCGCCTTGCTCGCCGTCCGCTCGCAGACGTCGCGCGCGATCGTCGGGCGTGATCCGGTCGCCGGGCTTGCGGCCCATCAGCTTGAGCGTGCCTTGCACGCGCTGCTCGGGCAGCACGCTCAGGAACGGCGACTGCCGCAGCTGCACTTCGAGCGCTTCCTTGAGCGTATCGTCGAACACCGGCTCGCCGGTGCTGTTCGCGAAGTCGGCGAGGACGACCGAGTCGCGCTCGGCGAACGCGCCGTGCGGTTCGCATTCGAATACACGAACGGCGCCGGTGAACAGCGCGACCACGGCCGCCGCCGTCGCCGGCGATCAGATCCACGCGGCGCGCCGCCTGGCCGCCGGCGCCGGCGGCACCGCCGCCGTCGCATCGCCGGCATGCTGCGCGATTCGCTCGCGCGCTGCAGCCGCTTGAGATCGCCGCGCAGATCGGCCGCGGTCTGGTAGCGGACGTCGCGATCCTTCTCGAGCGCCTTCGCGACGATCGCGATCGAACTCGGCGGGGACGGCCGGCGTTCACGCTCGACGGCGGCGGCGGGCTGGCGCGTCAGCAGCTCCTCGAAAATCGCGACCGGCGGTTTTTCCGGAGAACGGCAGCGCACCGGTCGCCATCTCGTAGAGCACGACGCCGAACGAGAACAGATCCGTGCGGCGCGTCGATCTCGATCGCCGCGCGCCTGCTCGGGCGACATGTAGGCCACCGTGCCCAGCGTGGTGCCGAGCGTGGTCACGCGCGTCGGCGATGACGCGTCGTCGTCGATGTCGGCGGCGCGGTCGGCGCGCTGACGTGGCCGCGAGCTTCGCGAGGCCGAAGTCGAGCACCTTCGCCTGGCCGCGGCGCGGTGACGAAGATGTTCGCCGGCTTGATATCGCGATGAACGATGCCCGGCGCTGTGCGCGGCGTCGAGCGCGTCGGCGATCTCGACGCCGAGCTCGAGCACGCGCTCGAACGGCAGCGGCCGCGCGCCGATCTCTCCTTCAGCGTCGTGGCCGTCGAGCAGCTCCATCGACGATGAAGCGCTCGGCCGTCGTGCTCGCCGACGTCGTGAATCGTGCAGATGTGCGGATGGTTGAGCGACGAGGCGACGCGCGCCTCGCGTCGGAAGCGCTCGAGCGACCTCGGGATTCGCGGCCAGCTCGGGCGGCCAGGAACTTCAGCGCGACCTGGCGGCCGAGGCGCGCGTCCTCGGCGCGGTAGACGACGCCCATACCGCCGCGCGCCGAGCGTGCTCGATGATCCGGTAGTGCCCGACAGTGGTGCCAATCACCGCACGCTTCACCGGCCCGACGCTTTGCGGCCGATGTCGACGGCGCTGAAGCCGGCGTCGCCCCAGTTCATGACGAAGACGCTGAAGCCCTGCTTCATGCGCATCTCGATGTCGTTCGCGTTCGCCGGATAGCCGCACGGCACGTTGAACTCCTTGCACGCGGCGAGCACCTGCTGGATCGCCGCTTCCCATGCGGCGGTGTCGACGACGCGCTCGCCGGCGGCGTCGGTGCGTGGAGAAGACGCCGCGCAGCGTGCCCGCGCCCGGCCACAGCACGCCGATGCCCTTCACCGCGGCAATCTCGCGCACGTGCGCCAGACCTTCCTTGCTCTCGACGATCGTCCAGTTGATCAGCTCGCCGTCCGGATTGAGCGGCCACAGGTCCGCCTTCTTCTTGTACTCCGGCTCGCTCATCCCCAGCACGCTGCCGCGTTGCCGACCTCGTCGGGCCGCGTGCCGCCCTGTGATCGGAACCGCATCGCGGCGAGACCGGCTTTCGCACTTCGTCCGCGCTTTCGCGTCTCGACGAACATGATGCCGGCCGACGCCGAGCGTTGAGCTGACGGCTGATGTTGTCGCCCGCCTTCGCGAAGTCGGGCGCGATCTTCGGCGTCTTGATGATCAGCGGATGCGTGAGGCCGAAGAACGGCGGCTTTCGCCGCTCCCGCCGCCTCGCCGAGGGCCTTCACGAAGTCGGTGAACGCCGGCAGCCCGCGGTCCAGTCCGCCTTCCATGCTGCCGTTGAACAGATAGTCGGCCGATTTGTAGGCGAGGGCGTCCTTAGCCAGCTCGATGGCGGGCCGCACCGGCGCCGGCGCGGCCGCTTGCCCTGAGCCTGCCGAAGGGCGGCGGCCACCGCCGTTGCTCGGCGCGTAGCAGGCCGAACACCGGCTTGTGCTGCTCGAGCAGCTCGATGACCGGATTGAGCCGCTGCCGCTGGCCGTGTGCCACGGCGGCGACGCTCAACGCGAGCGCGACGCGAATCAGGTGCGCAAAAAAGACGGCCTGGGCATTTCGCGGAATTTACTCGCGCGCCGGAGGCACCCATGAAACGGCTCCCCGTTCTGATGATCGCCGCGTTCGTCGCCGCCGTCACGATGTCCACCCGCGTTCAGAGCCGGCCGCAGTTTTCGCCACGCCTGGTTGGCTTCGACGTCACCGAAGCGACCATCTACGACATGCAGACCGCGATGCAGCGCGGACAAGTCACGTCGAAGGAGCTCGTGCTGCAGTCGCTCGCGCGCATCGCGATCTACAGGACCACGTTGAACCCGGTGATCAGTCTGTATCAGGGCGCGATCGCCGAAGCCGAGCAGCGCGACATCGAGCGCGCGAACGGCACCATGCGCGGACCGTTGCACGGCATCCCGATCGCGCTGAAGGACAACATCCACACGACCGATCATGCCGACGACCGGCGGCGCGCTGGCGTTCGCCGGCTGCATGCCGCCGTACGACGCGACGCTGACGACGAACCTGCGCGACGCCGGCGCGATCATCATCGCGAAGACGGTGATGACCGAGCTCGCCAACTGGGTCGACGCAACGGCGATGCCGGGCAACTACAACGCGCGTCGGGCTGTGGGCGATGAACCCGTACGATCCGCGCCGCGATCCGCGCCGGGCACGACGGCCGGCATCCGTTCGCCGACGGCCGGCCGGCGCTGGGCACTGGCGGATCGAGCTCCGGCGTCGGCACCGCCGCCAGCTTCTGGGCCGGCCAACGTCGGCACCGAGACATCCGGATCGATCCTGAGCCCGTCGAATGCAGAACATGCTCGTCGGCATCAAGCCGACGGTCGGGCGCATCAGCCGCTACGGCGTCATCCCGATCACCGCCGATCAGGACACCGCCGGGCCGATGGCGCGCAGCGTCACCGACGCGCGCGATCATGCTCGGCGCGCTCGGAAGCGCCGTCCGATCCGAACGACCCGGCGACGACGAACATGCACGCCGCCGCCCGGCCGCGACTACCGCAGTTCCTGCGCGCTCACCGGCTTGCGCGGCAAGCGCATCGGCATTCCGCGCGCCATCTTCTACGATCCATTCCTGCTGCCGGGCGGGACCGCGCCGAGCGGCCGGCCTCACCGCGCCGCAGACCGCGATCATGAACGAGGTCATCGGCGTGCTCAAGGCGCAAGGCGCCATCGTCGTCGATCCCGCGAACATCCCGAGCGTGATCGATCCGGCAGCCGACAACAACAACCAGCTGCAGGCGACGTGCGTCGGCTTCAAAGCGACCGACGTGAACTGCTCGACCGTGTTCAAGTGCGGCTTCAAGCGCGATTTCGCAGCCTACCATCGGTCCCTCGGATCATCGGCGCCTGTCAAATCGCTCACCGAACTGCGGCAGTTCAATACCGCGAACGCGGCCAACAACGCGATCCGATATCGCCAGGATCTGCTGGACACGTCCGACGAGATGGACCTGACGACAGACCTCGCCCGGTATCAGCGAGACCGCGCAAAGGACATCCATCCTCGCCGACGCGCACGGCCTGCGCGAAGCGATCACGGTCAACAACCTCGACGCGCTGCTGTTCCCCGGGCCGAACTCGGCCGCGATCGCCACGCGCGCAGGATTTCCGACCGTTGTCGTGCCGTATGGCTTCATTCCGAATGCGCCGAACCCACTGCATTTCCAGCGGGCTTCAACGCCAGGATCAGCCGTTCGGCGTCGGCTTCACCGGCCTCGACTGCAGCGAGCCTGGCTTGATCGAGATCGCCTACGCCGTTCGAGACAGGCGACGAAGAAGCGGGCTGCCGCCGTCGGCGACGCCGTAGAAGTTCAGATTGCAGATTTCAGATTTGTTCGAAAGTCAATCTGAATTCTGCAATCTGAAATCTGCAATCGCAGCGAGATAGGCGGCGCCGCGGCGCTCGGCGATGAGATCGAAGGCGAGGAGCAGCGCGGCGTTGATCAGCAGGCCGAGCGCGACACCGGTGAGCGTGGCGTTGCCCTTCCGGCGATGGCGACGACCGCGGTGACGAGGATCAGCGCGACTTCGACGCTACTCGATGACGACGAAGTTGCGCTGGACGCGCGTCATGCGTGCGCTCTCATCGGTGTAGAAGCTCGAGGCATTCGAATCGAGCTGCGCGCGCAGACGCAGCCAGCCTGGCGGATCCGTTTTCAGATACAGACCGGCGCCGATCGCGATTTCGACGAGCGCGACGATCCCCAGCGTCAGCGCGAACGAGCGACAATCCGCCGCGCGCGAAACAGCACCAGCGCCGCGACGGCGACCGCGAAGCCGAGGACGGCGATGAAGAGGCCCGCGTTCTTCTCGCCGTTGAAGTAGATCGTCATCGCGTCGTGCATGGGCAGCTCTCCCACCACGAAGGCTCCTCCCACCACTGAGGACACGGAGGACTCAGAGGAAAGAATCCTGCTACCCTCCGTGTCCTCGGTGTCCTCCGTGGTGGCGAGTGTTACTCCGGCGGCAGCGCGAACGCGGTCAGCGTCGTGCCCGACGGGCATCAGCACGTGCTGACGGCCGTCGAGCATGTAGGTGATCGCTCCCGCGTAGAGCGACGAGCCGGTCTGGAAGTGCCACAGGTTCTTGCCGCTCTTCGCGTCGAACGCCATCAGGTTGCCCGATCGCGCCGGCGAACACCAGGCCCGGACGCGGTCGACAGCACGCCGGCCCATGACTGCGCTCGCGTACGGGAACTCCCAGCGCCGCTCACCGGTCGTGACGTCGATCGCGCGCAGCGCGCTGTACTGGACGTGTCGCCAAGGCGCTGGACCGCGCCGCCGCGAAACGCGTCGCCCGGCGTTGTAGTCGTCCTTCCAGGAGAAGAACATGCCGCACGACTCGCGCGCCGTGACGAAGAACAGGCCGCAGCGCCGGATCGATGCGACGGCGGCATCCAGTTCGTCGCCGCCGGCCTGATCCGGACAGACCTTCGTGCCCTCCTCGCTCGGCACGGTGTTGGGCAGCAGCATCGGCCGGCCGTCGGGTCGAATCTCCTTCGCCCAGGTCGTCTCGATGAACGGCTTGCCGCTGATCAGCTTGCCGGTCGCGCGATCGAGCACGTAGAAGAACCCGTTGCGGTTCGCGAACAGCACGACCTTTGCGCGGCTCGCCGCTGATCGTGAGATCGGCGAGCACCGGCATCTGCGTCGAGTCGTAGTCCCAGACGTCGTGCGGCGTGAACTGATAGTGCCAGCGCAGCTTGCCCGTGTCGGCGTCGAGCGCGACGACCGACGCGGTGTAGAGGTTGTCGCCTTCGCGCTCGGCGCCGCTGTAATCGGGCCCGGCGTTGCCGGTGCCCCAGTAGACGAGGTTGAGCTCGGGATCGTAGCGCGCCGGGCACCCAGATCGATCCGCCGCCGTGCTGCCACGCCTTCGCGTCGGTCCCGCGCCATGTCGTCGTGGCCCGGATCGTCCGGGCCGGCGGTCGTGTAGAAGCGCCAGACCTGTTTGCCGCTCTGCGCGTCGTAGGCATCGATGAAGCCGCGGACGCCGTACTCGGCGCCGGCGACGCCGACGATCACCTTGTCCTTCACGACGAGCGGCGCGGTCGTCGCCGCTGTAGCCGTTGCCGATAGTTCGTCCATCGCCGTGTCCCAGACGAGCGCGCCGGTCTTGCGGCTGATCGCCACGACGTGCGCGTCGAGCGTCGTCTTGAACAGGCGATCGCCGAGCACGCCGAAGCCGCGATTGACGAGGCCGCAGCAGGCGATCGAGACCGTTCGGGCAGATCGCGGCGGTAGCGCCAGATCTGCCGGCCGGTGCGCGCGTCGATCGCCCACCCGGTGTCGAGCGGTCCGGTGATGTAGATGACGCCGTCGAGCACCAGCGGCGCGGCTTCGAACTTGCCGAGCGTGTCGGTCTGGAACGCCCACTGCGCGGTCAGCCGCTGCACGTTCTCGCGGCGTGATCTGCGTCAGCGGACTGTGGCGGTGGTTGGCGTAGTCGCCGCCGTAGGTGAGCCAGCGCGTCGGGTTCTCGAGACCGTCGCGCAGATCCTGCGCGGTCACCTGCGCCGCGGCCGGTTGCTGCGCGACGACCGTCAGCCATCGCCGCGGCCGCCATCAGCGCGGTGACGCAGACGAAGCGGACGAGCAGACTGCGCGCATGTCGCCTTCCTGAGGCAGCCCTGAAGGGCTACCACGACTGATCATTCGCTCTTCGTCGCCGGTCCGCGGAGTCCGGCCAGATATCGCAGCAGATCGTCGAGGTCGCGATCGTTCAGCCGATCCGGACCGTAGACCGGCATCAGCGACTGCTTCTCGATCGTGAGCTGGGTCAGATTCGCTTTCAGAAAACCCTGCATCCGCTCGCGGTTGTCCATCACCTGGATCGAGAATTCGTCTTCGTTCTTCTTGACGCCGCGGATGCGATCGCCGTCGCGCGTGACGAGCGTCACCGCTTCGTAGCCGGGACGCACGACGTCGGTGGCGCCGCGCAGCTTGGCCTGCAGACCGGCGCGCGGCCGGCCCGAGCCGATCCGCGAGAGATCGGGACCGAGTTGTCCGCCGCGGCCGTCGACCATGTGACAACTGCTGCAGTTCGCACGGAAGATCCGCTCGCCGTTGCTGGCGTCGCCGGTCGGCGGCGGCGGCGGCACCGCGGTCTTCGTTTTCAGGTAGGCGAGCGTCTGCCAGATGTCGCGGTCGGGCACGCGCTGCGGATCGGACGGCGGCATCTCGGTGCCGGGCACGCCGCGCCGCACGACGTCGAAGATCTTGTCGTCGGTCCGCCCGTTCTCCCACACGCCGGTCAGGTCGGGACCGAGATACCCGCGCGCATCAGGGCCGTGGCAGCCGGCGCAGCGGTTGCGGAACATCGCACCGCCGTTGCTGATCGCCTGTTGATTGCCTTCGAGCGGATTCTTCGTCGGCCGCGGCTGCGGCTGGCCCGCCGCTATCGCCGCCTCGAGGATCACGAACGCCGTCAGAGTCGCGAGCGTGAAAGATGCTCCGGATCATGGTAGGAGGCTAATACACCTGAACCTGACCGCGGTCAAGATTTTCGCGGCGACAGCGACAACAGGTTGGCGAGCAGCCGGTACGCGCCCGGCACGCCGTGCGGCAGCTGACGATGGAACGCGTAGGCGAAGTAGGTGTAGTGGCCCTTGCCGTAGCGTGGCCGTCATCCATCCGCCGCGCTGCGGCGGCTGCCCCTGATCGTGCGTCTCGATCATCGGCGTGTAGCCTTGTCCCACTCGCTGAAGAATTTCGAGCCGCGCTGCTCGATCCAGCCGTCGAAGTCGGCCGTCGTGATCGCGTTCGGCGTGGTGAACTCCGGCCGCGACGGCGAGAGATCGCAACCGGCGAATCCTCCTCCGAGACCTCCTCGGCGTCGCGCGGCAGCCGCGCCGGGAACGGCGCGAACTGATTCGGATCGAATTCGGCCGGCGTGTTGTAGAGCACGATCAGGTTGCCGCCGTTCTTCACGTAGTCGAGCAGCCGCTGGTTGTAGGTCTTGAGATCGTCGCGGACCGCGTAGGCGCGCGTGCCGGTCATGATCGCGTCGAAGCGGCCCAGATCCGCCGACGCGAGATCCTGTGCGTTCAGCATCTGCACCGTGACGCCGAGCTGCGCGATGCCCGCGGGCACCTCGTCGCCGACGCCCATGACGTAGCCGACCGTGAGTCCTGGCGCGATCTTCACGTCGATGCCGCGCGACGCGCGCGGTCGCGTCGTGATAGAGGTAGCGCGTCTCGAGATCGCGGTGCTCGATGATGTCGTAGCCCTCCTTGAACTCTTGTCCGTTGACTGTCGCCACCGCGTCGATCGTGTACTCGCGGTTCTCGATCGCCGGCACGGACACGGTGAACTGATGCCGCGACTTCTCGCCCGGCCGCGCGAAGCGTGAACGGGATCGCGGCGGGCTCGGCCTTCCATCCGGCGGGCAGCTTCAATGCGAGCCGGCCGCGGCTTCCCGACGGTGCGTTGTTGAGCAACTCCACCCGCACGCGCACGCTCTTGTCCGTCATCGACAGCGGCACGATCGCCTGTCGCGGCGACACGTTCACCGCCAGCGCCGGCACGATCGTGAGCTCGCGCATCACGTAGCCGTAGGGTAGCTGCGCTTCACGGCGGGTCACCGGCACGCTCACGTCCATGCGAATGCCGCTCGACGCGATAGTGCGCGGTCGCCACGAACGGCGGCGTTGTGCCCACGGCCGCGTCAGCCAGTGCGAGTCGATCGCCGTGTAGCGGCTCTCGACGATCGACGGACGGGCGAAATACGGTCGCGTCAACGATGCGTTGGATGGGGCGGTGGCGTTCAGCGATCGCGCGATGGTCTGATCGCGTTTCAGCGGGCGGCGCTGATTCTGCGCCGCCCCTGCCCGCGCTCCGGTCGAGCATGGTGAAGCCGAGCGGCTCGATCTCGATCGAGCCACGATTGGTGAGCCGCAGCTCTCACATCGAACGCCTCTCCTGGCACGACCGGATCCATCGTCGGCGGCGCCGCGAAGGCGGCCGCCGGTCCGGTCGGCTCCGGCACGCCGGCGGGCTGTGCGACAGCGGTGAAGTCGATGCCGAGCGCGGCGTTGATCGCGTCGACGAACTGCTGCTCCTTCAGACGCAGCATGTGCACGGCATCCGCGTCGGACGTGAGCTGCGCGATCGCGTCGCGCGTCGCCGCCAGTCCTCGCGCCAGCGAGGGCACCGACACCGACGGATCCTGCAGCGTGAACGCGCCGACGGCCGCGCTCGACTTCACGTTGGATCGCACCGAGCAGCGCCGGCGCATTCGCCGGCGGCGTGATGCTTCGAGCGCAGCGAAGAGTCCGGTGATGCGCGTATCGATGCCGTCGAAGAAACTCGTCTCCTTCGCCGGCGCGCTCACGTTCGACGCGAGGCGCTTGTAGTAGCCGTACGCCGGACCTGGCTGCGGATCGTAGCGGCCGCCGTTCTGCGATCGCTGGAAGCTCAGGCCGATGCGCGCGAAGTTCGCGTACGAGTCGCCGAGCCACGGGCTGTAGACCGCGGGATCGACGCGGATCGTCCAGTCCTCGTTCTCGCGCACGCCGCCCATATACAGCTTGAGCGGCTGCCACGGCCGCAGGCCTTCGTCGAATCTGTTCCGGGAAGACGTTCGGATCGCCGGCGACCTTGTAGGCATCCTGCGTGATCAGCCCGGCCGTCTGATGATTGCCGTGGCCGTCGCGCTCGTTGCCCTGGAACCGCGCGATCAGGCACGAGCGGCCGCTCGATGCGGATCACGCGCACGACGTCGCGCAGCACGTTCTCGCGGCCCCACTTGACCAGCGCTTCCTCGAGCCGCTTCGAGAACCCGTAGTCGATGACGGTCGTGAAGTACTGCTGATCGACGCCGTAGTACTGATCGGCGCGCAGCAGCTCCTCGGTGCGGATCAGCCCGAGCGCGTCGAACGAGCTCCGGATCCGATCGCGTTGTCGCCCGCCTCGCCGCGGTTGAGCGTGAGCAGCGACACGCGCGCGCCGTCGCCGCGGCTCGAGCATCGCGAGCAGCGCCGCCGTGCTCGTCGTCCGGATGCGCCGTCGTGTGCATGACGCTGGCGATCGTCCGCAGCTTGAGCAGCTTCTGCCACGTGCCGGCCGCGCCGCGATCCTGCGGGAGTGCATCGCTCGCAATGATCGTCGTGACGGAGGCGACGACGATCCCGAACTGTAGAGCAATGCGCGCTCGCGTCATAGCGGGCGCCTATGATACCTTCCGCTCGTGTTCGATCTGGTCACCGCAGGTGAGGCGTTCGACGATTTGATCTTCTACGCGCTCGATCGCCTGCCGAGCGGCGGCGAGGAGCTCAAGACCGATGTCCTTCACGCGGTCGCCGGGCGGCGGCGCGATCATCACCGCGATTGCCGCGGCGCGGCTCGGCCTCCGCTGCGCCGTCATCAGCGCGCTCAGTCCGGAAGCGGCACAGCGTGCTCCGCGACGAAGGCGTGTTGCGTGCGCAATGTCCGGCGGCGCGACGAGCCATCGGCGATCACCGTCGCGCTGTCCACGCGCCGCGATCGGCGGTTCCGTGACCTTCAACGGCGTCAACGACCAGCTGCCGGCGCGCATTCGCGTCCTGCTGCCGCGCGTCGCGCGCGCGGCACGTGCACCTCGCGTTCTTCCCACGGCCGTGCCGCCCCTGGATCACGCTGGTCCGCGCGCTTCGCCGCCGTGGCGTCACGAGTTCGTGGGACTTCGGCTGGAATCCTCCGGCTCGTCCGCGATCCAGAGTTCGGCACGCTGGCGACGTCTGTCGACTATCTGTTCCTGAATCGTGACGAGGCGCTGCTCGTACTCCGCTCGCACCAAGCTGACCGACGCGCTCGATCGCTGGCGCCGCGCCCGCGCCTCGTCGTCGATCAAGCTCGGCGCGGCGGGCAGCCGCGTCGTCGGCGGCGGCGTCAACGTGCGTGCGCGCGGCGGCGCGCGTCCGGCGTCGTCGACACGACCGGCGCCGGCGACGCATTCAACGCCGGCTTTCTCGCCGCGCAGGCTGCGCGGCGCGGACCTCGACGCGCGCGCTGCGCGCTCGGGAATCGCGTCGGCGCGCTGTCGACGCGTCGCGCCGGCGGCACTCGCCGCGCTTCCGGACGACGACACCCGGCGCGGAAGCGCCGATGAAGATTGCCGTCATCGGCGGCGGCGGCGTGCGCACGCCGCTGCTCGTCAACGGGCTCGACGCACTCCGGATCTTGCCGATCGACGAGATCGCGCTGTTCGACATCGATCAGGCGCGCTTGTCGATCATCGGCTCGCTGGCGCGGTCCTACGCCGGCGCCGTGCGCGCCTACGCCGACGTCCGCGGCCTGCGTGCGCGGCGCGAGCTTCGTGTTCCTCAGCATCCGCGTCGGCGGGATCGCCGCGCGCGCGCGCGACGAAGCGATCGCCGATCGCGCACGGCATCGTCGGTCAGGAAACCGTCGGTCCCGGCGGCTTCGCGATGGCGCATGCGCACGATCCCGCACGCGGTCGAGTACGCGCGGCTGATCACGCAGCGAGGCGCCGCGCGCCTGGATCATCAACTTCACCAACCCGGTCGGCATCGTCACGCAGGCGATGACGATGGCGACGGACGCGCGCGTGATTGGAATCTGCGACACGCCGACCGAGCTGTTCGAGGACGTTGCGCACGTGCTGGGCGTCGACTCGTCGCGCTGCTGCGTTCGACTACTTCGGGCTCAACCACCTGGGCTGGCTGCGCGAGGTGTTCCGCGACGGCGAACCGCAGCTGCCGCGCCTGTGGCAGGATCCCTCGCTGGTCGCGCGCGTCTATCGTGCGCCGATCTTCGATCCCGCATTCCTGCAGACGCTGCGGCTGCTGCCGACCGAGTATCTCTACTACTACTACTTCCCGCGAATCGGCGATCGCGCAACGTCCGCAAGGCCGGACGGACGCGGGCTGATGCGATCGCGGCAGCTGAACGATCAGCTGTTTCGCGATCTCGCCGTCGACGGCGCCGATCGGCGGCAGGTCTACGAGCAGTACCTCGCGCGCACGGAGCGCCGGCTACATGCAGATCGAGTCCGGCGCCGCGCAGCCGATCGCGCCGCAGCCGTCGGCGGCGCTCACCGGCTACGACCAGATCGCGCTGAGCGTCGTGCGCGCGATTCACTTCAACTCGAACGCGATCATTCCGCTCAACGTCGCGAACTGCGGCGCGCTGCCGAGACCTCGAGGATGCACGACATCGTCGAGGTGCCGTGCGTCGTCAACGCCAACGGCGCGCGTCCGCTGAACGTCAGGCCGATGCCCGAGCAGGTGCGCGAGCTGCTCGTGCGCGTGAAGGAATACGAGCGGTTGACGGTCGCCGCCGCGACGATGCGATCGCTGGACGCGGCGAGCGCGCGCTCGCGCCACAATCCGCTGGTCGCCGAGACCGGTGCTCGCGCACAAGCTCGTGGACGCGCTGCAGCCGCTGTGGTGATTCGATCCGACCGCTGATGGAACACAGAGGACACCAAGGACACAAAGAGGGATGTCTAGCTTGGTGTCCTTTGTGCCCTTTGTGTTGATTCATCGTTGGTGCGAGATCGCGGCCGAGCGATGATGACTGCCGGCTCGCAAGGTGAATCGATCCCGGTTGGACCGCAGCCTCGGCCTGGTCGCAGGCGATCGCCGCGAACATCCTGGTGATGATCGGGATCGGGCCGTTCCTGACCATCCCGTTCATGCTGACGTCGATGGGCGGGCCGCACATTCTGTATGCGTGGCTCGCCGGCGCGGTGCTCGCGCTGTGCGACGGCCTGGTCTACGCGCAGCTCGGCGCGGCGCTGCCCGGCAGCGGCGGGCCGTACGTCTACCTGCGCGAGGCGTACAAGCCGTTCGGGCTCGGCCCGCTCGATGGGCTTCCTCTTCATCTTCCAGGTGATGCTCGTCGCGCCGCTGTCGATCGCGAGCGGCGCGGTCGGGTTCGCGGACTACCTTCGCTTCTACTGGACGTCGATGGGCGGCGCCGCGCACAACCTCGTGGCGGCGGCGGTGCCGGCGGCGATGACGGCGCTGCTCTATCGCAACATCCGCGACGTCGGCCGCCTGTCGGTCGATCATGCTCGCCGTCGTCGGGCTGACGGTCGGCTGGGTCGTCGTCGCCGGACTGTGGCACTTCTCGTTCGCACAGGCGTTCGACTTTCCGCCATCCGCCTACACCGTCGACCGCGACGCTCGTCGCACGCATCGGCGCGGTGGCGCTGCTGGCGATGTACGACTACGGCGGCTACAACAACGTCTGCAACATCGCGGAGGAGATCCGCGATCCGCGGCGGAACGTTCCGCGCGCGATCGTCTGTGTCGATCCTCGTCGTCGTCGGCGCTCTACATCGTCATGAGCACGGTGATCATCGGTGTGATTCCGTGGACGGAGGCGCAGCAGACGCGCGCGATCGCGTCGGTGTTCATCGAGCGGACGTTCGCGAGCCCGGCGGCCGGACGCGCCGCCGCCGTGGTGATGACGGCGCTGATCCTGTTCGTGACCGCATCATCGTTATACGGCGTGATCCTCGGCTACTCGCGGATTCCGTTCGCGGCGGCGCGCGAAGGCCAGTTCTTCCGCATCTTCGCGCGCGTCCACCCGACGAAGCACTTTCCGCACGTCTCGCTCGTGACGCTCGGGCGCGCTCGCGATCCCGTTCTGCTTCTTTTCGCTCGGTCAGATCGTCAGCTGGCTGATCCTCGTCCAGATCGTCTCGCAGTTCATCTGGCAGTGCGCCGGCGTCATCCTGCTGCGGCGCTACCGTCGTGATGTGCCGCAGCCGTTCGTGATGTGGCTGTATCCGCTGCCCGCTGCTGGTCGCGCTGGCGCTGTGGATCTACGTCTTCGCGTCGGCACCGGTGAGCGGAATGTTGTTTGCGCTCGGCTTCGTCGGCGCAGGTGTTGCCGCGCACGCGCTGTTCGCCCGAAATGTCGGGACGTGATCGATCACCCGTAGCTACGCCACACGATTGGCGACTTGGTGAATACTGCACATCGTATGAAGCGATCCCTGTTCGTCGTCATCACCTTGCTGCTCGTAGCCGCGTCCCGGACACGGACCCAGCAGCCGCCGACATATCCCGCGCTGCCGAGTGAGACGCCGGCGCGATTCCAGCCGCTCACCGACAGCTTCAACTACGTCAGGCGCGACGTGATGATTCCGATGCGCGACGGCGTGAAGCTGCACACCGTCATCCTCGTGCCGAAGGGCGCGAGGCGCGCGCCGATGCTCCTGACGCGCACACCGTACGACGCCACCGGACTCACCAGCCACGCCGACAGCGCGCATCTCGGCTCGATCCTGGACGGCTACGACAACGCCACCGAGGTCATCGTCGAGCGGCGGCTACATCCGCGTCGTTCAGGACGTGCGCGGCAAAGTACGGATCGGAAGGCGACTACGTGATGAACCGGCCGCTGCACGGGCCGCTGAACCCGACGCCGGTCGATCACGCCACCGACACCTACGACACGATCGACTGGCTGGTGAAGAACGTCCCGGAGAGCAACGGCAAGGTCGGCATCCTCGGCATCTCCTACGACGGATTCCTGCCGCTGATGGCGCTCGTCAACCCGCATCCGGCGCTCAAGGTGTCGGTGCCGATGAATCCGATGGTCGACGGCTGGATGGGCGACGACTGGTTCCACAACGGCGCCTTCCGCCAGCAGATGATGCCGTACATCCACGATCAGGAGGCGACGCGCGCGTCGACGAGTCAAGTGGTGGACGAGCCACTTCGACGACTACGACATGTTCATGCAGGCGGGATCGGCCGGCGAGCTCGGCCGGCGTCACGGCCTCGAGCAGGTCGGGCTTCTGGCGGAAGCTCCTCGAGCATCCGGGCTACGACGCGTTCTGGCGCGACCAGGCGGTGGACAAGATGCTCGCGGCGCAGCCGCTGAACGTGCCGGTGATGCTCGTCCACAGCCTGTGGGATCAGGAGGACATCTACGGCGCGCATCGCCGTCTACAAGGCGATCGAGCCGAAGGACACCGACAACGACAAGGTCTTCCTCGTGCATGGGCCCGTGGCACCACGGCCAGGAGATCGGCGACGGCAGCACGCTCGGCGCGCTGAAGTTCAACAGCGACACGGCGCTCTACTTCCGGCAGCGAGATCCTGCGGCCGTTCCTCGATCACTACCTCAAGGACGGCGCGCCGGCGATGGACGTCGCGCCGGTGACGGCGTTCGAGACCGGCACGAACACGTGGCGGCGCCTGACCGGCATGGCCGTCCGGCTGCGCGACGCGGCTGCACGATCAGGCCGACGCCGCTGTATCTCGACCGCGGACTCAGGCTGAGCTTCACCGCGCCGGCGTCGGGCGACGCGCGCGTTCGACGAGTACGTCTCGGATCCCGCCGAAGCCGGTGCCGTTCCGCGCGCGGCCGATTCAGCCGGTCGGCTACGACACGGCTGACCTGGTCGCGCTGGCTGGTCGACGACCAGCGCGAGGCGTCGGGCCGGCCGGACGTCCTGGCGTTCGTGCTCCGACGTGCTGACCGCGCCGGTGAAGATCAGCGGACAGCCGGTCGCGAACCTGATCGCGTCAACGAGCGGCACCGACGCCGACTGGGTGGTGAAGCTGATCGACGTCTATCCCGACGAAGTGGCCGGCGCAGCCGGCGATGGGCGGGTACCAGCTGATGGTGTCGGCCGACATCTTCCGCGGCCGCTACCGCGAGAGCCTCGAGACCGCGCAAGCCGATCGCGGCCGACGACGCCGCTGCTCTACCGCTTCGCGCTGCCGACGGCGAACCACGTCTTCCTGCCGGGCCACCGGCTGATGGTGCAGGTCCAGTCGAGCTGGTTCCCGCTCTACGACCGCAACCCGCAGACGTTCGTGCCCGAACATCTTCTGGGCGCAAGCCGGCGGACTACCGCAAGGCCGACGCAGCGGATCTACCACGCGCCCGGGCCAGGCGAGCTTCATCGAATTGCCGCTTGTGGCGATCGCTTGATCGGCGGCCGGCCGAAACCGATCTGACGACAGGCTTCGACGCCCGGCGCGAGCAACGCCCGCAGCGCGTCGAACATCTCCTCCAGATCTTCGTCGTGACCTTCGACTCTCCGTTCGATGGCATCGATCTTCGCGGCCAATTCCGCGTGGTTCTGAGGCGATCTCACGCAGGCGCGCGAACAGCGCGCGACGACGAAGATGCTCATCTCCACCGCGCGCGGAGCCTTCAGAATCGACGCTGCCATGATGGCGCCGTGCTCCGTGAACGCGAGCGGGAGGTGCTTGATGTTCGCGCCGCGCTTCAAGATCTGGGTGTGATCTTGAACGTGCGATCTGGATCGCTTCCTTCCGTGTCCAGTCGAAACGCGAAGTCCGGCGGAAAACGATTCGCATTGCGTTTGACGGCCTGATTGAGCGTTCGCGTGTCGGCGTCGTAGATGCGCGCGAGATCGGCAGCCAAGAATCACTCGCTGGCCGCGCACGGTCGCGATGTCGCGATCCCACGGCAACGAGTTCGACTCGCCGTCGGCGCCGGCGCTTGATCTTCGCAACATGAGCCTGGGCCGTCGTCGTCGAGATTTCAAGATCACAATTTGTGATTTTGATCATCGGGAGCGGCGGATCTGCGGCAGGCGTGAGGGGAACGGAGGCTGTAGGGGGTAACGCTGGTTGTCAGTACTGCAGGTACGGTAACTGGCGTTGTCGGTACTACAGTTACGAGGACGCTCGTGACGGAAACGCTAGTGTCCCGAATCAGAGATTCGCTGACATATTCCGGGCGGGGCATCCCGCCTCGCTGCGTTGCTCATCGCTCACTTATGCCCAATAAGCTCGCTCTTCGCGCCTTGCGATCCGGGCGCCGCGCCCGGAATATTTGTCACCGAATCTCTGATTCGGGACACTGAGACCAATCCGGAAGCCTGAAACCGATCGTCGCGGTATTCGTCGGCGATGACGTCGTCAGCGTCCTTCTGTTCGGCGGCGGTCGGGTTCGCCGGTGACTCCGCGTTCTTTTCCTGATCGGTCTCCTGGTCGGTCGAGCTCGGCGGTTCCCATTCGTCTCTGTGCTCTCACGTCGGCCATGTGCAGGTCCTCCAGAAGCGCCCGGCGCTGCACGTTCCGTTCCCCGTCATCGGCCGCCGCCCGTGTGCGTGAACTTCTGGACGCGCTTTCCCTCGTAGGTCTCGGTGATGAAGAGGTTGCCCTTCGAGTCGACCGCGAGGTTGTGCGCGCCGTAGAACTGGCCGGCCCAGTGGCCGGCGCCGCCGAACGTGCTCACGACCTCGAGCGTCTTCCGCACGCAGCGACGTAGACCTGCTGGTTGGTGCCGTCGATGACGATCAGGAACGTCTGCTCGGGATCGGTCGAGAAGCCGATGTCCCAGACCGAGCCGCTGCCGAACGTCTCCTTCGCGATGAACGCCTCCTGGACGAACGTGCCGTCCTTCTGGAACACCTGCAGGCGATCGTTGGTGCGATCGCAGACGTAGACCAGGCCGTCGTTCGCGATCCGCACGGCGTGGACGATGCGGAACTGCGGCGGCGGCGGACCGTTCGGATCGTGCTGGCTCGGCTTGTTCTCGTTCTGCACCGCGCCGCTGAACGGGCCGGGCAGCACGCTCGCCGGCGCTCGGTGAAGTAGCCGTCGTCCGGGCTTCTTGCCGTAGCGCGCCCCAGTGCCGCTTGTAGGCGCCGGTCGTCGCGTCGAAGACGATGACGCGGTGGTTGACGTAGCCGTCGGCGACGTAGAGCTCGTTGGCGGCGCGGTCGACGACCATGTGCGCCGCGGCGCCGAGGTTCTCGCGTGTCGTTGCTGCCGCTGGCCTTCGCCCTGGTGGCCGATCTGCATCAGGAACTTGCCCTGGCGCGTGAACTTCAGGATGTGCGCGTCCTTGTCGCCGCCGGCGCCGAGCCAGACGTTGTCCTGGTCGATCGACGTAGATGCCGTGCTCGAGCTGCGGCCACTCGTAGCCGGCGCCGGGCCCGCCCCAGGACGAGACCAGCGTGCCGTCCTGATCGAACTCGAGCACCGGCGGCGCCGCGCTCCAGATCGATCGCGTCTCGTTCGGCTGCAGCGTCGACGGGCGATGCGTGATCCAGACGTGATCGCGCGCGTCGACCGCGACGCCGACGACCGCGCCGACCAGCCAGTGGTTGGGCAGCGGCTTCGGCCACGGCGGATCGACGCGAAACGCCGGCACCTCGAGCCTGGCGGCGACCCGAACGGCAGGCGTCGACAGGGCGGAGAGCGCGGGCCAGCGCGGTCGGCGCGATCAAGAGGAACGCTCGCATCTGATGCTCCCTCGCAGTCGAAGCATCTAGTGGTGTGTATCCACTAGCTCGCCCACTCGCCGCCGCGCATCAGCGGCTCGGCGGCGCCGTCGGCCGCAGCACGCCGTCGACGTCGAGCTCGCCCGAGCCGATCATGAAGTCGACGTGGACGCGCGCTGCGGTTGCCGCCCGCGCTGCTCGAACTCGTCGTCGCTCATCGTCGTCGCCGCCGCTCAGCGTGAACTTGTAGCGCCGAGCCGAGCGCGACGTGGCTCGCGGCGTTCTCGTCGAAGAGCGTGTTGTAGAACAGCAGGCCGGACTGCGCGATCGGCGAGCTGTGCGGCACGAGCGCGACTTCGCCGAGGCGCGCCGCGCCGCGTCGGTCTCGACGAGCTGACGCAGCACCGGCTTCGCCGCGCGCCGCGTTCACGCTCGACGACGCGTCCCTCCGCGAACGCGCAGGCTGAAGTCCTCGATCAGCGTGCCCGCCGTAGCTGAGCGGCTTGGTCGCGCGCACGGTGCCGTCGACGCGGTCGCGGTGCGGCGATCGTGAACACTTCTTCGGTCGGCAGGTTCGGCGACGAACTGGATGCCCGCTGCGGCTCGCCGACGCGCCGCTCACCCACAGATGGCCGGCCGGCAGCCCGACCGTCAGGTCGGTGCCCGGCCCGCGGAAGCGCAGCGCCGCGTAGCGCTTCGCGGTTCAGGTAGTCGCTGCGCGCGCGCGAGCGCCGCGAGATGCGTCTTCCACGCCGCGATCGGATCGGGGCGATCGAGCCGGCACAGCCGCGCGATGGTCTCCCACAGCCGCGGCGAGCTGCTCGGCCGCGCGGCACGCTCGGAAAGACCTTCGCGGCCCACGCCTGCGCTCGCCGCGGCGACGACCGCCCAGTTGGTCTGCGTTGCGCGAGATCATGCTCGCGGAACGGCACGCACGCTGCGCGACGTCGCCTGCTGCAGCGCGCCGACGCAGATCGGGCGGCTCGTGCTGCAGCAGATCGGGATCGTTGGCGTAGACCGACAGCACGGCGTGCCCGCCTCCGCGTGCTCGACGAGCGCGCTCGGCAGCCACGCGGAGAACTCGCCGAACGAGTCGCGCGGGCGTGGCTGGAAGCGCGCGAGCTGCAGCGCCTCGTCGCCCCAGATCGCCTCGACCAGCTGCGCGCCGGCGCGATACGCGCTCGCCGCGATGTGCGCGCACGAGCGGCGCCGCCTCGAGCGACGACGCCGCCGTTCATCAAGCGGTCCGATGATCAGCAGCCGCTGTCCCGGCTGCAGGTTGAGCGCGACGCTGACCGCGAGGTCGCCATACACATCCAGTTGTTGTCTCGAACGCCACGGACTCGAACAATACCGTATGCCGCCGCGGAACCGAAACGCGGCGTGCAGGAATATTGATCCCGTGCCAGTCGTGTGGATCCGGCCGTCGCGCTGCGGGCACCATAGCCGGATGATGAAACGAGTGCTGTCGATCGTCATGGCGCTGCTGGCGGTGAGCGCGGCGCCGCGCGCGCAGGCCGACGTCGCGACGCTGGCGAACCAGGTGCGCGAGGCCGAGCGCGCGTTCGCGAAGACCATGGCCGATCGCGATCACAACGCGTTCGCGTCGTTCCTCGCCGATGAGGCGGTGTTCTTCAGCGAAACCGGCGTGCTGCGCGGCAAGGCCGCGGTGGCGTCGGGATGGAAGCGCCTCTACGACGGGCCGGGCGCGCCGTTCTCGTGGGATCCCGATCGCGTGGAGGTGCTCGACTCAGGGCGCGCTGGCGCTGAGCAGCGGACCCGTCCGCGATCCGCAAGGGAAGCGTGTCGGAACGTTCAACTCGGTGTGGCGTCGTGATTCGGGCGGCGCATGGAAGATCGTCTTCGACAAAGGCTGCCCGCCGTGCGAGTGCCGGTGATCCGGGCGATGCGGTTCTGCGGCTCGGCTTGCTGCATGGTTGAGTAACGTAATAAATGCTCACGTCACCATCGCCAGCCCATGCAATCGAGCGTAACTGACTGAGTTCCCGTCGCAGCGGTGCGGGGCACGACAGTTGCGGAAATCGCCGAGGCATGGGGAGGGCGACATGATGGCTGATGTTGACCGGTGCGATACCGCGTGGGATCGCCTGAACGAGCACCTTGCTCACGTTCAAGCCGGGCGACACGGTCGCGCCGGACGACCTGGTGACGCGAACGGGTCTGTCGCCTGAGATGGTGCGAATGGTCCTCGAAGCGTTGGCGCGCGCCAGATTGTTCGAGCGCACCGAGGCCGGCATCTTCATCCGCCGCAGCCTCTGGGGTCCGCCGGTGCCGTGAGGAATTTGTCACGAGTCTCGGCTGAAGTCAGGCTCTTCATAAAAGTGACAAACGTCAGCGGAGCTGCTGATACACCGCGCGCTCGAAGCCGCGCAGGACTCTGAGCGCCGCGTCGTCGTAGTACGGCAGGGGCATCAGCCGCGCACGACGCTGGCGCGCAGGAAGTCGGACAATGCCGCGCGGCCGGCATCGGGAATCGTCGGCGGCGCCGCGGCGGGACGATGGAGAGCGCGAGAAGTGCGGTGGAGGCGAACAACTGTCGTCGGCCCATGCGCGACAGTATAAGGAATCAGGTGATCGGGTGATCGGGTGATTGGATAACCGGGTAATCGGCGGTCCCCGCTACCGGCCGGGCGGACGCGGGCCGCCGCCGACTCCCATCAGCGGGTTGCGGCTCGAACCGTTCGACCCCCGCCCGTCCACCGCCGTCGACGTCGAGGCGGAAGGTCGCCATGCCGGTGGCCAGCTGCGCCTGCTCCGGCAGCTCGCCGCCGATGATCTCGCTGTTGACGCCGTCCGTGATCCCCACCTTCACGCCCGGACCGCCTGCAGTTTGCCGTCGGCATGCCCGAACGCGGCTGCCGCCCGCCTGCAGATCGTCCGGTACCTCCTGATCCCAGCGCGCGAACGTCTCGGCGACGGCTGAACCGCAGCGCCCGCGTTCGGCGCGCAGCGCCGCGTCGCGCTTTGCGATCTCGACCCGCGCGTTCGCGGTCAAACCCGGCTTCAGTTTCAGCGCCGGGTTTCGGCGTCGATGATCGCGGTGTGGATGGTCACGTTCGAGACCACCGTCGGCTGCAGCCGCACCTGCGACACACCGTGCCGGTGAAGGTCTCGGCCGGATAGGCGTCGACCTTGAACGTGCACCGTCTGTCCGGGGCCGAGAGAACTGCGGCCGATGTCCGACTCGTCGACAGCAGCGTTGACCACGCATCTTCGTCATGTCCACGCGGCGATCACGAACACGATCGGCAGCACGGCTCACTGACCACGGTCTGTCCGACGTCGACGCGCGCTGAATGACGATACCGTCGATCAACGCCGTGATGATGGTGTGCTGCAGGTTGACCTGGCTCTGATTGAGCGACGCCTCGGCCTGCTTTTACCTGCGCCTGCGCCGACGCGGTTGCGCCTGCGCGGTTACTTCACCGCGACATCGGCCGCGTCGAGCTCGCTCTGCGGCGGCAATGACGCGCGCCGAGCTCCTTCTACAGCGCACGCGCGAGCTTCTGCTTTCGCATCGGCGAATTGACCGATTGCCTTCGACGTCGGCCTGGGCTGGCGAGGTTCGCCTGCGCCTGCGCGACCTGCGCCTGGGAACGGCGCGACGGATCCAGGCTTCGCGATCACCTGGCCCTTGCGAACCGTCGAGTTGAAGTCGAAACCGAGCCATGAGATCGTGCCAGTTTACCGCGTGGAAACCTGAACCGTGGTCACCGCTGCGAGCGTGCCGGTCGTCACCACGACATCCACGACCGCACGCGCGATACGCAGCCGTTCTGACCGCAGCGGCCCCGTCGTCTTACGGCCACTGGCGTGTACGCCCCGGCACTGAGCCGGCTGCACCCAGCAGCAGCACCACGCGACGACAATCTTCATCCGCATCGTCATCCTCTTTCGTCTTCTTGATAGACGGGGAAGATGTTGCGGATCTGTGTCAGAGCGTTGAAACTTCGGCTGCTGAGGCTCGGCTCCTGGGCCGACCGGAAGAACAACGCGAACAGCACGAGCACGGCCGCGGCCATCGCCGACGGGATGATCCAGATGCTCTTCCAGTCGTGGACGCCGGCGCCGGCCGCGGTATGCGTCGACGATGCGGCCCGGACACCCACGAGCCGATGAACATGCCGACGCCGAGGGTGACGAACGCGATGAAACCCTGTGCCGCCGCGCGCAGATCGGGCGGCGCTTTCGTGTCGACGTAGATCTGGCCGGTCACGAAGAAGAAGTCGTAGCAGATGCCGTGCAGCAGGATGCCGACGATAGAGCATCCACACCAGCGCGCCGTTGTCGCCGTACGCGAACAGCAGGTAGCGCGCCGTCCAGGCGGCCATGCCGACCAGCAGCATGTACTTCACGCCGAGGCGCCGGAAGAACCACGGCATCACGAGCATGAAGAAGATCTCGGACATCTGGCCGAGCGTCATCTTGCCCGCCGCGTTGGTCACGCTGCAGCTCGTTCAGGAACAGGTTCGCGAACGCGTAGTAGAACTGCAGCGGGATGCAGACGAGAAACGATCCGAGCACGAAGATCGCGAACGACCGCTCGCCCATCAGCTTCAGCGCGTCGAGGCCGAGGACGTCGCGCAGCGTCGCGCGTCCCGAGCGCCTGCGGCGGCGTGTGCGGCAGCGCCAGGCAGAACAGCCCGAGCAGCACCGAGCGCGGCGCCGGCAATCTGCAACGGCACGCCGGTCGCCTCGAGCCCGAGCGTGCCGATGACGAGGCCGGCGACGATCCAGCCGATCGTGCCGAGCACGCGGACCGCCGGAAACTCGCGCCCCGGATTGCTTCATCTGCCGGAACGACAGCGAGTTGCTCAGCGCCAGCGTCGGCATGTAGCACAGCGTGTAGAGCAGGATCGCGATGTAGAACGCCGCCGAACGTCGTCTGCGTCGACGCGTAGAAGAGGATCGCGCCGCCGACCACGTGCAGCGCCGCGAGGATGCGCTCGGTCGCCATGAACCGATCGGCGACCATGCCGACGAAGAACGGCGAGATCATCGCCGCCAGCGCCGTCGATGCCGGCCGCGAGGCCGATCTGCTCACCCGAGAAGTGCAGCGTCTGGCCGAGCCACGTCCCCATCGTCACGTACCACGCGCCCCAGACGAAGTACTTGCAGGAACATCATCGCGGACAGCTTCAGGCGAACGTGTGTGGGCATGTCGGGCTCGGTCCTCGTACTCGTATTCGTAGTTCAGACTTCGAGACTTCAGACTTTCTAAGTCCACCAGGCTTGAACGGGAGGTTCGGTGAGAATCACGCGCGACAGGAGATCGACCGCCGCCTGCAGCCCTTCGTCGACCGACGCGAGCGCGTCTTCGTGCTCGATGCTCATCACGTGGTCGTAGCCGGCGAGCCGCAGCGCGCTGACGATGCGCTTCCACTCGAGCTCGTCGTGCCCCCAGCCGACGCTGCGGAACAGCCACGACCGCTCGGCCATCCGCCGGTAGCTCTTCGTATCGATGACGCCGTTCACGGCGACGTTCTGCCGATCGAGCGCGACGTCCTTCGCGTGGACGTGAAAGATCGGCGTCGCCGAGCGCGCGGATCGCCGTCGGCACGTCGACGCCCTGCCAGAAGAAATGGCTCGGATCGAAGTTGACGCCCGACGCGTTGGCCCCGCGGCCGACGCGCAGCTTGAGCGCCGTGTCGACGTTGTAGACGACGAAAGCCCGGATGCGCCTCGAGCGCGACCTTGACGCCGTGATCGCGCGGCGAACGCGCGCCGCGTCGCGCCAGTGCGGCATCGACCTTCTTCTCCCACTGCCAGTCGAGCACTTCGAGGAACTCCGGCGGCCACGGGTGCGTCACCCAGTTCGGATGCTTCGCGCTCGTCGGAATCGCCCGGGCAGCCGGAAAAGGTGACGACCACCTGGACCGCGAGCTGCTCGGCGAGCCGCACGGTCTTGCGGAACACCTCGTCGTAGCTCCCGGCCACCGCACGATCGGGATGCGAGCGGGTTGCCGTGACACGACAGCGCGCTGATGATCAGGCCGGCGTCCTCGATGCGTCGAGCGGTACTCGCGCGCGCGGCCTGGTCGTCGACGAGCGCGTCGAGATCGAGATGATCGTGCCGCCGGCCAGCCGCCGGTGCCGAGCTCGACCGCCTGGACTGTCTCGAGCGCGCGAACCTTCGCGATCATCGCGTCGAACGACAGGTCGCCGAACACCGGCGTGAACACACCAAGCTTCATCGCGATTCCCTGCGCGTTGTGCGGCCTAGGCGCGTGACGGCGACGGCCGCCTCGACGTCGTCCACACGCTGCCGCGGCGATGGCTCTCGAGGATCGCGTCGACGATGGCGGCGGCGCGATAGCCGTCCTCGAAGGTCGCGAACGCCGGCGGACGCGGATCGGTCATGCGCTTGCCCGTCGGCGATGAACCCGTAGATGTCGCGCATCACGTTGCAGAACGCGTCCGCCCACGCTTCCTGGTGACCGCCCGGCAGGTGCGCGTAGCGGCGCCGCCGCGTCGACGAGCGACGGATCCTTCAGCGAGCACGCCGTTCGGCCCGTCGCGCCGTCCGATCCACAGCTCGTTCTGGCGCTCCTGGTACCCAGCGCAGCGACGCCTTGCGGCCGTTCGGCCTCGAACCACAGGTCGTTCTTGTGGCCGGCGCACACCTGTCCGACTGAAAACGCATCCTTGGCGCCGCCGTCGAAGCGGACGAGCACGCGTCGCGAGATCCTCGCTGCGTCGACCGTGAACGGCTCACGCGCGGCGCCTTCGCTGCGTCGCGAACGCTTCGCGTCGAGCCGGCCGGCTTGCATCGCGCGTCTGATCACGGTCGTCAGATCGGCGAGCACCTCGACGATCCGCTGACCGACGACGTGCTGCGCCAGATCGCACCAGTGCGATCCGATGTCGCCGATCGCGGAGCTCGCGCCGCCCTTCTCGGGCTCGAGGCGCCAGGAGTAGTCGGTCGTCCTGCAGCAGCCAGTCCTGCAGGTAGTGGCCGTGGACGAAGTGCGCGCGGCCGATCTCGCCGTCGCGATCATCGCGCGCGCCTGCTGCACCAGCGGGTTGCCGCGGTAGTTGAACGTCACGGCGTGGACGACGCCGGCGTCGGTCGGCGGCGCTGCACGCAGTCGCAGCGCTTCGGCCGCCGGTCATCGCCAGCGGCTTGTCGGAGATGACGTGCTTGCCGCGCGCCAGCGCCGCCAGCGATCACCGGGCCGTGCAGATGGTTCGGCGTCGTGTTGTGCACGACGTGGACGTCGGGGTCGGCGATCAGCGCCGTCGAAGCTGCCGTAGGCCTTGCGGCACGCCGAGCGCATCGGCCTTCTGTCCGCGCCGACGCTTCGCTGCTGGCGGCCACCGCGACGACGTCGACGAAGCCGAGCCGGCGCACGGCGTCGATGTGGTGAGCGCCGACGAAACCGGGGCCGACCAGGCCCATACCAATACGCTTTGGCATCGTTGTTTACCGGGAGTGCCTGCTCTCGAATATCGGCTGTCAGCTCTCCGCGAACAGCTCTCAGCTGTCAACGTGCGCCGTTCTGGCAGCTGAGCACCGACAGCCAGAAAGCCGAGGACGGCTGATAGCTGATAGCCGCCCTATGCGAGCGCCTGCTTCGCGTAGTCGTAGCACTTCTTCACTTCAGCGACCGGCGTGCCCTGCCCGCGATATTCGTATTCGATGTAGGCGCGGAATCGGCCAGCGTTCTTTTTTGAGCAGCTGCAGCACTTCCTGATCGGCGTCTCGCCCTCGCCCCACGGCGTGTTGTCGCCCTGGTGCTTCTTGCGATCCTTGAGGTGCAGGTTCGTGATGTTCGCGTGGTTCGCCTGATGTAGGCGATCGGGTCGAAATCGGCGGCGGTGAAGTGGCCGACGTCGAGGTTGATCTTGATGAACTTCGACATCTGCATCGCCTTCGGCGAAGCTCTCCGGCGCGGCGAACTCGTTCGGATCGGTGAGGTTCGAGTGGCCGTGCATGCCGATCGGCATCTGGTGCTTGTCGGCGATCGGCGCGATCCGCTTCGCCACGTCCAGCGTCGTCGACGTTGTCATGACGCTTGCTGCCGAGCGCCTTGCCGATCTCGAAGCCGCGGTCGATCTCCGCGTCCGTGAAGCTGTTGTTCATGTTCCAGCAGAAGGCGTGGATGGTGATGCCGGCGGCGTCGAACTTCTTCTTCACCTCGGCGAAGTGCGACATCGGCGTCTCGAGGCGCCACTTGCGCAGTCCTCGCGCGCCTTGACCGCCTGCGGCGACGGCGGATCGCCGCGCCGGCCCGCGGCCGCCCGAATCGAACACCGGCTCGAGCTGTGGTGAGAACAGCTCGCACTCGGTGAGGCCGCAGTCGGTCATCGCCTTGATCACGACGTCGACGGCGTCTTTGGCGCCCGGCGTCCGCGGCAGATCGCGAAAGCTGTAGGTCTGCACGCCGAGGTGCACGCCGTTGACGACGGAGAACTCGAGCAATACGTA
>ERZ1370068.9942-contig-8683_pt1 | contig 34510 bp, 49 predicted proteins | sample MGYA00561227_ERZ1370068 | MGnify/ENA primary metagenome ERZ1370068 (study PRJEB38410, sample SAMEA6850437) | metagenome | study: Metagenomic assessment of the ecological functions of the soil: analysis of the soil microbiota associated with the...
CAGGTCGCCGACGCCCTGCACCACGCGCACACCAACTCGATCGTGCACCGCGACGTGAAGCCGGCGAACATCGTCGTCTCCGACTCGGGGCTGGCCAAGCTCACCGACTTCGGCATGGCCTGGGTGCCCTCCTCGACCATGACCCAGGCGGGCGCGGCGCTCGGCTCGCCCAAGTACATGTCGCCCGAGCAGGTGCTCGGCCAGCCGGTCGAGCCGCGCTCGACGTCTTCTGCCTCGGCGTCGTGCTGTACGAGATGCTGACCGGGCGCACGCCTTTCTGCGCGCGAGGAGGACGAGCACGCCCTTCGTCGTCATGGACCGAATCGCCGGCGAGCCGCATCCTCCGCTGCGCGAGGTCGAACCCGGAATTCCCGCCGCCTTCGAGGCCATCCGTCGATCGCGCTGGCCAGAAACCCGAAGCGCGCTACGCGAGCGCGGCGGAGATAGCGCGGCGCTGCGCGCCGCGCCTGACTCCGTCCGAAGGGCGACGAGGTCGTGCGCCAGCGTGATCGCAGGACCTGGAAAGCTCGAGGCGCGACTTCAACCTCGAGGAGGCGGCGCGCATCGCCGCCGGAAGGTGAGCCGACCCGGCGCTCGACATCCTGCGAGCGCAGGCGGCGGCGCAGCAGGGCAGTGGCGCGTCGACGCAGGCGCGCACCATCGCCGCGCTCGACCTGGCGATGCGCGGCGCGCTGCAGTACTTGACCGAATTCGCGCGGCTGCTGAACTCGGTAAAGCCTGCGAGCGGCGCACTCTACCACTTCCTCTACCTCGACCCTGGAGCACCGAAGCTCCGCGATGCCCAGGTCGACAGCAAGCCGCTGACCCTGCCGGCCAAGGAGGTCTGCGCCGAGCTCCAGCTTCTCCTTCCGCGTCGTCCCCGACGAGTCCCATCACCACCGTCGTGAAGGACGAGGATGCGGCGGCATGCGCGGCGTATCTCAACAACCTCTGCCGTGGCTTTCCGCGCGCAGCGGCTCGACCTTCACGGTCAGCCGGCGGCCTGCCCTGCGAGATCAACCTGCGCGCCGACTACGAAACGGGCACGCGTCGCCATCGAGCTCATCAACGTGCGGCGCCTCGGCACGCGTAGAGAAGCGCCTCGATCGCCGGCGACGCTTGAAGGCGGCGCTGGACTCCGCTCGGCCGTTACGTACCTTGGCGTCGACGCCGAGTTCGCTACTGCGGCTTGATGCCGGCTGCGCGCCCGACCCTGCCCCACTTGGCGACCTCGGCGCGGATGAAGGCGGCGAATTCTCGGGCGTGTCGGCGGCGACGTAGCTGCCGGTCGCCTCGACCTGCGCCTTGATCTCGGGCGCGTTGTAGGCCTTGACGAGCTCGCGGTGCAGGATGTCGATCACCGGCCGCGGCGTTCCCGCCGGCGCGAAGATGCCGTTCCAGACCAGCGCCTCGACGCCCGGCAGGCCGGCCTCGGCGCTGGTCGGCACGTCGGGCAACCCGGGGAGGCGCTTGTCCGCGCGCACCGCGAGCGCGCGCAGCTTGCCCGCCTTGATCGGCGCGACCACGACCTGCGGCACGACGAACGCGGCCATCACCTGCCCGGCGACGAGGTCCGGGATCTCGGCGTTCACGCCCTTGTACGGGAACCTCGAGCATCTTGATGCCGGTCTCGGACTCGATCCAGCTGGCGACGAGCTGGCTGCTGCTGCCCGGACCTGCGGAGCCGTAGGTGATCGAGCCCGGTTTTGCCTTTGCCAAGACTGATGAGTTCCTTCAACGACGAAGCCGGTACGGACGGGTTGATCACCGCGACCAGCGGCGTCATGGTGAAGCGCGAGATCGGCATCAGCTCCTGGTTGAGGCGGCAGCAGGGATCGGGACTGAGCGCGTCGAAGATGGCGCTGTTGATCAGCGCGAGCAGCAGCGTGTGGCCGTCGGGCGCCGCCCGCGCCACTTCGCGCGCGGCGATCAGTCCCGCGCCGCCGCCGCCGGGCCGGTTCTCGACGATGAAGGGCTGGCCGAGCGCCTCCTGCAGCTTCGGCGCGATCTGCCGCGCGCGGATGTCCGGCGAGCTGCCGGGCGGCGCGGGCACCAGGATGCGCACTGGACGTGAAGGAAAGGTTTGCGCGTGCGCAATGCCGACCAGCATTCCCAGAACAAAGACAAGTCGCTTCATCATGGGGTCTTGGCCTTCAGTTCAGCGAGCTCCGGGTCGATCGCTGTCCGCGTCCTGCGTGAGCTTCGCCGAGCTGCGCGAAGTAGGCGCGGCCTTCTTCTTCTCGCCGATCGCCTCGGCGGACTTGGCCGCGCCGTAGTAGGTGCGCAGCCGGTTCGGCGTCGCCTTCAGCGACCGCTTCGTATTCCGGTGAGCGCGGCGCCGGGATCGCCCTGCTCGCGCAGCAGGTCGGCGAGCAGCTCGCGCATCGGATAGATCCGGCTCTCGAGCACGGTGTTCTTCGCGCTCGCGTCCTCCAGGTCCGCCGCGGCGCGCATCAGCTTGTGCGCTTCCCGGCGGCTGCCCTGCGCCTGCACGACCCAGGCTTGCGCGGCGAGGACCAGCATCTCGGTCTGCTCGGTCCAGTAGACCTGGTGCGCGCCGTCGAACGCGGCGCGCACGGCGCGCAGCTTGTTGATGTCCGCCCGCGCCGCGCCTGGATCTCGCCGCTGCGGGCCGCGCCGAGCGCTCGCGCGAAGCGCGTCGCCGCTTCGGCGACCGCGTAGCCCTCGACCATCTCGAGCTTCGCCGCGGCCTTCCAGTCCTGGCGCTCGAGCGCATAGCGCGCCGCGGCGCGCGGCGCGCGCCGCCTGGGCGACGGGCAGCGAGCCGACGATCTTCGCCGGCTTCGCCGCCTCGTTCACCGCCGCCAGCGCGCTCGCGTCCTGCCCGAGCTGAAGGTGCGCGTAGGCGAGCGCGTCGTAGGCGCGCGGCACGTCGGCCAGCACGCCGTCGACGCCGTACTTCTCGGCGAACTCGGCGGCGACGCGCAGCGCGGCCTGGTTGGCGGCGACCGATTCCTTCCACATGCCGAGCATCGAATAGATATGCGACGGCATCTGGTGCGCGTGGGCGCCGCGGGCGCGATGCGCGCATAGCGGTTGGCGTACGGCAGCGCCTTCTTGTTCGCCGGCCCGTTCTCGAAGCTGCGGATCAGGTAATGGAGGATGCCGGGATGGTCGCCGTAGCGGCGCTCGAGCGGCTGCAGGCTCTTGATCGCCAGCGAGACCGGCTTGCCGTCCTTGCCGTCGAAGATCTCGTTCAGCGCCAGGGCATGGAAGGCGCGCGCCTCGACGTCGTCCGGATACTTGCGCACCAGCGCCGCCATCGCCTGCTCGTATTTGCGCGAGCGCGCGTCCTGGTCGACGATCTCGAAGTCCTTGTAGAGCACCTTGATCGCGGCGAGCCAGTCCTTCTCGCGAATCGTCTTCGCGCCGATCGCTTCGCCCTGCTCCACCGCCTCGAGCGCACGCCTTCAGCGTCGCCGCGTCCCAGGGGCCGACCAGCGGATCGGGGCGCAGGCTCGCGGCGACGCCCCACCAGGCGATGGCGCACTTGGGATCGGTCTGCGGGATCGCCGAGAACGCCTTCACCGTCTCGGGGAAAGCGAAGGAATGCAGCAGCGCCAGCGCGCGGTCGAATTCCTTCTGCGCCGCCGCGTTGCACGAAGTCTTGAAGCGGACCTGCCGAGCTTTTCCTCCTGCGCGAACGCGAGGCAGGAGGCGATGATCGTCGCTACGAGGAGGAGACCGGCTCTCGTCATCCTCCACCGTATCTTACAGGCGAGCGAGATCGAGCTCTTTGCGATCGCCGCCGCTCCAGCGCGCGCAAGATACTTCTCGACCTCGCGCGCTTCGGCGGCCATGCCCTGCTTCTCCAGCGTCTGCGTCAGGCCATAGAGCGACCCAGGCGTTGTTCGGCGTGCGCACCAGGCTGTCGCGGAACGCGCTCGCGCGCGCGCTGCGGAGTCGCCCTTCATCAGAAGCACCGCTCCGAGCGTCTGCCGCACCGGGTAGTACCAGTACGGCGGCTCCATGTAGCGGCAGCGTCGTCCTGGATGCGCGACGGCGGCCTCGAGCTCGCGCATCGCGCCGCATCGAGGTCCTTGTCGGCCTGCGCGATGCGCGCGCGCAGCGACGTGCGCGGCGATCACGGCCGACGTCCTTGGCCGGGATGCCCCACGCGGTCGAACGCGCTTGTAGTCGGTGGTCGTCGACGATGCGATCGATCTCGGCGAGCTCTGCGCGCGCGCCGCGTCGAGATTGCCGCTCTGCGCCTGCGCGACCCCGCGGGCATAGCGCCAGGCGACTGCGGATGTACGGACAGTCCGCGCCGGATCGGGAAGCGCCAGCACGGTCGCCAGATCGCTGAACTGCGCGTGCGCGAAATACGGCGCCGCCTTCACCGGCACGCACGCAGCGGCACCGCCTTCGCCACCTCGTCCGGGATATCACCCAGCCGAGCTTGCGCGGCCGCCTGATCACGATCGGCCCTCGCCCGACAACTGCGCCGAGACCATGACGAAGTGCACGTTGTGCGGGTAGTAGGCGAGCGGATATACGCCCTGCGGCGGTGAAGCGCTTGATGTAGGCCTCGTCGACCTTGACCGCGACGCTGATTGGTCGCGAGCGAGTCCTGTAGCGACCGACGCGGTAGTAGATGTGCGCCGGCATGTGCACGAGGTGACCGGCGCTGGGCGCGAGCTTGCCGAGCCTGATCGGCGTAGCGCTTCGGCTCGCTTCGCGTCGCGTCGACGCCTCGACCGCGTGGATGTAGAGGTGGATCGCGCCGACGTGGTTCGGGTGCTTCTTCGAGCACGCGTTCGAGCGTGTCGCACGAGCGGCGCGACGACGGGCTTAACGCCCTCGCGCCGCCCGGCCTCCCAGTAGTCCCACGGCGAGCGGTCCATGAGCGCCTCGGCGTAGATCGCCGCGATGTCGAGGTCGTCCGGCAAAGCGTCGGCGGCCGCGCGTCCATCGCATTCGGCGTACGCCGCGTCGAGCGCCGGCCGCTCGACCTTCGGATCCGCGCCGTAGCGCGCGACGACCGCCGCGATCAGCGCCTGCTCACGTGGCGACGCTTGCCCGGCGAGCGAGCTCGCCTTCGCCGCCGCGGCAGCGCAGGCGCACTCGCCTGCGGGTCCATCGGCACGTTGATGTTCGGGCCGAGGACGTAGGCCTCGCCCCAGTAGCACATCGCGCATTCCGGATCGAGCTGCTGCGCCTTCTGGAACGCGCGCTGAGCCTCCGCATGGTTGAAGTTCCCAGGCGAGGCGCAGACCCTGGTCGAAGTACTGCTGCGCTTCCTTCGATGCCGTTGTGATCTTGAAGCCGCGCGTGCCAAGGCCCGGGATCAGCGGCTGGTCCGTCGCCGCGAGAGGTACACCGCTCGCGGCCGCCTTCGCCGCCGGACTGACTTCGGTTTTCGCCTGGGCGACGAGCATGGGCGCAGTCGGCACCGGCATCGCCCCCACGCACACTGCGCCATCGAGCATGGCGAGCTCGGCTACGAACACGGTTGATTGCGCTTCGGGCAGTCCATCGCTCGCGATTACACCAGCAGCGAGCATGGCGAGAACCAACGGCTTGCGTAGCGGCATCATCATGGCACCCTCCCTGAGGTCACGAAGTCTACGCTTGGTCGGAAGGAACAGCGGGACCTGACGCGCGCAGGCGTTTCGCGTGTGCGCCGGATTCACGCTGCGTTAGAATCCCGAAATCCCCGATTTTTGTAGAAATCCTTCGATTTTCAGCAGGATGTCCGCTTCTACTTCCAACTTCATCCGCCAGATCGTCGAGAGCTGACCTCGCGGCCGGAAACGTATCCCGGCCGTCCGCACGCGGTTCCCGCCCGAGCCGAACGGCTACCTGCATTTCGGCCACGCGAAGTCGATCTGCCTCAACTTCGGCCTCGCCGCGCAGTACGAGCGGGCGCTGCAACCTGCGCTTCGACGACACCAACCCGACGAAGGAAGAGCAGGAGTACGTCGATTCGATCAAGGAGATGGTGAAGTGGCTCGGCTTCGAGTGGGACGGCAGCGAGCACTACGCCTCGGACTACTTCGCGAAACTGTATCGAAATGGCCGAGGCGCTGATCGAGCGCGGCCACGCCTACGTCGACAGCCAGAGCGCCGAGCAGATCCGCGCCAACGCGCGGCACCCTGACCGAGCCGGGCAAGGATTCGCCCTTCCGCGAGCCGCTCCGCGGCCGAATCGCTGCAGCTCTTCGCGAGATGAAGGACGGCAAGCACGCCGACGGCGCGCACGTGCTGCGCGCGAAGATCGACATGCGCTCGCCGAACATGAACCTGCGCGACCCGGTGATGTACCGCATCCGCCACGCGACGCACCACCGCACCGGCGACAAGTGGTGCATCTATCCCGACCTACGACTGGGCGCACGGCCGCTCGCGACGCGCATCGAGGGCATCACGCACTCGATCTGCACGCTGGAGTTCGAGGACCACCGGCCGCTCTACGACTGGTTCAACCAGAAGGTCGCCGAGGCCGGCTTCTTCAAGGGCCCGCTCTCGAAGCAGATCGAGTTCGCGCGGCTCAACCTGACCTACGTGGTCTCTGAGCAAGAGAAGCTCATCGAGCTGGTCGAGGAGAAGCACGTCGACGGCTGGGACGACCCGCGCATGCCGACCCTCGCCGGCGCGCGCCGGCGCGGCTACACGCCGAGGCGGCTTCCGCCTGTTCGCCGAGCGCATCGGCGTGTCGAAGGCGAACCAGCTGATCGAGTTCTCGATCCTCGAGGACTGCATGCGCGAGCGACCTGAACGAGGTCGCGCCGCGGCGCATGGCGGTGCTCGATCCGCTGAAGCTGGTGATCGAGAACTACCCGGAGGGCAAGGACGAGCTGGTCGAGCTGCCCAACCACCCGCAGAAGCCCGACTGGGGCAAGCGCAAGGTGCCGTTCTCGCGCGAGCTCTGGATCGAGCGGGAGGACTTCCAGCAAACGCCGCACAAGGGCTACTTCCGCCTCTTCCCCGGCAACGAGGTGCGCCTTCGCTTCGGTTACGTCGATCAAGTGCATCGGCATGGACAACGGCGTCGTGCGGTGCACCTACCACGAGGATTCGAAATCCGGCACGCCCGGCGCGGACAAGTACAAGGTCAAGGGCAACATTCACTGGGTGAGCGCGACGCCACGCGCTCGCCTCGCCCGTGCACCTCTACGACCGCCTGTTCAAGATCGCCAACCCGCAAGGCAACGAGGACCTCAACCCCGACTCGAAGAAGACCGTCGCCGCGCAGCTCGAGCCGTCGCTGAAAGACGCGAAGGCCGGCGAGAGCTTCCAGTTCGAGCGGCACGGCTACTTCATCCGCGACCGCGACGGGCTTCAACCGCAGCGTGACGCTACGCGACTCGTGGGCGAAAGGCTGAGAGCTGGCGAAGCCCTAGGTCTGCCAGAGCTTGATCTTCGGGATGCGGCTCGCGGTGAACGCGGCGAGCGCGGCCACCACGGCCGCGAACAGGAAAGCGCGGTGGAAAGCGTCCACGATCGAGGCGACCTCTACCCCGCTCGCCGCCGCCTTAGCGAGCGCCTGACGATCGACCTCAGGGGGAATCAGCGCGAAAACCACCGCGCCGAACAGCGCCGCGCCTGCCGCGCCGCCGGTGGCGCGCGCGAGGCCGATGAGCGCCATCACCGCGCCAAGGCGGCTGCGCCCGCGCACCGTCTGCACCACGACCTGATTCACCGGCATCACCGCGCCGAGGCCGAGTCCGGTGAAGAAGCCGAGCACGATGATCAGCGTCAGGTTCGAGGGCAGGACGGCAGATGGAAGCAGCGCCACGGCGGTGATCGACATGCCGCCCACCGGGATCCAGTGCGCCTCGCCGGTGCGGCCGAGCAGCCGGCTGGCGAGCATCGCCGCCGTCACCATGCCCGCGGTCACCGGCAGGAGCAGAAAGCCCGAGGCCTGCGCGCTGACGTGGTGGCCGAGCTGCAGGTAGATCGGCAGGAAGAAGATGATCGCGAACAGGCACGAGGCGAACATCGCCGTCAGCAGCGTCGAGAGCGCGATGGTCCTCTCGCGCAGCAGGTCCACCGGCAGGAACGGCGACGCGGTGGCGACGCTCGTGCCAGACGAGCGCGCAGACCGTCACCGACCGCGACGCCGAACAGCGCCGATGCTCGCCGCCGAGTTCCAGGCGAAGCGATGGCCGACCGAGGTGAGCCAGAAGAGCGTGCTCACCGCGCCGATGGCGAACAGGAAATGCCCTGGCACGTCGCGGCCGCGGCACCTCGGGAACATGGCGCTCGCCCTGCGGCAGGCGCGAGAGCCGCCACGCGGCGAACGCCGCGAGCGGCAGGTTGGCGAAGAATAGCCAGCGCCAGCTCGTGTGCGAGACGACGAAGCCGCCGATCACCGGGCCGCCGATGCTGGCGCAGGTGAACATCAGCGCGAAGTAGCCCTGGAAGCGCATCCGCTCGCGCGGCGGCACCAGCTCGCCGATCAGCGCCTGCGAAAGCGTCATCAGCCCTCCGCCGCCCAGGCCCTGCAGCACGCGCGCGGCGAGGAGCTGCGGCAGCGTCTGCGCCGAGGCCGCAGGCGAGCGAGCCGAGCGTGAACACGCCGAGCGCGGCGAGCAGCACGTTGCGCCGCGCCGACGCAGGTCGCCGAAGCGGCCGTAGACCGGCACGATGGTCGCCGAGGCGAGCAGATAGCCGACCGCGATCCACGAGCTGTCGCGCAGGCCGCCGAGCGACGTCGGCGATCGCCGGCGTGGCGGTGGCGAGCAGCGTCTGGTCGACCGCCGCCATGAACATCGGCAGGAAGACCGCGGCGAAAAGGTTGAGGAACTCGGCGCGCGAGACGGTGGCGCCGGGGCCTGCGTTTGTCATCGTGGGTTTATGATTCTGGCATGGCCGACAAGTGGAAGTTCGACGGAGTTCGCGTCGTTCGCTCGAACGAGCTCGACATCAACACGGCGCAGACGCCGGGCATGAACCGCGCCGCGGCGATCACCCACGCCCGCGCCGGCGCCGAGAAGCTGTGGGCCGGGACGGTCGTGATCCATCCCAAGGCGAAGACCGGCGCGCACCATCACGGGCCGGTGGAGAGCGTCATCTACGTCGTCATCGGGCAGGCGCGCATGCGCTGGGGCGACAAGCTGCAGTTCGTGGCCGAGGCCGGCCCGGGCGATTTCATCTACGTGCCGCCCTACGTGCCGCACCAGGAAATCAACGCGAGCGACGACCGAGCCGCTCTCGTGCGTGCTCTGCCGCAGCGGCCAGGAGCCGGTGGTCGTGAACCTCGACATCCCGGTGGTGGAGAAGCCCGAGGAAGTGCACTGGGTGGACAACATCCATCCGGCGCCGAAGAAATGAAGCAGCCAAGCGCCCGCACGACATGGGCGGCGAGGACGCCGGCGCGATCGACAGGGTCGATCACGGCATGAAGTTCTGGGAGAAGCAGGCGAACGCGCTGCGCAGCACGCTCACCAGCCGCAAGGTCGTGCGCATGGACGAGCTGCGCCGCGCCGCCGAGGACCTCGGCGAGCGCTACGACCAGCTCGAGTATTTCCAGCGCACCACCGGAAGCGCTGCGCAATGTGCTTCTCGAAAAAGGCTTCTTCACGGAAGAGGAGCTGGCGCGAAAGATCGCGGAGGTTCACCGGAGGTCGCGATGATGCAGCACCGAAAATTCCTTGTGGCGCTCTCTGCGAGCGTGCTTATGGCGCCGCTCGGCGCATCAGGCCAACAGGCCGGCCGGATTGCGGTGATCGGTTACCTGTCGCCGGTAGTGCCGCAGAACAACAGCGACTTCCGCCTGGAAGCGTTCCGGCGCGGGATGCGCGAGCGGGGCTATGAAGAAGGCAAGGACTATCGCCTTGAGCTTCGCTGGGGCGAGGGAAGCTCGAGCGCATGCCCGCGCTCGCCGCTGAGCTGGTGAAGCTGAAGGTCGCCATCATCGTCGGCGCCTCGTCGCCGGCCTATCTCGCCGCGAAGGATGCGACGCGGACCATCCCGGATCGTCATGCCGGTCAGCTCCGACCCGGTCGGGGACGGATTGGTGCAGAGCCTCGCCCGCCCCGGTGGCAATCTCACGGGCATCTCGATGATGGCTCCCGAGTTGGGGGCAAAAAGGCTGGAGCTCCTCAGGCAAGTCCTGCCGAAGCCTTCGCGCGCCGTCGGCGTGCTGTGGAACCCTTCCTACAAGAGGCATGGGTGCGAGGTTCCGGGAGGCGAAATCGGCGGGATCGGTGGCCGGCATGGATGTGCGCTCGCTGGAAGTGCGCGACCCGCGCGAGATGGAAGCCGCGTTCGACTCGGTAGTGAAGAGCCGGCCCGACGGGCTCCTGCTCTCGCCGATCCGCTGACGATGAGCATGCGCCTGCGCATCGTCGAGTTCGCCCGCGAGCAGAAGCTTCCCGCGATCTACGAAACCCGCGAATTCGCCGAGGCCGGCGGCCTGATGTCCTATGGACCCAACATCGCCGAGCAGTTCCGCCGCTCCGCGTATTACGTCGACAGGATCCTCAAGGGCGCGAAGCCGGGCGACTTGCCGATCGAGCAGCCGACCAAGATCGATCTGGTCGTCAACCTGGGCACCGCGCGCGGCGCTGGGCATCAGCATCCCGCAGGCGATACTTTCCAGCGCCGACCAGGTCATCGAATGACGCTGCCAAGCGCCTACACGCCAGCGCCGGAGCGCCGCTTCAACCCCGGCGATCGTGTGCGGGTGAAGACGAGCTACCCGCCCGGCCATCGCCGCACGCCGTGGTACATCCGCGGCAAGGCGGGCGCCATCGAGCGCGTCTGCGGCGCCTTCCCCAATCCCGAAGAGCTCGCTTACGGTTTCAGCGGCGAGCCGAAGCGCGTGCTGTACCGCGTGCGTTTCCCGATGCGCGAGGTGTGGGCGGACTACCAGGGCGCAGAGCCACGACCTGATCGAAGTCGAGATCTACGAGCACTGGCTCGACCCGGATGAGCCACAACCATGATCATGCCGACGACGAGCGCGGCCCGCCCTCCGATCACGAGGTCCTGAGCCGCGCGATGCAGGAACTCCTCGAAGAAAAGGGCATCCTCACCGCCGAACAGATCCGCAGCCGCATGGAGCAGTTCGACAAGGACTTTCCCACCCGCGGCGTCCGCGTCATCGCCCACGCCTGGGTCGACCCACGAATTCAAGAGGCGGCTGCTGGCCGACGGCAAGGCCGCGTGCGCCGAGTTCGGCATCGACCTCGAGGCGGACCGCCTGATCGCGGTCGAGAACACGCCCGAGGTGCACAACGTCGTCGTCTGCACGCTCTGCTCGTGCTATCCGCGCGCCCTCCTCGGCATGCCGCCCACCCGGTACAAGAGGCGAGAACTACCGCAGCGCGTGGTGCGCGACCCGCGCGGCGTGCTGAAGGAGTTCCGGCACCGTGCGCTCCGAGGGCGTCACCGGTACGCGTGCAGACTGATCGAACGCGGACATGCGCTACGTCGTCGTGCCATGCGCCCGCGCCAGACCGAAGGCTGGAGCTGAAGAGCGGCTCGGCAGCAGATCCTGGCACCCGCGACGCGCCTCGTCGGGGTCAGCATCCCCTTGATATGAATGGACTTACCGTACCGATTCGCTTGTATAACGAACAATGAAAAAGATTCCCGCAGCCCCCATCCTCCCCGCGGCCGCGTCAGCGACCTGGAGCCGCGAGCAGATCGACAGGCTCAGCACCCCGGACCTGAAAGCGCTGCTCGCCAATGCCGAGCGGCTGCAGGAAACCGAAGTCGCCACGCTTTGCAAAGTCGTCCTCACCGCGCGCCCGCGCGGCAACTAGCCGCCGCTCGTCGCGCCTGGCGAAGGCGGGGAAGAAGCCAGTCGCGAGTCGAGGAGCGCGGCTCAGTAAGCGTACGCGTGGTAGAAGTCTGAGATGCAGTTCCTGAAGGGAATCCAAGGCGACGGCGCAGCCGGCCCGGCCAGCCGCCGCAGGCGCTGTGGGCGTTCTACTGGCACTTCGTGAAGCAGGCGAAGGGCTGGTACATCGCGACGTTCGTGCGCGAGCCTGCTGGTGGCGCTGCTCGACACGGTGATCCCGCTCTTCATCGGCCGGCTGGTGTCGCTGATGGAGACGACCGACCGCATGGCGGCGATCGAGCGCGAGTGGCCGGTGCTGCATCGGCATGATCGCGCTGGTGCTGATCGTGCGGCCGGCGGTGTTCATGGTCGACATGGCGATCCGCTGGATCGTGCTCATCCCCGGCGGGACGAGCCAGATCCGCTGGCAGAGCCACTGGCACGTGATCCGGCAGAACTGGCCGTTCTTCCAGAACGACTTCGCCGGCCGCATCGCCAACCGCGTGATGCAGACCGCGCCAGCGCTGCGCGAGAGCACGATGATGAGCATCCGCGCCGTCTGGTACATCGGCGCGTACGGCATCACGGCGTTCACGCTGATGGCGATGGTCGACTGGCGGCTCGGCGCGCCGACGCTGCTCTGGTTCGTCGGCTACGTCTGGTTCCTGATCCACTTCGTGCCGAAGCTGCGCGAGCTGTCGCGCGCCAGCTCGGAGATGCGCTCGATCGTCATGGCGCGCGTGGTCGACAGCTACAGCAACATCCTCACGGTCAAGCTGTTCGCGCACGATCGCGGACGAGGACGCGTTCGTGCGCGAGTCGGTCGACGATCACCAGGCGGCGATGACCCGGCATCAGGCCTACACGGCGCGCATCATGTTCGTGCCTCACCCTGCTGAACGCGGCGCTGCTCGTCGGCACGGCGGCGGTCGGCCTCTGGCTCTGGTCGCACGGCGCGGTCAGCGCCGGAGTCGTCGCCACCGCCCTGCCCTCGCCTGGCAGACGACCAACGCCGCCGGCTGGGTGAGCTGGGAAGTGTCGTCGATCTTCGAGAACGTCGGCGTGGTGCAGGAAGGCATGCAGTCGATCGCCGTGCCGCACAGCGGCGTCGACCGGCCCGGCGCGCAGGCCGCTCGAGGTGTCGCGCGGCGAGGTCCGGTTCGAGAACCTGAGCTTCGGCTACGGCCGGAAGGACGTGCGCCCGGTGATCGACAACCTGACACTCGAGATCAAGCGCCGGCGAGCGCGTCGGCCTGGTCGGCCGCTCGGGCGCCGGAAAATCGACGCTCGTGAATCTGTTGCTGAAATTTTTCGATGTCGAGCAAGGCAGGATCGTCATCGACGGCCAGGACATCGCCGGCGTGACGCAGGAGAGCCTGCGCGCGGCGATCGGCATGGTGACGCAGGACACGTCGCTCCTGCACCGCTCGATCGCCGCCAACATCCGCTACGGCCGCCCCGAGGCGAGCGACGCCGAGATCGTCGACGCCGCCAGGCAAGGCGCAGGCGCACGAGTTCATCGTCGGGCCTGAGGGACTGGCGGAATCGCACCGGCTACGACGCGCACGTCGGCGAGCGCGGCGTCAAGCTGTCCGGCGGCCAGCGCCAGCGCGTCGCGCTCGCGCGCGTGGTGCTGAAGAACGCGCCCATCCTGGTGCTCGACGAGGCCACCTCGGCGCTCGACAGCGAGGTCGAGCTCGCCATCCAGGAGCGAGCTGCTCGACCTGATGGAGGGCAAGACGGTGATCGCCATCGCGCACCGCCTCTCCACCATCGCGCGCATGGACCGGCTGATCGTCCTCGAGCAGGGCAGCATCGTCGAGAGCGGCACGCACGCCGAGCTGCTGCGCCTCGGCGGGCACTACGAGAAGCTCTGGCGGCACCAGTCCGGCGGCTTCATCGCCAACGAGCTCGCCGACGAAGCCGCGGCGAAGGCGATCGAGGACGCGCGCGCGGCGTGAGGCTCGGCGCGCTGCTCCTCGGCGTTCCTCTCCTCTGCGCTCGGCGCGCAGGACCTGCGCGAGCGAGCGCTGGAGCAGGAGCGGCGCGCGCTCGAGAGAGAGCGGCAGCAGCAGGAGAAGGAGCGCAGCACGTCGAAGAGCGCAGCGGCCGAGCTCGCCAGCGTCGGTCGAGAAGAAGCGCGATCCGAAAGCCTGCGAGAACGCGCGCGTCAACTACCAGGTGACCTGCGGCTCGCCTACTGCGCCCAAGTACCGCAGCCCGATGTGCCGCGACGCCGAGATTTTCCTCCGGCAGAACTGCTAGATGGACGTCGCGGAGCTCGGCCGCGCTGTTGAGGCGCCTAGAAGAAAGCAGACCATCGCCGTCGCCGAGTCTTCGGCCGGCGGGCTGATCAACGCCACGCTGCGTCGCGATTCCCGGCGCCTCCGCGTTCTACCTCGGCGGCGGCGTCATCTACACCGTCAACGCACGCGCAGGGAATTGCTCGGCCTGACAAGAGGATGACGTCACAGGCATGCGCTCGGCGAGCGAGCCGTATGCGCAACTCATTGCCCGGCGCGGTGCGCGAGAAGCTCGGCGCGACCTGGGGACTTTCGGAAACCGGCGCGAGCGGGCCGACCGGCAACCGCTATGGAGATCGCGCCGGGCCACGCCTGCTTCGCCGGTGAGCGGGCCGGTCGAGGCGGTGATCACGCGCTGCGAGACCGGCAGCGCCGAGCGCGAGGCGAACATGCGGCTCTTCGCCCGCCGCGCGCTGGCGCTGCTCGAGGATTGCGTCCGGAAGACCTAGACCAGATAGTCTTATCATTTGACGCGTCATGGCGAGCCAATTCCCGGTGGTCAGCGTCTCCCCAACAACCCGGTCTTCGACCTGCCGATCTACGTCGCGCGCGACGAGGGCATCTTCGCGCAAGGCCGGCATCGAGGTGCGTTTCCAGGCGAAGTACTCGGAGCGCAGCGCGTCGGACGCCGATCCGTTCAAGCGGCTCAAGGAGTCGCTGTTCGAGCAGGGCAAGGCCGACGTCTACAACCTGTGCGAGTGGGCGGGCATCGACCGCAGCGAGCACAGCCAGCCGCGGCGCGCAGGTGCTGGCGCTGCGGCCCGCAGTCGGGGCGCAGGCGATTCCTCAGCTTCTGATCGTCGCGATCCAGGAGCCGCGCGATCTCGCCGGCGTCCCGGTCGGCATCAACGACAAGACCGGCTCGCACTACACCACGCTGCAAAGCCTCGAAGGCGTGCTCGCGCGCAAGGACATCGTTGTCGAGCACCTCGGCATCCCCGAGAACCGGTACAAGGCGCTGAAGGAACGGACGAGCCGCGCCGTGGCGGTGATGGAGCCTTTCATCAGCCTCGGCCTCAAGGAAGGCGCGCATCTCGTCGACGTCACGTTCTACCGCGGCGCCGAAGTCATCGCGCCCGGCCTCGCGCCCGAGCAGCGCAGCGCCTATCTCAACGCCATCAACGAGGCCGCCGACCGCATCATGGCGGACTTCGGCAAGTACAAGCACTACGTCACCGAGCAGACCCGACGGGCGCGCTCGCGCCGCACGAGATGAGCGACGAGTACGTGCGCTACACGCACTACATGCTCTACGACCCGAAGCGCTTCCAGCAGGTCTACGAGTGGATGCGCTCCTGGGGACTGGCGACCGGCGACGCCGACCACCAGAAGGTAGTCGCGACTTTCTAGTCGTCGTCCGGCGCGCCGCCGCTGGCGACGATGTCCGATTGCTTGATCTTGTCGACGTTGAAGCGGTCGACCTTGCCGCGGATGGTCTTGATCAGGTCCTCGAGCTCCGGCGGCTCCTTCATGAAGCGCAGCGGGTTCGAGCGCGCGACGACGAAGGTCTTGAGGTACGGGCTGACGAAGCCCTTCGCCTTCAGCTTCTTCACGACCTCGGCGACCTTCTCGTCGAGCTCGAGGATCATCGTCGGCGACTTTCTCGTGCTGACTTGAGGGCTTTCGGCAGCGACTCGTCCGAGAACTCGGTCAGCCTGCCGGACGAACGAGTTGTAGACCCCGCCGCTGAAGCGCGGGTTCTTCTCGTAGCACAGGCCCATGGTGACGAACGATGGCTCTTCGAGGTAGTAGGAGAAGTCCTTCTCCGTCTTGCCCGGCGTCTCTTCCATCAGATTGCGGAAGATGCGGATCACCTCGAGCGACTTGTCCTTGAGGTTGTGCGCCTTCTCGGTGTTGAGCGCGAGGATCTGCCAGGCGAGCTCGCGCTTCGGCACCACCAGCGCGGTGATCGCCTTCGCGCCGAGGCGGCGCATCGCGTCCAGGCGGTGGCGGCCGTTCGGCGTCCAGAAGCCCTCGTCCGGCGCGGTGACCGCGATCACCGGATCGAGGAAGAAGCCGGTGCGGTCGATGACGTCGGCGAGCCGGCGGTGATGCACCTGCGAGAGGTCGCGCTGGAACGGCGTCGGCTCGATCCGCGTCGATCGGCAGGATGGCGAGGAGCAGCGGGTTCTTGCCGAGCGGATCGCTGTAGGAGCCGACGAGGATGCCGCCTTCGCCTTCGATCCTGTTCAGCAGCGATCGCAGACTCAGGGGAATCGGCGTCAAGCTTGCATTCCGCTGGCGTAAGGCCGCGCGAACCCGCCTTCTGCTTGCGCGGCCGCCGTCGCGCGGGCGCCCGTTTCAGTTTTGCAGTGGAGGCTGTCGCCATGTGCCAGTACATCATCCGATCAACCGAGCAGGCATATTATCCCATGATTGATCTCTACGCAGCCGGCACTTCGAACGGAATGCGCGCGCGCATCGCGCTCGAGGAATGCGGCCTGAAGTACAACTGGCATCCCATCGACCTGACCAAGGGCGAGCAAAAGACGCCGCAGTTCCTGGCGCTCAACCCGATGGCGGCGATCCCGGTGATCGTCGACGACGAGGGCCCGGGCGGCAAGAAGATCACGATGTCGCAGTCGAGCGCGATCACTGATGTACTGCGCCGAGAAGGCCGGGAAGTTCATCCCCAGGGACCCGGCCAAGCGCGCGGCGATGCTCGAGGCCTACATGAGCGCCTCCACCGACATCACGCCCATGTTTGGCGCGGTCAACACGGTGGTGCGCTCCAAGGAGCCGCACGAGCCGACGGCGAAGATGTTCAAGGAGCGCCTGCGCAGCTATTTCTCGGTGTGGAACGAGTTCCTCGGCAAGCGCAAGTACGCTGGCGGCGACGAAGTGACGATCGCCGACCTGTCGCTCTACGCCGGCTACTGGCGCACCAAGGGAGCGTTCCCGGAGCTGGTGCAGGGCTTCCCGAACCTCGAGCGCTGGGCCGCCGAGATGGCGGCGCGGCCGGGCATTCAGAGAGCGCTGAAGATCTGACGTTTCACTTCTATTACTGGCCCTCGATCCAGGGGCGCGGCGAATTCGTCCGCCTCGCGCTCGAGGATGCCGGCGCGCGACTACCGCGACGTCGCGCGCGAGCAAGAACGGCGTCGACGTGATGATGAAGGCGATGAAGAAGCACGGCGTCTTCGCGCCGCCGTTTCTTGTGCGACGGAAAACGGTCGTCGCGCAGACGGCGCTGATCCTCCACTACCTCGGCCCCCGGCTCGGCCTCGCGCCCAAGGCGGAAGCAGCGCGGCTGCGGCTGCATCAGCTCCAGCTTACGATCACCGACTTCCTGGTCGAGGTGCACGACACGCACCATCCGATCGCAAACAGCCTCTACTACGAGGAGCAGAAGGCGGAGTCGCTGCGCAGGGCGAAGCTGTTCCGCGAGCAGCGCATCCCCAAGTTCCTCGGGTATTTCGAAACACGGGCCACGCTGCCGTTCTCTTATGTGAGCCTGTCGCTGTTCCAGGTGATGGAAGGCTTGCAGTACGCCTTCCCGAAGGCGATGCAGAAGATGAACTACAAGAACCTCGCCCGGCTGCACGAGACAGTGCGTGAGAGAAAGAATCTGAAAAGCTATTTGATGTCGAAGCGGCGAATCCCCTTCAACCAGTCAGGCCTGTTCCGCCACTACCCCGAGCTCGACGGCTGATGGCGCAGCCGTCCTTCTTCGCGCTGCGCCAGCCGGTGTTCCGCGCCTATTTCTTCGGCGCGGCGTCGGCGATGATGGCCGACAGCATCGAGCACGTCATCAGCTACTGGATCATGTTCGAGAAGTTCCAGTCGCCGGCGCTCGCCGGCTTCGCGGTGATCTCGCACTGGGTGCCGTTCATCCTGTTCTCGCTCTGGTCGGGCGCGCTCGCCGACCGCTACGACCCGCGGCGCCTCATCCAGATCGGGCATGGCTGGTGTTCATGGCGGTATCGCTCGGCTGGGGCGTGCTGTTCGTCACCGATACGCTGGAGATGTGGCACGCGGCGGTGCTGCTCACGCTGCACGGGCTCGCCGGCGTGCTCTGGAACCCGGCGGCGCAGCTCTTCATCCACGACATCGTCGAGGACGAGCAGCTCCACAGCGCCATCCGCCTCACCGCCACCGCGCGCTGGCTCGGGCTGCTGATGGGCCCGGCGGTCGGCGGCGTGATCCTGCTCGCTGATGGGCCCGGCGTGGGGCATCCTCTTCAACGCCGCGATCTACGTGCCCGTTCATCATCTGGCTGTGGAAGGCGCCGTACAAGCGCAAAGGGCATCCCGCCGGATCGCAAGGTGCGCGCGGTCGCCGACGTGGTTGCCACCTGGCGCGCGGTAGCGGGCAACCCGGTGATCGCCTCGATGACGATCCTCGTCGGCGGCGCCTCGCTGATCGTCGGCAACGCCTACCAGGCGCAGATGCCGGAGTTCGCGCACGACCTCGGCCATCCCGACGGCGGCATCACCTACAGCGCGCTGCTCGCCGCCGACGCGGCCGGCGCGCTGGTCGCGGGCTTCGTCCTGGAGAGCCGCGGCCTGCTGCCGCCCAATCCCCGCACCGCATTCCTCGCTGGCGATGCTCTGGTGCATCGCGATCGGCGCCTTCGCCGTGGCGACCTCGTATCCGCTGGCGCTGGCCATCCTCTTCGTCGCCGGCTTCCTCGAGCTCGTCGTTCTTCGCCATGGCGCAGACCCTGGTGCAGGTCAACGCGCCGGCCGGAGTGCGCGGCCGGGTGATCGGCCTGTTCGCCATGGCGGCCCTCGGCGCCCGCGCGTTCAGCGGCGTCACCGTCGGCCTCGGCGGCAGCCGTGATCGGCATTCACTGGTCGCTCGCCCTCAGCGCCGCGCTCCTGCTTATACTGGCCACCGCGTACTTCTTCCGCACCCGATGAAAGAAGCGAAGTACTTTCTCGCCGTCCGTTTTGCGATCGAGCCGCAGGCCGAGGCGCAAGTCATGCGCTGGCTGGAAGGCGGGCATGCCGCCGAGGTAGCGAAGCAGCCCGGCTTCCTCTGGTGCCGCAAGCATCAAGGGCGAGAATCGCACCTACATGATGCTGTACGGCATCGAGTCGAAAGCTGCGTTCCTCGCGTATGAAGGCAACGCCGCGTTGAAAGCGAAATTCGCGCAAGGAGCGCGCGCCGTTCGAAAAGCACATGAAGATCGAACGCTTCCACGGCGAGGTGGACTTCTGCTATGAAACTCGACTGGAACACAGGGCCTGTTCGCCCATCTCGGCATCGAGCTCGTGGAGGTCGACAAGGACCGCGTGGTCGCGACGCTCAAGGTGCGTCCCGAACTGCTCACGATCACCGAGGTCGTCCACGGCGGCACGCTGATGGCCTTCGCCGACACGATCGGCGCCGCCGGCACGGCGGCAAACCTCGCCCCGGGCAGAACACCGCGACCATCGAGTCGAAGACCAACTTCTTCGCCGCCTGCCGCTCGGGGACGATGCGCGCCGAGGCGACGCCGCTGCACAAGGGCAAGCGCACGCACGTCTGGCAGACGCGCATCACCGACGAGACCGGCAAGCTCCTCTCGCTCACCATACAGACCCAGATGATCCTGTGAAGGTCGCGGCGGCGGCGCATCGCCCTGCTATTCTCGCTCCCAGGAATCGCCATGGACGTCCAAGGCCACCGCGGCACCCGCGGCAATCTGCCCGAGAACACCCTGCCCGCCTTCGCGCGCGCGCTGGAGATCGGCGTCGACACGCTCGAGCTCGACTGCGGCGTGACGAAGGACGGCGTGGTCGTCATCCACCACGACCGCCGCCTCAATCCCGATGTCGCGCGCGGCCCCGATGGGAAATGGGTTACCGCACCCGCACCCACCGTGTATGAATTGACTTTTGAACAGCTGCAAAAATACGACGTTGGCCGCCTCCGACCGGGGAGCGAGTACGCCAAGCGCTTTCCGCACCAGAAACCGCTCGACGGCACGCGCATCCCGAGGCTCGCGGATCTGTTCGCGATGACGAAGGACTCGCAAGGTGCGCTTCAACATCGAGACCAAGCTGCTCGCCGACGCACCCGGACGAGACCGTCGGCCCCGAAGCGTTCGCGCGCGCCCTGATCGCCGAGTTCCGCAAGGCCGGGATGACGCGGCGCGCGGTCGATCCAGTCCTTCGACTACCGCACGCTGAAGATCGTCGAGCGCGAGGCGCCCGGAGATCGAGACCGTCTACCTCACCGAAATCACCGACGCGGTGCCGGCACAGGTGCACGCGGCCGGGGCGAAAGATCTGGTCGCCGGACTTCCATGCGATCACGCCCTACGTGATGAGCCGAGGTGCGGCGGCTCGGCCTGCGGGTCGTGGTCTGGACGCCCAACGAACCGGCCGACATCGAGCAGCATGATCGATGCCGGCGTCGACGGCATGATCGAGCGACTATCCGGAGCGGGTCATCGAGGTGCTCGAAGAGGAGGAAACTGCGATGAGATGGCTGGCAATCGCGCTGTCGTTTCGTTCAGCGCATCGGCGCAGCAGTACCCGGCCAAGCCGGTCCGGATCGTCGTCGGCTACCCGCCGGGCGGCTCGGGCGACTTCACCACGCGCATCATCGCCGACGAGCTGCAGAAGGACCTCGGCGTCTCGGTGATCGTCGAGAACAGGCCCGGCGCCGGCGGCAACCTCGCCGCCGAGCCGGTGGCGCAAGCGCCCGGCCGACGGCTACACGCTGCTCAACGCCTGGCACCACTCCATCAACCTGGCGCTCTACAAGAACCCGGGCTACACGCACAAGGACTTCATCCCGATCACCAAGATCGCCACCGGGCCGACGATCGTCGTGGTCAACAACGACCTGCCGGTGAAGGACCTCACAGACCTGGTCGCCTACGCCAAGGCGAATCCCGGCAAGCTGTTCATCGCCTCGGCCGGCTTCGGCTCGACGCCGAACATCTCGGCCACGCTGTTCTCCGCCGCGGCCGGCGTGCAGCTCACGCAGGTGCAGTTCAAGGGCGGCGGTCCGGCGATGCAGTCGGTGCTCGCCGGCGACACGCAGGTGGCGTTCTCGACCGCGCCGACGGTGATGGGCATGATCCGCGCCGGCCGCCTGCGGGCGCTCGCGGTGTCGATGAAGAAGGGCTCGCCGTCGGTGCCCGGCATCCCGGGGACGGAGGAAGCCGGCGTGCCGAACTACGAGTCGACTTTCTGGTTCGGCCTCTACGCCCCGGCCGGCACGCCGCGCCGATCGTCATGCGGCTGCACGAAGCGGCGGTGAAGGGGCTGGCGCGGCCGGAGGTGCGCGAGAAGATCGCCGTGCAGGGCATGGACGCGACGCCCAACGCCTCGCCCGAGTCGTTCGACGCCGAGATCCGCGCCGAAGGGCCGATCCTCGAGCGGCTGCTGCGCGAATCCGGCGCGAAGGTGGAGTAGCCGCTGCCGCCGGTCACGCAGGCGCTGCTCGGCGCCAATATCCTCGATCTATCTCGCCGGCGAATGACGGCGCGGATTGCGCTCGGCCAGTTCGCGCTCTGGCCGCCGGGCGGCATGGACTCGCGCTTCGCGCCCTGGCAGCTCGTCACCTACGCGTTCCTGCACGGCAGCTTCACGCACATCTTCTTCAACATGCTCGCGCCTGTACATGTTCGGCGGCGAGATCGAGCGCCTGTTCGGCGTCGCGCTTCTTCCTCTGGTTCTACCTCGCCAGCGTCGTCACCGCGGCGATCACGCATCTCGTCGTCACCAGCGCTGATGGGCTCGCCGCCGGTGCCGATGGTCGGCGCCTCGGGCGGCGTCTACGGCCTGCTGCTCGCCTACGGCATGTACTTCCCGCAACCGGCGGATCGTGCTGCTCATACCGCCCATCCCGATGCGCGCGCGCACGTTCGTGATCGTGTTCGCCGTCATCGAGCTGGCGCTCGGCGTGACGCAGACCGCCGCCGGCGTCGCCCACTTCGCGCACCTCGGCGGCATGCTCGGCGGCTTCCTCATGATCCAATACCGGCGCGGCCGCTTTCCTTCGGAAAAACGATGAAAATCATCGCCCTCGAAGAGCATTACTGGGACAACGGAAGTCGCGTCGCACTTCGACAGCTTCGGTCCCGAGATGACGCAACCCGGCGCTGCGCGAGCGGCCTGCACGACCTCGGCGCGCTGCGCATCAAGGAGATGGACGAAGCCGGCATCGACGTGCAGGTGCTCTCGCACGGCGCGCCCGCGACGCAGCGCCTCGATGCGGCCACCGCCGTTCCCGTCGCCAAGGGCGCGAACGACCGCCTGCACGAAGCCATCCAGAAAACATCCCGACGAGACTGAAGGCATTTGCCGTTCTCCCGAGCGCCGATCCGAAGGCCGCGGCCGACGAGCTCGAGCGCGCGGTGACCAAGCTCGGCTTCAAGGGCGCGATGCTGCACGGCCTCGACGAAGCAGGGCCGCTTCCTCGATCTACAAGCGAGTTCTGGCCGATCTACGAGCGCGCGGCGAAGCTCGACGTGCCGATCTACATGCACCCGGCGGTGCCGCACAAGGCGGTCGTCGATGCGTACTACAAGGACTACCTGGAGCAGTTTCCCGGCCTGCTCACCGCCGCCTGGGGCTTCACGGTCGAGACCGCGACGCAGGGCATCCGCCTGGTGCTCTCCGGCGTGTTCGACACATACCCGGGCTGAAGATCATCCTCGGCCACCTCGGCGAGGCGCTGCCGTTCTCGCTCTGGCGCATCGACATGGCGCTGCAGCGCGCCGGCAACCGCACGACGCCGTTCCGCGACACCTTCCGCGAGCATTTCTGGATCACCACCAGCGGCAACTTCTCCACCCCGGCGCTGCTCTGCTGCGTGATGGAGATGGGCGTCGACCGCATCCTGTTCTCGGTCGACTATCCCTTCGTCACCAATCCTCCGGGCGTGAAGTGGATGGTGGACGTGCCCTCTCCCCCACGGACCGGGAAAACATCCTCGGCGGCAACGCGCGCGGAAGCTGCTGCGCCTCTAGGCGAGGCCGGCAGCGCTCTGCATTCTTCACGCCGGTACATCTGTTACACCTCGGTACAGCAGCCGAGGCGCCGCAGCGCCTAGAGTGGAGTCGCATGAAAGCCCTGACCCGGCTCCTCCTCTGCGCCGCTCTGCTCGCCGCGGCATGGCCGTCCGCGCCGGAGCGCACCTTCAGCCAGGCCGGAGCTCGACGCCCTGCTCGCGCCGATCGCGCCTCTACCCGGACACCGGTGCTGTCGAACATCCTGGTCGCGGCGAGCTATCCGGACGACGTGCGCGAGGCCGCCGCGCTGGTCGCGCGACAATCCGCAGCTGCGCGGCGACGACGCGCTGCGCATGGTCGAGCCACGTGCCCTGGCACCCGAGCGTCAAGGCGCTGGTCGCGATGCCCGAGGTGCTGGCGCGCATGGACGAGAGCCCGGCCTGGCTGCACGACCTCGGCGAGGCCTATCGCGCGCACGGCTCCGTACGTGATGGACACGGTGCAGTCGCTGCGCCAGCGCGCGCAGGCGAACGGCAACCTGCGCAGCGACAGCGAGCAGCAGGTCTACTACGAAGGCAGCAGCATCGTCGTCGCGCCGCTCTACCCCAATGTTGTCTACGTGCGCTACTACGATCCGTTCGTGGTGTACGGGGCGTGGTGGTGGCCGGCGTATCGCCCGATCGTGTGGCGCCCATTTGCGCCGCGGGTCGTCGTGATCAGACCGGCTGTACGCCCATCGCCCGGTCTACGTGCAACGCCCGGTCTACGTGCAGCGGCCCGTGGTCGTGCATCGTCCGCCGATGGACCACCGTCCAGTCGTAGTCCATCCCCCGGTGACGCGCACGCAGTTCCGCCCCGGTCCGAACCGCGTCGCGACAACGGCGGCCGAGCCCGGCCGAGCGCGCGCAGCGTACTACGCGCGCGAGCGCGAGAAGGCGCGCGCCCGCAGCAGGGCTCCAACCGCGTTCCGGAGACTGCCGCCGCCAGCCGATCGTCGCAGCCGCAGCAACCAGCCGCACAGGCGAAGTTCGCCGCGCCCGGCGGCCAATCCCAGCAGCGTTCGCACTGGCGGCGGCGCGTCACCGCGACTGATTGACGCCAGACTCCTCGACGAGGAGTCAGGCCGATGATCATCGAAACGCAGCAGGACGTCACCGAAGCGGTGCTCGGGGAGATGCACCGCACCCCGGATCGCGCGGACGAAAGAGATCCTCTCCGCCTGGTGAAGCACCTGCACGCCTTCGTGCGCGAGGTGAAGCTGACCGAGAAGGAATTCCAGGAGGCGATCGGCTTACGTCAACGCGATCGGCCAGGCAGACCACGCCCGAGCCACAACGAGGCGATGCTGCTCTCCGGCGCGCTGGGCGTGTCGAACCTGGTCTGCCTGATGAACAACGGCGCGAAGGGCACGCGCCCGACGCAGGCCAACAACCTCGGGCCGTTCTACCGCGCCGGCGCGCCGCAGATGTGCCGAATGGCGCCTCCTTGCTGCAGGTCGCCGACGCCGGGGCCGGCGCTGATTTTTCAAGGGCTTAGGTTAAAGACCGAGAACGGCGAGCCCGATTGCCGGCGCCGAGGTCGACGTCTGGCATTCCTCCACCGGTCGGCCTGTACGAGAACCAGGACACGACGCAGGCCGAGATGAACCTGCGCGGCGTGCTTCACCACGCTCGCCGACGGCTCGCTTCGGCTTCACGAGCGTGAAGCCCGCCGGCTATCCGGTGCCGACCGAAGGCCCGACCGGCGCGCTGCTGCGCGCGCAGAAGCGCCACAACTTCCGCCCGGCGCACCTGCACTTCCTGATCCACAAGCCCGGCTTCAAGACCATCGCCTCGCAGGTCTACGATCCCGGACGACCCGCACCTCGAGACCGACTCGCAGTTCGGCGTGACGAAAGCCCTGATCGCGAACTACCGGAAAACAGGCTGCCGGCCTTCGCCTGGAGTTCGCCTTCACGCTCGAGCCCGGCGAATCCTGGTTGCCGAAAGCGCCGATCACCCATAAAGTCCACGCGTAATGGCGAAGCTCAGGCACATCGCGGTGGTGGTGAACGACCTGGAGAAGGCGGCCGCCTTCTACCAGAAGGTGTTCGACCTGAAGCGCGTCGGCGAGGAACACCTCGAGATGGGCTCGGGCGTCTACCTCAGCGACGGCGTCATCAACCTCGCGCTGCTGAAATACAAGAGCGCCACCGCCTCGGGCGCGCACCATTTCGGCTTCCAGGTGGACGACCTCGAAGCGGCGCGCAAGCGCATCGAGGCTGCCGGCGGCAAGTTCTTCTTCACCCTCGGCGACACCAAGGAAGCGGCGAATTTCGAGATGAAGTTCAAGGACCCCGAGGGCGTGATCTTCGACATCTCGGAAAGGGCTGGGTCGGAACTAAGAAGTAGTTCCCGTCGGGATGTGGCGCGCGGTGCGCGTGCGCTGCTGTCGTCAGCCACCGCGACCGGCCAGCGAGCCCATAGAAGAGACCGCCGCAGCCCCTGCGGCCAGAACGTCGGCATGCCGTAGAGCAGCGAGATGCGCTGCGTGTGGTTCGTGAGCGGCCTCTCTTCTCCTCCCACTCCTGCAGCCCTTGAGCCGACCTCAGTCGTCTGGTCCAGGTAAACGGCCAAGCGCGAGCGCATTCATCATCGCGCAACCGGCCCCCTGCCCGATGTTCGGCGGGATCGCGTGCGCCGCGTCGCCGATCACCGCCACCCTGCCCGCCGACCAGCGCTTGAGCCGCAGAGTACTCGAAGCGATCGTAGCGTCCGTCGGTCAGCTTCTCGATCAGCGAGCGCGAGACGCGGGAAGGACTTCTTCCATGCGTCCTTCGCAGCGGCAACGCCCTTGCCGTCGATGTCGTCGTGCGGCATGCTGAGGGCGATGTAGAGATGCCGGGTGCTCGCCGGGTTGTAGAGCAGCCGGCGTTTCCCCGACCAGTACTCGATCGTCTTTCCGTCCGCGCCCACGGGTTCTTCGAACATCGTGCGGATGCAGCCGTCGGGCAGGTAGCGGCGATGGGCAAGGAGGCCGAGCGAGTCGCGGATCCTCGAATTAACGCCATCGGCGGCGACGATCAGGTCGGCCTTCAGCCTTGCGCCGCTGGCGAGCGGCAGCTCGCCGTCGGGCGTCGCCGCCACGCCCTCGGAATTGAGGACGATCTCGGCACGCCGCGCGCTTCGCCGAGGCCGCGAGCGCGTCGATCATGCGCTGGCGCACCACGCCGTAGACCGCTGATGTTCCAGTGGTGCACCGAGAGCAGCCGGTCGTGCTCGTCGCGCGTCTCGCGCAGCTTGGTGACGAAACCCTCGTGCAGCGTTTCCTCCGCCGCGCCCACCGCCTGCAGCACGCGCAGGCCGTTCTCGTAGACGTTGATGCCGGCGCCGGCGGTGCGAAGCCGGTCGGCGCGCTCGTGCAGCCGCACGCGCCAGCCGCGCTGCGCCAGCGCGCAGGCCGCGGTCAGCCCTGCGAAACCGCCGCCGACGATCTCCGCCCTGCCCTTCATCTCCGGAAGCCCATTGGTCCAGAATACCGTCGACATGCTCGACGAGCGCATCGCCAAGTTCGCCCCGAGGAAATCCGGAGGCGTCTCCTACCGGGAGACCGGCGCCGGCCAGGCGCTCGTTCTGCTGCACGGCATCGGCTCCAGCTCGGCGAGCTGGCTGAACCAGCTCGAGACCCTGAAGGGCTATCGGCTCATCGCCTGGGACGCCCCGGGTACGGTGATTCAGATTATCTTGCAAAACGCAACCGCAGGCGACGCACTATGCGCGACGCGCTGCATGCCTTCCTGGATCGCGCTGCTCCTCAAGGACGTGGTGATCGTCGGCAACTCGCTCGGCTGCCTGATGGCCGGCGCCTACGCGGCCGCGCACCCGAGGCGCGTGCGCAGCATGATCCTGCTCAGCCCGGCGGCGGGACACGCGGGCGACGAGGCAAGCAGCGCGACCGGCTGAAGCAGTTCGACGAGCTCGGCCCCGAGGGACTGGCGGAGAAGCGCTCGCCGACGCTGGTGGGCAAAGGCCTCGCCGCGCGAGGCGGTCGAGCTGATGCGCTGGACGCAGCGGCGGATCCGCCCGCAGGGCTATCGCCAGGCGGTGCATTGCCTGACGCACGGCCGCCTCGCCGACGATGCACGCAAGTTCCCGAAGAAGGTGCTGGTCGCCTGCGGCAGCGAGGACACCGTCACGCCGGAGGCGAGCTGCAAGGCGGTGGCGGCGGCGTTTCCCGCGCCGAGTACCGCTCGCTGCCCGGCATCGGCCACGTGCCTCACATCGAGGCGCCGGAGACCGTCAATGCGCTGCTCCGGCGACCGTAAGCTGGCGTCAGAACGGCGAGCAGATCGTCCGGTCGGAATAGGGCTTGGTGAGGTAGTGGTCGAAGCCCACCAGCTTGCCGAGCACCTTCGCCGACGTCTCGATTCCAGGCCGTGATTGCGATCAGCAATGGGCGCAAGCCTGGCCGAGCTCCTGTCGCATGCTTCTGCGCGATCTCGAAGCCGGTCAGCCCGCGGCATGCCGATGTCGAGAAGAACGACATCGGGCTCGGTATTCGTGCACTTGCATCGAGGACGGCGTCGCCGCGATAGACCTCGCTGACCTCATACCCTTCCTGTCGCAAGATCGCCGACAGAGTCAACGCCGATGCCGCGATCATCGTCGGCGACGATGACGCGCAGCGCACGCTCGGTCGCTCTGCCGCTCGCTTGGCTGGCCGCTCACCATGCCCTGGCCGGTTTACCCAGCTGTAGTGATGCCGCTAGCGCGCTCGCTAAAGTGTCGCCCGGCGGCGACAGGGGCCTTCCCCGCCCGTGACCTGAGTTACTTCAGCGCCTTGTACTTGATGCGGTGCGGCTTGGCGGCCTCCTCGCCGAGGCGCTTCTTCTTGTCGGCCTCGTATTCCTGGTAGTTGCCGTTGAAGAACACCCACTGCGAGTCGTCCTCGCTGGCGAGGATGTGGGTCGCGATGCGGTCGAGGAACCAGCGGTCGTGCGAGATCACCATCACGCTGCCGGCGAATTCCAGCAGCGCCTCCTCCAGCGCGCGCAGCGTCTCGACGTCGAGGTCGTTCGACGGCTCGTCGAGCAGCAGCACGTTGGCGCCGGACGATCAGCATCTTCGCGAGGTGCAGCCGGCCGCGCTCGCCGCCGGAGAGCTGCCCGACCTGCTTCTGCTGGTCGGCGCCGCGGAAGTTGAAGCGCGCGAGGTAGGAGCGCGACGGCATCTGGAATTTGCCGACCTGGAGCGTGTCGTTGCCGCCCGAGATGTCCTCGAACACCGACTTCTGGTTCTGCAATTCGTCCCGGGCCTGGTCGGCGTGGGCGATCTTCACCGTCTTGCCGATGACGATCTTCCCGCTGTCCGGCTTTTCTTTCTTATTGATCAATTTGAAACAGCGTCGACTTGCCGGCGCCGTTCGGGCCGATGATGCCGACGATCGCGCCCGGCGGCACCTGGAAGGACAGCTTGTCGATCAGCAGCCGGTCGCCGAAGCCCTTGGAGACGTCCTGGAACTCGATCACCTCGTTGCCGAGGCGCTCGGCCACCGGGATGAAGATCTCCTGCGTCTCATTCCTGGTCTGGTATTCCTGGGAAGACAGCTCTTCGAAGCGCGCGAGGCGCGCCTTCGACTTGACGCGCGCGGCCCTTCGGGTTCTGCCGCACCCACTCCAGCTCGTGCTGCATCGCCTTGATGCGCGCCACCTCCTGGCTCGCCTCGACCTGCAGGCGCTTCTCCTTCTGCTCGAGCCAGCTCGAGTAGTTGCCTTCCCAGGGAATGCCCATGCCGCGGTCGAGCTCGAGGATCCAGCCGGCGGCGTTGTCCAGGAAATATCGGTCGTGGGTCACGGCCACGACCGTGCCGGGAAAGCGCTGCAGGAACTGCTCCAGCCACTCGACGCTCTCGGCGTCGAGGTGGTTGGTGGGCTCGTCCAGCAGCAGCAGGTCCGGCTTCGACAGCAGCAGCCGGCAGAGCGCGACGCGACGCTTCTCGCCGCCCGACAGGACCTCCACCTTCTGACTCCCAGGCGGCAGGCGCAGCGCATCGGCCGCCACTTCGAGCTCGTCGGCGCCGCCGGCGTTGACCATCGCCTCGAGCTTCGCCTGCTCCTCGGCGAGCTTGTCGAAGTCGGCGTCGGGCTCGAGTACGCGGCGTAGATCTCCTCGAGGCGCTTCTTCGCCGCCGCGGTTTCGCCCATCGCCTCCTCGACCGCTTCCCTGACGGTCTTGCCTTTCGTCAGGCGCGGCTCCTGCTCGAGGATAGCCGACGCGGATCCCGGGCATGCGGATCACCTCGCCCTCGTAGTTGTCGTCGCACGCCCGCCATGATCTTCAGCAGGCTCGGACTTGCCCGAGCCGTTGAGGCCGAGCACGCCGATCTTCGCGCCGGGAAAGAAGTTGAGCGAGATGTTCTTGAGGATGGTGCGCTTGGGCGGCACGGTCTTGCTGACGCGCCGCATCGTGTAAGACGTACTGTGCCATCCGCCTATGATAAAGACTGTGAAGAAAGCTCACCCTGCGCCGCGCCGCGCGGGGACGATATATTCGCGCCGGATGTTCATCGTCGGCGTCCAAGGGGAAGCCCGCGACACCATGAGCATGCTGCAACCGGTCCGGGAGAGACTGGACCGACCGATCCGCGTACCGTTGCCCTGGGCTCAGCTCGAGCTGCCCGACGCCTGGCCGGACGCGCTTGACCTGCGCCGGCCGCGCGATCTGTGGCGATTCCTCACGAAAGTGCTGCTGCGGCGCCTGAGCCGGGTACGGCTTCCGCCCGACCTGCCGCTCAACGTCGCGTTGCCGGAATACCTGCTGCTGGAATTCCACAACCTCCCCAACGGCAACTATTCCAAAAGGTCGCGCGCGGCTACAGCACCGGCTTCGACCTGGTGATGCTCGGTGAAATGCGCGCGCGCGGCGCGCGATGGCGCAGGCATTGAACGGCTGCGGCGCGGTGCTCGACGTCGGCTGCGGCGCCGGACGATCGACCCAGGCGCTGCTGGACGCCGGCGCGCAGGAGGTCTGGGGACTGGACGCGTCGCCGTACCTGCTGCAGCATCGCCGCGCGCCAGTATTCCGCGCCGCGGTTCGTGCAGGGGCTTGCCGAGCGCAGCGGTTTTACGGCACGGCGCTTCGACGGTGTGACCGCCTGTTTCCTCTTCCACGAAATGCCGCCGCGCTTCGCCGAGCAGGCGCTCGCGGAGTTTCGGCGCGTCCTCAAACCCGGAGGCCTGCTATCGGTGCTGGAGCCTGCCGCCGAGCAGTTCTTCGGCCGGCCTCGGCGGCTGCTGCGGAAGTACGGCTGGCGCGGCATCTATTTCTGGTGGCTGGCGCGCTTCGTCCACGAACCGTTCGTCGCGGCCTGGCAAAAGCGCGACGTGCCGGCGTGGCTCGCGCGCCATGGCTTCGAACTGATCGAGGATCGCGATCTGTTTCCGGCGCGCTTGATCACCGCGCGGAAAGTTTAGCCTCCGGCGGTTCGCTGCTCGGCGCCTCCGCGCGCTCGCTGCCGCCGCCGAAGCGGCGCATCACGGTGACGTAGAGCACCGGCAGCACGAACAGCACCAGCAGCGTCGCCGTCACCAGCCCGCCGATCACCACGACCGCGAGCGGCTTCTGCGTCTCGGCGCCGATGCCGGTCGAGAGCGCCATCGGCAGCAGGCCGAGCGCCGCGAGCAGCGCCGTCATCAGCACGGTGCGCAGGCGCGTCGAGCGCGCCGTCGCATCACCGCCTCCTCCGGCGCGGTGCCCGCTGGCCCGCAGCTCGTTGAAGCAGCGTCACCATCACCACGCCGTTCAGCACCGCCTGGCCGAACAGCGCGATGAAGCCGATCGCGGCCGACACCGAGAGGTAGATGCCGGTGAGCCAGCAGCGCGAGGATGCCGCCGATCACGCGAGAACGGAATGTTGAGCGATGATCAGCAGCGCGCTGCGGAACGACTTGAAGGCGTCGAACAGCAGCAGGAAGATGATCAGGATCGAGATCGGCACGATCACCGCCAGGCGCGCCATGGCGCGCTCCTGGTTCTCGAACTCGCCCGACCAGGTGATGCTGTAGCCCTCGGGCAGCTTGCACGCTTCTGCGCGACGCTGCGCCTGCATGTCGGCGACCACGCCGCCCATGTCGCGGCCGCGGATGAAGACGCCGATCGCGAGCACGCGCTTGCCGTTCTCGCGCGCGATGTTCATCATGCCGCCCACGGTGCGGAAGGTGCGCGACCTCGGACGAGCGGCACGTAGGCGCCGCCGGGCGTCGCCACCAGCAGTCCGCTGCATGCGCGTCAGCGTGCGCTCCGACTCCTCCAGCCGCACCGCGACGCCGAAGCGCTGCTCGCCTTCCCACACCTGCGTCACCTGCTTGCCGCCGAGCGCGCTCTCGATCACGTCCTGACGTCGGCGACGTTGAGGCCGTAGCGCGCCGCGCGCGCGCGGTCGACCCTGCACCTGGATCTGCGGCAGCTCGCCCAGGCGGTCGACGAAGGCGCGCGCCACGCCCGGCACGTGCCTGCACCTGCTTCGAGCACCTCCAGCGCCTCGTCGCGCAGCACGTCCAGGTCGTCGCCGAACACCTTGATCACGATCTGGCCGTCGATCTGCGAGATCGACTCGAGCACGTTGTCGCGGATCGGCTGCGAGAAGCTCGGCTCGATGCCGGGAATCTTGACGATCTCCGGCGTCCATCTCGTCGCAGCATGCGGCGCTTGTCGACGCCGTGCCGCCACTCGCGACTCGGGCTTGAGGTCGACCAGGAACTCCGCCATGTTGATGAGCTTGGGGTCGGTGCCGTCCTCGGGCCGCCCGACTTCGAGGTGACGCTCTCCACCTCCGGAACGTTGCGGATGGCGGCGCGCACCTTTCCGGTCATCGTCCTGCGCCTCGGTCACCGAGACGCTGGTCGGCAGCGTGACGTTGATCCAGATCGCGCCTTCGTTCAGCTCCGGCAGGAACTCGGTGCCGAGCTGCGGCACCAGCGCGAGGCTCGCCGGCGAGCGAGCGCCACGCGCGACGCCGATCACCGTGCTTCTTGCTGTGCCGAGCGCCCAGGCGAGCGCCGGCTCGTACAGCCGCTTGCGCGCGCGCACCAGGACGTTCTCCTCCTCGGGCAGGTTCTTCTTCAGCATCACCGCGCACAGCAGCGGCACCAGCGTGAGCGACAGGATCAGCGCGCCGACCAGCGCCGAGACCACCGAGTAGGCCATCGGCGCGAAGATGCGGCCCTCGTGGCGCTGCAGGGTGAAGATCGGGATGTGCGCGGCGATGATGATCAGCATCGAGAACAGCGTCGGCCGGCCCGACCTCCACCGCGGCGTCGCAGGATCGTGTGCTTGCAGCGCTCGGTCGTCGATGCGGTCGTCGCGCGTTCGCCTCGGTGCAGCTTGCGGAACACGTTCTCGACCACGATCACCGCGCCGTCGACGATGATGCCGAAGTCCATCGCGCCCAGCGACAGCAGGTTCGCCGGGATGCCGATCCAGGTGAGGCCGAGGAAGGTCGCGAGCAGCGACGAGCGGGATGGTGAGCGCCGACGATCGCGGCCGCGCGCAGATTGCCGAGGAACAGCCAGCAGCACGAGCGTCACCAGCAGCGCGCCCTCGAGCAGGTTGGTGAACACCGTGTTCAGCGTCTTGTCGATCAGCCAGGTGCGGTCGTAGATCGGCACGATCTTCACGCCGCCGGGCAGCACCGGTGGCGTTCAGCTGGCTCGATCCTTGGCGCTGCACCGCCTTCAGCACCTCGGAGGGTTCTCGCCGCGTGCGCATCAGCACCACGCCGGTGACGACGTCGTCGTCGTCGTCCTGCCCGGCGATGCCCTGGCGCGGCACCGCGCCGATGCTCGACCTCGCGCGACGTGCTTCACCAGGATCGGCGCGCCGCCGCGCTCGGCGACCACGACGTTGTCGATGTCCTCCGGCCCTGCGAACAGGCCGATGCCGCGGATCAGGTACTGCTGGCGGCCCTGCTCGACGATAGCTGCCGCCGGCGTTGGCGTTGCCGCGCTGGATGCGCCTGAGAGAGCTGCGCGAGCGTCACCTTGTAGTCGCGCAGCTTGCGCGAGGTCGGGACGCACCTCGTACTGCTTGATCAGGCCGCCGAGGCTGACCACGTCGGCGACGCCGGGGATCGAGCCGCAGCTGCGCGCGCGACCGACCCAGTCCTGATAGGTGCGCAGCTCGCGCGGCGACGCGCCGTCGCCTTTCATGCGGTAGCGGTAGATCTCGCCGATCGCGGTCGAGAACGGCGCGAGCTGCCGCCTGCACGCCGTCGGGCAGGTCCACTTCGCGCAGCCGCTCGACCACCTGCTGGCGCGCGAAATAGCCGTTGGCGCGGTCGTCGAAGGTGATGATGATGAACGACAGGCCGAACTGCGTGTGCGAGAACATGCGCACCGCGCCCGGCAGGCCCGACAGCGCCACCTCGAGCGGGACCGTGACCTGCTTCTCGACCTCCTCGGCGCGCGCGGCCCGGGTAGAGCGAGATGACCGTCGACCTGCGTGTCGGTGACGTCGGGAAAGGCCTCGACCGGCAGGCTGACTGAACGCCGCAGATGCGCCGGCGCCGACGAACAGCGCCATCGCCCAGCACGATGAACAGCGGCTGGTAGAGCGCGAACGCGACGATGCGCTTGATCATCGGCCGCGGAGCGCGTCAGTCCTTGGAGGCGAGCAGGCGCTCGAGCAGCAGGTTGCCGTCGACCACCACCTTCTCGTCGGCGGCGAGGCCGCTCGAGCACGACCTGCGTGGCCGTCTGCGGAAGTCGACCCAGGCGCACCGCGCGCCGCACGTAGCGGCCGTGCCCGTCGTCGACGAAGACGTAGTACTGCTCGCCGCGCAGGTAGACCGCGCGCGGTCGGCACGACGATAGCCGCGACGCCGCCGGCACGCTTGCAGCTCGGCGACGATGAACATCTCCGGCCTTCAGGCGCTCGTCCGGCGCTCTCGATCACGTGCCGCGCACCTTGACGGTGCGCGTCTGCGGGTCGACGACAGTCGGCGACGTTGGCACGATGCGCCGTTGATGCGCTCGTCGCCGAGCGAGGTGCTGCCGATGCTTCACCTCGGCGCCCGGCCTTGACGCGCGCCGATGTCCTTCTCGGCGACATCGAGCACGAACCAGAGCTGCGTCGGATCCGAGACCACGAACAGCGCCTTGTCGCCCTGCGCGTCCGGCGCAGCTCCTGGCCCGGGTTGAGGTTGCGCTCGACCACCACGCCTGCGATCGGCGCTGCGCAGCGCGAGCTGCTGGTCGACGGCGCCGGTGCGTTGCCGTAGAGCTGCGGCCGCGCCTGCGCGCGCGGCGCTCGGCCGCCGGCGCGCGCGACATCGGCCTGCGCCGCCTGCAGGTCCTTGGCCGGCGCCACGCCCGCCGCCAGCAGCTCGCGTGACGCGCGCCAGGTTCTTCTGCGCCAGCGGCATAGTCCTGCTCCGCCTTGCGCGCCTCGGCCTGCGCTACGCCCGAAGCTCGGGCGCGCGCCAGCACGGCGAGCGTCTGGCCGACCTTCACCCGGTCCCCGGCCGAACGGCGATCGAAACCACGCGGCCCGCGAACGGCGGAAAGATGCACCGTGAGCAATACGTAAC
>ERZ1370068.9108-contig-791_pt1 | contig 34507 bp, 30 predicted proteins | sample MGYA00561227_ERZ1370068 | MGnify/ENA primary metagenome ERZ1370068 (study PRJEB38410, sample SAMEA6850437) | metagenome | study: Metagenomic assessment of the ecological functions of the soil: analysis of the soil microbiota associated with the...
GATATAGCACGAACGGTTACGTATTGCTCTCCCTCGCGCTACCGAGAACCATTTCGCCGCCGGCTTTACAGTGACCGCGACCGGGGCGACGTCGGGTGCGAAGCGCGACCCGCGACTTTCAGCAGCGCCTTTGCAGCGCCGACGGGATCGCCACGATCGCAGGCGCGACAAACTCGACTACCACGCGCGCCCGGTGAGACGGTGACGCTGACCGGGACCCGGGCAGCGCGTCCGAGGAACCATACGTTAACGACAACGTCAGTCCGGACCTGGACGGAACGTCGACGTGCCGGCGGACACGAACGGACGCTGGTGACCAGTTCCAGCTGCCAACTACTTCATCTGTGCCGTACCCCGGTGTAACAGACCGCTGTCGGAGACGGCCACCGACTTTTACTGACGCTGTCAACCTCAACATCCTTGGAGCGGACAACAATCAGCACGAAGAAAGTCTCAGCGAAAACCCCCAACAAGGAGAGGATCTCGGCTCGGTTCAGAAGGGCACGAGTCTCTCTAACAACATTACGCGCAGCGGGGCGGCCATAAGGTAACCGGCAGCCCGTCAGACCTGAACTGCGGGCGTCCGGGTATGCCCTCTGGTCGCGGACACCGACAATGGCAACAGCGCCATTCTGTCGCCCCCTGACCTGAGTACGGAACGTTCCGACAGCGGGAACAGGTGCGTCGCGATGGTCGCGACGACGTCGAGCCTGACCGCAGGCACGACCGTATCTGCGGAAGCTCAGGCTGAGCGGAATGGCCCAGACCTCTGGGTCCTGCGCGTCTGCTTCTTCAGGTTCACCGCTGCGTCATGCGGCCGCCAACCAGCCACCGACGGTCGCGGCGACCAGCGCTGTCACCGTGAACGAGGGCAAACGGCGAACGCGGGTACCTACTCGGACGAATACGGGCGACAACGTCGCGATCTCTCGGCATCTCCCGTCGGCACGGTCACGAAGACGGGCACAAACAGCGGGACACGTCATGAGTTGGTCATTCCGCCTACGACGGACGGGGGCGGCACCAATCGCAGACGGTGACCATCACCGCCAACGATAGAGCGGCGGCGTCTTGACAACGACGTTCTCGCTCACCGTCAACAACGTCGCCCCACCGCGACCTCAACGCGCCAGCCTCGACAACGGCACGCCCACACCTCTTCACGCTCCCTGCCCAGGACACCATCGGTGAACCAGCAACCCGATTCACCAGCGGCCGACGTACGTTCGGGCTCGCGCTAACGGACGAGCACGGCGAGAGCTGCCCGACGAGCGACAACGAACCGCACGATCAGGTGAACGACAAGGACAGCGCCCGACACCGCGAGCGTCAAGATCAGCAACGTCGCCCCCGCCGAACGTCAACGCTCCGCCTCAGTCAACGAGGCGCCCACAGCTTCTCCCTCACCTCGCCCGGCGACCCTCATCGGTCGACACAACCACCGCCTGCCCACCTACGCGTCAACACCGGCAACGATTCCGCCCAGAGCGACGAGCACGGGCCGAGCGACAACACAGCCACGGTCAAGGTCAACGACGGACGGAGGCAACCAACGGCGAAGAGCGTGACGTCAACAACGTCGCGCCGTCGATCGCGATCAGCGGCGCCGCCAGCGTGAACGAGGGCTCGTCCTACACGCCTGACCCTGGGCGCGGTCACCGACCCGGGCGACCGACACGGTCTCGCAGCTACGTCGTCCACTGGGGCGACGGCATCGAGCGACACCTACAGCACGAACGGCGTCGAAGACGCACACCTACGCCGACGGGCGCCAACGACTACGCGATCACGGTCGACCTGGTCGACGAGGACGGCACCTTCCTCGACCGCGCGAACGCGCTGTCGCGTGCACGTGGACAACGTCGCGCCGTCGATCGCGATCAGCGGCGCGGCGAACGCGTGAACGAGGGCTCGTCCTACGCGCTGACCTCTGGGCGCGGTCACCGATCCCGGGCACCGACACGGTCGGCGAGCTACGTCGTCCACTGGGGCGACGGCAGCGACGACACCTACAGCTACGAACGGCGTGAAGACGCACACCTACGCCGACGGGCCGAACGACTACGCGATCACGGTCGACCTGGTCGACGAGGACGGCACCTTCCTCGACCGCGCGAACGCGCTGTCGGTGCACGTCGACAACGTCGCGCCGTCGATCGCTGATCAGCGGCAGCGGCGAGCGTGAACGAGGGCTCGTCTACACGCCTGACCCTGGGCGCGGTCACCGATCCGGGCACGGACACGGTCACGAGCTACGTCGTCCACTGGGGCGACGGCAGCGACCGACGCCTACGCGCACGAACGGCGCGAAGAGCGCACACCTACGCCGACGGGCCGAACGACTACGCGATCACGGTCGACCTGGTCGACGAGGACGGCACCTTCACTCGACCGCGCGAACGCGCTCTCGCGTGCACGTCGACAACGTCGCGCCGTCGATCGCGATCAGCGGTAGCGGCGAGCGTGAACGAGGGCTCGGTCTACAGCGCTGACCCTGGGTGCGGTCACCGATCCGGGCACCGACACGGTCTGCGAGCTACGTCGTCCACTGGGGCGACGGCTACAGCGACACGCTACGCCACGAACGGCGCCGAAGACGCACACCTACGCGGACGGGCCCGACGACTCGCGCGATCACGGTCGACCTGGTCGACGAGGACGGCACCTTCCTCGACCGCGCGAACGCGCTCTCGGTGCACGTCGAACAACGTCGCGCCGTCGATCGCGATCAGCGGTGACGGCGAGCGTGAACGAGGGCTCGCGTCTACAGCCTGACCTTGGGTGCGGTCACCGACCCAGGTGCCGACACGGTCACGAGCTACGTCGTCCACTGGGGCGACGGCTCCAGCGACACCTACAGCACGAACGGCGCGAAGACGCACACCTACGCCGACGGGCCGAACGACTACGCGATCACGGTCGATCTGGTCGACGAGGACGGCACCTTCCTCGATCGCGCGAACGCGCTTCGCGTGCACGTGAACAACGTCGCGCCGTCGATCGCGATCAGCGGCGGCGGCGAACGTGAACGAGGGCTCGCCTACAGCCTGACGCTTGGGTGCGGTCACCGATCCGGGCACGGACACGGTCACGAGCTACGTCGTCCACTGGGGCGACGGCTCGCAGCGACACCTACGGCACGAACGGCGCGAAGACGCACACCTACGCCGACGGGCCCGACGACCACGCGATCACGGTCGATCTGGTCGACGAGGACGGCACCTTCCTCGACCGCGCGAACGCGCTGTCGGTGCACGTGAACAACGTCGCGCCGTCGATCGCGATCAGCGGTAACGCGAGCGTGAACGAGGGCTCGGCCTACAGCCTGACACTTGGGCGCGGTCACCGACCCGGGCACCGACACGGTGCTCGAGCTACGTCGTCCACTGGGGCGACGGCTGCGAGCGACACCTACAGCTACGAACGGCGCCGAAGAGCGCACACCTACGCCGACGGGCCGAACGACTACGCGATCACGGTCGACCTGGTCGACGAGGACGGCACCTTCCTCGACCGCGGCGAACGCGCTTCGCGTGCACGTGAACAACGTCGCGCCGTCGATCGCGATCAGCGGCGCGGCGAACGTGAACGAGGGCTCGGCCTACACGCCTGACCTTGGGCGCGGTCACCGATCCGGGCACCGACACGGTGCTCGAGCTACGTCGTCCACTGGGGCGACGGCTCAGCGCGACACGCTACGGCACGAACGGCGCGAAGTCGCACACCTACGCCGACGGGCCCGACGACTACGCGATCACCGGTCGACCTGGTCGACGAGGACGGCACGTTCCTCGATCGGCGCGAACGCGCTTCGCGTGCACGTCGACAACGTCGCGCCGTCGATCGCGATCAGCGGTGACGCGAACGTGAACGAGGGCTCGGCCTACACGCCTGACCCTTGGGTGCGGTCACGCGACCCGGGCACCGACACGGTCACGAGCTACGTCGTCCACTGGGGCGACGGCTGAGCTCGACACGCTACGCATCGAACGGCGCGAAGACGCACACCTACGCCGACGGGCCGGACGACCACGACGATCACGGTCGACCTGGTCGACGAGGACGGCACCTTCCTCGATCGGCGCGAACGCGCTGCTCGGTGCACGTCGACAACGTCGCGCCGATCGATCGCGATCAGCGGCAACGCGAGCGTGAACGAGGGCTCGTCCTACACGCCTGACCCTGCGGCGCGGTCACCGACCCGGGCACCGACACGGTGCCCGAGCTACGTCGTCGCACTGGGGCGACGGCTCGCAGCGACACGCTACTGCCGAACGGCGCGAAGACGCCACACCTACGCCGACGGGCCGAACGACCACGGCGATCACGGTCGACCTGGTCGACGAGGACGGCACGTTCCTGCGATCGCCGCGAACGCGCTCTCGGTGCACGTCGACAACGTCGCGCCGTCGATCGCGATCAGCGGCACGCGAACGTCGAACGAGGGCTCGTCCTACACGCCTGACACCTGGGCGCGGTGACCGACCCGGGCACCGGACACGGTGCCCGAGCTACGTCGTGCACTGGGGCGACGGCTGCCAGCACGACCTACGCAGTCGAACGGCGCGAAGACGCCACACCTACGCCGACGGGCCGGACGACGCACGGCGATCACGGTCGACCTGGTCGACGAGGACGGCACCTTCCTCGAACGTGCCGCGAACGCGCTCGGTGCACGTCGAACAACGTCGCGCCGTCGATCGCGATCAGCGGGACCGCGAACGTGGACGAGGGCTCGTCTACTACAGCCTGACCCTGGGTGCGGTCACGGACCCGGGTGCGCGACACGGTGCACGAGCTACGTCGTGCACTGGGGCGACGGCTCCAGCGACACCTACGCAGTCGAACGGCGCGAAGACGCCACACCTTACGCCGACGGGCCCGACGACCACGCACGATCACGGTCGACCTGGTCGACGAGGACGGCACGTTCCTCGGATCGCCGCGAACGCGCTCTCGGTGCACGTCGTGAACAACGTCGCACGCGCCTCGATCGTGCTCATGACGGCAATGCATTACACCTGGCCCGAGTCGACGAGCGCCGAGCGCACCTTCGTGCTCTCCGCCAGCGATCCCGGGAGCGGACGTTCTCACTCCGACTCCTTCAACTGCGGCATCAGGCACCAGCGTCGGCGGCTCACCTGCGACGCAGTTCAAGTGCAAGTTCCCGGACGGCGGAGCGAACACGATCAGCGTCACGGTCAAGGACGACGACGGCGCATCCGGCTCCGACGGCAGTCACGCGGTGACGGTCACCAACGTCGCACCAAACTATCTGAGCTTCACGGAACTCCCTCATGGGTCCGCTTTCGTGTATGTGGCGAGCACGTTCACGACGATCTTCTCGATCCCAGCGCCCGATACCTGGGCGAACTTCACCTGGAGCGACGGCTCGCCATGGCGGACCTGGTCAACCATTCATAAGCGCCCAGACGGTGATGCACACGTTCGCGACCGCGGGGTGCGGAAGCGAGAGTCAGCCCGGGTTCAGCACGGACGACGACGGCAGCTACGACAGGGGACGACGACCGTCAACGTCGGCACAGGCGAGATTCCTACCACCGATGACGAACCAGCCGGTGACGAACAAGCTCAAGAACGGCCAAGTTCTTCCGGTCAAGATTCAAATCAACGATTGCGGCGGTACGGCCGTCAACGGTCTGACGCCGGCAATTCGACTCTCAGGAGATCGGACCACCACGTTCGACATTGAGTTGCGATCACGCCACCCCTCCGTCTGGCCTGAACGGCTATATATATGCGCGCAGGCGGCGGCGGCTCAGCCAGTACTGTATGTCGGTGAGGAACATCACGCTGAATACCGACTACACCGTCGTCATCTATCCTACGCGGTTACCAGAAAGCACCCGGCGACCTCAACACGGGATTGACGTTCCCGGCGTGATCAAGCGACGAAATTAGCGAATGCGTCGAGCTGAACGCCCGGGCTCGAGCTTGAACTCTGGAAGGGCGCGAGGCGACCTTTCTCTACCGGCCGGCTCGGGCGCGCGGTCGGGCGCGCCGCGTGAGGATGCCCCGGCACGACGGCGAGCGTCGCGCCGACGGCGATCGCGACGACACCCCACTCTGAGTACGCGAGGCCGCCGACGAAGAGCAAGCGCGGCGCGCGGTCAGACCCGCGACGAGATCGGTGAAGCCGACGGGCGACCGCGCTCGACCGGGCGTCGCGTAGGTCACGAGCTCGGCGGTGGCCGAGATGTACGAGAGGTTCCAGCCGAGCCCGAGCAGGAAGAGCGAGACGGACATCCACGCGATCGACTCGGCGAAGGCGAAGCATCACCGTCGAACAGCAGCCATGATCGCGAGTGCCCCAGAGCAGCGTGCGGCCGCCGTCCGACCCGATCGACGAGCGCGCCGATGACGAGGACGAGCGCGTACATGCCGACGATGTGCGAGGCTGATGACCGTGAAGACGTCCGCCTGCGCGTGGTGGTGGCCGACGACGATGTACCCGGTGAGGTTCATCACGCCGGCCATGACGGCGAAGCTCGCGATCGCGGCGATCACCGCGTGACGGCGACGCCGGGACGGCGCAGGATCTCGCGGAGCGGAGCCGCGCGGAGCCGTGCTCGGGCGCGCCGCTTGCACTGTCCGCTGCCTGCAGCTCGAGGGCGATCGTCCGCGGATCGGGGCGGATGTTGAGCGCGATGATCAGCCCGACGAGCGCCATCGCGGCCGCGACGAACCACGGGATGAGCGAGCGTGTGCAGCTCGAAGTCCTTTCCGGCGAAGAGCGGACGGAACACGAGCGGGCCCGAGCGCCGCGCCGAAGAGCGCACCGAAGAGCACGTAGGAGATCGCCCGCGCCTTCCTCTCCGGCGGGTACGATGTCCGCGGCGGCCGTCCGCGCTAGGCAGGACGCCGCCGTTCATCGCGCCGACGCCGATGAAGCCAGAGGATCACGAGCGGCGCGTTGTCCGCCGCGACAGCCCAGAGCCGTGAGCGAGCAGCCGACCAGCCCCGATCGACGAAGCGCGCCGGCGATCACCGGAACGCGGCCGAACGCGATCCATCAGGCGCCCGGCGGAAGCGCGGCGAGCGCGCCCGCAGTCGAGGAAGATCGCCGGGCCCGAGGCCGAGGATCGACTCGATGCCCGGTGACGAGCACGAGCGTGATCGGTCGCGACCGCGACGGCGAGCTGGAGGACACCGGAGAGCGTCACGGAGGCAGAGGGCTGAGAAGGATCGGCGTTCCGACCTGATCTGCGTCGCGCTCGCCGCAGCCGGCGAGCTCTACCGCGCGGGACGTCCTGCACGGTGCAGCCAGTCAGCGCTGCTGCGATTGCACGCGCATGGCGTTACGATGGCCCGGACGTAACGGGGAGCCGGGCAGCCGGGCTGAGAGGGCGGACTGAGCGCCGCCGACCCGCAGAACCTGATCTGGGTAATGCCAGCGGAGGTAGAGGCGTGTCGGAAGAGCTAGTGGTGGCGGTGTCGGCGGAGCGCCGCCGGCTCCGATGCGATCTCGGTCGGTACCGCCTCGGCGCGCCGGTCATCGCCGCGGACATGGGTCTCGAACACGCGCTCGCGCTTGGCCTCGAGGTGACGCGTCGCCGTCGGCGACTTCGACTCCGCGTCGCCGGAGGCGCGTCGACGGTCGCCGAGGCCTCGGGGACGCGGATCGACCGCGCATCCGGCCGAGAAGGACGCGACCGACCCTCGAGCCTCGCGCTCGACGTCGCGGCAGCGATGAGCCCCGAGCGCATCCTCGTGCTCTGCCGGAGCGGCGGCTGCCTCGACCACGAGTCCGCGACGCTCCTTCTGCTGGCGTCGCAACGGTACGCGGACATACAGAGTCGACGCCGTCATCGGCGAGGCGCACGTTCACGTGATCCGGGCGCTCGCTCGCGCTCGAAGGTGCGCCCGGCGAGCTCGCGACTGCTGTTGCGCTGCACGGAGCAGCCGAAGGGTGGTCAGCGACCGAGGGCTTCGCGTACTCGCTGCGCGGCGAGACGCTGGCGAGCCGGCTCGAACTTCGCGGCGTCTCGAACGTCTTCGCGGAGCGCGACGGCGAGCGTGACGGTCGAGCGCGGCGTGCTGCTCGCGATCCGCCCGGGAGATAACACGCGTGACAGCCTGTTACAAGGCGCTCTTCGGCTCGCCTTGGCGGCGGCGCTCCGTGTTGGCGGGCTGCGGAGGAAGCGACGAGCAGTCGACGCGAAGTCGTCCTCGTCACGCACGACGCGTTCGCGATCTCGCCGGCCGTGAAGAAGTGCGTTCGAGGACGAGAGCGGTCTGAAGCTGAAGATCCTCAAGGCCGGTGACGCCGGGCGAGGTCGTCACGCGAGCGCTGCTCACGGCCGGCAACCCGCGAGGGCGACGTGCTGTTCGGCGTCGACAACAACCTGCTCCAGCGCGCACTCGACGGCGACGTCTTTCGAGGCGTACGACCCGCCAGGCGCTCGCGGACGTCGACCCCGCGCTCATCCTCGACTCCGAGCATCGCGCGACTCCGATCGACCGCGGCGACGTGTGCCTCAACTACGACAAGGCGTGGTTCTCGAGCCACGGGCTGGCGCCGCCGAGACGCTCTGCCGACCTCGACGCTGCTGCGCTACCGCGGGCTTCTGTCGTCCAGAATCCCGCGACCTCGACGCCGGGCCTCGCGTTCATGCTGGCGACGATCGCGAAGTTCGGCGAGCGGCTGGCAGGACTACTGGCGCAAGCTCGCGCGCGAACGACGTGCTCAGTCGTGGACGGCTGGGAGGACGCCTACTACGCGCCGCTTCTCCGGCGCGGCGGGCAGCAAGGGCAAGCGGCCTGTGGTCGTCTCGTATGCACTCGAGCCCGCCCGCGGAGGTGATCTTCCGCGAGCCGAGTACCGTCCGACGCGCCCACCGGTGTCGTGGCGAGCAACGTGCTTCCGCCAGATCGAGCTTCGCCGGAGTGCTGCGCGGGAGCGCGGAACCCGGAGGGCGCCCGCAAGCTCGTCGACTTCATGCTCTCGAAGCGCTTCCAGGAGGACATCCCTCTGCAGATGTTCGTGTTTCCCGGCTCGTAGCGATGCGGCTCTGCCTCCCGAGTTCTGAGCGGTTCGCCGTCGTGCCGAAGCACCCCTCGAGCTCCCACCCGCCGAGATCGAGCGCGAACCGCGAGCGCTGGGTCGACGAGTGGACGGACGATCGTGGTTCGGTGAGCGTCCGCGCCTGGCGGGTCGATCTCGTACGGCGTTCCGCTCGCGTTCCTGTCGCTCTTCTTCCTCTATCCGCTCGCTGCCATCGTCGAGCGCGGCCTGCGCGGGCTGGAGATCCGCCGCGTCGACGTCCTCACCGGATCCGCTGACGCGCGAGGTCGTGTGGTTCACCGTCTGGCAGGCGCTCGCGTCGACCGCGCTGACGATCGCTCGTCGCGTTCCCGCGGCCTACGTCCTCGGTCGCTACCGATTCCGTGGACGCAGCCTCGTCGGCGCGCTGGTCGTCGTCCCGTTCGTGCTCCCGACGGTCGTCGTGGCGCTCGCGTTCCTCGCGATCCTCCCGGACGGCATCGAACGCGGGTGGGTTCCGATCCTCGATCGCGCACGCGTTCTTCAACGTCGCCGTCGTGGTGCGGATCGTCGGGACGTACTGGGCGAATCTGGATCCGCGCGTGTCCGAGGCGGCGGCGACGCTCGGCGCCGGTCCGTCCGCTCGGCTCCGCGAGATCACCGCGCCGCGCTCGCACCTCGCGCTCGCCGCGGCCGCAGCGGATCGTCTTCCTCTTCTCGTTCACCTCGTTCGGCATCGTCCTCATCCTCGGCGGCCCGCGGTACGCGACGATCGAGGCCGAGATCTACAACCAGGCGGTCCGCCTGTTCGACCTGCGGGCAGCGGCCGTCCTCTCGATCGTGCAGCTCGCGTGCGTCGTCGCCGACCGTGTCGGGTCGCGATGCGGCTGGAACGGCGACTGGCGGCGACCAGCGTCCGCTGCGCGCCGAGCGGGACACGCTCCGGCCGGTGCGCACGCTCCGCGAGAAGGTCGTCGTCGTTGCCAGTCTCGGTGGCGCTTGCGGTCTTCCTCGGGCTTGCCGCTCGTCGTCCTCGTCGAGCGGCTCACCTCGCGGTCGGAGGCGGGCATACGCTCGATGCCTACAGAGCGCTCGGCGACCCGACGAGCGTCCTCCTCGTCGCCCGTGGAAGCCGTCGTTAACTCGATCGTCGTACGCGTCAGTCGCGACTGCGATCGCGCTCGTCGTCGGCGGGCTTGCCGCGTTCGCCGTTGCCGGACGCGCCGGGCTCGCGGTTCCTCGACGGCTTCGATCCTGCTGCCGCTCGGCGCCTCGGCGGTGATGCTCGGGCCTCGGCTTCCTGCATCGCGTTCGACACCCAGCCCCTCGACTTCCGAGCGGCGCCGTGGATCGTTCCGGTCGTTCAGGCGCTCGTCGCGATCCCGTTCGTCGTTCGGATCGTCGCGCCGACGCTCCGCTCGATCGACCCGCGCCAGCGCGAGGCGGCGGCGCTGCTCGGCGCGTCGCCGGGGCGAGTGCGGCGCGAAGTCGATCTGCCGATCGTCTCGCGCGGACTCGCAGTCGCCGCTGGGTTCGCCTTCGCGATCTCCCTCGGCGAGTTCGGATGCCACCGTCTTCCTCGCGCGCCCGGATCGACCGACGCTTCCCGGTCGCGATCTTCCGCTTTCTCGGCCGGCCCGGCGAGCTGAACGTCGCTCAGGCATACGCGCTCGCCGTCGTCCTGCATGGCCGTCACCGTCGCGGCCGTCCTCCTGGTCGACCGGATCCGCGTGCGCGCGCGGCGGGTGGTTCTGAGCGTGCTCCACATCGAGAGTCTCGGGTGCGCTTCGACGGCGAGAGCGCGCTCGACGATGCATCGCTGGATGTCACCCGCGGGGAGAGTCGTCACCGTCCTCGGCCCGAGCGGCTCGCGGCAAGACGACCCTGCTGCGAGTCGTCGCCGGCCTTCAGCGACCCGATCTGGGTCGAGTTCTGCTCGACGGAGAGGATCTCGCGGACGTCCCACCGCACCGGCGTGGGATCGGCCTCGTCTTCCAGGACCACGCGCTCTTTCCGCACCGCGACGTCTTCGGCAACGTCTCCGTTCGGACTCCGGATGCGCGGCGACTCGCCGCAGGCGATAGAAGCGCGCACGTACTGAGCTCCTCGAGCTGGTCGGCCTCGTCGGGCTCGAGCGGCGCACGGTGGGGACGCTGTCGGGTGGCGAGCAGCAGCGCGCTGCGCTCCTGCGCGCGCCCTCGCTCCCGAGCCTCGGCGTTCTCCTGCTCGACGAGCCACTCGGATCGCTCGATCGCCGGCTCGCGCGACCGCTCCTCGACGACCTCGGCCGGATCTTCGACGAGCTCGGGTCGACCGCGATCTACGTCACGCACGACCAGACCGAGGCCTTCACGCTCGGCGATCGCGTCGCCGTCATGCGCGCCGGGCGCGTCGTCCAGGTCGCGACGCCGGACGAGCTCTGGGCGCATCCACACGATGCCGACACGGCCCGCTTCCTCGGCCTCCGCGAACGTGGAAGGCGTCGAGGTGATCCGCCCCGAAGCGGTGATCGTCCGCCGAGCCGAGGCGGCGGCAACGGCGTGGTCGAACGGGTCACCGCGAACCGGGAGCACTCGTCCGGCTCGTCCTGTGCTCCTCGACGACGACGCGTCGGCTCGAGGCCGTTGCAGCGACGGTCGATCACCCGGCAGCGGGTGATCGGGTCGACGTCGAGGTCGACCCGCACGGCATCGTTCGCTTGTGACCATCCGCCGTCGCGTCGTCGTCCACGGGCTCGTGCAGGGAGTGTTCTTCCGCGACTCGGTCCGGCGCCGAGCGTCGACGACCGGTGTCGGCGGCTGGGTGCGCAACACCGGCGAAGGGGCGGCTCGAGGAGCGTCTCGAGGGTGACGCCAGGAGCAGTCGAGGCGCTCGTGGCGTTCTGTCGCGAGGGCCCGCGTGGCGCCCGCGTCGACCGGGTCGACGTGATCGACGAGGAGCCGGAGGGCTTCAGCGGCTTCGCGATCCGCTAGCCGCGCGTCGCAGCGTCGGCGTCGTCCGCGATCGCCTACCGCTCGCCGGCGCAGACCTCGATCGCCGGCCATCACCTGGTCGAACACGGCGTTGATCTCGTCGTCACGCTCGAGATCCGACTGCGGTGAGGCCGCGAACCTCGACCTGCATGACCGGCATGACGCCGGGCCCGCCGACGGTGACGCGGTAGCGCTCGCCGGGCGCGGCGGGCCGACAGTCCTGACTCGGATAGCCGGCGAACGGGCGTCTGCGGGACGAAGCTGTGGCAGAACGTGCCGGTCGCCCTTGTGCGTGAGGATCCCCGACTCACGCTTCCAGCCCGGCCCGTACGCCGAGTTGAGCGTGTCGATGTAGAGGTTGCGGCCGTACTTGTCCTTCGGGACGCCCTTGCGCGTTCGAGCCGAAGCCGAAGATCGGCTGGCCGAGGTACGTGTAGCGGCCGAAGAGCCCCTGCCAGCGGCCGCCGTACGTCCAGTTCGCGAACGACCTCGAGCTTCGGCAGCTCGCCCGAGAAGTGCGAGAGGTGGAGCTCCCAGTTCGTCTGCGCGGGACGCCACGGGTCGAAGCCGAGGAGCGGAAGCCGCCGCTGCCACGCCTGCACCGTCCAGTAGCTGCCGTTCGGCGCCTTGCACGCCGCGACGAGCATCGGGAGCGCCGGCCCGTCGTACGCCGCGCAGCGGTTCTGAACGCCTTCCAGTACTTGCCGTTTCGGTACTTGCCCCAGCCGCCCGCGTAGTCCCAGCGGAACCGCACCTGCGGCGCCGTCCTCCGACGGCGCGCGCGTTGATCGCGCCCCAGGCGAGCACGTGACGCACGCGACCCGTCGGCGCGCCGGTAGGTCAGCGAGCGCCTCGCCCTTCGCGTTGACCTTCAGCGAGAGGAGCGTGAGCGTTCGGATCCTGAACGCAGCTCACTCCCGCTCGCGGGTGCGGCGAGAGCGCACGCGATGGCCGTCAGGCAGCGATGAGGACGGCAAGCCGCATAGGCGCAGGATCGGCGGCGGCTCGGCGTGCGTGGCCGTCCCTCAGAGCGAGGGCTCGGCTCACTCCCATCTCGATCGTCGCCGGCGGTTTCGACGAGACGTCGTAGACGACGCGGTTGACGCCGGGGATCTCGTTGATGATCCGGCTCGAGATCGCCTCGAGCACGTCGTACGGGATCCGCGCCCAGTCGGCGGTCATCGCGTCCTCCGAGGTCACGGCGCGGATCACGATCGGGTAGCGCGTACGTGCGCTCGTCGCCCTGCACGCCGACCGAGCGGATCGCGGGCAGCACGGCGAAGCTCTGCCAGAGCTCGCGGTAGAGGTCGGCGCGGCGGATCTCCTCGAGCAGGATCGCGTCCGCGCGGCGGAGGATCGGCGAGTCGCTCCTCGGTGACGTCGCCGATGATCCGGATCGCGAGGCCGGGGCCCGGGAACGGCTGGCGCCAGACCATCCGCTCGGGCAGGCCGAGCTCCTCGCCGACGCGGCGCACCTCGTCCTTGAAGAGCGAGGCGCAGCGGCTCGACGAGCTCCATCCGCATGTCGGCCGGAAGCCCGCCGACGTTGTGGTGCGACTTGATGAGCGCGGCGACGCCGTCCTCGCCGCCGCCCGACTCGATCACGTCCGAGTAGAGCGTTCCCTGACGAGGAAGCGGACGTCGCCGAGCTTGCGTGCCTCCTCCTCGAAGACGCGGATGAACTCCTCGCCGACGATCTTGCGCTTCTCCTCCGGGTCGGAGACGCCGGCGAGCCGCGTGAGGAACCGCTTCTGCGCCTGCACGTGGACGAGCGGCACGTGGAAGTGGCCGCCGAACGTCTCGACGACCTGCTCGGCCTCGTTCTCGCGCAGCAGGCCGTGGTCGACGAAGACGCACGTGAGCTGGTCGCCGACGGCCTTGTGCACGAGCAGCGCGGCGACAGCCGAGTCGACGCCGCCGGAGAGCGCGCAGAGCACGCGCTCTGAGCCGACCGCGGCGCGGATCCGCGCGACCTGCTCCTCGATGACGGCGGCTGGCGTCCACGTCGGCGGCGTGCCCGCGACCTCGTAGAGGAAGTTCTTCGAGGATCTCCTGCCCGTGCGGCGTGTGCGCGACCTCCGGGTGGAACTGGACGCCGTAGAGGCGCGCGCTCGCGATCCTCGAAGGCCGCGATCGGGGTCGACGGCGAGCTGGCGGTGACCTCGCGCTCCCGCCGGAGGCGCGGTGACCGAGTCGCGGTGGCTCATCCACACGGTCTGCTCGGGCGGCAGGTGGTGGAAGAGCTCCGACTCGCCGGCCTCGAGCTCGGCCTTGCCGAACTCGGAGGCGCCCGTGCGCTCGACGGCGCCGCCGAGGTCGCGCGCCATGAGCTGCATGCCGTAGCAGATGCCGAGCGTCGGGATCCCGAGCGAGAAGATCTCCGTGTCGAGGTCGGGCGCGCCGTCCGCGTAGACCGAGGCAGGGCCGCCGGAGAGGATCAGCGCTGCCGGGTTGCGCGCCGCGACCTGCGCCGCCGTGAGCCGGTGCCCGACGAGCTCGGAGTAGACCCGCGCCTCGCGCACGCGCCGCGCGATCAGCTGGCTGTACTGCCCGCCGAGGTCGACGACGAGGACCGGGCGGTCCTCCGGCGCGAGGCCTCGGGCGTCGGGAGCGGGACGACCTTCGCCATCAGCGCCTGTAGTTCGGAGCGTCCTTCGTGATCGTCACGCCGTGCGGATGGCTCTCGAGCAGGCCAGCCGGCGTGATGCGCGTGAAGCGCGTGCGCGTCTTCATGTCCTCGATCGTCGCCGCGCCGCAGTAGCCCATCGACTGGCGCAGCCCGCCGACGACCTGGTGGACGATCGGCGCGAGCGGCCCCTTGTACGGCGACGCGTCCCTCGATGCCCTCGGGGATGAGCTTCTCGACGTCCTCGACGTCGCCCTGGAAGTAGCGGTCCTTCGAGAACGAGCGCGCCTTCATCGCGCCGAGCGAGCCCATGCCGCGGTACTCCTTGAAGCGCTCGCCCTGCGCGACGATGACCTCGCCGGGCGCCTCGTCGGTGCCGGCGAGCATCGAGCCGAGCATGACGACGTCGCGCGCCGGCGGCGATCGCCTTCGCGATGTCGCCCGAGTTGCGCACGCCGCCGTCGGCGATCACCGGGATGCCCTGGCCGGCGAGCGCCTGCACCGCGTCGTACACGGCGGTGACCTGCGGCACGCCGACGCCGGCGACGACGCGGGTCGTGCAGATGCTGCCCGGTCCCTGCCCGACCTTCACCGCGTCCGCTCCCGCGTCGGCGAGCGCCGAGCGCGCCGTCGCCGGTCGAGATGTTCCCCGCGATGAGCTCGATGTCGTGCTCGGCCTTCAGCTTGCGCACGACCTCGAGGACGCCGTGCGAATGGCCGTGCGCCGTGTCCACGACGAGCACGTCGACCTCGGCGTCGACGAGCGCGGCTGCGCGCTCCATCGCGTCCGACCCGACGCCGACCGCCGCGCCGACGCGCAGCCGGCCCTGGTCGTCCTTCGTCGCGTCCGGGTACTTGATCGCGCTTCGAGATGTCCTTGACGGTGATGAGCCCGCTTGAGGCGCCCGTCGTGCGTCGACGACCGGGAGCTTCTCGATCTTGTTGCGGTGGAGGATCGCCTCGGCCTCCTCGAGCGTCGTGCCGACCGGGGCAGTGACGAGGTTGCTGGCTCGTCATCAGCGCCGAGACGGGCTGCGAGGTGTCGGTCTCGAAGCGGAGGTCGCGGTTCGTGAGGATGCCGACGAGGACGCCCGTCGTCGTCGGTGATCGGGACGCCCGAGATCCGGTAGCGCTCCATGAGCTCGAGCGCGTCGGCGACGAGGTCGCTCGGCGCGGAGCGTCACGGGCTCGACGATCATCCCCGACTCCGAGCGCTTCACCTTGTCGACCTCGGCGACCTGATCGGCGATCGAGAGGTTGCGGTGCACGATCCCGAGCCCGCCCTCGCGCGCGAGCGCGATCGCGCAGGCGCGCCTCGGTCACGGTGTCCATCGCGGCCGAGACGAGCGGGATGTTCGAGCGAGATCGACGGTGTCAGCCGCGTGATCGTCGAGACGTCGTTCGGGAGGACGTGCGACTCGGCCGGAAGGAGCAGAACGTCGTCGAACGTGAGCCCTTCCTTGCCGAACTTCCGCTCGAGCGCGATGAGGCGCTCGATCTCGTCCTGGCGGAACTCGGTCTCCATGCACGCGACGTTAGCGAGCGCCCGCCGACGGCCGACTCAGGGGACCTCGACACCGCGCGGCCGCGAGCCGGGCGCGAAGTCTGCGCCGCCCCGGCGACGTCACCCTTGGCCCGGAGAACCCGACGACTCAGTGCCAGTGGACGCAGCCGCTTCGTTCTGCTTGCCGCCAGCGCCTGCAATCTCGGCGAGGTACGCCCAGAGTACGAGCGGGCAGGGAAGAAGTCGGTCGTGTCCGCCCGACCCACGGCGCTTCGCAGATGCTCTTCCGCCTGTGTGTGCTCGCCGCGCCTAGCGTGGAGCAAACCGGTGACGACGTCGAGCCATACGAGTTGACGATGTCCTCCCGGAGCTGGTCGTCTCGCGCGCCTTCGCAGAGCGCTCAATACTCGCGATACAGGCACTCGGCGAGCAGGAGGGTTGGTCATGGTCGGGTAGTAGCCGCGGTCTCCGAGAGCCTCGAGCTCCTGAAACCCCGTACGTAGCACGTGCTCCTCCGCTCTCTGGTCGCCCGCGCGGAACTCGACCACCGCTTGGCCCATGCCGAAGGATGCGCTCGTGACCAGCAGCCCCGCGATCGCAGCGAGGTGGAACGCCCCGGCAGCGACGAGCTTCCTCGCGCCCGCGAGATCTCCCGGCAGCCGCCAGCAGCCCCAGCACACTGCTCCAGCATCACCGGCGCTGACCCCGCCCGTGCCAGCCGGAATCTCCCCTCCACGCGTCCGCGTGCGACCGCAATGCGGGCAGGGCCGAAGTAGTACGAGATCGCGAGCCTCGTCTCTGATGGACTCGGCCAGGTTGGTAAGGCCGCGCTGATGCAGCGATGTGCGCGAGAGCGCCCGCTCGCATGCCGCTGCCAGGCGAGAAAGCGGCAGCGGAACCACGATTCATTTGAAACGCTCCACCAGTAGAGCGCCAAGCCGTGGTTATCACCGGCCGCCTCAAGGACGGGTCGCGCCTCCTTCGCAAGGCCCTGCGGGCGGATGCATCGGTCGAGGATCCGGACAGGAGGCGACGCGAAGAGTCGTAGATGACACAAGCGCCCGTGTGACCGGGTCGGGCCGCCGTCCGCCCCTCGGCAAGGACTGCGTTTGCCGTATCACGGTCGCCCGACTCCCAAAGGGCATCGGCGAGATCCGGAGCTGAGCGCGTGCCGCCGCTCGTCCCCAGCCGGGAGCACATCCCTTGCGCGCGCCAGGAGGACACGGTCAGGCATTCCAGTCCCCGCGATCGAGGGCTCCTCTCGCCCGAGCGGCGGAAAGGTAACTGACGCGTGTGACGCCGGCTCGATGAGGGCAGGGTCGGCCGCATCGAGCTCGGACCGATAGCGATGCGCCTGCTCGAGGTGGTAGCCGACGATCTCGTCGCGCTCGACGCAGCTCGTGCGCTCGTCGAGCCAGTCGGCGAAGCGCTCGTGCAGCTCGCGCCCGCGTCGCCTTCGGCAGCGACTCGTACGCGGCGTCGCGGATGAGCAGGTGGCGGAAGCGGTAGCCCTCGTCCTCGGGGAACGTCGGCGACGTCGAGCGGATCAGCTCCTTGCGGACGAGCGTCGCGAGATGCGACCTCGACGCCGTCGCCGCACAGGCGCGGGCGACGAGCTCGGCGACCGCGCCGCGATGGAAGACCTCGCCCTCGACCGAGCCGCGCTCCATCACGACGCGGACGTCGCCGTCGAGCGAGTCGATGCGCGCCTGCAGGAGCGCGTGGATCGTCGGCGGAACGACGATCTCCCCGTCACCGCCGTGCTCGCGCACCATCGCGAGCATCTCCTCGACGTAGAGCGGGTTCCCGGCCGAGGCGGCGGTGATCCGCGTCGCGCAGATCCGCGTCGAGCTGCGCGTCCGCCGAGCGAGGCGCTCCATGAGCGTCGTCGCACTCTCGGCGCCGAGCGGCTCGAGCAGGAGCGACGTCGCATTCAGCTTGCCCGCCGCCCCAGCCCGGTCGCACGTCGAGCAGCTCGGTGCGCGCGACGCAGAGGAGGAAGATCGGCGCGTCGCGCGAGAGGTCGGCGACGTGCTCGACGAGGTCGACGAAGACGGGCTCGGCCCACTGCAGGTCGTCGATGACGACGACCTGCGGTCGCTCCGCGGCGCGGGCCTCGAGCAGCCGCCGGAAGGCGAGCTGCGTCTCGGGCGGCGACGTGCCGATCACGGAGTCGGGCTCGACGCCGATCGCGATCAGGATCTCGACGAGCGGCCAGTAGGTGATCCCCTCGCCGTACGAGAGGCAGCGGCCACGGAGGACGTCGGCCGAGTCGCCTGACGCGCTCGAGGAAGTCGGCGACGAGGCGCGACTTGCCGATCCCGGCCGGGCCGAGCAGCGTGAAGAGCCGGCACGTGCGATCGGCGACGGCGTCCTCGTAGTCGCGCCAGAGCCGCTGACGCTCGCGCTCGCGGCCGACGAGCGGCGTCTCCGAGGTGACGCGCGAGCGCCGCGTCACCGAGAACCTCGAGGAGCCGGTACGCCTCGACGGGCTCCGACTTTCCCTTTGAGTCGAGCGGCTCGACCGGCCTCGACGCGGACGGCGTCGCGGACGAGCAGTCGCGTCTCGGCTCCGATGAGCACCTCGCCGGCCGCGGCAGCCTGCTCGAGCCGAGCAGCGACGTTGACGGCGTCGCCGGTGACGAGCGTCTCACCTTCGCCGCCGACGACGACCTCGCCCGTGTTGATCCCGATCCGCGCCTCGAGCCCGTGCTCGGCGATCGCGTGCGCGCATCTCCGACCGCGGCGCGAACGGCGCGCAGCGCGTCGTCCTCGTGCGAGACCGGGATCCCGAAGACGGCCATGACCGCGTCGCCGACGAACTTCTCGACCGTGCCGCCGTGGCGCTCGAGGATCGACGCGCAGGTCCTCGAAGTAGCGGCGCATCCGTGCGCGCAGCGCCTCGGGATCGGTCGACTCGCCGAGCGCGGTCGAGCCGACGAGGTCGCAGAAGAGCACGGTGACGACCTTGCGCTGCTCGCGTGCGGGCTGCTCGGCTCGCCAGCGCCGTTCCGCACGCGCTACAGAAGCGCGCGTCGTCCGCGTTCTCGCGCCCGCAGCTCGGGCAAGCCGCCATGGCCGCGGAGTCTACGAGCGGACGGGCTGGAGCTCGGCGAGCTCGATGTCCGCCGCGAGCGTCGCGGCGAACGCGGGATCGAAGCGACCCGGCACCGACCTCGCGACCGAGGCCGCGCCGGCGGCAACCGCGGCGCGGATCGAGTCGTCGGGCGAGCGCTCGTCGCCGATCGGCGCGCGAGGAACTGCGCGCAGGAGCACGTCGCCCGAGCCGACCCCGACACCGGCTCGACGTGCGGCGCGAACGCCCGCGATCCGCCGCGTCTTCCGGCCGACGCGAAGCAAGCGCGAAGCACCCGTTCTCGAGCGTGATGAGGACGTTGCGCGGCGCCCATCTCGGCGATCGCGTCGAGCGCCATCAGGAAGTCGTCGTCGTCCTCGAGCTCCTGGCCGACGAGCTGCTCGGCCTCGCGCTGGTTCGGCGAGACGAGGAACGGCTCGGCCTCGACGCCGAGCCGGAGCGGCTCGCCCTCGGTGTCGAGCACGACGCGGACGTCGCGGCGCGTCGAGGTCGCGGATCGGCCTCGGCGTAGAACGTCGTCGTCGACCTTGCGCGGCAGCGAGCCGGACAGGACGACGAAGTCGGCGCCGCGCGAGAGGTAGTGCAGCTTCTCCATGAGCATCTCGAGCTCGACCGGCGTCACCTCCGGGCCCCACTCGTTGATCTCGGTGTGCGTGCCCGCCGTCGGGTCGACGACCGCGGTCGACGTGCGCGACTCGGCGGCGATGCGGACGAAGTCGTTGAGGATCGCCTCGGACGTGAGCTCCTCGATGATGCGCGTCCCGGTTCGCCCGCCCGGCGAGGCCGGTCGCGACGACCGGCACGTCGAGCGATCTTCGAGCGCGCGCGCGACGTTGATGCCCTTGCCGCCCGGCGAGCGTGAGCACCTCGCTCGCGCGGTGCCGGTAGCCCGATCTGGAAGACCGGCACCGTCAGCGTGCGGTCGAGCGCGGCGTTCGTGCGTGACGGTGACGATCACGTGACCATCTCCCAGAGGTTGCGCGCCGTCTGCGTCGCGTACCACTTCGCGCTTCGCCCACAGACGCCTGGCATCCGCGACGGCTGCGGCGGCGACGAGGTTCGACGACGGCGACGAGCCGGTTCCCGTCGTAGACCTCGACGCGACCCGAGTGCGCACCCTTCGCGACGGGCAGCGCGAGCGCCGGATGGCGCGACGACGCGCTCGACGAGCGGCGTGCCCGACGCGCACGGTTCGCACGAGCGTGCGCGGCGCGACGAGCTCGACCGCCGGCTGTCCGTACCCGGTGCTCGACCGTGCGCGTACACGCGCGCGCCTGTCGATCGACCGGACACGGCGGTACTGGTCGAGGCCGTAGGACAGGAGCTCCTGCAGCGCGTCGTTCCGCGAGCTCGCGCGTGTCGCTTCCGAGCACGGCTCCGTACACGGTGATCCGCCGCGCGCTGGCGCCGCGGCCGTCTCCGACCAGCCCGCGTCCCGCGTGTGGCCGGTCTTGCCGCCGACGAGCGGCGCCCAGCTCTGAGCAGGTCGTCGGTCGTCGTGAACGCGCGGCCGCCGGGAGCGTCACGCTCGAGCGCGGAGCGCGTCGCGGATGAACGGGACTCCGAGCGCATAGCGGAGCGAGCGCCGTCACGTCGCGTGCGCTCGAGACGTGTCCGCGCTGCGTCGAGGCCGTGCGGGTTCTCGAAGTGCGTGTCGCTGAGGCCGAGCTCCTGGCTTTCGCGTTCATGAGGTCGCACGAAGCGATCGGCAGATCCGCCGCCGACGTGAAGAGCGAGCGCGTCGGCGGCGTCGTTCGCGCTCGGGACGAGCGTCGCGCGGAGCAGCGAGTGCGACGGTCAGCGCCTGTCCGCCTCGCAGAGGTAGACGGTCGACTCGCCGATCGTCGCGGCCGCAGCGGGCTGACGCGGCACGACGTCGTCGAGCTTCGCGCATGCTCGAGGACGACGATCGCCGTCATGAGCTTCGTGATGCTCGCGATCGCGCGCGCGAGCGCCGTCGCGCGTCGTGCGCCAGGACGTCGCCGTCGTCGCCGACGAGGTACACACGAAGCAGCCGCGATCGACGGCTGGCAGAGCGTCGGCGCTCGAAGCCTGCACGGGCGTCGCGAGCGACGGCGACGAGAGCGACCGACGGCGAGCAGTGACTCTGACGCATCAGCGGTCGCGGACACTGTACTGGCGTCGGCACTACCAGCCTGCTGCAGCCCACACCTCGCCGGCGAGCTGCTGCGCCTCGGCCGCCGCTGCCGAGCGCCAGTCGGCCTCCGGTGTCGCGATACGCGTAGATCACCGAGCGAGACGCCGTCGACGAGCGCGCTCGCCGGGCCGGCGGTGAACGCACGGGCGACGTCGGCGGGCGTCGCACCCTGCGCGCCGACGCCGGGAAGAAGCATCGGCGAGTGCGGCAGGCAGCTGGCGAGCCTCGGAGACCGCACGCGGATGCGTCGCCCCGACGATCGCGCCGACGCTCGACATCCCCTCGGCGCCGACGAGCGGCTCGCCCCACTCGCGCACGAGCTCCGCGACGTGGTGCCAGAGAGCGGCGTGCCGTCGGACAGCGCAAGGTCGTGGACGTCGGCCGCGCCGGCGTTCGACGTGCGCACGAGGAAGAACACGCCGGCGCCGTGCGCGCCGGCATGCGGCGAGGAACGGCTCGACGGAGTCGTAGCCGAGGTAGGGGCTCGCGGTCATGGCGTCGGCGAGCGGCACGCCGTCGTCGCGCGGCTCGAGGAATGCCGCCGCGTACGCACGCGAGACGTCGAGCCGATGTCACCTCGCTTCGACGTCGAGCAGGACGAGCAGCCCGGCGAGCGCGCGTAGTCGCAGACCTCCTCGAGCGCGCGGACGCCGTCCGGAGCCGAGCGCCTCGAAGAAGGCGGACTGCGGCTTCACCGCGACGACATACGGTCCGACGGCGTCGACGATCCCCTTGCAGAAGCGGGCGACCGACGAGGCAGCCGCAGGCGCGCCCGAGCACCGCCTCGCCGCGCAGCTCCATCGGGAGCAGATCGAGCCGCGGATCGAGCCCGACGGCAAGCTGACTGCGCTTGCGCGTCGACAGCCTCCGCCAGCCGGTCGGCGAAGTTGGCGGCGTCCATGCCCTGGACAGAGCTACGCCGGCGAGGACTGTGGTCGACGTCGAGCGGCGACGACGACGCAGCTCCGGCGGCGGGCGGCGCAGGAAGCCGGCGACGACGAGCAGCTCGTCCGCGTCCTCAGGCGCGAGCGATGGTTGCGCGACGCGTCCGCCGCGGCGCAGCGCCGGCCTCGACTCCGGCTCCCAGCGCGCGCCTCTGCAGCGTGCGCGGACGCGACCTTGCCGCCCGCGACGAAGAACGCACGGCAGAAATCGCCTGTCTCCGCGCCGGAGCGAGGACGCAGAGCTCCGGCGCGCGCAGCCGGTCGAGCTCGGCGATTCGCGCGGCGACGTCCTCCAGCGCGGCGAGTCGATCGCGGAGCCGAGCAGCGTCCTCGAAGCGCAGGTCGCGCGCGAGTCGGCGCAGCCTCGGCGCGCAGCGGCGGAATCGCGGCCGCGCGAGATCGTCGCCGTCGAGCGCGTCGAGCGCTCAGCGGCGCAGCTGGGCCTTCCGCTTGCTCGGTGATCGGTCCGAGCGGCCCCGGCGTCCGCGGTGACACCACCGGCCCGCCACGGCGTCGCGAGGTACGAGGTAGCGGTCGGGCCGCGCCGCACGCGCGTTGGCCGGAGGGCGCAGCTCGCGGATCAGCGCGAAGCTCCTCGAGCGCGGCCTCGAGCTCCGAGCCGAGCATCGCGCCACTCGACCTGCTCGAGCGCGCCCGAGCGCAGCCTCGACCGCGGGTCGCTGGCGATCGCCCGAGAAGTACGAGCGCAGCCGTCACGCGCAGGTCGCGGGCCTTGCCGACGTAGAGCACCGTGTCGTTGCGGTCGCGGAAGAGGTAGACGCCCGGCGTAGTCGGCGCTCCTGCGACGAGCGACCGCTTCGCGTGGAGCCTGCGCGCCCGCGGCGCCGCGAGCTCGACGACCTCGCGCGAGTCGTCCGTGCGCCGCGCTCCTGCGCGAGCCCGAGCAGCGCGAGCGAGGATCTCCGCGGTCGCGAGCGCGTCGGGCAGCGCGCGGTGGCACGGCTCGCACGACGTGCCGAAGAAGTGCGCGAGCTGCTCAGTGCGAACGCTCGCTTCGGCGATGCAGCAGCCGCCGCGCGAGCCAGACGGTGTCGACGACCGTGCGCGGCGACTCGCCGGCCCGTGAGCCGCTCGACCGCGCGATCGAGGAAGCCGACGTCGAAACGGGCGTTGTGCGCGACGAGCGGCGCGTCGCCTGCGAACGCGAGAAAGCGGCGGACAGCGAGCTCGACCGGGCGCGCGCGTCGAAGCTCGTCTGCACGAATCCCGGTCAGACGCCGCGATCGTCGCGAGGCAGCGACGACGCCCGGATCGACGAGCGTCTCGAAGGTGTCCGTCGACCTCGAGCGCGCGGACGCGCAGCCGCACCGATCTCGCAGATGCGGTCGCGCCCGCCGAGAGCCCGGTCGTCTCGAGGTCGAAGACGACGAGCTCGGCGTCCTCGATGAGCGACCTCGGGCTGCGCCGTCACGCGCAGGCCTGACGCGCGTCGCCGAGCCAGGCGAGCCGCGGCGTCGCCGTCGACGACGTCCGTCGAGCAGCGAGCGAGCAAGCGTCGCAGGCGCGCGCTCGAGCGCGAAGAGCACGCGCGCAGCCTCCTCGGCCGTCACCGCGCCTCGTCGCGCCTGCACGAGCTCCACGAGCCGGTCGGCGGCGTCGAACGAGAGCTGCATCGCTCTCAACCGTAGCACGAACATATGTTCGTGTCTCAGCGCAAACGAAAGGGCCGCGACGGATGCGGCCCTTCGCAGATCCTGCTCGGATCGGCGCTAGCCGCCCTTGACCGCCGCCTTGAGCTGCGCTCCCTGCCGAGAACTTCGGAACCGTCGTGGCCGCGATGTGCACTTTCTCGCCCGTCCGCGGGATTGACGCCCATGCGCGCCGCGCGCGCCGAGGTCGAGAACTTGCCGAAGCCGGTGAAGGTGATGGTGTCGCGCCTTCTTGAGCGCGTCCGTGATCGTGTCCAGCACGGCGTCGACCGCAGCGCCGGCCTCACGCTTGGACATGCCGGCCCGAATCGGCTACGGCGTCCACGAAATCCTGCTTGGTCACTGGTCTCCTCCTGACGTCGGATTCGGGTTCACGGAACCGGAGGAGCCCTAACACTCCTTCGGACAATTTGGCTCAACCATGCTGCTTTGCGGCGGATTTTTCGCATTTCCAGCGAGCTCACTCGGCACGAAAGAGCGGCCGGAGACGCACGCCGAGGCGGGCGAGAGCATCACGAGCCGCCCTCCTCCCGGTCGACGACACAGACGGCGTTGCGGACGACGAGCCCCTCCTCGCGAACGGCCGACACCGCCTCGCGCGAGTGCGCCGCCGGACGTGACGACGTCCTCGAGGAGGCACACCAGCTCGCCCGGCTCGAACGGGCCCTCGATCCGTTTTGCCGTGCCGTATTCCTTGGTCTCACCGCGCACGATGATGAACGGCAGTCCGGACGCCATCGCTGCCGAAGCTGCCAACGCGACCGCTCCGAGAGCCGGACCGGCGAGACGCGACGGCGTCCGGCTCGTACTCACGCGACGGCCTCGGCGAGCGCGCTCGCCGAGCGCGCGAAGGATCTCGGGCTCGCGTCTCGAAGCGGTACTTGTCGAGGTACCACGACGAGCGGCGCCCGGACCGGAGCACGAAGTCGCCCTCGAGCAGCGCGCGCTCGACGAGCAGCGCGCCGAGCTCGTCGTCGCGTCACGCGCCGAAGCGCCGAGCGGGCGATCGTCGCAGAGTCGCTCGAAGCCGGCGACCCGGGCTCGAGGACGACCGCCGAGCCGTCTGCGTACGAGACGCCGGCTCGCTCCTCCGGCCTCGACGGCCCGAAGAACGTGCGCCAGGCCCAGACCGCGATGCGCAACGAGGACGGCGAGCCGGATGAGCTTCCTCACGCGGCAGTCCTCCTTCGCCTTCCGCGGCGACGCGCCGCTTCTTCGGCTCCGGCGTCTGCGATCGACTGCAGCGCACGTCCGCAGGTCGTAGACGACGAGGCCCGGAGGTCGGCTTCGGCCCGGTGGTCGCCGCGATCGTGACCGCCCGCCTTCGCGCACGACGAAGACGCGCTCCTCCGTCGAGCTCGACCTCGACGCGCGTCACGTCGCTGCGCCGCGCAGCTCGGACGCAGCGCCGACGAGCTCGCGCGTCAGCGAGCGCAGCGAGCGCTGGCCGAGCCGGCTGGGTCGTCCGGCGCGAGTCGCGAGGACGATCCCGTCCGCATCGAGCGACGACGGCCGACGTCGATCTGGGACGAGAGCTCCATGAGCTCGCGCAGCGCCTGTGCCGCGTCCATCGGGCGCGCGACAGCTACCAGCGTTCAGGCCGCGAGCGAGCTTTCGCCGAGCGCGCGTGCCGCCTGGCGCGCCGGTGCGAAGTGCTCGCGCCTTCCAGGCGTCTCCCGAGCTCGGCGACCGTCGCTGATCTCGCCCGCCGGAACGAAGATCGGGTCGTAGCCGAAGCCCTCGTCGCCGCGGCGGTGCGCCGCGATCTCTCCTCGAGCGTCCCCGTCGCCGCGAGCTCGCTCGCCGTCCGGCGCGAGCGACGACGAGCTCGCAGACGTACCGCGCGCGGCGGTCGCTCGCGCCGTCGAGCTCCGCGAGGAGCCGCGCGACGCCGTCCGCGGCCCAGCGCGCGGACTCGACCCCGGGTCGCCCGCCGAGCGCGGCGACCTCGATGCCCGAGTCCTCGCCGGCGACCCATGCGCCGTCGGCGCGTGCACGCCCGGCCGTGGCGCGCCTTGATGCGCGCGTTGTCGACGAACGTCGCGCCGTCCTCGACCGGCTCGTCGGGCGCGTCCGAGCAGGTCGATCTCCCAACCGGGAAGCGCGGCGCCGCAGCTCGCGCAGCTTGTTCTCGTTGCGAGGACGCGAGGAGCAGCTCTCACGCGTGCGGGCGCAGCCGCGCGGCTTCGACCTGCGCGGCGGTCGAGCGCCTCGATGCCGCCGGCGGCGAGGTCGAGCAGCGCGTCGAGCAGCTCCGCGAGAACGGCTCGCGCTCGGCCGTCGCCTGCACCTCGACGAGGCGGCCGTCGCCGGTCATCACGACGTTCATGTCGGTCTCGGCGCTCGAGTCCTCCTCGTAGTCGAGGTCGAGCACGGCTCGCCGTCGACGATCGCCGACCGACACGGCGGCGATCGAGCCGGTCAGCGCCTTCGAGAGCCCGAAGCGGTCGAGCGCGCGACGCGCGGCGATCCACGCGCCGCGTGATCGCGGCGCAGCGCGTGCCGCCGTCGGCCTGGAGGACGTCGCAGTCGAGCCAGAGCGTCCGCTCGCCGAGCGCCTCGAAGTCGCAGACGGCGCGGAGCGCCCGGCCGATGAGCCGCTGGATCTCGACCGTGCGCCCGTCCGGGCGTCCGCGCGAGACGGCCGCGCTGCGTCCGCTCGCCGGTCGAGGCGGGCAGCAGCGAGTACTCGGCCGTCATCCAGCCGCGGCCCGACTCGTGGAGCCAGCGCGGCACGCCCTCCTCGACCGTCGCCGTGCAGAGCACGATCGTCTTCCCCTGCGCGTAGAGGACGCGAGCCGTGCGGCTGCTCGAGGAAGTCCGGCGTCGATGTCGAGCGCGCGGAGCTCGTCCGGGCGCCGGCCGTCGTGCCTCATGCGACGCTGCCTCGAGCGTCGCGACCTCGACGTGCTCGACGCGCCTCGATCGGGAGCTGCAGGAAGCGCGCTGCCCATCTCGCGGAACAGCGTCCGGGTCGCCGGTCGTCAGGAAGCGGTACGCGCCCTCGCGGTCCGGCGTCGTTCTCGATCCCTTCCGCGCGAGCGTCTCGGCCACCTCGCGCGCCGTCTCCTCGGCGGAGAAGACGAGCGTCACGCCGCGGCCGAAGACGCGCTGGAGGATCGGCCGGATCAGCGGGTAGTGCGTGCAGCCGAGGATGACCGTGTCGACGTCCGCCGCCTTCGAGCGGCGCGGCGTACTCGCGGACGGCGTCGGTCGGTCTCCTCGCCGAACGGGTCGTCGCCCTCGATCAGCGGCACGAGCCGCGGGCACGCGACCGGGACGACCTCGACGCCCGCGTCGAGCGCGCGGACGAGCTCGCGTAGCGGCCGCTCGCGACCGTCGCCTCGGTCGCGAGCAGGCCGATGCGGCGGTTGCGCGTCGCGAGCACGGCCGCGTGCGCCTCGGGCGCGAGCACGCCGACGACGGGCACGCGAGAGCTGCCGCTGGAGGTCGGGCAGCGCGGCGGCGGTCGCCGAGTTGCAGGCGACGACGACGAGCTTCACGCCCTGCTCCTCGAGGTAGCCGCGCGATCTCGCGCGCGAAGCGCCGGATCTCGTCGAGCGGCCGCGGCCCGTACGGCAGCCGCGCGCCGTCGCCGAGGTAGACGAAGTCCTCGTGCGGGAGCGTGACGAGGCACTCGTGCAGGACGGTGAGCCCGCCCATGCCCGAGTCGAAGACGCCGATCGGCCGGGAGTCCATGCGCGCGGATTCTACGGAGCGTCCGCTCCGGCTCCGTGCGGCTACCCTTCCGCCGCCGTGCTGACAGCGTCCCGCTCGCGGCGCGTCGTGCGGCTCGCACTGCGTCGCTGGCCTGCGCGGCGACGCGCCGCCGGGCTGCGACCGCGGCCGAGGCAGGACGTCTCGATCCCGATGGACGACGGCGTCTCGATCGCCGCGACGCTGTACGCTCCCGGACGGCGCGCCGCCAGCCGGCGGCTGGCCGGCGATCGTCTTCCTCCACGGGCTCGCCGGCAACCGGCAGCAGATGAACGCGCTCGTCGAGGCGATACGGACTGCACGGGACGGGAGCTACGCGATCCTCACGTTCGACGCGCGCGGCCACGGCGAGTCCGGCGGGCTCGTCGGGATCGACGGCCCGCGCGAGGTCGCCGACACGCGCGCCGTCCACGACTGGCTCGCGGCGCGGCCGGACGTCTCCGACACGAGGATCGGCGCCTGGGGCATCTCCGTACGGCGGCGGCGCGGTGTTCAACTCGCTCGTCGCCGGCGTGCCGTGGGCCGCGGTCGTCGACGGTCGAGACGTGGACCGACCTCTACACGGCGCTCATGCCGCAGGGGCTCGTGAAGTCCGGGCCTCGTCGCCGGGCTCGCGGAGCTCGATCCCGACGCGCGACGCGATCCGTCGCTCGCCGCGCTGACAGCGGCAGCGTTCGCCGGCGACTACGGCGTCCGTGAAGCCGTGGGCCGCACGCGCGCTCGAGCCTCGTCGAAGCTCGGCTCGGTCACGACGCCGGTCTTCATGGCGCAGGGACGCCGCGACTTCCTCTTCGGCATCGACCAGGGCGCGCGCGCCTTCCAGCGCGGCTGCAAGGGCCCGAAGGTGCTCTACGTCGGTCTCCACGGCCACGCGCCGTCGACGTTCCCGGCGGCCGACACGCGGCGTCCTCATGCCGAAGGTGCGCGCCTGGTTCGACTGCTACCTGCGCGCGACACGGCTGCGACGCGCGCGCAAGCGTCGGTCGCGATCGCGCCGGAGACGTTCGCCGGGCAGCGTCGCTCGCCGGGCGCGGAAGCGCTCGCCACCGGCTCGCCGACGTTCGTCTCGTTCCCAGGCGTCACGACGTTCGCGCGCAGCGGCAAGGCCGTCCGGACGCTCCGCGCCGCTCGCGCAAGGCGATCGAGATCTTCGGCGCGCCGACGGTGCAGACGTCGATCGCCGCGAGCGGCGGCTGGTCGCGGCTCGTCGCCGTGCTCACGCGCGCGCACGCCGGCAGGCAAGGAGATCGTCGTCGGCGCGGGCGGCGTCCCGACGAGAGCGGGCGCGCAGAGGTCACGATCCAGCTCTGGCGAGCCAGGCGACGTTCGTCCCGAAGGGCTCGCGGCTGACGCGTCACGCTCGCCTCGTCCTCGACCGCGCAGTCGAGCTCGAACCTCCTCTACCTCGACCTCCCGATGCCGCCGACGCGCTCGGCGCGCGCGTCGGCACGGCCGATCGCTCAAGCTCCCGGGCCTGCGACGCCGGTCACGAAGTGATGCGCGCGAGTCGCGGCTCGTCGCGCTGGTCGCGCTCGGCGCTCGCCGCGAGCGCCGGCGGCGCCGGCAGCCGACCCGGGCGTCACGTCGACGACCGTTCTGCTCGGCGGCACCGTGCCGCTGACCGGCGAGGCCGCCGCGTTCGGGACGGTCGGCGCCAGGCGCGAAGGCGTACTTCGACTACGTCAACGCGAAGGGCGGTGTCAACGGCCGGAAGATCGAGTACCGCTACTACGACGACGCCTACAACCCGGCGCAGACCGGTCCAGCTCACACGCCGGCTCGTCGAGCAGGACAAGGTGTTCGCCGATCTTCAACTCGATCGGCACGGCGAACAACCTCGCGATCCGCGACTACCTGAACGCGCAGAAGGTGCCCGCAGCTCTTCGCCGCCGACGGCTCGCAGTCGATCGGCCGCAGCTCGGCGCAGTACCCGTGGACGATGGGCTTCCTGCATGAGCTACCGCGGCGAGGGCGACGTCTGCGGGAAGACGATCGTGAAGTCGCGGCCGAAGGCGAAGATCGCCGTGCTGCTACGAGAACACGGAGCTCGGGCGCGACATGCTCACCGGACTCACGCGGGCGATCGCGGGCAAGGGCCTCGAGCGTCGTCGCGCAGCAGGCGTACGAGTTCACCGGCGCGGACGTCTCGGCGCAGATCGCGCTACTGAAGGCGTCCGGCGCCGACACGCTCATGCTCTTCGCGACGCCGAAGTTCTTCCTCAACGGCGATCGTCGCGGCGCACAAGCTCGGCTGGAAGCCGCAGGCTCTACATCGCGTCGGTCTCGATCGAGCCGACGATCATGAGCATCGCGCGCTTCAACGCGCCGGAGCTCACGAAGGGCGCGCTCTCGATCGCGTTCGTCAAGAACCCGAACGACCCGATCTGGGCGAAGGACAAGGCCGTCGCCCTCTACCGCTCGATCATGCGCAAGTACGCACCCGAGCGGGAAGCCGACCGACGTCTACAACTGGTACGGCATGACGGTCGCGTGGACGATGGTCGAGACGCTGCGCAAGGCCGGGAAGAACCTCACGCGCGCCGGGCTCCTGACGGCCGGCGCAGAGCCTCGACACGCTGGCGAACCCGTTCATGCTCCCGGGCATCCGCCTGAAGACGCCGCGCGACGGACTATCGGCCGATGGAGCAGGTGTACCTCTACCGCTACGACAACAAGCAGTGGGTGAGAGCGAGCGGGCTCCTCCAGGCGCAGGGATGACCGCGTGCAGCTCGCTGTGACAGACTCGCCAGCTCGACAGAGGAGGGCAGATGAAAGAGACGAATCTGGACCGTTGCCGTCGGGCTGGCGGCGCTCGCGGCGCTCATCGCGGTACCCGCCGCGATGGCCGCGTACACATCGCCGAAGCTCGAGGTGACGCAGACCGACGACGGCGTCGTCGTCAAGGCGTCGCTCGATCCGAACGACGACCCGACGGCGCGCGTGCGCGATCAACGTCCCCGTCGGAACGCAGCTGACGACGACCCAGGCTCCTGGGACGGTGCTCGGGCCCGTGCGGGCGATCGTGAAGGCGCTCGACCTCGCCGGCGCCGACCTGCCGCTCGAGGGCCAGCTCGTCGTCGCGGCCCCGGGTCAGGTCCCCGCAGCGACCAGAGCCGCGTGCATCGGATCGACGACGCCCGCTCGCGACGTGGGTCATGGTGCTGACGGCGGCGGGCCAGACGCTGACCGTGCCGACGTACCTCCTTCGCGCAGCCGGCCAGCGCAGCTCGGCCCGGCGTTCATCGCGATCTGCCTGCCACCTCCGGACGTGCCCGTCGGGACGCCCGGCCGGGCGACCTTCGGGCGAAGGTGTACAGCGCAGAGCTCGCGATCAACGGCGTCTTCAGCGTGGTCGCAACCGGTGCGTGGATCTCCTTCTGGACGCCGTACAACCCGGGCGTGGGTACCGGCGAACATCGCCGGTGCGAATCGTCGCGCCCGGCGGCGATCGCACCGGGCGCAGTGACCCTCGCGGCGAAGAACTCCGGGCTCGGCGCGACGCTCACAGGCGCGCGTCACGTAGGCCAGGCCAGGCCGCGGTGGAGCGACCGTCGACGATCTCGGCGGTGCGAAGGCGTCACGGCTCAAGACGACTCGGCCGCGCGACGGTCGCCGCGAACGGCAGGTTCGCCTTCAAGGCGAAGACCGGCACGTTCTTCCGCGCGCGGCGCAGTGGCGGCCCCGGGTGCCGCAGTCGCAGGTCGCGCCCAGCCTGCGACCGCTCATCGCGCCGATTCCGTGCGTCAACCCGACGGTGAACGGCTTCGCACGCCCAGAGCAAGGTGGTCGAGGAAGAAGAAGTAGGCGTACGCTGCGCGTCGGGGCCGCGCAGCCGGCCCCTACGCTTCCCCCGATGCCAGCGACCGTCCGCCTCGGCACGTGCAGCTTCGCCGACGACGGGCTCGATCGAAGGCTCGGTACCCGCGAGGGCGTCTCGACGTCGAGTGGCTCGGCTCGGCTACTGCGCCGAGCGGTTCGACACGGTCGAGGTCGACTCGCCCTACTACCACCTCCCCGATCCGGCCGTGACGGGCCGCTGGGCCCAGCGCAACGCCGCCGGAGTTCACGTTCCACGTCAAGGCGCACGCCTCGATGACGGGGCACGAGCCGGCTGAGCAGGCCCAGGCGTTCGCCGAGTTCCGCGCGCTCGCTCGAGCCGCTCGAGCTCTCGGGAAGCTGCGCGGGATCCTCCTCCAGTACCACCCGCGCGTTCAGAAGTCGCCCGAGGCGAAGGCCGAGCTCGAGCGCGTGCGCAAGGCTCCTCGAGCCGCTCGTCCCGCTCGTCGAGTTCCGGCACCGCTCCTGGCTCGAGGAGGACGAGCGTGCGGACACGCTTCGCGTTCCTCGAGCGGAACGGGCTCGCGTACGTTGTCCGTCGACGCGCCGCGGACGCGCGCGTCGAACGTCGTCGCCGCCCGTCGCGGCCGCGACGACATGCGGTCGCATACGTCCGCTTCCACGGTCGCAACGCGAGACGTGGAACATCCGCTCCGAGAAGTCGGCCGACCGCTTCGGACTGGATGTACTCGGCGGAGGAGCTCGCCGAGTGGGTGGACGATGCTCGAGTCGCCTGGCGAACGAGTGCCGACGAGGTCTACGCTGCTCTTCAACAACAACCGCGACGACTTCGCGCCACGGGCCGCGGTGATCCTCCGCGGCCTCCTGGACGGAGGCCGGCATCGCGGCTACCGGCGGTGTCGAGCCGCCACCCCTGGCGCCGGAGCGTTCACTACAGTCGCTCCTCGGTGCGCTGCCCTCTCCATTACTCATGGGCCGAAGCGTGCCTGAGGCGTCTTCGACGAGGTCGTCGAGTCAGCCGACCACCAGCTCGAGCGCTGGCGCGGTTCTTTCGACCAGGCAGCGCCTGATCGCGCCCCGTCGTACGACGCGGTCAGAGCCCAGGCGGCTCGCACCCTGACGATATAACGTCGACCCGCTTCGCGTGGCTCCCGAGATGAGGAGGAGTTCCTCCGCGAGGTTCAGAGAGGAGCGTTCCCCGTCTTCGCGCCCGCCTTAAGCCCAGATGCTCGCAAGGCGCGCCGCTGGGGCGCGCGTTGGGCCGGCGAGCGCACCCGAGATCGGATGGAGCGAGGTCGTTCTCACTCCTGCCGGACGCGCAGATCCCGTGCTCGGGGTGTCCATCTCCGCGGTCACCGTCTTCCAGTGCGGCACCACTACATATTCGAGACACCCCACGGTGGACCGGAGCTCGCACGGAGCGACGTCTCGGCGCAGGCGTTCCGTCTCGCGCAGCCTGCGTGGGGCATCCAGTTCCATGCTGAAGTGACGCTTTGCGATGTGACGCCTGGGCCGAAGAGGATCCCGATGACCTACCGATGGACGCTCACGAGTTGGTTGCGACGTCGACGGTCGAGACGCCCTGGAAAGAGCGACAGCAGGGCCGCAGTCTGTGTACCGCGTTCCTGCGCGAAGCAGCGCAACGCCAGCCTGGCACCCCAAGACTATCTGTGCCACGAGCCATGACGGAAGTTGCGCGCGCCGGCACCGCACCCTGGATGACCTGAGCCGCGAGGGCGGAGCGCAATCCCCGCTATGGCAGTAAGCGACGACCTCGACGCGCCCGAGACCGACTTCAGCCCGGCGCACCACTGCGTTCCGACACTCCAGCAAACCGCTCGAGTGGAAGGTTGCCGCCCCTGGGATGTGGCCGTGTCGCGGGTCGCAGTGCGCACCGGCAGTGCTGTCGAACCGAGCGGTGTCCTGACATCCAAGAGCGATCATCGTCGCCGAATCGTCGGCGGAGCTCCTCGAGCGTTACGTCTGCCATTGGTTGAGGAAGTCGAGTAGAACGGAATTGAAGCGGTCGCTCATCGACGCTGAGAAAGTGCCCGGCTCTCTTAGAAAAGATCTCGAGCGACCCGCGAAGCGCGCTCGAGGCGAGTTTCCGCGCGACTCCGTCGACCGACACGCGAGCTCGTCCCGTCTCCGGACGCACACGAGGAGCGGGCCGCTGAACGAGGAGGCGACGCCGGTGAGATCCAGATCCGATCGCGCAGCTGCTTCCGGGCGACCGCGAGATCCTCGGCTGTGTCGTCGGTGTCCATTTCGGGCCCGGCACGCCACGCGCAGCACGGCGATCTGGTCGTCACGCTCGGTGACGATCGAGTCCAGGACGCCTCGAGGCCACTTCAGCACCATCCCGACGATTCGCTCGGGCGATCGGCGGGCGAGGGCGAGCGCGCAGTACCGCCCATCGACGCGCCGACCGCGACGAACTGACCGTCGTAGTCGCGGAGCAATTCTGCGCCGCCCACACGATCACGTCGCCTCGTACAAGCAAGGGACGATCGGCTTAATCCGCCGTAGCGGCGGGACTGCCGTACCCACATCTCACCTGACAGCGGCCGTGGAGGAGGAGGACGTTCACGCGCGTATCACCCGGACTGTGCTCAGATGTCGGGCGCATCTGCCCAGCCGGTCGGAGCCCATCATTCCGAGCGCCTCGGCGAGCTCTCGGCGAGCCTTCTGGCGGGAGTGCAGGGTCGGCAGGCGCCGGGGCCAGCAGCTGATGCGGCGCCGCACGGCTGCTGGGTCGGCCTGGTGAGACGCGCGGATAGCCGACGGTCGGATTGGCCGCGAGCCTGACCACGTCGCCCGGCGGCAAAGTGACCGTGAACCTGAACGGAGAGGTACTGTCCACGATCCGTCCGCGCTCGAACAGGGGATCATCCGCAGGAGCCGTCCCGCTCCACACCGAGGAGCACCGTGACAGATCCCATCCGGTCGCAGTACTTCGCGAGCGCAAAGTGACGAAGCATGTCTGGTGGAGCACATGTAACCGGAACGAAGCACAT
>ERZ1370068.6302-contig-5294_pt1 | contig 34506 bp, 52 predicted proteins | sample MGYA00561227_ERZ1370068 | MGnify/ENA primary metagenome ERZ1370068 (study PRJEB38410, sample SAMEA6850437) | metagenome | study: Metagenomic assessment of the ecological functions of the soil: analysis of the soil microbiota associated with the...
GGTATTGCTTCGTTCCAGTTACGTATATTGTTGCCTATCGCCGCTGCACGAGTTCCTGCCGCAGACCAAGGAGCAGCAGGCGGACCTGGCGAAGAAGCTCGGCGTGCCGGCGAGCGCGGATCCACTCGCGCGTCGCGCAGCTGCACGGAGTTCAACCCGATGCTCGGCTTCCGCGGCTGCCGCCTCGGCATCGGCTATCCGGAGATCTCCGCGATGCAGGCGCGCGCCGTGTTCGAAGCCGCGGCCATGGTGCAGAAGGAAGGGATCAAGGTCCAGCCCGAGATCATGATTCCGCTCGTCGGCTTCAAGAAGGAGCTCGACCTGCAGCTCGAGGTCGTCCACCAGGCCGCGCGCGACGTGCAGGCCGAGCAGAAGGTGAAGCTGAACTACATGGTCGGCACGATGATCGAGATCCCGCGCGGCGCGCTCACGGCCGACGAGATCGCGCAGTCGGCGGAGTTCTTCAGCTTCGGCACCAACGACCTGACGCAGACCGCGCTCGGCATGTCGCGCGACGACTCCGGATCGTTCCTGCCGCAGTATCGCCGAGCTCGAGATCGTCAAGAAGAACCCGTTCGCGACGATCGACCAGGCCGGCGTCGGTCAGCTGGTCGAGATCGCGGTGACGAGAGGGCGCGCGACGCGGCCAGAACATCGAAGCTCGGCATCTGCGGCGAGCATGGCGGCGATCCGGCGTCGATCCACTTCTTCGAGAAGGTCGGCCTCGATTACGTGAGCTGCTCGCCGTATCCGCGTTCCGGTCGCGCGGCTCGCCGCGGCGCAGGCGCGCGTTAGTCGAAGTAGGGCGGGTCCGCGGAGCGACGGCGCCAGGCGGCGCGGACCCGCCGATCTGCCGACGCCAATCTCGTGATTACCGTCTACGCGCTATCAGAACGGCGAGACGACGAACGGCTGACCAGGTCGAGCCGCATGGCTCGATCCGGCATCCGGCGTCACGCTGTGGGTGGACGTCGTGAAGCCGACGCCGGAAGACGGGCAGCAGCTGCTCGCCGACACGTTTCATTTCCACCCGCTGTCGGTCGAGGACGCGCTGCAGCGAGATCCACCATCCCGAAGGTCGAGCCGTACGAGCGCTACCTCTATCGTCATTCTTCACGGCATCGATTTCCAGGCGAGCGCAGCACGAGTTCGCGACGCGCGACGTCGACTTCTTCCTCGGCGCCGAACTACCTCGTGACGGTGCACGACGGCGACTCGCGCAGCATCGACGAAGCTGCAAGGAGCTCTGCGCAGCAGCACGCGCACATCCTCGCGGAAGGCCCCGTGGCGCTGCTGCACCGCATCGTCGACTCGATGGTCGACAACTACGCGCCGGAGATCGAGGAGCTCGAGGAGCAGATGGACGAGCTCGAGGACGAGGCCATCCTCGGCGCCGGCGACAACCTGGCTGCGCCGCATTCTCGCGCATCAAGCGCGACCTGCGCCGCGCTGCGCCGCGTCGTGATTCCGCAGCGCGACGTGGTCGGCCGCCTCGCGCGGCGCGAGTTCCCGCAGATCTCCGACGAGATGGCGTACCGCTTCCGCGACGTCTACGACCACCTGGTTCGGCTACGCCGACGAGGCGATGACTGTTCCAGGATCGCGTGACGGGCATCCTCGAAGGGATACCTCGTCGGCGATCTCGAATCGCCTGAACCAGCGTGATGAAGGTGCTCACGGTGATGTCGACGATCTTCCTGCCGCTGACGGTGCTGACCGGCATGTGGGGCATGAACGTACCGCTGCCGCACTTGCCCGGGCGGCGACGGCGCGCAGTTCTGGTGGATCGTCGGCATCATGGTCGTCATCAGCGCCGTCGATGCTCGGCGATCTTCCGCCGCAAGCGAGTGGATCTGAGCCTGCATGGGCGAAGATTCATCCAGCTGCCGCCCGACCTCGCGAACCAGATTGCCGCCGGCGAAGTCGTCGAGCGGCCGGCGTCCGTCATCAAGGAGCTGGTCGAGAACTCGATCGACGCCGGCGCGCGGCGCATCGTCGATCACCGTCGAGCTCGGCGGCAAGAAGCTGATTCAGCGTCGAAGACGATGGCGAGGGGATGACGCCGGAGGATGCGCGGCTGGCCATCGAGCGCCATGCGACGAGCAAGATCCGCCGTGCCGACGATCTCGGCGCGCATCGCCACGCTCGGCTTTCGCGGCGAGGCGCTGCCGAGCATCGCGTCGGTCTCGCATTTCACGCTGCGGACGCCGCGCGCGCGGCGCCGAGTCGGGCACCGAGGTGCGCGTCAACGGCGGCGCGCGTCGCGTCGGTCACGGAGGTCGGCATGCCGGAAGGCACGTCGATCGAGGTCGCCGACCTGTTCTACAACCTGCCGGCGCGGCGGAAGTTCCTGAAGTCCGACGCGGCGGAGTCCGCGCAGGTCTCGCGCATCGTCACGCAGCTGGCGCTCTGCTATCCGGAAATCGGCTTCACGCTCACCAGCGCCGGGCCGCAAGGTGCTGCAGTGCCCGCCGGTCGCAGCGCTGCGCGATCGCCTGTATCAGCTCTACGGCGAGCGCAGCGATCTGATCGATGTCGCGCCGCGAGCGGCGACGTGAAGATCGCTCGGCTTCGTCGCGGCGCTGGCGGAGCAGGGGCCGACGCGCGGGCCGCAGAACGTCTTCGTCAACCGCCGGATCGTCAAGGACCGGACGATCGCGCACGCGATCATCGACGCCTACAGCGTCGGCGTCGATCAAGGAGCGGAGTCCCGAGGTGCACCTGTTCATCGACATGCCGCCCGATGCGGTGGACGTCAACGTGCACCCGACGAAGGCGGAGGTCCGCTTTCGCGACCAGTCGCTACATTCACGAGCTGATTCGACGGACGCTGGGCGATGCGCTCGGCCGCGGCCCGCGCCCGGAGCTGCAGCTCGACAGCGCCGGCAGGCTTCCAGCCACGCCGTCGACGCTGCCGCTGCCGCACGCGTACCCGTCAACGTTTCCGAGCCGCTGGACGCTCGGACCGGCGCACCGCGCAGCGCGACGTCGCACCGACCAGCGACAGCGAGCTCGCACCGACCGGCGAGAGCGGGCTCGCACCGACCACGCGAAGCGCAGCATCGCACCGACGAGTGGCGGAGGTGCCATCCGGCCGATGATCGCGCTCGGCCAGTTCCGGCGACACGTTCATCATCGCCGTCGACGAAGAGGGCATCGCGATCATCGATCAGCACGTCGCGCACGAGCGCGTGCTGTTCGAGCGCATCACGGAGCGGCTGACGAGCGGCACGCTCGAGAGCCAGCGCCTGCTGGTGCCGATGCTGGTCGAGCTGTCGCGCCGGCGGACGCCAGGCGCTGACGTCGCACGCCGCGGATCTCGAGCGGCTCGGGTTCGAGGTCGAGGATTTCGGCGGCGACTCGCTTGCGCGTGACCGCGTTCCCGGCGCTGCTCGGCCGCGAGGACTGCGACGCCGCGCTGCGCGCGCTGGCCGAGGATCTCGAGGGGCTCGATCGCGGCGCGGGCGTGGACGCCGCGATCAAGCGCATCGCCGCGACCATGGCGTGCCATGCCGCGGTGAAGGCGAACTACCCGCTGACGCACGGAGAAGATGGCGCACATCCTCGACGAGCTGCGCCGCACGGCCTATTCGACCATCTGTCCCCACGGCCGTCCGGTGATGCTGCGCCTCACGCGGCGCGAGGTCGAGAAGAATTTCCAGAGGATCTGAGTAATCTGGCGGGTCCAAACGGACCCGCGCCATACCGTGGTGTGGTGTTGTAAGCTCTCACCGATTTCCCGGAGGCGCGTGTGACGAGATTCATTTGCCGTGTGTTGTTCGGCGTGTCCCTGGCCATTTCGCTGGTCTCGGCGCAGGCGCAGCAATCGGCGACGCTGGTCATTGACGGGCGGAACGCTGATCGACGGCAACGGCGGCGCGCCCGTCGCCGACTCGGTGGTTGTCGTCCAGGGCAACAAGATCACCGCGGTCGGACGCAAAGGACAGGTCACGGTTCCCGCAGGTGCGCGGGTCATCAACGCGACCGGGAAGTTCGTGCTGCCCGGTCTCTGGGAATCGCAGACGGCCTACAGCTGAGTAATTTCGGCGAGGCGATGCTGAATCTACGGCATCACGTCGAGCATCGACGTCGGCACCGAAGCGGAAGTCGCCGTGCCGCACCGCGACTGCCGTGCTCCACGGCAAGGACCTCGCGCCCGCGCGTCTTATACCGGCATCCTGCGCATCGGCTCGACACTGAACGGTGAGACCGGCTACGAGATGCCGCTCAACACGATCCGCAAGCCGCAGTCGGCTCGAGGATACGCGCGAGATCGTTCGGACGGTGCTCAACGCCGGAGCTGACTACGTCATCTTCTACGACGGCGCGATGCCATTCGACTGGTACAAGGCCGGCGTCGAGGAAGCGCACAAGATGGGGAAGCCGGCGTTCGTGCGCGCGTATGGCCCGGGAATCTTTCCGGCGCAGGCGGCCGAGATCGGCGCCGCGCAGCTGCCGCACTCGGCCGGCATCCCGCTGGCCATCGCGAAGAACCCGTCGCAGTTCCGCCAGGGACGCGACGACCGCAACGAGCTGGATAAGTGCGCCGACATGGACGACGCGAAGGCGGCGGACCTGGTGAAGACGCTGGTCGCGCATCACGTCACGCTCGTCCCGACCTTCATCATCAACTACCGCGGCTATCCGAAAGAGTGGGCTCAGTTCAGAACCGAAGCACACTGAGTGGTACAAGGACCCGAACCTTCAGCAGTACTACCCGCGCGAAGCGATGGAAGAATCGCTCGCGGCCTACGACGATGTTGATCAGGGTGCCGTGCGCGAGCGGCGGCTGAAGGGCTGGGAGAACGTCAAGCGCTTCCACAAGATGTTCGTCGATGCGGGAGGACACCTCGGTCGTCTCGGGCAACCTGAATGACCGCTACGTCCCGGGTCTCGAGCTCTTTCAGGAGATGCGCGTCATGCGCGAAGTCGGCATGACGCCGATGCAGATCATCGTCGGCTCAACGAAGTACGCCGCCGAGCTGGTCCAGAAACAGGACTCGCTGGGGACCGTCGAAGCCGGCAAGATCGCCGACGTGGTCGTCGTCAACGCAGATCCGCTGCAGGATATCGGCAACCTGATGAAGACCGACACCGTGGTCTTCGACGGCAAGGTCATCGATCGGCGCTATCACGCGAATTACAAGACGACGTTCAATCCGCCAGGCGATCGGGCCGGAATTCCACGCCGTGGTTGAAGCATTGCCGTGGGCGGTCGCGCTGATGAAGGCGAGAGCTGGAGGCGGCGGTGGCGCGCGGCGACGAGGCCGGCGGCCGAGAGCGCTGCGGTTCCCGATCCCGCGATGTCGCCGCAGCCGGCGATCCTGACGCTCGATCCGTACATCGTGACGCAGGGCACCACGCCCGCGACGGTCACGCTCAAGGGCGTCAACTTCGTGCGCAGGTCGAGCGTGCGTCTTCAAAGGGAAGCCGGTTCCGACGCATGTGCTCAGCCCCGGCGAGCTGACGTTCACGCTCGACGAGGAGGCGATGCGCACGGCGGGACGGTTCGACCTCAGCGTTGTGAATCCGGCGCCGGTCGATACGTTCTTCAGCAGGGGAATGTGGGGCAACGGCGCGTCGAACCTGGCGCATCTGATCGTGCAACTACAGGTATTGACGCTCGGGCGCGCTGGGTTGCTACATTACTAGCAGCTCGTAACTCCTGACAATTGAAAGCTTTATCTCAACCGTTATCCGCAAGAAGGGAACGCCGCGGAGGCGTTCCGGTAAACCAAGCGAAACGGTGTGGCGCCCGGCGTGTCGCCGGCGTCGCGCAAAGCTGTAAGTCCCGCTGCTGCGGGGTGATTTAGCTGCCGAACTTGGAAGAAAGACGCGGCGCCTCGGCTCCGCTCATTGGTCCTCGTCCCCGGTAGCGGATTCCGAGCACACAGTGTCCGTACGCCGCTCGATTACTTACGCCGGCCTCATATTCTCCTTCGCGGCCCTCGCCTTCAGCTTTGGCAGCTGGACGGCGCAGCGCTCCATCGCGCAGCAGCTCGCCAGCAACGACGCACGCGTCACGGCGCTGCGCGACGACATGGCGCGGGCGATCCTGCAGATCCGCCAGGCCGAGACGGCGGCCACGCCGTCGGGCACCAACGGCGAGCGCCAGCCTGAAGTCGTCCCTGCGGCCGGCGGCTCGCAGCCGGCACTCATCGAAGAGATCAAGCGGCAGCTGCAGACCGAGATGGGGCTGATGCCGGTGCGCCTCCTGCGCGACCGCAAGGAGAGCTTCGTCGAGCTCAATGCGTACGATGTGTCCGGCAAGTCGAGCTACGGCACAGCCGGTTATCTCGGGCACGGCTACTTCGTCACGGTCAAGCATGCCGTCGTCGCGCTCGACGATGCGGATGGACGCGAGGGACGGAAGATTACGGCGATCAAGGTGCGCGTGCACGGACGCGACCTGGCGGCGCGGCTTGTCGATGCCGGCGATGCCGACGTCGAGGTCCACTCCGGCGACTGGGCGATCATTCGCGTCACGCAGCCAGTCGATCTCCCGCCGCTGCGCGTGAACACCAGCTTCACCTACGACTTCGCCGATCCGATTTTCCGCCTCGGCAACGACTACTCGAAGGGCATCATTCTGAGCACCGGGTACGTGGGGCAGCGGACGTCGAACGGTCTGGTGACGTGCCTGACCGATGGCCACCCAGGCGTATCCGGCGGCGGCGTGCTCGATCAGGATGGCGACCTCGTGGGGATCCCGATCGGCCGGATGCAGGGCGACTATCGCTTCTCGTTCATCCTGCCGGTGCGCGTCGAGATGTTCAGGAAAGTCCCGTCGCTCGCGACCGCGGTCACGAAGGTCGTCGGCTCGACCGAATAGCACCGTCTGCCGACTGCCGACTACCGTCTTCCGGCCTGGACTCGGTAGCTGGTAGACGGAGCCGGTAGACTGCGTACTTACTTCCGTCGCCGCTCTTCCTTCACCTTCTCCCACCCATCGAGCCGCCGCTTGATCTCCTTCTCGAATCCCCGATCGGTCGGTCTGTAGCATTTGCGGCCCGCGAGCGACGGCGGCAGGCAGTCCATCGCGGCGATCGCGTCGGGCTCCGTCGTGCGCGTACTGGTAGTCCCTTGCCGTAGTTCAAGCTCCTTCATCAGCTTCGTCGGCGCGTTCCGGAGGTGCAGCGGCACCGGCTCGGCGGCCTCGCGATGCGCGTCAGCCGCCGGCGTCGTTGTAGGCGGTGTACACGGCGTTGCTCTTCGGGCGCGGTGGCCAGGTAGATCGCCGCCTGCGCGAGCGCGGTGTTGCCTTCGGGCATGCCGATGAAGTGCGCCGCATCCTTCGCGGCGATCGGCGACGACCAGCGCCTGCGGGTCCGCGTTGCCGATGTCCTCGGAAGCGAACCGGACCATGCGGCGCGCGATGTAGAGCGGATCTTCGCCGGCCTCGAGCATTCGCGCGATCCAGTAGACCGCCGCATCGGGATCGCTGTTGCGCATCGACTTGTGCAGCGCCGAGATCAGGTTGTAGTGCTCTTCGCCGCGTCTTGTCGTAGAGGAGCGACCGCCGCTGGATCGAGTGTTCGAGCTGCGGCAGGTCGAGCTGCCGCACGCACGTCTCCGGGTTCATCGGCGCCGCGGTGGCCGCGAACTCCAGCAGGTTCAGCGCGGCCCGCGCGTCGCCGTTGGCAAACCTGGCGATGGCCGCGACCGCGTCGTCCGTGACGGCGATGTCCATGCGCGCCGAGACCGCGCTCGCGATCGGTCGAGCGCGCGCCGCAGGATGGTCTCGATGCCCGGCGCGTCGAGCGGCTGCAGCACGAACACCTTCGAGCGCGACAGCAGCGCGGCGTTCACCTCGAACGACGGGTTCTCGGTCGTCGCGCCGATGAGCACGATGTCGCCGGCTTCCACGCGCGGGAGGAAGGCGTCCTGCTGCGCTTTGTTGAAGCGGTGGATCTCGTCGACGAAGACGATCGTCCGCCGGCCGCTCGATGCGGCGCCGCATCTGCGCCGCCGCCATCACCTCCTTGATCTCCTTGATGCCGGCGAGCACGGCGCTGAAGGGCACGAACTGCGCCTCGCGTCATCTCCGCGATGATGCGCGCGAGCGTGGTCTTGCCGGTGCCGGGCGGCCCCCACAGGATGATCGACTGAAGCAGGTCGCGTTCGATTGCCTGGCGCAAGCGGCTTGCCGGGCGCGAGGATGTCGTCCTGGCCGACGACCTCGTCGAGCGTGCGCGGACGAATCCGTTCGGCGAGCGGCGTACCTGTCGAACGATCCGAACGTCGAACGTCCGAACGATCCGAACGATCTTCGTCGTCGAAGAGGCCGTTGCTCATCGGCGTGCCGGCGCGCGGCGTAGATGATGATGGCGGCGGATGTCGCCACGTTGAGCGATTCGACCGGCGCGTCCATCGGAATGCTCACGCGTTCGTCCGATTCTGCGACGACACGCGCGCTCAGGCCGGGTCCTTCGCCTCCCAGCAGCAGCGCGATTCGCCCTGACCAATCGACGGCATCCGGATCCCAGCCGTCGCGTGGAACAGCCGCGATGGCTTTCGTGTTTGTCTTGCGGATGTCGCTGCATCACGGTGTCAATCGAGACGCTGCGCGCCACCGGCACGCGCAGCACGCTTCCCATGCTGCCGCGAATGGCCTTCCACGAGAACGGGTTGGCCGATTCGCCGGCAACGATCACGCCGGTGACGCCGCCGGCTTCCGCGACGCGCATCAGCGAGCCGAGGTTGCCGGGATCCTGGACGTCGACGACGACGAGCGCGAAGAGCCGCGCCTGCTCGAGAATGGCATCGGCGGTCGTCGAGTGATGATGCGCGATGGCGACGATGCCGCTGGGCGTTCGCACGGGGCTGATCGCTTCGAACACGCGATCGCTGGCCGCGACGACATCCACGCCCGCATGTTCCAGCGACTCGGCAATTATCCCCTCCTCGGTTTCCTGATCGAGGCGCGATGCGGCCACGACGACGCTCTCGAAACGAAGCGCGGCATCCCGCGCCTCGCGGACCAGGTGCGCGCCATCGAGGAGCAGCCGCACTCCGGCGGAGTCGGGCTCCTGCGCGAGTTCGCGATAGGCGCGGACGATCGGATTCTGGCGACTCGAGATGACCTTCATCGGTTCGGTAGTTGGTGGTTTGTGGTTAGATCCAACCACTAACCATTATGTTAAAGTCGATTTCATCGTGAAGGACCGGATTCTCAAGCGATTCAACGACGAAATCGCCGCGCTCGAGCGCGAGCTGAAGGTCGAGCTCCCGAGAGAAATCCAGCGCGCGCGCGAGTACGGCGACCTGCGTGAGAACGCGGAATACAAAGCCGCCAAAGAGCGGCAGGGGATCGTCGACTCGCGCATCTCGATGCTGAAGAAGCGCGTCAGCGAGATCTCGCTGATGAATCTCGATCGCCTTCCGCGCGACAGAGCGGCGTTCGGATCGACCGTCCATCTTCGCGACAGGGACGGCGCGGTGACTCGTGTACCAGCTGGTCATGCCCGAAGACGCCGAACGCGGAGAAGGGATGATCTCGACCGCCTCGCCGATCGGCCGCGCCATCCTCAACAAGGAAGAGGGCGACGACATCAAGGTCGCGACGCCCAACGGCACGAAGAACTTCGAGCTCATCAAGCTGATCACCATTCACGACACCGAGGCTTAGCCCGCCAGCGAATGCAGTATCGCCCTCGCGCCGCACCGCCCTCGTGCTTTGCGGCACGGGCGCGCACGGCGCGTACCACGCGGGTGTGCTGCGGGCGCTCCATGAAGCCGGCGTCAAGATTGACGTCGTGGCCGGACAGGGCGTCGGCGCGGCTGGCGCCATGCTCGCGGCGATTGATGGCGCCTCCCGGCTCTGGGAACCAACCGGCATCTGGCGATCGACGAAATCGGCGTCGTTCTATTCGTCGACTCTCGCGGTCCGCATCGTCTCGCTGGGTCTCGATTCTGCTGCTCACCGCGCTGATCATTCCGCTGATATTGATCTTCAGGGTGCCGCCATATCGTCGAGCGTGGCTCCGATTCGTTCTAACGGTCGTCGTCGCGCTCACGCTGGCGATCGCGGTGACAATCGCCCTGGCTCGCTGGCGGCCGCGAGGAGGGAAGCGCCGCGCGTTCGGCCATGCGTGGTGGGGCGTCGCGGGCGCGCCGTTCGATTCAACTCCGGCGATTCAGGCCTTTTCGGACGCTATCTGGCAGTTGATCCGTGGCGCGTCGCGCGAGGCCCATCCCACACGCGACGCCGGGCAGGCGATATGCCGAGATGCTGGCGGAAAACCTGGGACAGCCTGGCTTTCGCGAGCTGATGATCATCGCGACCGACCTCGATTCGCGAGGCGATGTCGTGGCGGCGATGCTGCGCGACCCCTACCGGCGCGATTTCATCGCGCCGCGCCGCGCCGCGAACGCCGCGCGGGAGGCGCTCGACCTCGCGGATCTCGGCCGCGACCATGCGGTCGACGTGATGAGCGCCGCGCTGACGCCGCCGGTCGCGTGCGAACCGCGCCCTGTGACGTTCGCGCCGGATGGATACTGGCGCGGGAAACCCATCGTGTCTGCGATCGCCCCGGCTCGGTCATCCGGCTCTTCGAGGAGCTGGCCGGCGCCGGCAGTCTCGCAGTTGATCGTGGTGACCGCGGTGCCTGCGTCTTCGTCGGCGCCCCATCGTCTGCGGGTGCCGCGCCTCGACGTCAGGAGCCGGCTTGGCGAGTTCATCGCCGCCGCCGAATCGGCGTCGCTGCGCGATGCCATCGACCTCGCGCTCCTTCGCTTCGATTCCCTCTACGTGATTTGTCCGTCACACAACCCTGTTGGTCCGTTCGATTTCGCCGGCGCCTATGATGAAGCCTCGGATCGGCGCTACTCGACGGCGGAGCTGATGGAACAGGCACGAGGACGCCTACCACCAGTTCATCGAGCCTGTCGTCGGCGCCAGCGGGGAGCAGATCGTCGGCGCGCACCTCAGCCTGCGCTGGCCGATTCGTCGCTAGGTCGCGGCTGTTCCGATGAGGAATTCGGCGGTCGCGTAGTGATATTCGCGATCGAGCCACGACTCGCGCTTCGGCGGCGCGCTGTCCGAGCGTCGCGGCGACCTGGCGCGCCCGCTCGCGCTCATCGCGCCGTCAATGTCTGATCGAATGCGAGCGCGCGCGCCGCGGCAAGAGACCAGGGTGCACAGAGAAAGTCGACCCTTCGACCGTGAACTGACAGCCGCACGCCGTGGCGCGGGCGGCCCCGGGCGTGCCGCTGGCATGCTGCAGTACCGATCGCCGTCATGCATCCGGTTGTTGTCGGCGATGTTGCGATCCGGCTTGACGCGGTTCAGGAAATCCTGCTTGGCGGTCAGTGCATTCGGCTGCGCGTGTATGTAGGTGCGAAGTCGCGTTCGGCGCGCTCAGGATGAACAGCACCTGCGCTTCGAGGCCAACAAACGCCTCCGTCTGCACCTTGCGGTCGGGTTCGGAACCCAGCCAAGCGCTGGGTTGTAGTTGGCCAGCAGCCAGCCGAGTCCTTTCCGGATCGCATCGTCGTAGCGGCTTCCAACGGCGGCACGCAGCGACGGCGATCGCCGCGCTTCAATCAAGCTCCACGTCGCGATGGCTGTTGAATACGTGCGCAGGAAGTCGGCTGACGCATCACCAATATTCGGTCCCCACCCGCCTTCCGCGGCATTCTGCTTGCCGACGAGAAGCTGCAGCGTCCGCTCGGCGTTATCGCGCATCGCAGGCATTTGCTCGTCCGACCAGATGGCGGGCTTGGTGTGATCGAGCGCCGCGATCTGCGCCAGCGCGACCCAGCCTGCGACCTCTGTGACGCCTGTCTGCCACCCGTCGTAATAGCCCCATCCCTGATCGGGCACGAACTGATTGTCGATGTAGCCGAACGCGTTCCGGATGCGTTCGGCGTCCTCGGCGTCGATCGCCGCGCGCGCTCGAAAGAATGCCCTTGAGGACCTGCGCCGTTGTCCATACCTGCGGCGGCTGCGTCGCATCCGCCGTGACACGGATGCCGCCGGTCGAGTGCCCACGGGGTCGTCGTTCGTGACTTGGTACGCGAGCAGTCGCTTGGTTCGCTCCGACGCTTCGGCGCTGACGTAATCGTTCACCGTCACCGGCTTAGGAAGGAACTTCAGGCTGGCACAAGCGGCGCTGCTGGTGGCGATGAGCGCGATGGCGAGCGAGGGCGATTGTATGTTCGGTCCGTCGATCCTTCGCGTGAAAGACGAACCCATAGATCGCGAGGGCGATCCCGCCGAACACCGCGATCGGCACGCCGACGCGCAACAGCATGTCGACGTTGCGAAAGATCGACCAGTGAACAGCATCGATGCAGAAATGCGAGATCGCCTGCGACGTGGCCGAGGGTCTGCGCCGCGACAGCCACTGCCGTCGTGGCGCTGCCAACTCCAGATCAGGCGCCTCCGCCGGCGGCCCGTATCGTGATGCCTGGCTGGTTTCGCGGGCGCCGGCGCGGTCTTCTCAGCTCTTTCACCGGATGGCGTTTGATCATGGTCATGATTACAATCCAGCGGCGGCGACGCTACTGCGTCTGTCCTGACGCGTCAAGCGCCGTTCGACGATCGCTCGACATTCCTGTGCACAGTACTAACGCTGGTGGACCTCGATCTCGATCTACGCCTCGCATCCGTTGCGCGCCGAAACGATTCTCGGCCGCCTCGAACGGGCCGGCGCCGACCTGGCGGGGCTGACGGAGTGGGACCTCGCGGTCGATCCCGAGACTGAAGCTGACGGACCAGAACCACAGCGGCGGGGTGCAAGCCGTGCTCGAGCTCGCGGTCGCCGCGAACGTCACGCAGGTCAGCGCCGTGGTCGATGTGGGCGCAGGAATCGGGGACCCGCACGCATCCTGGCGGCGGCATTCGGCTGCAGGGTGCTCGGCATCGAACGTGACGCGGGACGGTGCCGCGATGCGAGCGGAGCTGAACGAACGCGTGTGCCTCGCATCGCTGGTCTCGATACGACACGCCGACGCGTTGACCGATGCCGTCGATGTGAGTGACGTCGACGTCCTGTGGGGGCAAGAGGCGTGGGTCCATTTCCCGTCTCCTTCCGATTTTCTGGCGCGCTGGATTCCCGCGCTGGCCGTGGGTGGACGCGTGGCGATGGCCGACGCTTTCCTCGCGCGGCGGCCTGCGGATCGCGCGAGAGGAGATGCTCATCGCCGCACCTTGAAGAATCATGGGGCGCCCACCTGGCGCCGCTCGATACGTGGCGGATCGGCGCTGGAACGCCACGGGTGTCGCGTCGTGCATACGCGCGACGTGACCGCACGGGCGGCCGCCGATTGTTCGATGCTGCTCAGCGTGTCGACGCGCTGGCCGGAGGGGACGGTCACGGATGCGGAGCGGCAGGGCTGGGAGCGCGCGCTCGCGGCCTTCGGCCGCGGCATCGTCGGCTCATTTCGAGTCGTCGCGGCGCGGCGCTGACATCTGCCCGCATGGCGTTCGGCACACGGCGCGTATCATTGCGCATGGACCGCGACACGCTGATCGTCCACGCCGGGTACCGGAAACGCACAGAGCTCCGGACCGTTCCTGCCAGGCCCGCAGTTCTCATCAACCTATACGTCACCCGGCGAGCCGTCGGACAACGCGCTGACATACGGGCGCTTTCATAATCCGACGTGGACAGCATGGGAGGACGCGCTGCGCGACTCGAGGATGGTGAGGCGGTCGCCTTCGCGTCAGGCATGGCTGCGGTGGATGCGGTGCTTGGCACCACGCTTCGGCCGGGCGATGCCGTCGTGCTCGCGGCCGACTGTTACTACACGATCCGCAGGCTCGGCGGCTGGCTGGCTGGAGCCGCTCGGCATCGAGGTGCGGCTCGTGCCGACGCGCGGAAACGCGCAAGCGGCGGCGCTCGACCGGCGCAAAGCTGGTGTGGGTCGAGACGCCCACGAATCCGCAACTGGATATCTGCGACATCGCGGCGATGGTCGAGGCCGCGCGCGCTCGCGGCGTCATCGTTGCCGTCGACAACACGACTGCGACCCCGTACTTACAGCAGCCGCTGCAGCTTGGCGCCGACTTCGTCGTCGCGTCGGACGCGAAAGCGATCACCGGCCACAGCGATCTGATCCTCGGTCACGTCGCGACACGAGACGCGGAGAAGGCGACGGCCTTGCGCACCTGGCGGACGCAACATGGCGCGATTCCTGGGCCGATGGAGGTCTGGCTGGCGCACCGGTCGCTGCCGACGTTGCCGGTGCGCGTCACCCGGCAGTGCGAGTCCGCGATGCGCCTCGCGGAATTGCTGGCGGCGCGATCGGATGTGGCAGCCGTGCACTACCCGGGCCTGCCGGCGCATCCAGCCCACGACGTCGCACGCCGTCAGATGCGCGCGTTCGGCACGATCGTGAGCTTCGACGTCGAGCACGCGTGCTCGTGCCGAGACGTTTCTCCGTTCCTTGACCATCGTGCGCGAGGCGACGAGCTTCGGCGGCGTGCATTCGATGGCGGAGCGCCGCGCCAGGTGGGCGGCGACGCGATCAGCGACGGCTTCATCCGCTTCAGTGTCGGCTGCGAGGCGGCAGACGATATCCTTGCCGACGTGATGCAGGCCTTGGATCGTGCGCGCTAGCCTCTACATTGCGATTGCAGCTGCTGGGCGCTCTTGCCCCAGCCGCCCTGGCGCAGGGCGTCAGCGATGTTGAGCGCGCGATCCGGCGAATCCACCAGGATCATCGAGTCGGCGCAATCCACGCGCAACGAGCGTCTCGACGCCCAGGCAGTTCGCGGGGCGTTGTTTCGAAAGACCGGGCGCTTCGATCTCGCCATCGTCGATCTGACCGAAGTCCTTCGAAATCGTCCGAGCGCCGACGACGTACCGTCGAGCGCGGGATGGCGTTGGTGGCGAACAGGCAGCCGGATCTGGCGCTGGCGGACTTTCGACGAGGCCATCGGCCTGAATCCCGACAACACGGATGGCGCTCAGCCAGCGCGCGGCCACTGTATCGCGCGCAGGGACGCTTTGCCGAGGCGATACGCGATCTGGATCGGGCAGTCGCGACTGAATCGGGACGATCCGTGGGCCGTCAGCGAGCGCGCCTCGATCGCTTCTCGCTGCACCAGTACGTCGATGCGATCGCGGACTTCAATCGCGCTTTGGAGCTGACCCCATCGAGCGCCTGGACCATCGCGCTACCGCGGCGCTGCGCAGTATCAGCTCGGGCGCTACGATGCGGCGCTTGCGGACCTCAATCAGCGCGCTTGATCTCGATGCGTTCGATCCGTGGCCGTTGTATATTCGCGGCCTCGATGAAGCGGAAGGCCGGCGATCAGCCGGGAGCAGATGCGGACTGATCGCCGCGGCGCTGGCGATCTGGCCGACGCCGCCAGCGGGCGTCGCGAAAGACGGGATCCGATAGGGAGGCATCATGCGACGGGCTCTGGCGACCGCTCGCCAGTTATCACGCTGGTCACGGCATCTCCGTTCGGCCAGGCGAAATCGTCGGACCACTGGGTCGCGACGTGGACGACCGCGGTTGTCGCGCGCCCGGCGTGTCCTGCCTGCGCCAGCAGCGCCGGCGGTGGCTCCAGTCGCGAACCCCGCGGCGCCGGCAGCCCCACCTGCGCTGCCGCCGGTGACGCCGAACAACCAGACACTGCGCGCAGATCGTGAGAACGTCGATCGCGCGGCACGCGCGCACGCGTCGTGTTCGCGAACACGTTCGGCACGGCGCCGCTGAACATCGGAGGCGCGTCGATCGCGCTGCGTGACAAGGAGTCGGCGATCGTCGCCGGCATCGCTGCGCAAGCTGACGGTGAACGGCAGCACGACATTCCGTGTTCCTGCGGGTGCGGTCGTGTTGAGCGACCCGGTGGACCTCTCAAGTTCCGGCGCGCAGCGACCTCGCGATCGACCTGTTCGTGCCCGACGACCTCGGCAGCGGGCTCGTCGCCGATCACGTTCCACAACGGTGCGAATCGAAACGAGTTACGCGTCGTCGCCCGGCAATCACGTCGGAGAGACCGAGCATCCAGGGCGGCGCAATCACTCGTTCCTGGTTCCTGCTGTCGCGCGTGGAGGTGGCCGCCGCGCCGCGTGTCGGCGGCGATCGCGGCGTTCGGCGATTCGATCACCGATGGAACGAGATCGACGCCCGACACGAACAACCGGTGGCCCGATCACCTGGCCGACGCCTGCCGCTCAGGCGCGGCCAGTTCGCAGTGCATGAACGTCGCGTATCGCGCGGTAACCGTGTGCTGAGCGAGGCGCAATGCGTCCGGGTGGCTTCGGCGGCAACGCGGGCGTCAACGCGCTCGGCGCGCTTCGACCGCGACGTGCTGGCGCAGCCGGGCGTCACGCATGTCGATCGTGATGGAAGGAATCAACGACATCGGCACGCCGGTCGAATGGCCAGCGCCGTCGATGACCTCATTGCCGCGCACCGTCAGATCATCGACCGCGCCCACGAGCGCGGGCTGCGAGATCTACGGGGCGACGCTGACGCCGTGTGAGGGCGCGGCGTAGCTTCACGCAGGAAGGCGAAGCGCAAGCGGACGGCGCTGAACCAGTGGATCCGGACGAGCGGGATGCACGACGGCGTGATTGATTTCGACAGCGGTCGTTCGCGACCCGTCGGCGCCGACGAAGATTACGAGCCGAATTCGATTCAGGCGACCACCTGCATCCCAACGACGCAGGCTACACAGGCGATGGGCGAGTCGATCGACCTGTCGCTGTTCAAGCCGTCGGGCTCGTAGCCTGTCGCGACCGAAGGTCGCCAGCGCTACGCCGCGACGTCACGCCTTGACGAGCCGCTTGTCCGAGCGGCTGGTGCTCGTGGAGGAACTCGAGCGCCAGCGCCAGGACCTTGTCGGTGAACTGATCGGCCTGCAGGTTGCCGAACTTGTCGCGGAAGGCGCGCAGCGGCACGACCGCCTTCGCCATCGACGCGGTGGCCGCCGGCGCTGCCGATGTCGGCGAAGTACTTCCGCACGAACTCGCCCGGCGTTGCGCGAGTAGCCGAGATTGCGCACCGACATCACGAGCGAGTCGTTGACGATGCCGGAGACGATCGTCCACTTGCACGTCTTCGAGCTGCAGGTAGAAGTCGGCGACGTAGGGGATGAAGTCCTCGCGCGGCGAGGCGCCGATGAACGAGCAGAACACCTGCTCGACCATCCGGCCGTTCTGCTTCGCCTTGAGCACGTACTCGAGGCGGTCCATCGTGATTTCCGCGCCTTCCATCTTCCGGATCATCGCGGCGTCGGCCAGCGGGTAGAGATACGAGAAGGCCTCGAGGTCGACGCGGTTCGCCTGCCGGTTGAAGAACAGCGTGTCCGACTTGATCGCGTAGAGCATCGCGGTCGCCGTCCGCTCGGAAATGTTCGCGTCGACGGCGCGCAGGTGCTCGGTCAGGATCGTGGAGGTCGAGCCGTAGTTCGGCCGGATGTCCTTGAAGACCGCGCTGTAGCCGGCCTGCTCGGGATGATGATCGATGACCAGGTCGACGCGGTGGAACGCCTCGCCGAAGTAGTGCGGCTGCACGTCGACCATCGCGATGCGATCGAAGCCGGCGAGCTGGTCCGCCGTGATGATCTCGACCTGGATGTCGAGCAGGTTCTGCATCCGCAGGTTTTCCGGGCGCGTCGCGCCCTGCAGCGCGCCGATGACGGCCGTCTGCTTGGTGCGGCGCAGCACGTTGCGCAGCGCCAGGCCGCTCGCCATGGCGTCGGGATCGGGGTCGTTGTGCAGCAGAATCAGGACGCGGTCGGCGTCGCTGAAGAAGCGCTGGTATTGCTGGACCTTGAGCCGCGTCAGCGATCGGCTGAACTCGATGAGCAGCGGCTGACCGAACAGCTCGGCGAGCGGAAGGTAGTTGACCTCCGGGAAGAACGTGCGCAGCTCATCTTCATGCTTGTGCGCGTCGCCGCAGCCGACGCCGATGCACGTAGACGAGCGTGGCGCCCGCGTCGCGAATCGCCTCCAGTATCTTGCGCAGGCTGCGCTTGCCGCTGTCTTCGACGATGACGCAGGTGGCGGGGGTGATGTCGGCCTTGAGATAGGTGTCGGTGCGGCGCGGGTCGCCGGAGAAGACGTTCAGGCCGGCGTCATGCAGCCGGCGGGCGAGCGGCTTGCTCTCGACGAGGAATTCGACTTCGAAGCTGGGCACCAGGGCTTCGTCGAGCATCCTGATGACCAGCTCGGTCTGGCAGACGGCGAGACACCTCATTCGATCTGATGAACCCTGGACACTGGCGCCAACCCCAAATTATACGCCTGCTTGCGGTCGGCGGGCCTGGCCGCGCTGGCTCTGGTACCCATTGCTGCCGCAGCGCAGTCCTCGACTCGCTCGGGACAATGGCGTGCCGTGTGTCTCCTGTCTGGTTATCGGCATGACGCCAGCCGATCTGGCATCTCCGCCCGCAGCTGGCGCCGGGGTCGCTCGACGGTCTGCAGCTGCTCGTGCCGGCACGCCGCGCGGCGACAAGATTGTCGATTTCATGCAGACGCTGGCGGTCACGGGTGCCACGGTCGGCGTGCTGATTGCGCCGTCTACCGGCGCTTCAATCCAGCAGATCGTATTCGAGGCGCGCACGACCATCACCGCGCTGCGCGCGGAGAACGCCGGACCTGCAGGTTGTGCTCGATGGCGATGCATTCGCGGCATCGCGGCGTCCCGCTCGACGAGCTTGCGGCCGTATGTCGATGCGGTCGTCCGCGCACCCGAGGGTCCGCGACGCTCGTGGCCGGGTCGGCCGAAGCTGGACCCGTTTGCCGCCTCTGTCGACGTCGCGACCGTCGATGACCTCGTCGCGGCTTCGCTCACGCCGGGCGGCGAGCGCGTGCTGCTTCCAGTCGACTCACATCGACTGGCGCGTGCGTGCAGGAGTTCGCGGCGCGCCGGCCCACGCTCGTGGAGGTGACCGGGTCTGCGCCGGCTGACCGTCGGCGAAATCCTCGCGCGCTACCAGGCGCAGCAGCGGCGGCAGGACGCGATGATCAGGACGACCGATTGCCACCGGAACGACGACGCTGCTGTTCGAGGTGCCGGACTTCGCGGCGCCGATCACCGATTACGGCCGCGACGACGATCTTCCGAGGGCCGCGGTGGCATCAACATCGAGGAGCGCGATATCCGCGTGAACGGGGCGGCGATTGCCGGCGGCGGCGCGCAGTCGCCGCCTCAGCTGCCGCTGATCGAAGCCGAGCGCATCAGCACGCCGCCGCTCGCGATCGCGCTCGACGAGGCGTATCGCTATGCGCTCGATGGAGAGGTCCGGCTGAAGCCGGACCACCGTCGGCGGACAGCCGGCAGCCGCTGTTACGTCGTGAGCTTCGAGCCGCGCGTCGCCTGGACGCGGCCTCGCCCGCGGGCGCGCGTGGATTGACGTGCGGCGACTTCACGCTTCGTCGCCTGGAGACCATTCAGCGCGATCTGCGCGGCGCGATCGTCTCGTCCGAAGAGGTGGACGAATTCGGGCGCGTCGATGTCGCGGGTGCCGACGATATGGCTCCCGATCGAGACGCGTATCTTCCAGTCGTACGAAGGCGCAGGTCTTCGCACGCCGATTCATCGCGACGATTACGGTCCGGCGATACGACGTCAACAGCGCGACGCGTTCGACGCCGAGCTGGCCGCGGCGCTCGCATCCGACAACGTCATGATGCAGGACACACCGGATGGCCTTCGGTACCTCGTGCGGCGAGGCAGCGGTGGAAGCCGCTCGGTCGACGACGCGCGGCGGCCACAGCATCCGAAGCATCATCGGCGGCGTGCTCGTCGACCCGAACATCTCGCGCCCGCTCGCGTTCGCGGGCCTCAGCTACGTCAACCTCGATCTGTTCGGCCGCGGCGCGCAGGTGAACGTGTTCTTTGGCGGCGTGTTCGGTCAGGCGTCGTGGACCCTCCCTTCCATCGCGGGGACGCGCTGGCAAGCGCACGGCAGCGGATTCGCCATCGCGGCGCAGCTACCGATCGCGTCTTCCGGAACGGACGCGAACAGTACGCGGAGAAGCCTGCTGCAGCAGCCGGCGTACGTATCGGCCGGCGTGCTTCGACCGCTGACGCCGCGCGTTCGCGCAACGCGTTGATTACTCGCTGGACGTCACTGGCCTCGAGAGGACCGGTCAATACGCCGGCGCTGTTTGAAGTGCCGCGTCCTATCGTTAACCATGGTGCGCGGCTCGCGATTGATGCCGATCGCAGGCGCGTGGAGTCCTTCGCGCGATGGTGGAATCCCGGTCGTGCGTCATCGGTGGCGGCGCATGGGGACTGCCAGGCGCGTTCGATCGCGGCGACGCGAGACTACCAGCGATACGGCGCGCGGCTGACGCGGACGCTGGCCCTGCGGACGTCGGTGAGCTCGCGGCATCGAAATGTCGTGGATGGGCGGGTCACGATCTGGATCGCTTCAGCCGGTACGGCTTCGACAGCGTTTGACAATCAGCTGCATGGTTACCCGACCGCGTCGATCCGCTACGACCGCGGCGCGATCGTGCGGAGCGCGACGGCGTGGTCCTGGCGCGGGCGTCCGCGTCGACGCGTTTGGCGACGCCGCGGTGGTGCACGATCCCGGTTGGGCTTCGGCGGCGCGCGCCTACCCGGGCGTCGGCGCCGGCGTCGAATCGGGCGGACCGTTTCGCACGCTTGTGTCGGTCGAGTGGGCGTACGGTATCCGCGCGCCGCGATCCGATGGTGGGCGCGGCACGCAGACGGCTCGAATCACGGTGTACCGAGGTTTCTGAGCGGGTGTAGGATCGGGAGGTCCGATGCGGAAGCGCTTGCTTCTCTTCCTGTTGACGGCCAGCATCTCGATTGGCGTGACGCCGGATCGCCGCGCAGACGCCGACGTTCCGCACCGGGATCGACCTCGCCACCTTCGGCGTCACCGTCGTCGACAGGAAGGGCGAGTACCTCACCGATCTGAACGCCGAGGACTTCGAGATCGTCGAGGACGGTCAGAAGCAGGCGCTCAAATACTTCGCGCGCGGCACCGACATCGAGAACGGTCCCGAGATGCACGTCGGCCTGCTGTTCGACACGAGCGGCAGCATGACGGAGGACATCAAGCTGTCGCGGTCGGCCGCCGTCAAGTTCCTCAACACGCTCAGCGAAGCGAAAGACATGACGCTCGTGGACTTCGACACCGAGGTCCGCGTCGCCAAGTACGGCCAGCGGGATTTTCCGCGGATGGTCGAGCGGATTCGCGGCCGCGACGCCCGACGGCGAACACCGCGCTTGTACGACGCGATGGGCGTCTATCTTGATGGCGCGTCGGAAGACGACGGCCGCAAGATTCTCGTGCGTCTACACCGACGGCGGCGACACCCAGCAGCACGATCAGCTTCGGCGACGTCGATGACGCTGCATCCGCGCGTCCGACGCGACGGTGTACTCCGGTCGGCTTCCTCGAGCACTCGCGCGGCCACATCGAGGAGCGCGCGCACCTGCATGCAGATTGCCGAGGCGACCGGCGGCCAGGCGTTTCTTCCCGACGACGATGAAGGACATCGAGGCGGCCTACGACAAGGTCGTCGCGCAGATCCGCGCCCAGTACAGCCTCGCGTACACGTCGACCAACACGAAGCAGGACGGCGCGTGGCGCAAGGTCGAAATCAGGTGTCGCGTCCCGATCTCAAGGGCACGAAGATCCTCGCCCGCCGCGGCTATTTCGCGCCCGTATCAGGAACCCGCAAGACGTAAATCCCAACGCTCCAAATCCCAAGCTCCGAAATCCCAATGCAGCGTGCGGAGTGTCCAGTTTGGGCTTTGGGATTTGGGAATTGGGATTTGGGACTTTCCGCATGGTACGATCAGGGGTTTACATGCCCTCTGTGCACGACCGCTTTAACCTCGTCACCGATTTCGAGATCCGCGGCGACCAGGTGCGCGCGATCCCCGAGCTTGTCGAAGGGCTGAACCGCGGTGACAAGCACCAGGTGCTGCTCGGCGTCACCGGTTCGGGCAAGACGTTCACGATGGCGCAGGTCATCGCGTCGGTGAACCGCCCGACGCTCGTCATGGCGCACAACAAGACGCTCGCCGCGCAGCTCTACCAGGAATTCAAGCGCTTCTTTCCGAGCAACGCCGTCGAATACTTCGTCAGCTACTACGACTACTACCAGCCGGAGGCGTACGTGCCGGCGACCGACTCGTATATCGAGAAGGAAGCGACGATCAACGACGAGATCGACCGGATGCGCCTGTCGGCGACCCGGTCGCTCTTCGAGCGTCGCGACGTCATCATCGTCGCCAGCGTGTCGTGCATCTACGGCCTTGGCTCGCCGGAGGCGTATTACGGGATGCTGCTGCCGCTCGAAGTCGGACAGCGGATCGACCGCGACCAGATTCTCCGCAAGCTCGTCGAGATCCAGTACGAGCGCAACGACACGGAGTTCGGGCGCGGCACCTTCCGCGTCCGCGGCGACATCGTCGAGGTCGTGCCCTCGTATGAAGAGCACGCGCTGCGCATCGGACTGTTCGGCGATGAGATCGACGAGCTCGCGTGGTTCGATGCGCTCACCGGCAAGGTGCTTCGCCGGCTCGACAAGATTGCCGTCTATCCGAAATCGCACTTCGTCGACGTCGCGCGACCGCACGCAAGCTCGCCGTCGAGACCATCAAGCAGGAGCTGGAGTGGTATCGCGGACAGCTCGAATCGGAAGGCAAGCTGCTCGAGGCGCAGCGGCTGCACCAGCGGACCATGTTCGACCTCGAGATGATCCGCGAGATCGGCTACTGCCACGGGATCGAGAACTACGCGCGCCATCTCACCGGCCGCGCGCCCGGTGCGCCCGCCGCCGACGCTGCTCGATTACCTGCCCGAGGACTCGCTGGTCATCGTCGACGAAAGCCACCAGACCGATTCCGCAGGTCCGCGGGATGTATGCGGGCGACCGGTCACGGAAGGAAGTGCTCGTTGCCTACGGGTTCCGCCTTCCATCGGCGCTCGACAACCGGCCGCTGAACTTCGCGGAGTGGGAAGAGCGCGTGCACCAGGTCGTCCATGTCTCGGCCACGCCCGGTCCGTACGAGCTCTCGAAGGCCGGCGGCGTCGTGGTCGAGCAGGTGATTCGTCCGACCGGACTCATGGATCCGCCCATCGAGGTGCGGCCGGTGCGCGGGCAGGTGGATGACCTGCTGAAGGAGATTCGCGACCGTGCCGAGCGGAAAGAACGCGTGCTCGTGACGACGCTGACCAAGCGGATGGCGGAGGATCTGACGGCCTACTACCAGGAACTGGGCGTGAAGGTGCGCTACCTGCACTCGGACATCGAGACGCTCGAACGGATCGAGATCCTGCGTGATCTCCGGCGCGGCATCTTCGACGTGCTGGTCGGGATCAACCTCCTCGGGAAGGCCTGGACCTCCCGGAAGTCTCGCTCGTGGCGATCCTCGATGCGGACAAGGAAGGGTTCCTGCGGTCGCGCGGGATCGCTGATCCAGACGTCAGGCCGGGCCGCGCGAAACGTCAACGGACGGGTCATCATGTATGCGGACAAGATGACCGATTCCATGAAGTCGGCGATTGGCGAGACGGAACGCCGCCGGGCGCTGCAGGCTCGTTACAACGAAGAGCACGGGATCACGCCCGAGTCGGTCGTGCGGGCCATCGAAGACGTGATGTCGAGCGTGTACGAGCGCGATTATTCGACGCCGGCCATTCGCGAGACGGCGGAGACGTTCCGCACGCAGGCGGAGCTCGATGCGGAGATTGCGCGGCTCGAGCACGAGATGAAGAGCGCCGCGGCCAACCTCGATTTCGAGCGCGCCGCCACCATCCGCGACACGGTGAAGTCTCTCCGCACGCGCGAGCTCGGGCTGACGAGCCTCCAGTCTGGACGCTGACGCGTGCTGACCCTTTGACCGACTGGCTCAAAGTCGCGATCCACGAGGTGCAGGAATACGTGCGCCTGCAGGTCGCGACGATTCAGCGGTATTTTCTCACGGCCGTTCTACTTCCACGATGTCGTCGAGCAGTTCGACCAGATCGGCATCGGTTCGCTGACCGTCGTGCTCCTCACGGGGTTTTTCACGGGTGCCGTGCTCGCCCTGCAGAGCGGCGTCACGCTCGATCAATTCGGCGCGCGTCCGTTTGTCGGCCGCCTGGTGAGCGCGTCGATGATCAAGGAACTGGGCCCCGTGTTGACCGGACTGATGCTTGCCGGGCGAATCGGGTCGGGCATCGCGGCGGAGCTCGGGCTCGATGGTCGTGACCGATCAGATCAACGCGCTGCGCGCGCTCGGGACCGACCCCGTCCGCAAGCTCGTGGTGCCGCGCGTGCTCGCCGGATTTTTCATGACGCCTGTCCTGACGGTGATCTCGGATACGGTTGGCATCCTGGGCGGCTGGCTGATCGCGGTCTACCAGCTTCGCGTGGCATCGAGCCTCTATTGGACCTCGATTACCGAGGCGCTCTATCTCCAGGATGCGTGGATGGGCATCATCAAGCCGTTCTTCCTGGGGTATGTGATTGTCACCATCGGGTGCCACGTCGGCCTGCGCACGTCCGGCGGGACGCAGGGCGTCGGGCGATCGACGACCAGCGCGGTCGTGGCGGCCTCGGTGGCGGTCATTGCCGTGGACTTCTTCATCACGCGTCTGCTTGTTTACGCTGTTGTATTGATGGCGACCTCCTCCATCCGCGATGCTCCGGCCCTCGAACGGCGGTCTGCGCCGGAGCGTCCGGCCGTCGTCTTCGACAAGGTCTCGCTGGCCGTTCGACGACAAGGTCGTGCTGAGGGAAGTGAGCTTTACGTTGCTGCCCGGTCACACGAAGATCATCCTCGGCGCCAGCGGCTCGGGAAGTCGACGATCCTGAAGCTGATCCTGGGCTCTGGCGGCCGGACGGCGGCGAAATCTGGGTGCACGGATCGCGCATCGACAACATGTCCGAAGTCGACCTGATGAAGGTGCGCAATCACCTGGGGATGGTCTTCCAGGAGGGCGCGCTGTTCGATTCGCTGACCGTGGCCGAGAACGTCGGCTACAAGCTGTATGAGGAGACGGACATGCCGCTCGACGACGTGCGGCGGCGCGTCGAGGAAGTGCTCGGCTTCGTCCGGCTCAGCGAGCACATCGACAAGATGCCGTCCGAGCTGTCGGGCGGACAGCGGCGCCGGGTCGCCATCGCACGCGCGATGGCATTCAAGCCGCCGACGCTGCTGTACGACGAGGCGACGACCGGGCTCGATCCGATCACCGCGACAACGATCGACGAGGAGGTCCTCAAGCTCCGCGATCTCGAGAATGTCAGCTCCATCGTCGTGACGCACCAGCTGCGGGATGCATTCTTCGTCGCGACGCACGAGGCGGTGCAGGATGGCAACAACATCGAGATCACAGCCGCCGATGCGAAGAAATGCGATGAAGCCGAGTTCATCATGTTGAAGGACGGGTTGATCACCTTCGAGGGCAACGCAGCGGAGCTGCGCGCCTCGACCGACCCGTACGTTCGGACGTTCCTGTCATAGAGGATGTAAAGCAATGCCGCGCACGCGTTCATTGGCCTGGTCGGAACTGAAGATTGGAATCGTTTCGCTTCTTCGCGCTCGTCATCGCCGCGGTGCTGATCTTCATGATCAGCGGCTCGGGCGGGTTCTTCTGGCAGCGCTACTCGATCAAGACCGTCTTTGCCGACATCGAGGGACTGAAGGTAGGCGCGCCCGTTCGTGTGGCGGGCGTCGAGGTCGGCTCGGTCAAGAAGATGGATTTCATCGGCGACAAGGTCGAAGTGCACGATGGACGTGAGCAAGGAGCAGCAGCCGCGGATCACCGATCGTTCCGATCGCGTCGCTGGGGTCGATCTCGCTGCTGGGCGAAGCGGCTGTCGACATCACGCCCGACAGCAAGGGCACGCCGGTCCCGGAATGGGGATATGTGCCGAGCGGCGCCGCGCCGGGGTCGCTAGCGACAGCGGCGGAGGCAGCCACCAAGAGCCTCGAGCAGACCAACGCCGCTGCTGTCGGACGTGCGCCAGGGGCGCGGCACGCTCGGCAAGCTCGTGACCGACGACACGCTGTATCAGCAGCTGAACGATTTCGTCGCGTCGGCCGAGGCGGTGACCCGCGGCATCAACTCCGGCCGCGGGACGCTCGGGCAGCTGGCGACCAATCCAGCGGCGGCGAAGTCGCTCGAGGCCTCGCTCGCAGAACCTGCGAGATGGTGACCGCTCGCATTCGCAACGGCGAGGGCAGCCTCGGCCGGCTACTCAACGACGATGCGCTTGAGTAAATCCGTTACATCAGCGACGAACAATCTTGACGCCATTACCGGCCGCATCAACAAAGGTGAAGGGACGGCAGGAAAGCTGGTGACCGACGCCGAGCGTATGCAACCGTCTGAATTCGATGGCGGACCGCCTCGACAAGCTGACCGCAGTCGCTCAATCAGGGCGAAGGAACGGCCGGCCAGCTGCTGCACGACAAGCAGTTGTATGAGAACATGAATGGCGCGATCACCGAGTTGCACAGCCTCGTGAAGGATATTCGCGCCGATCCGAAAAAGCATCTTGAACGTGAGAGTGAGCATCTTCTGATGGCGAAAGACGACGGCCTCGGCGGCGGCGCGGTGCTGCTGGCGTTCGTCGCCGGGGCGGTGGCGGGCGCGGCGGTCGCGTTGCTGTTTGCGCCGGCGACAGGCGAGGAAACGCGCGAATTCATCGGCCAGCGCGCCCGCGAAGGGCGCGAGAAGGTGGTCGATGCGGCACGCCAGTTCCGGAGCGCCACGGAGCCCGACGCGTGACGAACGTGTTCCTCGGCATCATCGCCATCGCCGTTCTGGTGATGGCCGTCATCCAGGTCGCGGCGATTGTCTTCGCCATGTCCGCGGCCAAGCGCATCGGCCAGGTCGCCGACCGTCTCGAGCAGGACCTGCGGCCGGTCGTGTCGAACCTGCAGACGATCACGTCGGAAGCCGCGCGCGCGTCACGACGCTGGCGGCTGCGCAGATGGAGCGCGCCGACAGGATGTTTGCGAGACCTGACCCGCCGCGCCGAGCAGGTGATGGCGGCCGTTCCCACCCTGCTGGGTCCCGCCGGGAAAGGGTTCGCGTTCCTCAATGGCATCAAGGCGGCCCTGGCTGCCATCCAGGAACTCCGCCGGTCGCCGCGCCGCGGCGCCGCGCATCCCGACGAAGAAGACGCCCTTTTCATCGGCTAGCGTCGAATCCGAATCCCGGATCCCGAATCGCCTTTTCCCGTTCTCCCTTGATTGACGCGGGCGACCGCTGGTGATACAAGACGCTCCTACATTCACCAGGGGGCACATGACGCGCACGATTCGTCGATTGAGTAGTATCGCCCTCGCCGCAATTCTGCTCCTGGCAACAGCCGCGTCTGCCCAGGATTCCAAGTCGGCGACTTCCGTCACGGAACTCGTCAAGATGCTCGACTCGATGAAGCTCGATAGCTTCGCCGTGAAGGGTGCTTCGCCGAACGAGTATGTCGGCGCACTGTATTTCCCGGGCAGCCAGCTGCTCGTGGTCAGCGCCAAGTTCGACACGCCGTGGCGCGCCGATTCGCTGCTCGAGATGAAGAACTACCGCGACCTCTACATCGAGTTGAACAGCGCATCGCATGCCGCAGATCGAAGACTGTTCGTCTCCGATCTCAGCGCGAACGGACTTGCGGTCGAAGAAGGACGGCAACGTCTACGATACGGCCGACATCGCCGGCAAGACGTTCAACTTCGATGGCGACTGGAAGAAGGCGAAGATTACGGCGAAGACGACTACACGCAAGACGTATCGACAACCGACGAGCAGTATACGCAGATGATCCAGGCGCTGCTCGGCCGGCCTGAAGAAGTCCTCGTAACCGGCGCTTCGGCGCTATTGTGCGAGGCATCAAAGAGGGCAGCCCTTCGGGGCTGCCCTTTTTGTCGCGAGCTGGATCTTCGCTGTTTTTCGATCTCGGAGGCGGCACTCGAACGACTCATTCGCAAGTGTGCAGGCGTCGGCGAACATCATCTCGAGTCCTTCACGAACCTTCCAGCTGCAGTTGCACACAACAGCCTTCGCGCCGCCGCACCCGACCTCACGGCGACGATGGCATCGTCGTCGATGAAAAGTCAATCTGTTGGTGAGGAAAGTGCAAGCAGATGACATTTATCGGAAGCCACGCACGACGACGACAAGAAAGAGAACGCGGATGAAGACGAACACATTCGGGGACATCGAGATCGTTTAGCCACGATTGCGACACCGCGTTCACGTGGACGTCGCAGGAACAGAAAGTCCTCGCGGAGCGGAACCTACAGCAGCTGAAGCTCTGCACTGAGTGGAGGCGCGCGCGAAGCGCGAGCGCGACGGCGCCTTCGTCAGCGCAACAGCGGCGGAAACTACGGAAACTACTGATGGCAAGCAGCAACGCGAAGCGGCGTCGCTGAGGCGTGAAAGCAATTCGCAAGACCTACTGGGCAGCATTCACGATCTTTGAAGACTGAATAGCCCCTAATTGGGCGTCGTGTGACGATAATTGGGCTGCGCTGTTGGCTAGGCCGGATCTGTCAATGACGCCGAAGTAACCGGTAAGCTCCAACCTGCCGCATCAGCTCGAAGGACTCATTTGTCCGGCTCTCAATGCGATCGGTTCGCCCAGGATCATCGATCGCCACCTGCACAATGCGGTAGGTATCGTTTTCGTGAACGCCCTCCGCACACTGGTTCACATTCGATACGCGATGCCGGTACATTTCAGCAGCATGTCGAAATCGGCTCCTACCTTATAGCGCGGATCGATGATGTGGTCGATGGCCACATACCGCCGCACATCGATCTCGTAGCCGATGGACTCCGCTGAATGTTTCGCCGCATGACTAACCGTCGCAGCCAAGTCGGTCACCTCCACCTGGTCGGAGTCTTTACCGGACCAGCCGCGGCGTATCCAGTCGCTGACACGTGCGGTGAGTAGCGGGTTGGCCGCGACCATGAGCAGGACGGCCACGGACGCAACCAACCTCGCACCCCGAAACAGCCCGGAGTCGCATCGGCAGATAGAGCGACGGCTTCATCGCGAGCAGGATCGCGTGCAGAGGCCAGATCCACCAAAAGCGCCGATCGTAGTCCGCGACCAGGAACAGTACTTACCCATGGGATGCCCAAGCCGAATCCGAGCACCCTTTTATGCGGTCCAGGGTCGGCAGGCCGCTGTTGAACTGCCGCCGTAGCCGTCGCGATTACGCCTCGATAGATGAAGGACAGCAATGCGAGGCCGAATAATGAAAGCTCCGACAATCGGATCACCTTGATCGAGGATGATGCCAGGCGGCCATCAGCACTTACGAAGCGCGACAGAACAAATTCGTTAACGACACAACTCAGAATCACGCAGCCGCCAGCGAGCAAGGCGATTCTTCGGCTCCAGATCGCTTTCAAACGCGTCGTGCTTGCGTCGTGCGTATCGGCGAGAAAGCAGATGGCCAAGCCGATCAGGCTCAAGGCGAACATTACGATGGCTGCCCCAGGAACCACCGAACCCCTGAAGTTCGTTAACAAGTTCTCGACGACACCATTCGCTCGTTCTGACACCCACTGCCGACTCCGTTCCAACGTTGGCGCCCTCAACCGTTCCGTTGTCACGGCTTCCCTACGAGCAGTATCGCTTCGCCACTGTTGTGGCAGCAAGGCTGGGTTGCACCATGCGTCGCCGAAATTGGGCGGCACGATTGATTCCCGTCGCACCTGCGAACGGACGTCTATAAGTTCCGCTGCGCTTCAAATCGCAGGTACGGGGACCAAAGACCGATGGCCAGAACAGCGGCGAGCGCTACGTGTAAGACGCCCACCGGCGGCCGGTATACGAGCCACACGACCGGGATCACCAAAATGGCTGGCGCCATTTCCATGAACACCATACATGCCTGTTGCCCATATCAGGATTGCCCCGGCGAGGAACTTCGGATCGTTGTGATCGACCCAACGTCCGACGCAATAGATCATCCAGACGAAGAAGCAGCGAGTCGCATAGGTCAAGAACAACATGCTGCCGGCAGTTAGGCCTAGTTCGGAAAACGCGTAGACGGCGACGGCCAACAACGCTGTTGTGGAACCAAAATACCTGCGCGTTAGAAAAAAGATTCCGAACAGAGTGCCAACATAGAGAGCGAGGGCTGCCAACGTATTCAAACAATCGCGGATCGTTGAACACGGCCAAACCTGGGAGTAACAATCCATGTCACGCCTGGTGGCGCAAACGACCCGAAACTGGTGAGGATGCCTTTTTCGGGAATTTCGGTATGGTCAAGCAGGCGCTGCGCGGTGTCGATCGCGATGACCATATCGAGCCGCGGCGTTCGCGATCTCCAACCCTGCAGGATCAACAGCACGCCCACTATGCTGACAAGCATCACGGCGGCTATCGCTGCTGCAACGTGGGCGGCGACCGTTACCTTTCACGGTCTCTGTCGCCGACTTGCTGAGTACGCGGTGCCGTCACAGTCTGTGCAAAGGTTTCGGTGCAGCGCGGATTGTATACCCGGCACGACGAAGCGAGCGGTGCGCGGCGCCTTCCAGGCTCATGCGGCGACGGGACGGTGACAAGCCGCAGCTTCATCGGTTGTGTCGGCTGGCCGTAAGCGCGTCCACATCTTCAGCGGGTCATCATTGCCGCCCTGGAGACGGGCTGTCGTCAGGGCGAGCTCCTACAGCCTTCTATGGAGCGATGTCGACCTGACGCGGAAGGAACTGCGCATCCGCGCGGAGAACACGAAACCGACGAGTACCGAGCCTTGCCGATTTCGTCACGGCCCGCGGGCGTCCTCGAAATGGCGAAGACGGAGCTCGACACGCAACTCGAAGCAGAAGGGCCGGGCGTATCGGATGACGACCATGCCGCGGCGGTCGCGAAGTCACTATGTCTTTGGAGGTTCGACCGGCGGCAAAGTGGACAGCATCAAGCGGGCGTGGTTGACGGCCGTGCTGAAGACGCACGGTTACACGCCCGAGTGGACCAGACAGCAATATGCTCGCGGCTGCCTCTCGACAGGCGGTGCAGTCGATCGATCTGCACTTCCACGACCTGCGACACGAAGCCGGCTCGCGCTGGTTGGAGGCGGGCTGGCCGCTGCATCACGTGCAGGCAATGCTCGGACACGCGAACCTGTCGCAGACGAGCACCTATCTGAACGCCACGAAGACCGGGCTGCACGACAGCATGAAGCGGTTCGAGCAATTCGCTCCCCGGTTGCAAACCCGTTGCAAAAACGCCGAGCACTCGAGCAACTCGCCGTTTTGCAACGACGATTCGCGTCCTGCTGCCGGTACGTTGTTGGTGAATTGAAGGTTGGTGTGGTGGACGCGGATAGAGTTCGAACTATCGACCCCCGCGTGTGAAGCGCCAACGCAGTTAACGCCCGCTGTTCCTTCTTGTGGAATGGCGGGCGTTTTTCGTTGGCGCGACCTGGACTTGTGGCGCCGTCTGCCGCGCTGTTCCGACCTCCGTTGCAATCCGTTGCAAAGTCGCTAAGTCGGCGCCGCCGGCTTTCCCGCGTGACGTGGGTGGCAAGAGCTTGTGACGGTTGCGGGCGCGATAGATCGTATCCCTGGCTTGTTCTGCGGAAATCCCAAGTGCCTTGGCGACGGCCTGCACCGGGCGCGTGGGTGCATCGCGATAGATGCGGGCGGCTTTCCGATAGAAGCCGAGGCCCTTCCGCCAGGCCCGCCCTTCCGGTGCGCGGTATCCCGGCGCTGGCGCTTCGTCAGTGTGAACGCCAAGGCCGAGTAGAGGATCGTCCAAAGCGATGCCTGGAGCCGGCTCGCGGTCGGTCCGCGCCAAAGGCCCTCAATGATCAACCGTCCCGCGTTTACATTGCTGCCTGGGTGATCCGGCAACCACTGTTGCGGTAAGCCCGCCCGGCGGCGCCCACGCAGTGGACCCCTGCAGACTCGCGTGCGGTGCTCCACGGCGGCAACGCGTCACTTTGTAAATCCGGGGTCGAGCTCAATGCGCGGATAGACCCGGACTCGCCGATTACCAGGCGCGTGCCCTGGATGACGAGAGCGGTATGCGATGACCCACGGCCCGTCTTCGCGCGAGACCCAGAAGTCATCGACCTGCACAACACACAGCGGCTGCGCTTCGCGCGGCGGGCCGTACAGCACGTCGCTAGCCACCGTAACCAACAGCATCTTCATCGCATGCCGGAATGTAGGCCGGAGCGATTCCTTCTGATTTTTTCGCCAGGTCCCTGGAACGTTTGGAGCGGCGAGTGTCCTTCGGATCACGTTTTTTCCCTGGCAATCCGCCGCGCCGAAGACGAAATGAGACAACACGTCAAGCGTCCTGCAGGAATGAGCGAAGATCCCCTGGAAATTGTCGGTAAGCGTAATTTTCTTCTGCGTGCTAGGTCAGTCGCTGATCGGGACTTCCTGAGGACCCCGCCTCGAGCAAGGCGAGACGCCAGCGCATCTGCGCGCGTCGCCAGTCGCTCGTTCGCATCCAGACCACGGAACAACTGGGGTTCGCATCCAGCATCGCCACCTGAGAAAGCGCGGCCGTGCCGCGTGATTTTGAAGGGCGGCCCTTGCTTTATGTGCGATGTCCGACTCCTTGATAGACCCGAGGAACACCTGTGTGCCACTCCGTGACGATACGGTTCATCTGCGTCAGGAGTAGCTCGCGGGCATCCTCCTCGTTAGCGATATGTTCTTCGCTCTCGATTTCATGAAAGCGTCCGTGTTCGTCGCGCCCTTGGACGCCGATCGTCCAATCACCTCTTATCCGGTCTCGCGCCACAAAACCGATCACGACTTTGGAGCGTTCCGCAAGCCATTCGACCTCCTCAAAGCGGTTGACGGGGGTCGATGGGCGCTCGGGGTTGAACGCATCGAATGTTCTGCGAGAGATGGGTTGGATCATTTCTTGGGCTTCGTTGTTGCGAACTGAAATTCTCAGCGGATGGTCGCGGTTGACACTGGCATCGCGCTGGCCAGAGCGGCGACGCAGAGCAGCAGCACGGCTACCCATAAAGGCGCCCGCCCAAACGCACTGAATACGGCAAACACGGTTGAGAGGAGTAAGAGCGCAACCGACAGGTACAACACAATCATGGGAAGTCCCCTGAATCGAACATCAGAATCGATGGCGTTAAAGCGTCTAGAGGTATGAGGTCGTATCTAGGTCTGTGGTCAAAGAAAACCGCCATGCAGGAGATGTAAAAGCTCCAGGCCCGCTAAAACTCGGTGACTGTCAGCAGTATGAACACCACTACTGCGAGTAAACAACATAGACGTTGCGCTTGTGTCGAAAGTTGTCTGGAGACTAAATGGGGGATAGAGCCGTCCAGAACGGTGGGATCAGGCGGGAATCTTACGAAATGCGTTGTCGCGGTGCTAATGAGCCAGCGATTCGACAAATTGGTCGACAGCTTTGTGGATTACGGCGATTCACCGTATTCAGCGAGTGGCCGAGACGATTCTCGGGAGCCATACGCAAGAGCGCGAAATACGTGGCGCGCTCTGCGTTTGCAGGGCGTGCTGCCACACGAAAGCGTGCTGAAAGTCTGCGACGCGACAGGGTGTTTGGAGGAGAGTGGGCTACTTAGAGCGGGACCTCTGAGAACCCCGCCTCGCGCAAGGCGAGACACCATGCATCTGCCGCGGTCGCCAGTCGCTCGTCTGCATCCACACGCGCGGAATAAGTTCGGATCGCATTACGTCGTCTGTTTGGGATCACCAACTGGCCGCAACTCGAGGACCGAATTCCGTTTCGTAGGCCGCGCATCATCAGCGGTCGGCCGCTCCGCACGCTGAGGACTTCGCACGGTAGATGTTCTTTGGCGACGGTGGCGGCGGCGGATCTGGAAATCGGAAGACGTCAGCCTGGAATGATGAGTGTGTTGGTTCACCCGGAACAAATACGTGTTGCAGGCCGATCTGCCGCTGTTCCGATGGGCTGTGAAGAAGGGCTATCTCCAGCGCCTGCCGATCGACGACGACACGATCACCTGGGAGAAATGCATGACAAAATCAGCGTCTGACCCGGATGCGTAAATCGACTGGACGGGAAGCTGCAACGCGGCATGGCGAAGAACGGCGCCTGCTGGCCATCGCGCGGCCCGCATTTACAGCGGTTGATCGAACGCCGCCGCTTAGGCGGCTGTCGCCAAGGCAGGCTCCTGAGCCTTCTATGGACCGACGTCGACTCCATGCGGAAGAGACTGCGCATCCGCGCGGAGAACGCACGAAGACCGACGAGTACCCGAGCGCGCCGATTTCGTCACGGCCCGCGGGCGTCCTCGAAATGGCGGGCAAGGCTCGACACGCAACTCAAACTGAAGAGGCCAGGCGTATCGGATGACGACCATGCCGCGGCAATCGCGAAGTCCTACATCTTCGGAGATTCACCGGCGGAAAGTGGACAGAGCGTCAAGCGGGCGTGGCTGACGGCGGTGCTGAAGGCTGCACGGTTACACGCCCGGGTGGGACCGGACGGCAACATGCTGCGCGGCCGCCTCGCGGAAAGCGACGCACTCGATCGATCTGCCAGGCACTTCCACGACCCGCGACACAGAAGCCGGATCGCGTTGGTTGGAGGCGAGCTGGCCGCTGCATCATGCAGGCAAGCAATACGTAAC
>ERZ1370068.3529-contig-2641_pt1 | contig 34505 bp, 38 predicted proteins | sample MGYA00561227_ERZ1370068 | MGnify/ENA primary metagenome ERZ1370068 (study PRJEB38410, sample SAMEA6850437) | metagenome | study: Metagenomic assessment of the ecological functions of the soil: analysis of the soil microbiota associated with the...
GTAATACTTCGTTCAGTTACGTATTGCTACCCCAGGCGCAGGCCGGCGTCAGCGCAGGCGCAGGCCTCGGTCAGCCAGAACCAGGTCAACCTCGATCACACGGTGATCGTCGCGCCGATCGACGGCATCGTGACGCAGCGCAGCGTCGACGTCGGGCAGACCGTCGCCGCCAGCATGCAGGCGCCGACCCTGTTCGTGATTGCCGCCGACCTGACCAAGATGCAGGTCAACGCGAACATCGACGAGGCGGACGTCGGCCGCATCCGGCCCGGCCAGCACGTCACCTTTCACGTCGATGCCTATCCGACCGAGACCTTCTCCGGCACGGTCTCGCAGATTCGTCTGCAGCCGGTCGTGGTGCAGAACGTCACGACCTACGGCACGGTGATCGACGTGCCGAACATCGAGCTGAAGCTCAAGCCGGGGATGACCGCGAACGTGAAGGTCGAGATCGCGAAGCGCACCGACGTCCTGCGCGTGCCGAGCGGCGCGCTGCGCTTCCGCCCGACGGCGGAGGTGTTCGCGGCGCTCAACCAGACGCCGCCGCCCGAGCCGACGAGCGGCAGCGGCCGCACCGCGCGCGGACGCGGGACCGGCGCGGCGGGCTCTGAAGGCGCCGCCCCGAGTGCACCCGCGGCCGGTCCCGGGGCCTCTCCGCGGCGCCGTCCGCCTCGATTCCTGACGCCGGCGGCAGGGCTCGGGTCGAACGGGTGAACACGATCCGGCGCGGGCGATGGAACGCTTCAAGGCCATGTCGGCCGACGAGCAGCAGCAGTTCATCGCGCGCATGAAGGAGCGCGGCCGGGACACGAGCGCCTTCGAACCGCCGGCCGGCGGCCGCGGCGCCAGCCGGCGGCGGGCGCGCCGAAGGGATCGCCGTCTCAGGCCAAGGCGGGCGCGGCTGCCCCGACCGAAACGATTGACGCGCTGTTCGCCCCGCTGCCGGCGACCGAGACGCGCGGCCACGCCTGGCTCTTCATGAACGGGCAGGTGAAGTCCGTGGACATGCGGCTGGGCGTCACCGACGGCACCAACACCGAGTTGCTCAGCCCGGATCTCCAGGAGGGCACGCTGCTCGCGACCGGCGTGTCCGGGCTCGGCACGACGCGCGCCGTTCCGACGCAAACCGGCAGCGGTAACCCGCTCATGCCTGGCGGACGCGGGCCGGGAGGCAGAGGCCGGTAGCCGGCCGACGCACCATGGCCACGGTGATTTCGGTGAAGCAGCCTCGTCAAGACCTACGTGGTCGGCGAGGTCGAGGTGAAGGCGCTGCGCGGCGTCAACCTCGACGTGCCGCAGGGCGAGTTTCTCGCGGTCAGCGGACCGTCGGGTTCCGGCAAGTCCACGTTCATGCACATCGTCGGCTGCCTCGATCGTCCGACCTCGGGCCAGTATCTGCTCGACGGCCAGGACGTCTCGAAGATGTCGAAGGACGCGCTGGCCGCGGTGCGCAACAAGAAGATCGGCTTCGTGTTCCAGGGGTTCAACCTGCTGTCGCGCACCTCGGCCCTCGACAACGTCGAGCTGCCGCTCCTCTACGGCGGCAACGGCCTCAAGACGGCCGGAGCGGCACAAGCGCGCGACGGAGATGCTCGACGCTGGTCGGGCTCGGCAACCGGACCGACCACCACCCGAACCAGCTGTCCGGCGGACAGCAGCAGCGCGTCGCCATCGCGCGCGCGCTGATCAACAAGCCGTCGATCCTGCTCGCGGACGAGCCGACCGGGAACCTCGACACGCGGACCAGCATCGAAGTCATGGGGATTTTCCAGCGCCTGAACCAGGAGCGCGGCATCACGGTGGTGCTCATCACGCACGAGATGGACATCGCGGAATACGGCACCCGGACCGTGACGTTCCGTGACGGTCAGGTCGTCGCGGACAAGCCGGTCGTCCGCCGGCGCGTCGCGGAAAACGAGCTCGGCGGCGCTGCCCATTGCCGAGGCTGTGTAGGAAGCTGGCATGTCGTTCCTGATGATTCTGCGAATCGCGCTCAAGGCGCTCGGCCGCAACAAGATGCGGACCGCGTTGACGATGCTCGGCATGATCATCGGCGTCGCCGCCGTGATCACGATGGTGGCGCTCGGCACCGGCGCGCAGAGCGTCGATCGAGGCGCAGATCCAGTCGGCCGGCACGAACATGGTCATGGTCTGCGGCCGGCAACTTCATCGCAGGGCGGCGTGCGCCTCGGCCAGGGCAACGCCAGCACGCTCGATGCCGGAGGATGCGGCCGCGATCGGGCAGGTGCCGGGCGTCCAGTACGTCGCCGCCGGGTCGAACACGCGCGGCCAGGTCGTCGCCGGGAACCAGAACTGGAACACGCAGATCCAGGGCACCGACGTGGACCTGCCGCTTCATCCGGTCGTGGCCGGTGCAGCGAAGGCGCGTTCTTCACGCCGCAGGACGTCGCGACCGCCTCGAAAGTCGCCGTGCTCGGCACCGTCGACGCGCGATCAGCTGTTTCAGCCCGACGCGAATCCGGTCGGCGAGGTGATCCGCATCGCCAACCAGCCGTTCACCGTCGTCGGCGTGATGTCGAGCAAGGGGCAGTCGGGGATGGGCTACGGACCAGGACGACGCGATCTTCGTGCCGTTCACGACCGTGATGAAGAAGCTGCGCGGCATCACCAACATCCAGCAGGTGACGCGTGTCGGCGGCCTCGGCGAGCGAGACGACGCGGGTCGCCGACAGCATCGCCACGCTGCTGCGCACCCGCCACAAGATCCAGGCCGGCGAGCCGGACGACTTCATGGTGCGCACGATGGAGGAAATGGCGAGCGTCCGCAAGGAGGCGACGCAGACGATGACGGCGCTGCTCGCCAGCATCGCCGGCGTGTCGCTGCTCGTCGGCGGCATCGGCATCATGAACATCATGCTGGTCTCGGTCACCGAGCGGACGCGCGAGATCGGGCTGCGCATGGCGATCGGCGCGCGCGGCCGCGACGTGCTGCTGCAGTTCCTGGTCGAGGCGGTGGTGCTGAGCCTGTTCGGCGGCGGCATCGGCATCGCGCTGGGCTTCGGCCTGGCGCGCGGCGTGACCTTCTGGCAGGGCGTGGCCGACCGTCGGTGTCGGCCAACGCGGTGCTCGTGGCGTTCGGGTTCGCCGCGATGACCGGGGTATTCTTCGGCTTTTATCCCGCGCGCGAAAGCCGCCGCGCTCGATCCTATCGACGCATTGCGATTTGAATGATGGCCATCAGGTTGTCTTCGTTGTTCGCTCCGGTCGCCGCTGGCGGCCTCCCTCGCAGCCCTCGCCTGCTCCGGCAGCGAAGCGGCTTCAATCGACGCCCGCCTCGGGACGCGGCGGCGGCGGCGGACAGGCGGCGCCGCCGTGCCGGTGACGACCGGCGCTCGTCGCGGAAAAGGCGATCCCGCTCGAGCTCGGCGTGATCGGCAGCGCGGAGGCGTTTTCGACCGTCGCCGTCCGCGCCCAGATCACCGGCGCGCTGACCTCGGTCACCTTCCGTGAGGGCGACGACGTCAGAGAAGGGCCAGGTGCTCTTCACGCTCGACCGCCGGCCGCTCGAAGCGGCGCTCGAGCCAGGCGCGCGCCAATTTCCAGCGCGACACGGCGCAGGCGGCCAACGCGCAAGTCCCAGGCGCAGCGCTGATCAGGATCTGGCGGCGCGCGGCATCGCCACCAAGGAGCAGGTCGACTCGACGATGACGGCGTCGGCGGCGCTCGAGGCGACGCCTCGACGCCGATCGCGCGACCGTCGAGAACGCCACCGTCCAGCTCCAGTACGCCACGATCGCCGCACCGCATCGCCGGGCCGGACCGGCGCGCTGATGGTCAACGAGGGCAACCTGGTCCGCGCCAACGACGTGGCGCCGCTCGTGGTCATCAACCAGGTGACGCCGATTTACGTCTCGTTCGGCATCCCGGAGGCGCGGCTGCCGGAGTTGAAGCGCTACATGGCGCAGGGGTCGGTGAAGGTCGAGGCGCTGGCGCCGAACGACACCGGCGCGCCGCTCGGTCGGCAGGATCACGTTCGTCGACAACGCGGTCGACCCGACGACCGGCACGATCCGGATCAAGGGCACGTTCCCGAACGAGACGCGGCATCTCTGGCCGGGGCAGTTCGTCAACGTCTCGGTCACGCTGATGACGGAACCGCACGCCATCGTCGTGCCGACGCCGGCCGTGCAGACCGGCCAGCAGGGCCAATACGTGTTCATCGTGAAGCCCGATCAGACCGTGGAGCTGCGGACCGTCACCGTGGCGCGCGCGGCAGACGACCGAGACGGTCATCAAACAGGGACTCAAAGTCGGCGAGACGGTCGTCACCGACGGCCAACTCCGGCTCACTCCGGGCAGCCGCGCATCAGCGTCAAGCCGGGCCCGGGCAGCAAGGTGGCGCCATGAATCTGTCCGCAATCTTCATCAAGCGCCCGATCACGACGACGCTCATCATGCTGGGCATCATCGTGTTCGGCGTGATGGCCGTACCAGCAGCTGCCGGTCAGCGACCTGCCGACGGTGGACTTCCCCACCATCCAGGTGAGCGCGAGCCTGCCGGGCGCGAGCCCGGAGACGCTGGCGTCGGCGGTGGCGCTGCCGCTCGAGAAGCAGTTCGCGACGATCGCCGGCGTGACCTCGATCAACTCGACGAGCTCGCAGGGCAGCACCAACATCACGCTGCAGTTCGAGCTGAGCCGGAACATCGATGCCGCCGCGCAGGACGTGCAGGCGATGATCGCGCGGGCGGCGCGCCAGCTGCCGCCGCAGATGCCGGCGCCGCCGTCGTACCAGAAGGTGAACCCGGGCGACCAGCCGGTGCTGTTCCTGGTGCTGCGCTCGGCGACGCTGCCGCTGCCGGTCATCAACGAGTACGCCGAGTCGACCATCGCGCAGCGCATCTCGATGGTCAGCGGCGTCGCGCAGGTGCAGGTCTTCGGCGCGGCGAAGCTACGCGGTGCGCGTCGATCTCGACCCGCGCAAGCTGTCGGCGCACGGCATCGGCGTCGACGAAGTCGCCAACGCGATCCAGAACTCGAACGTCTCGCTCGCCGACCGGCACGATGTACGGCTCGCAGCAGACCTACACGGTGCTGGCGAACGGCCAGCTGCTGCGCGCGCCGAAGCTACGGGCCGATGATCATCGCCTACCGGAACGGCAACCCGGTCCGGCTCGACGAGGTCGGCGCACGTCTACGACGGGATCGAGAGCGACAAGACCGGCGCGCGCTGGTATCAGGGCGAGCGCACCGATCTACCTCGCGATCCAGAAGCAGCCCGGCACCAACGTCGTCGCGGTGGTCGACGCGGTGAAGAAGCTGCTGCCGACCTTCCGCGAGCAGCTGCCGGCGGCGGTGTCGCTCGACATCCGCACCGACCGCTCGGTGGCGATCCGCGAGTCGATCCACGACGTCAAGTTCACGCTGATGCTCACCGTCGTGCTGGTCGTGATGGTCATCTTCCTGTTCCTGCGCAACGTCTCGGCGACGATCATCCCGAGCCTGGCGCTGCCGGCCTCCGATCATCGCGACCTTCGCGGTGATGTACCTGCTCGACTACAGCCTCGACAACATGTCGCTGATGGCGCTGACGCTGTCGCGTCGGCTTCGTCGTCGACGACGCGATCGTGATGCTCGAGAACATCGTCCGGCACATGGAGATGGGCAAGCCGCCGATGCAGGCGGCGTTCGACGGCTCGAGGGAGATCGCCTTCACGATTCTGTCGATGACGCTGTCGCTGGCGGCGGTGTTCATCCCGGTGCTGTTCATGGGCGGCGTCGTCGGCCGGCTGCTGCACGAGTTCGCGGTCGCGATCAGCGTGGCGATCCTGGTGTCGGGGTTCGTCTCGATCAGCCTGACGCCGATGCTGTGCAGCCGGTTCCTGAAGCCGCCGCACACGCATGAAGCACGGCTGGTTCTACAACGCGACCGAGCGGCTGTTCGCGCTGTGGCTGCGGCTCTACGACTGGACGCTGCGTGGCGCGATGCGCTTCCACCCGGTGACGATGGGCGTGTCGATCGCGCTGCTGTTCGGCACCGTCTACCTGTTCACGCTGGTGCCCGAAGGGCTTCCTGCCGAGCGAGGATCAGGGGCGCTTCAACATCAGCACCGAGGCGATTCAGGGCATCACCTTCGACGAGATGGCGCGCCACCAGCTCGAGGTCGGCGGCGATCGTCGCGCAAGGATCCCGACGTCGGCGGCGTTCAGCAACAACGTCGGCGGCGGGCCGCGCGGCGGCGCGCTGAACACCGGCCAGATCTCGGTCGACCTGAAGCCGCGCGCCGAGCGCAAGCGCAGCGTCGATCAGATCATCGCCGACCTGCGGCCGAAGCTGTCGCAGGTGCCGGGCATCCGCGTGTTCCTGGTCAACCAGCCGCCGATCAACCTCGGCAGCCAGGGACCGCAGCGCAGCCTCTACCAGTTCACGCTGCAGGACACCGACACCGACGAGCTGTATCACTGGGCGCCGATCCTCGAGGCCAAGCTGCGCGAGACGCCCGGGCTCGAGGACGTCAGCAGCGACATTGCAGATCAAGAACCCGCAGATCCGCGTCGACATGGATCGCGACAAGATCTCGGCGCTGGGGCTGACCGTCAACCAGGTGGAGACGGCGCTCTACAACGCCTACGGCACGCGGCAGGTGCTCGCAGATCTACGCGCCGAACAACCAGTGCCAGGTCATCATGCAGGTCGCGCCGGAGTTCCAGAACGATCCGGCGGCGCTCTCGATGCTCTACGTCCGCTCGACGGCGGGACGGCTGGTGCCGCTCAACACCGTCGCCACCGTGCGCACCAACGTCGGGCCGTCGGTGATCGCCCACACCGGCCAGCTGCCGTCGGTCACCGATCTCGTTCAACCTCAAGCCGGGGTTCGCGCTCGGCGACGCCGTCGACGACGATCCGCGCGACCGCCGCCGCGACCATCCCGTCGACCATCACCGCCACCTTCCAGGGGACGGCGCAGGCGTTCCAGGATTCGCTGCAGGGCCTCGGCCTGATCCTCGTCGATGGCGATCGTCGTCATCTACATCGTGCTCGGCATCCTCTATGAGAGCTTCACCCATCCGCTGACGATTCTCTCGGGGCTGCCCGCGGCCGGCTTCGGCGCGCTGCTGACGCTGCTGATCTTCAAGACCGAGCTGAGCCTCTACGCGTTTGTCGGCGTGATCATGCTGGTCGGCCTCGTCAAGAAGAACGGCATCATGATGGTCGACTTCGCCGTCGAGGCGCAGCGCGAGCACGGCAAGAGCGCCGCGCGAGGCGATCCACGAGGCGTGCCTGGTGCGCTTCCGCCCGATCATGATGACGACGATGGCGGCGCTGGTCGGCACGCTGCCGATCGCGCTCGGCTTCGGCGCCGGCGCCGAGGCGCGCCGCCCGCTCGGCCTCGCCGTCGTCGGCGGCCTGCTCGTGTCGCAGCTGCTGACGCTCTACATCACCCCGGTCTACTACGTGTACATCGAAAACGCGCGTCTCTGGCTCGCCGGCCGGCGGCGGGTGCCGGCCGACGCCGTGCACGCGGCGCACTCCGGCCGACGCGACGTCCACGCGGCGGCCGCTGAAGCGTCGCACTCTTGAAAGGGATCTCGTGCTTCCACATCTCGTTGTCGTCATCGGTCTCGCGCTCGCCGCCACGGCCTGCGAGAAGACCTCGGGGCAGGCCGCGGGCCCGGCCGGCGGGCGCGGCGGCCGCGGCGGCCGCAGCGCGGCGGCGGTCACGACCGCAGGCCACGCCCGTCCAGCGGATGTCGGTGCAGCGCGAGGTGGACCTGTCGGGGACGCTGACCTCGCCCGAGCAGGCGCGGATCAGCAGCGAGGTCGCCGGGATCGTGACCGACGTGCGGGTGCAGCTGGGCACCGAGGTCAGAGCCGGCGACGTCATCGCCCGGCTCGACCCGCGCGAGCTGCAGCTGGCGCTCGACCGCGCCGAAAGCGCGCTGCGCCAGGTCGAGGCGCAGCTCGGCATCGATCACCTGCAGCAGAAGCAGGCGCCGGCCGACGACCAGATCGCGTCGATGCGCCAGGCGACGGCGAACCGCGACGACGCGCGCAGCGCGTTCGAGCAAGCGCAGCAGTTGAGCGGCCGCGGCCTGCTGACCCAGGCCGATCGCGACAGCGCCGGAGACGCGGCTGAAGATCGCCGAGGCCAACTATCAGGCCACGCTCGACACCGTCCACAGCCTCAAGGCCAGCCTGCAGGACCGGCGCGCGTCGTACGAGCTGGCGCAGAAGAAAGTCGCCGACGCGGTGATCCGGGCGCCGGTCGCCGGGTCGATCTCCGAGCGGCTGATCCAGCCCGGGAATACATCCGCGAGAACGTGCCGGTCGCGACCATCGTGCAGGTCAATCCGCTCAAGCTCAAGACCGCGATCCAGGAGAAGCACGCCAGCCTCATCACGCCCGGGCAGACGGTCGAGTTCGACGTCGAGGCGTTCCTGAATCGCAAGTTCACCGGCCGCATCGCCTACGTCAGCCCCGCCGTCGATCAGGCGACGCGGACCTTCGCCGTCGAAGCGCTCGTCGACAACAGCGACCGCACGCTGAAGCCGGGCTTCTTCGCCAAGGGCGTCGTGCTGACGCGCGTCGACCAGAACGTGCTGGCCGGTGCCCGAGGAGGCGATTTCCACCCTGGCCGGCGTGTCGACCGTCTACGTGATCGAGGGCGGCAAGGCGCGCGCAGCAGCAGGTGACCCTCGGGGCGCGGAAGGACAAGCTCGTCGAGATCACGAGCGGCCTCAAGGGCGACGAATCACTGGCGACGACCAACCTCAGCCAGCTGGCGACCGGCGTCACGGTGCGCGTCGGCACGCACGGCGACGAGGTGGCGTCCGAGACGGGACGGCGGAGCCGCCGAGGCGGCGGCCGCCGTGGAGCGCGTCCATGAACATCGCAGAAGTCAGCGTCCGGCGTCCGGTCTTCGCCATCATGATGACGGCGGCGCTCATCGTCCTCGGCGCCGTGTCCTACGAGTCGCTCGGCCTCGACCTGATGCCGAAGACCGACGCCGCCGTGGTCTCGGTGCAGGCCAACCTGCCCGGGGCCAGCGCCGAGGAGATCGAAACCCAGATCACCAAGCGCATCGAGGAAGCGGTCAACACCATCAGCGGCATCGACGAGCTGCGCGCCTCCTCCGACCAGGGCAACTCGCGCGTCACCATCACCTTCACGCTCGAGCGCGAGATCGAGGCGGCGACCCAGGATGTCCGCGACAAGCTGGCGCAGATCGTCAACCAGTTCCCGCGCGACACCCGGCCGCTGCAGATCACGAAGATGGACCCGGACGCGCAGCCGATCTTCGGCTTCGCCGTGTTCGGGCCGCGGGCGCCCAAAGAGCTCACCGAGATCACCGAGAAGCGCGTCAAGCAGGAGCTCGAAACGGTCAAGGACGTCGGCTCGGTCGGCTACAACGGCGAGCGCAAGCGCGAGATTCAGCTGATGCTCGACGCCGACCGGCTGAACGCCTACGGCCTCACCGTCGAAGAGGTGCGCAACGCCGTGCAGCGGCAGAACGTCGAGATTCCCGGCGGCCAGTTCACCGCCGGGCCGGCCGACGATCGCGGTGCGGACGATGGGCCGCATCAAGGACGGTCGACGACTTCAACCGCATCGTCATCGCCTATCGCGCCGACGGGTCGGTGATCACGTTTGCCGACATCGGCTCCGTCCAGGACAGCGTCCAGGAAGTCCGCAGCGCGCACGCGGCTCAGCGGCACGCCGGCGATCGGCGTCCAGATCCGCAAGCAGTCCGGCACCAACACCGTCGAGGTGGTCGACCGTGTGCAGGACAAGCTGCAGCGCATCCAGGCCCAGCTGCCGCAGGACATCCAGATCAGCGTCGGCAACGACCAGTCGCGCTTCATCCGGCGATCGTTCGAGGACATCAAGCTGCACCTGATCCTCGGCGGCCTGCTCGCCAGCATCGTCGTCTTCCTGTTCATCAGGAACCTGCGCGTCACCTTCATCGCCGCGCTCGCCATCCCGACCTCGATCATCGGCACCTTCACGTTCATGAAGATTGCCGGCTTCACGCTCAACAACATGACGATGCTGGCGCTGTCGCTCGCCACCGGCATCGTCATCGACGACGCGATCGTCGTGCTCGAGAACATCTTCCGCTACGTCGAGGAGAAGGGGCGTCTCGCCGAAGGAGGCCGCCGCCGACGCGACCAAGGAGATCGGCCTGGCGGTCATGGCGACGACGCTGTCGCTGGTCGTCATCTTCGTGCCGGTGGCGTTCATGACCGGCCAGATCGGGCGCTACTTCTACAGCTTCGGCCTGACCTCGGCGGCCGCGATCCTGCTCTCGATGTTCGTCTCGTTCACGCTGACGCCGGCGCTGTGCGCGATGTGGATGAAGAAAGAGGACATCAAGGCCGATCACTCGTCGACCACGGTCGAGCGGCTTCTACGCGAAGATGGACGCCGTCTACGGGCGGATGCTGGTGTGGTCGCTGCACCATCGCCCGGCGATGATGGGGATCGCCGCCGCCGTCGTCCTCTCGGCCGCCTTCCTCTATCCGTATGTCGGCAAGGAGCTCGTCCCCGACGACGACCAGGGCGAGTTCAGCGTCAACGTGCGGCTGCCGCGCGGCACCAGCTACCAGCGCACCGAGGAGTTCATCAAGCCGATTGAAAAAGACGTCCTGGGGCTGCCGGGGCTGCAGCGCGTGATGCAGAACGTCAACTCCGGGTTCGCGAACTTCAACATCATGATGGTGCCGCTCGAAGAGCGATCGATCTCGCAGCAGGAGCTGATGATCCAGGCGCGCCAGATGCTGCGCAAGTACCCAGGGCGCGCGCATCAGCGTGTCGGGCGGCACCGATATTTCCGGCGCGTCCACCGGCGGCCGCGGCCCCGGCGGCGGCGGCCCGGGCGGCGGCGGCGGCGGTGGCTTCAACCGGCTGAACATCCTCATCCAGGGCCCCGACATCGAGCAGCTGCAGCAGTCACCGTGCAGCTGATGGACAAGGTGCGCGAGATCCCCGGCGTCGTCGACGTCGACACCAACTTCGAGCCGACCCAGCCCGAGCTGCGGATCAACGTCGACCGCGCCCGCGCCGCGGACCTCGGCGTCAACATCGACTCGCTGGCCAACAGCCTGCGGACGCTGGTCGGCGGCGAGGAGGTGTCGGAGTACAAGGACGGCGACGACCAGTTCAAGGTGGTGCTGCGCCTCGACGAGGAGCACCGCAACCCGGCGACGATGGGCACCCTGCTCGTCCCCGCCGCGCCCGGCAAGACCGTCAAGGTCAGCGACGTCGCGACGCTGAAGAACGACTACGGGCCGGCCTCGATCGACCGCTACAACCGGCAGCGCCAGATTTCGGTGAACGCGAACCTGCAGGGCGTGCCGCTCGGCGAAGCGCTCGCCGCCGCGCGCGATCAAGGTCGAGGACCTGCACCTGAAGCCCGGCTACCAGGCGGTGTTCGGCGGCAGCGCGCGCACGCTCGCCGAGGCGTCGAGCAACTTCGTGATCGCGCTCGTCCTCGCCGTCATCTTCATCTACATGGTGCTCGCCTCGCAGTTCAATTCGCTTCATCCACCCGTTGACGATCATGACGGCGCTGCCGCTCAGCCTCCCGGCCGGCGCTGCTGGCGCTGATGGCGTTCGGCATGACGCTCAACGTCTACAGCGCGATCGGGCTGATGATGCTGTTCGGCGTGGTCAAGAAGAACTCGATCCTGCAGGTCGACTACACCAACACGCTCCGCGAACAGGGCGTCGAGCGCCACGAAGCGCTGATCCAGGCGAACCACGTCCGGCTGCGGCCGATCCTGATGACGACCATCGCGATCGTCGCGGGCATGGTGCCGATCGCCTTCGGCAAGGGCGCCGGCGCCGGCTCGCGCGCCTCGATGGCGGTGACCATCCTCGGCGGCCAGGTCCTGTGCCTGCTGCTGACGCTGCTGGTCACCCCGGTCGTCTACTCCTACTTCGACGACCTGCGCGAGTGGAGCCCCAGGAGTCGCTGAGGCGCCTCCTGGGCCGCACGAGTAAGCCGGCGACTCCGGCGACCGCCAGCGCGCTCTAAGGCGTGTAATCATGGCCTAGATGGCTGAGGGCTCATGGCGTAGGGTCGGTGCGTTGGCCCATCCGCCCTGGACCCTCCTAGCCATCAGCCATGAGCCCATCAGCCCTATGGCCAAATGGCCCTGTCCCCTGACAACCTTCCACTAAGCTGAGCCCGTCCAATCGGTTGTAGTGACCGAACTGTGGCTCTGACGGCGGTGATGACGCTGAGCGGCGAAACCCCGGTGCGAAGCAGGCTCGACGCGGACGTGGCCCTGGCGGCGGGCGGGGATAGCTCCGCCTTCGAGCGGCTCTACCAGGCGAACGTCGGCCGGATTCACAGCCTGACGCGCCGGATGCTCGGGACCCACGAAGCGGACGAGGTCACGCAGGACATCTTCGTGCGGACCTGGCAGAAGCTCGGGCAGTTCCGGGGCGAGTCGGCGTTCTCGACCTGGCTGCACCGCCTGGCGGTCAACGTGGTCATCGAGAAGCGGCGATCGTTCGCGATCCAGCGCGACCGCATGACCGACGACGCCGACGCGCTCGACCTGCTGACCGTGCCGCCGGCGCGGGCCGATCTGACGGTCGATTTCGAGCACGCGATCGAGCAGCTGCCGCCGGGGGCGCGGGAAATCTTCGTGCTGCACGACGTCGAGGGCTACAAGCACCGGGAGATCGCGGTCATGCTCGACATCGCGACCGGGACCTCGAAGCGGCAGCTGCACCGGGCGCGAATGCTGATGCGCAAGCATCTGGGTGGATTATGACGATGCACGAGGAGTGGACCGACCGGCTGTCGGACTATCTCGACGGCGAGCTGGCGGCGGACGAACAGCGCGCGCTCGAGATCGCATCTCCGCGAGCTGCGCGCCGTGCGCCGCCGTCCTCAACGATCTGAAGCGCGTCGTCGCGCGGGCGCAGGCCGCCGGGGCCACGCGCGCCCTCCGCAGGCCGACCTCTGGGCCGGCATCGCCGAACGCATTGAGGCGGAGCGGACGTGGGCGGTCGGGGCCGGGCCGGCGGACAACGTCACGAGCTTCCGGGGCCGCGCGCCGCGGCGCATCGCCTTCACGCTGCCGCAGCTCGCGGCGGCGGCGATGGTCGTCGCCGCGGTGTCGGGCGCCCTGGTGTGGCAGCGTGGCCGTCAACCGTCGGGCAGGCCTGAAGGCCTGCGCTCCGAGAGCACATCGTCGGCCGCACCGGCCACGCCGCCGGAAGTCGCGCCGCCCTTCAGGGCTGCCAACGCGGACGGGACGGACGTCCACATCGAGACCGTCGGCCTCGCCGACGCGCAGTACGACGCCGCGGTGGCCGACCTCGAGACCGCGTTGAAGACCGGCCGCGGCAAGCTCGACTCGACGACGATCGCCATCGTCGAGCACAACCTTCAGATCATCGACCAGGCCATCAGCCAGGCGCGGGAAGCGCTCGTCGGCGACCCGGCCAACACCTACCTGAGCAGTCATCTCGTGGAGGCGCGGCGGCGCAAGCTCGACCTGCTGCGGCGCGGCCACGGCGCTGACCACGGACATGGATTAGAGGAATCATCATGGTGGGAATCTTCGTGCTGGCCTTGATGGCCGTCACCTCGACCGATCAGACCGTCCAGGTCGCCAAGGGCACCAAGCTCGACGTCAACAACTTCGCCGGCGACGTCGTGATCAAGGTGTGGGACAAGGACGCGGTCCGCGTCGAGGTCAGCCACTCCGACCGCGAGACCGTGGACATCAAGCAGGCCGACCAGACCGTGCTCGATCCGCTCGCGCTCGGTGCGCGGCGGGCCGCCCCGCTCGCTCGACTACAACATCACCGTGCCGGCCTGGATGGGGATCAGCGTCAGCGGCAACTACGCGTTCGTGACGATGGAAGGGGTCGGCGGCGACGTCAACGTCGAGACCACGCGCGGCGACATCGAGGTGCGCGGCGGCTCGGGGTTCGTGTCGCTGAAGTCGGTGCAGGGCGAGGTCTCGCTGGAGAAGGCGAAGGGGCGCATCGAGGTCCGCGCCGTGAACGAGGGCATCCGCCTCGCCGACATCAGCGGCGACCTGTCGGCCAGAATCGACCAACGGCAGCATCATCCTCGACCCGGATCGACTCGGGCAACGTCGACCTCTACACCGTCAACGGCGACATCTCCTACGACGGGCCGATCAAGGACAAGGGCCTCTACCGCCTGACGACGCACAACGGGTTGATCGCGATGGCGATTGCCGACAAGGCGCAACGCGGCGCTGACGGTGCGGACCTACAACGGCGGCTTCCGCTCGACGTTCCCGATCGGCGGCGACGCGGGGAACGGCGCGCCAAGCGCTTCTCGGTCACGCTCGGCAACGGCAGCGCGCACGTCGAGCTCGAGTCGTTCGGCGGGACCATCTCGCTGCGCCGGCCGGGCGAGGCGAGGCCGAGGCCGAGCGCAAGCGGAGGGAACGCGACCGGGACCATGCGCCGGACCACGGCCTCGCCGATGCCATGGACGTCAACATTGAAGCGGATGTCCGCCTGGCGATGGGCAACGTCGACGAGGAGATCCGCATGGCCATGGCCGGCGTCGACGCCGAGATCGCGGCGGCGATGGCGGACATGCAACCGGAGATCGACGCCGCGATCGCCGACGCGATGGCCGGTGTGGCCTGACGGTGCCGCACGCGTTCCCGATGCCGATCCCCACCCCGACCCGTGCCACGTCCGCGGCGCCGGTGACCCCAATCAGATCAAGCTTGTATTCGACACAAAGGACACAAAGGACACAAAGGGCGAGGTAGCGCACCGTGGCTCCGCTGGGCGCGTCATTCGGCGGCCGGCCTGCAGCTGCAGGCCGGTAGGTCCGGTCGGATCGGACCGGCGAGACGAACCCGCGGGCCGCGATCAGGCTCGTCTCGCGGTCCGATGCCGGCCGGACGACGCCGCTTCGCGGCGCCCGCCGAATGACTAACGGCGTCGTTGTTGTCGCTACGACCTACCGTACTATAGCGTTTTGACATCGGTGGAGCGCGAGCGCTCGGGCGAGCGGCCGACGACCACGTAGGGCACCGCTTTAGCGATGCCGCACGTGCGAAGCCTGGTCAGTGGGCTTCCTTTGTGTCCTTTGTGTTCTCTGTGTTGGTAAGCCGCTGTAAGCAAGCTGCGACGGCGAGCGCGCTGACAGCGCCGCGAGTAGCTCCGCGACGGTCTTCCCGGTCACCGGATCCCGCAGATCGGGCGCAATCTCGGCCAGCGGTTCGAGCACGAACCGGCGCTCGCGGAACCGTGGATGCGGGACGTGAGCCCTGTCTCGTCAATCACGCGCGTCGCCGTAGAGGACCAGATCCAGATCGAGCGTCCGCGGCGCGTTCGGGTGCGGACGCAGCCGCCCCCGCGCGGTCTCGATGCCGAGCAGCGCGTCGAGGAGCGCCCGCGCCGGCAGCAGGGTGTCGCCGACCGCCGCGGCGTTCAGGTAGAGCGGCTGCGGGCCGGTGACGCCGGCCGGGACGGTGTCGTAGTAGGTGGAAACGGTGAGGGCGGATCAGGCTGCCGAGCGATGCGACGGCGGCGTCGAGGTGGGCGCGCCGATCCCCGAGGTTGCTGCCGAGGGCGACCGCTACTCGATCCACCGGCTCGGGAGCACGTCACCGCGCGCCGGCTCGAGGTGGACTTCGCGCTGCCCGAGCAGGTCGATGCGGCCGGCCAGCGCCTGTTCGAAGAAGCGCTTCTGCTCCAGCACTTCCCCGAGGATCACCCGCAGCATCTTGGCGTGGCGCGCGTTCTCCATGTGGTCGATCTTCGGGCGCCACCGATCGACGAACGCCTGGGCGTCGCTGCCGGTCTGTCGTCGATGACCGCGAGCGCCGCCGCCGCCGGCTTGCCCTGCGGCTCCCGCGGTCAGCTCGGCGACGTCGGGCACGGCGCCGCCGAGCTCCTCGATGGCCTTCGCCACCCACGTGAGCTGCACGTCGTCCCGGTTGATGATGTACTGATAGGTGTTGTTGGCGTCGTGCTGCGCGACGAGCCGCGCCGCCGGCTTGATGGCGCAGGTAGATCGTCAGCTTGTCGCGATAGAACTCCTGGAGCAGCGCCGAGCAGGTCGGTCACGAGCCCTGCTTTTCCTTGCAGGTGATGCAGACGCGGGTCCACGGAATCGCGTTGAGCCGCGGCCGGCGCGATCGGTTCGCCGCAATCGCGGCACGCGCCGTAGGTGCCCTTCTCGATCCGCCACAGCGCCTCTTCGATGGCCTGCAGGATCTTGGCGTCGGTCTGCTTCAGCTTGAGCTGCGATGTGGACTTCGTTGTTGCCGCTGGCCTGGTCCGCCATGTCGCCCTGGCGGGTGTTGTTGTCCATCGAGGCCTGCAGCGGCTTGATCCCGCCGGTGCCGAGAATCTCGGTGCGCTTCTTGAGAAGCGTCCTTTAAATTCTGCTGGTCCATGTATGGTTCACTCCTGCCCTGTGGTCTCCACTTTCGGGCCTGTAGAACATCAAATCATATGCACTAGCAGAGAATCATGCGCCTCCCCGGGAGCGCACCCGTCAGGACCAAACCAGCGGAGCCACAGAGGACACCGAGTTACCAACGCCCGCCGCACAGCGGCGGCAAACTCGTTGGGCGTCTGGCAGCGTGCGCTCTGGACTCGGTGCTCTGTCGACTCTGTGGTAAGACCCGTGGCGCGATGGCGGCGTGACAGCGACGAGCGCCGCTATTCCGCGCGCAGCGTCGCGAGCGGCTTGTTCCGGAGCACGTCGAGGCTCGAGACAGACGCCGATGAGGGCCACCAGGACGGCGGTGAGCACGACGCCGCCGATGTGCTCGCCGGCGAACACGCGCCAGGGGATTTCGAGGGCGTAGCGGCTGACGCCCCAGGTCAGCACCACCGCGCCGAGCGAGCCGATCAGCCCGGCGAGCGATCCGAGCACGCCGTATCTCGAACAGCAGCATCCGCGCGATCGTCCGGGTGTTGGCGCCCGAGCGTCTTGAACACCGCCGCCTCGTAGACGCGCTGGAACTTGGTCATCGCGACCGCGCCGATCGAGGATCAGCACGCCGCTGAACAGCACCAGCCCGCCGACGACGGTGATCGCCAGCGTGACCTTCGACATGACGTCGCGGAGCGCCTCGAGGATCTCGTGGAAGTCGATCACCGAGACGTTCGGGAACTGGTCGACCAGATCGTGCTGGAAGCGGACGCGCTCGGCGGCGCCGGCCGGACCCTTCGATCGGCGACACGAAGGTCTGCGGCGCCTGATCGAGCGCGCCGGGCGGAACACGAACACGAACCCGCCGTTGCGCGACTCGCGCCATTCGACATCGCGAATGCTCGTGACGCGCGGGCTGATGATCGCGGCCGAGAATGTCGAACCGCATCGTGTCGCCGACGTGGATCCGCGCGCGCTCGGCGATCTGCGCGCTCGACCGACACCTCGGGCTCCGGCGACGGCCCGGTCCAGAACGCGCCCTCGATGAATCCGCTCGTTCGCCTCGAGGTGGTCGCGATAGGTGATCGTGAACTCGCGTCCCGAGCGCCATGCCGCTCTGGCGCACCGCATCGGCGCCGTCGAGCGTGGTCTCCCGGCCGCTCGACGCCGACGACGCGGGCCCGCAGCACCGGGATCAGCTGCGACTCGCCGACGCCGTGCGCCGGATCGCGCAGGAACGCGCGCACGCCGTCCGCCTGGCCGCGCTGGATGTCGAGCAGGAACATGTCCGGCGAGTCGGCCGGCGATCTGGATCGAGAACTCGCCGAGCAGGCTCGCCTGCAGCGACCGGACGCCGACGATGAAGAACGCGCCGAGCCCGACGGCGAGCAGGATGACGCGCGTCTGGTTGCCGGGCCGCGACAGGTGCAGGCACCGCGTGCCGCAGCGGGAACGATCGCGAGTTCGCGAGCGGCGCGACCAGGGCGACCAGCACCCGGCCGGCCACGATCAGCACGAGCGCCAGCCCGGCAAAGCCGGCGCACGACCACGAGGCCGACCTTGAGCGACGCCGCCTGCCAGGCCGTCAGCGCCGACCAGCGCCGCCGACACGGCGACCAGGACGGCGCAGCCGACCCAGTCCGCGCCGCCGGGCGTGCGTGTCGTCGCGCAGCAGCAGCGACGGCTTGATGAAGCGGACACCTGCAGCAGCGGCACGATCGAGAACAGCAGCGACACCAGCACGCCGATCCCGATGCCCTGCGCCGCCGCGCTCCACGAGACGCCGTAGTGCGCGTCGGCGAGGCAGCGACGTCGACGACGCCGATGCGCGAGCGGGATCGCCGCGATCGCGACGCGCGGCGATGACGACGCCGAGCAGGCTGCCGGCCAGGCCGAGCGCCATCACCTGCAGGACGTAGACGCCGATGATCTGCCGGCTGCCGCGCGCCGACGCATTTCAGGACCGCGATGCTGCGCATCTTCTGCAGGATGAAGACGCGGGTGACGCTCGACACCGCGATGCCGCCGAGGATGACGATGATCAGGCCGACCAGGCTCAGGTAGTTCTCGGCGCGCTCGAAGTCGCGGCCGATCTGATCCTCGGTCGATCGGCATGACCGCGTGTTGATGAACTCGTCGCGGAGATCGCGGCGCAGCGAGCTGACCGAGCGTCTCCAGCCGATCGTCGGGCGCCGTGACGTGCAGCCGCCGGTCGGCGCGGCTGCCGAAGCTGAGCAGTGCCGGTCGGACGGCAGGTCGTCGTAGTCGATCAGCACGCGCGGGCCGAGGCTGAAGCCGCCGATGCCGCCGTCCCGGCTCGCTCGCGAGCGTCGCCCGGATGGTGAACGCCGCCTGGCCGATGGTGATCCGGTCGCCGACCTGCACGCCGAGCGCCGTCAGCAGCTCCGGCCGGACGATGACGCCGTGATGCTCGGAGCAGCGCGTGCGTGTAGGGCTGGCCGTCCGGTCAGGACGATCGACGCCGTAGAGCGGAAAGTTCGCCTGCACGGCGCGCAGCTCGGCCATCCGCGCCACCGCGTTCGGCCGGATCGGCCGGCCGCACCATCGTCGGCGTCTCGACCGTCTCGGTGCGCGCGGTCGCGCCGGCGTCGGCAAGGCGCGCGATCGATGGTTGCGCGGGCCGCGGTCGGGCCAGTCGCGGTTGGTCGCGATCAGCACGTCGGCGGCGATGAGCGACCTGCGCTTCTGCCGCCGATGACGCCGCGGACGCTCTGGATCACCGACCGCAGCGCGACGATGGCGGCGACGCCGACGGCGATGCAGACGAAGAAGAACAGCAGCCGCCGCCACGACGACCGCGTTTCGCGCGCCGCCATCCGCAGCACGAACCTCATCGCGGTCGGCTCGGCGTCCGGCGCTGCGGCCTGGCGCGCCGCGTCGACGCGCCGAGCGACCGCGTCGGCGGCCCGCACGCGTCAGCGTGTTCTCGACGACGCGGCCGTCGCGCATGCACCAGCCGGGCGTCGGCGATCGCGCGCCAGCTCGGCGTCGTGCGTGACCAGGACGATGCGTGGTGCCGCGCGCCGTCGTGAATCGTCCGCAGCAGCTCCATGATGTGCCGGCCGTTGGCGCTGTCGAGGTTGCCGGTCGGCTCGTCGGCGAGCACGATCGGCGGGTCGTTCGCGAGCGCGCGCGGCGAGCGCGACGCGCTGCTGCTCGCCGCCCGACAGCTGCGACGGATAGTGATGCGCGCGGCCGGTCAGCCCGACCTCCTCGAGCAGCTGCCCGGCGCGCGGCCGGGCGTCGTCGAGCGCCGGCGATCTCCATCGGCACGGCGACGTTCTCGTACGCGGTCAGCGACGGAATGAGGTGGAAGAACTGAAACACGAAGCCGATCTTCTCGCCGCGCAGCCTCGCGAGCGCGTCCTCGCTCGAGCCGCGGTGATGTCGACGTCGTCGATGAGGACCGATCCCGACGAGGGCGCGTCGAGGCCGGCGATCAGCCCGAGCAGCGTCGACTTGCCGCTGCCCGACGGTCCCGACAATCGCCACGAACTGCCCGTGTGGAATCTGGAGCGACAACGGGTGAAGGATGGTGAGCGGCTCGGTGCCGCTCATGACGGTCTTCGAGACGTCGCGCAGCTCGATCATGATCCGGGGCGCCCTCCTGAGCCGTCTCGCGGTCGCCTCGGCGATCGGCTTCAGCACGGTCCACACGTTGTCGGCGACGACTCGCGCGCCCGCCGGCCGTCGGATGGATGCCGTCGCGCTGGTTCAGCGCCTCGCTCCCGGCGACGCCCTGCAGCAGGAACGGCACGAGCGCGACGTGATACTGTCGCGGCCAGCGCCGGATACACCTTGTGAAAGGCGACGATGTAGTCGCGCCCGTAGTTCGGCGGCGCTTCCATCCCGGCGAGGATCGACCGTGATGCTGCGCGCCTGCGCGCGCTCGATGATCTGCGCCAGGTTGTGCTGCAGCTGCTCGGCCGGCAGGCCGCGCAGCGCGTCGTTGCCGCCGAGCGCGACGATCAGCACCCGCACGTCGCCCTGCAGCGCCCAGTCGAGCCGCGCGAGGCCGCCGGCCGAGGTGTCGCCCGACACGCCGGCGTTCACGACCTCGTAGTCCAGGCCGTCGTCTTTGAGACGCTGCCTGCAGCGAGCGACGGGTACGCCGCGGTCAGCCGGCAGGCCGAGGCCGGCGGTCAGGCTGTCGCCGAGCACGACGATGCGCGGACGATTCGACGCCGACGATTCGGCCGGGGCGGCTGCCGCAGGAGGCGCAACGGTGGCGCGCGCCTCGTCGCGATCGTCGGCGCGGGACGAGCCGCACGCGAGAGCGGACAGCGCGAGCGCCGCCGCGAACCAGAACTTCATTATCTCTATGTTGCGATGCCGGCCCTGCACGCGCCGATTCATCGCGCCGCCATGCTCGCGCTGGACGCTGGGTGCGGGGCGGGGCCGGGAGTCGTTGCTCGTTGCTCGTTGCTAGTTGCTGGTTGCTAGCTGGTGCTCAAGCGCGGCAATGGCCTGCGCGAGCATCCGCTTGTGCGCCGGTGTGCGTGCGGCTGCGAGGTCGGCGCGCGCTCGTGCGAGCGCGAGCTCCAGGGTGCCGCGCTTCGCTTGCGCGTCGCGCTCCTCTGGCGTCAACGCGCGGCCGAACGTCTTCTCGCGCTCGGCCCGGCCTGCTGAAACTCGACGTCCTTGCTCTCGAACCCTCTGGCCATAAGGAATACAGAAATTGATGATTCTAGATTTCAGATTGCAGATTCGAGACGACGACTGACGACTGACGACTACAGTATCCTATCGAGATGCACAGCGCGCACGACCCGATCACGCGCTGGCCGGCGCTCGACATTGCCGCCAGGCGTGCCCGCCTGCAGCATTCCTGCGCGTGTCGCCGGGCGCGATCGCCGCGGCGCTGAACGGATCCACCGAGGTCGCCGGCCGCGTCGCATCCGGTCTGTGGCGCCGCGACCCATCGGTGTGGAGCGCCGATGCCACACTGCAGCGCGCGATCGCGGAGCGCCTCGGATGGATGAGCTCACCGCTGCTGATGGCCGACTCGATCGATCGCCTGCGGACGTTTGCCGCGCGGGTGAAGGGCGACGGTTTCACCGACGTCGTCCTCATCGGGATGGGCGGATCCAGCCTCGCCCCTGAGGTGCTGCGCGCGGATTCTCGGCGTCACGCCGGGGTGGCCCCGCTTCCACATGCTCGATTCGACCGATCCCGCGGCGGTCCGCGCGATCGGCCTCTGCACCGCGGCAGACGCTCTATCTGCTCGCGAGCAAGTCGGGAACGACGATCGAGCCGAACTCCTCGCCGCCCTACTTCCGTCAGCGGCTGCTCGACGACGGCGTGACGCGTTGGGCGGATCACTTCGTCGCGCATTACCGATCCCGGCACCGAGCTCGACCGGCGGGCGCGCGACGAGCAGTTTCGCGACGTCTTCCTCAACCCGCCCGACATCGGCGGACGCTACTCGGCGCTGTCGTTCTTCGGGCTCGTGCCGGCCGCGCTGATGGGACAGGACATCGACGCGCTCATCGGCTGGGGCCTCGCAATGATCGCCGCCGCCGACCCCGGCACCAGCAATCCGGCCAGCAACCCGCGGTGGCGCTCGGGCTCGCCGATCGGCGCCGCCGCGCTGGCCGGTCGGGACAAGCTGACGCTGATTGCTGCCTCCGGAGTTGGACGCGCTCGGATTGTGGGTCGAGCAGCTGATCGCCGAGAGCACGGGAAAACATGGCAAGGGCGTCGTGCCGATTGCCGGCGAGCCGCTCGCCGAGCCGGCCTCCTACGGCACCGACCGCCTCTCTTCGTCTGTGCCCGGATGGAGGTCTCACACGCAGACGGGACACGAGGAAGACGGCCGCCGCCGCGCGTGAAGGCCCTGGCGCCCGGTGATCCAGATCGATGTCGCCGAACCATCCGCACTCGGGGCGGAATTCCCGCGGTGGGAGATTGCGACCGCGGTCGCCGGTGCGATCCTCGGGATCGATCCGTTCGACCAGCCGAACGTGCAGCAGGCGAAGGACGCGACGCAGGTGCTGCTCGGTCGCTACAAGACCACCGGACAGCTGCCTGTCACCGCGGTTGACGTGACCACGCCGGGGCGCACCGCGCTGACGCTCACCAGGGCGGCGCGCACCGCGCTGCACGGGGCCGCCGATGCGATCCTGACGCTTGATCAAGCCGGGCGACTACTTTCGCGCTGCTCGCGTTTCTCGCTGCGGAGCCCTCAGTCGAGCGGGAACTGCAGGCGCTTCGCCGGGCGGTCCGCGACCGGACGCGGGCGGCGACGATATTCGGCTACGGGCCACGTGTACCTGCACTCGACCGGGCAGTTGCACAAGGTGGGCCGAACACCGGCGTCTTCGTGCTGCTGACGGCGACGCCGGCCGAGGATCTGCCGATCCCCGGCCAAGTGTTTTCGTTCGGCACGCTCGAGCTCGCCCAGGCGGTCAGGCGACTTCGCGGTGCTCGAGACGGCCGGCCGCCGCGGGCTGCACGCGCACCTGCCGGCGCCGACGCGCCGTGGCGCTCCAGGAGTTGTGCGAGATGTTGCTGGCGCGGCTGGCACGCGAGAGCGTTTCGAATAGTCCGGTGCAGCCGGACCGGAGTCTGTGATGCAACTCGGTTTTGTCGGCCTCGGCCGGATGGGCCTCAACATGGTGACGCGGCTGGTCCGCGGCGGCCATCAGATCGTCGCCTACGATCGCAGCGCCGAGGCGATCGCGCGGGCGGAGGCGAGCGAGCGGCGCGCGGCGTGCCGTCGCTCGACGCGCTGTCGACTGGCGCCTGGCGGCGCCCCGCGCGGTGTGGGTGATGGTGCCGGCGGGCGATCCGACCGAGTCGACCGTCTCGGCGCTCGGCGCGCTGCTCGCCGGCGGCGACACGATCATCGACGGCGGCAACACCAACTTTCACGACGACGTGCGGCGGGCCGAGCGCGCTGCACGCCGAAGGGCATCCACTATGTCGATGCGGGCACGAGCGGCGGCATCTGGGGCCTCACAGAGGGCTACTGCCTGATGGTCGGCGGCGAGGCCGACGTCTGCGCCAGCGCTCGAGCCGGTGTTCCGGACGCTCGCGCCCGAGCACGGCTACCTCCGCGTCGGCGACCACGGCGCCGGCCACTACGTGAAGATGATCCACAACGGGATCGAGTACGGCTTGATGCAGGCGTACGCGGAAGGCTTTGAGTCTGATGCACGAGAGCGCCTACAAGATCGACCTTGGCCGCCGTCGCCGAGCTCTGGGACCACGGCAGCGTGGTGCGGTCGTGGCTGCTGGAGCTGGCGGCGCGTGCGCTGCGGCTGAAGACGCCGAATCTCGACGGGCTCGAAGGGCTACGTCGAAGATTCCGGCGAGGGGCGCTGGACGCTGCACGAGGCGATCGATCGCGGCGTGCCGCTGCCGGTCGCTGACCGCGGCGCTCTTCACGCGCTTCCGATCGCGCGAGGACAATCCCGTTCGCCGAGCGGCTGCTCGGCGGCGCTGCGACAACCAGTTCGGCGGCCACGCCGTGCAGAGAGCCAGTGCGTCGAGCCGTCACGATCGTCATCTTCGGCGGCGCCGGCGACCTGGCGCATCGCAAGCTGCTGCCGGCGCTCTACAACCTGCACGTCGACGGCCTCCTCCCGCCGCGCTTCGCCGTCGTCGGCGTCGGCCGCAGGAGACTGACGCGACGACGCGTATCGCGACTTCGCGAAGGACGGCATCGACCAGTTCTCGCGCCGGCCGCTCGACGACGCACGGCGTGGCGAGCGTTCGCGCGAGTCGCTGTTCTTCGTCAACGCGTCGATCGACGACGAGCACGGGTTCGCGCCGCTCGGCGCCCGCCTCGACATCATCGAGCACGAGCGCGGCCTGCCCGGCAACCGCATCTACTACCTGGCGGTGCCGCCGACGCTGTTCGCGCCGACGGTCGCAGCAGCTCGCGCGACGCGCGGTTCGTCCGCGCCGCCCGGACGCCGCCGTTCGCGCGGCTGATCGTCGAGAAGCCGATCGGGCGCGACCTGGCCGAGCGCGCGCGCCATCAACGACGCGATCGCGGCGGTGTTCGACGAGCGGCAGATCTACCGCATCGATCACTACCTCGGGAAGGAGACGGTCCAGAACATCCTGGTGCTGCGCTTCGCCAACAGCATCTTCGAGCCGCTCTTCAACCAGCAAGCTACGTCGACCACGTGCAGATCACCGGTCGCCGAGGACGAAGGCGTCGGCACGCGCGCCGGCTACTACGAGCAGGCCGGCGCGCTGCGCGACATGGTGCAGAACCACATGCTGCAGCTGCTCGCGCTGGTGGCGATGGAGCCGCCGCGCTCGCTCGACGCCGACGTCGTCCGCGACGAGAAGCTCGAGGTGCTGCAGTCGCTGCGGCCGATCGTCGGGCGCGGCGGTCGACGCGCAGGTCGTCGCGCGCAGTACGCCGCCGGCTTCGACGCTCGGCGCGCCGGTGCCGGGCTACCGCGAGGAAGCGGGCGTCGACGCGCAGTCGCGCACCGAGACGTTCGTCGCGCTGCAGGTCTTCATCGACAACTGGCGCTGGGCCGGCGTGCCGTTCTTCCTGCGCACCGGCAAAGCGGCTGCCGAAGCGCGCCAGCGAGATCTCGATTCACCTGAAGGACGTGCCGCCGATCCTCTTCAACGCCGATCCCGACGCGCCGCTCGATGCCGAACGTGCTGTCGATCCGCATTCAGCCCGACGAAGGGTTTGCGCTCGGCATCAGCTCGAAGGTCCCCGGGCCGCGCGTGCGCATCTATCCGGTGAAGATGGACTTCCATTACGGCAGCACGCTTCGGCGACCGTCGCCGGAGGCCTACGAGCGGCTGCTGCTCGACGTCATGGCCGGCGACCCGACGCTGTTCATGCGCCGGCGATGCGGTCGAGACGTCGTGGCAGTGGGTGATGCCGATTCTCGACGCGCTGGGCGGAACAGACCGATCGGCGTTGCCCAGTCCTATCCGGCCGGCGACTGGGGGCCGGCCGAGGCCGACCGGCTCATCGACGTCGACAGGACGGCGATGGCGACCGCTGTAGGCGACACTGACGTTCCGGGCGTCGACGCATGGAAACGGTCGAGGCCACGATCTTGCCGCGCTCTGGCGCGAGCTCGCGCAAACCGGCCCGGCCATCGCCAGGGCCGTGATGTCGAACCTCGTGGTGTTCCGCCATCATCGCGTCGCGCCGCGACGCCGACATCGCCGCCATGACGCGCGGACCTGCCGCTGCGGGAGGTCGCCGCCCGCCATCCGTCGCGGCTCGTCGTCCTCGAGCACGACCAGGGACAAGCCGCGCCGGCCGCCCCCTTCGCCGCCGGCGTCGAGCATCGATCACCTTCGGTCCGCCGCAGGCGAGTTACGGTGTCGAGCAGATCGTGGTTCGCTCCGCGTGCGCCGAGGCGTCGCTGCCCTCAATCGTGCGCCGTTTCGTTCGCGGCGATCTGCCGACCACGGTCTGGTGGACCGAGGATCTGTCGCAGGTGCCGCCGCTCGAGTCGCTGGTCACGATGGGACGTCAGCTCATTTACGACAGCCGCCAATGGCGGGACGTCGGCGCAGGGGTGCGGGCGCTCGCGCCGCTCCTGCTCGGACACCGCGTCGACCTCGCGGACGTGAACTGGCGCCGGCTGGCGCCGGTGATGCGGGCGCTGGATCACAGCGGGCGCGCCGGCGGGACGCCACTCATCGCGCCCGGCGCGCAGGTGACCATCGCGCATCGGCCCGGCGACGCCGCGCTGGCCTGGCTGCTCTCGGGCGCGCTGCAGGCCCGCCCGTCCGCGATCCCCTCGCCGGGGCGCCGCCGCAGATCGAGGAGGCAGCCGCCGACGATGTGGTGCTGCTCGTGACGATCCGCCAGACCTCGGGCGAGGCGACCGTGACGCTGAACGCCACCGGCGCCATCGTCGCCGTCGGCTCCGCGGCACCGCTGGTGGTGAGCGCGCCGGTTGAAGGCGAGGCCGACAAAGTGGCGGCCGAACTCCGCATGCTCTCGCAGGACGCCGCGCTCTTCAACGCCCTCAGCGTCCTCGTCCGCCGCGCCGCCACGCAGTAGAATCAAGACATGCGTTATCTCGTCACCGCCAGGTCAGGCCGGGAGCGGACGAGGCGCTGGCGCGGGCGATCGACGACGGCACGCTCGGCCGCGGATCGATCGCCGGCGACGAATACTTTCGCAACATGGCGGTCGGCGCAGCCAGCATGGACGACGGGCGCGTGCAGTGGGTCGAAGTCTGCTACTGCGCGACGCCGCTCGCCAGAAGAGCGCGACAGTACCTGGGAGGCCGTATTTCACCCTCGACAAGGTCCAGGACGCGCATGCGCGCAGCCGCTGCCGCGATCTGACCGGCACCGAGCCGTGGGCGTGCGGCGACTGCGACTGCTCGGCGCGCCTCGAAGCGCGGCTCGAAACCAGGGGCCGCCCGTTCCGTCCGCCGGAACGGTAGGTTTATACTTCCGCCGTGGCGTCTTCCTCCTGCAAGCGCTTCTGGTAGCGCCGGGGCTGTCGCTCGGAGCGTGGCCGCGGGCGCGAAGCGGCGCAGATGCTACGCGCCCGGCGCTGCGCTCGTCGTCGCTCACGCGCGACGAAGAGCTGACCGTCCGCTCGATGCAGGCCGAGGCGGCGCTCCTGCAGGACGATCTCGACCAGGCGGCCAGCCTCGCTCGGCCGTCCCCCGACACGTTCCGCGACACCGTGCCCGCCGCGCCGCGTCGCCACGCTGTGGCGCCTGCACGGCCGGCTGGCGTCGGCGCGCGGCGATCAGTCGCGCGCCATCGCCATGCACGGCGCGCGCGCTGAAGCACGCCGAGACCGCGCACGACTCGCGCGCGCATCGGCCTGGCCCACTACGAGCTCGGCCAGTGCTATCGCCAGGTCGGCGACATCGCGATCGTCCGCGAGCACATCTCCAAGGCGGCGTCCGCGCTGCACGCCGCCGGCGACCGCCGCCATCTCGCGCTGGTCCACTCGCTGTCGAGCATCTCGCTCGCGCAGCTGGGGCGCTACGACGAAGCGATGTCGGCGCTGCGCCACGCGGAGCGGCTCGCCGTCGATGGTCCACGCGGACGACGTCCTGGCGACGGTCTGCGGCAACCAGGCGAACGTGATGATGCTGCAGCATCGCCACGAGCAGGCGCTGGCGCTGGCGGAGCGCAGCGTCGTCGCTGCACGAAGCGCACGGCTCCGGGCACGGCCTCGCCGTCGCGCTCGCGACGCTCGGCCAGATCTGCGTGCGCCTCGGCGATCTGGTCCGCGCCGAGGACGCGCTGCACCGCGCGCTCGAGGTGCGCAGCCCGATTCAGTTCCACGAGACGACCGGCGCGGTCGTTCGACACGCTCGCGCAGATTCACCTGATCCGCGGCCGCTACGACACCGCGAGCGACTTTCTCGGCCGCGCCAGCGAGGCCTACGGCGCCTACGGCCGCCAGACCAGCCAGTGGTACGAGTGGTCGGTGCGCGTGCCTCGGCGCGCGGCTCGCGCTGCGGCGCGCGCGACGCTCGACGAAGCGGTGGCGCGCGTCGACGAGATTCTCCAGGCCGGCGCGCCGCCGTTCGACGCGCTGCAGGCGACGCTCATCGCCGCCGAGGCGCTGATCGCTCGCGAACCAGCTGCCGCAGGCCGAAGCAGCGGCTCGCGGCGGCCGCCGACGCGCATCGACCCGCGAATCGCGCCGGCGGCGTGGGGCGAATACCTGCCGGCTGCGCGGCGCGCTCCACGCGAAGGACCAGCAGCGCCGCCGACGCCTACCACGACTTCTCGCAGAGCGCGGCGCTGCTCGATCTGCTCGGCGAGCGGTATCAGTCGGGCCTCAGCCACCTCGCGCTCGGGCGGCTGGTGGCGGAGACCGGCGCGCGCTCGGTCGCCGAGCGCCATCTGAACAAGGCGCTCGGCATCTTCCAGCAGCTCGGCGCGCGAACGCGACCTCGACGACACGCAAGCCGCGCAGTCGCTCCTGACCACGATCGGCACCGGCCAATACGTCATCTCCCGGCCGACGCCGACGATGCGATCGTCCGGCGGCATCGTCGATGCGGCGGCGCTGCCGGAGCTGCTCGGGCGCGAGACCGCCTCGGCGCTGCTCGAAGCCGCGGCCGGCGATTGCGCCGTCGTCTACGTCGCAGCTGGCCGGCGGCGACGTCCACGTCGTCGCCGTGCGCCGGCTGCGAGCCGGATGCCGGGCGCGCGCTGGCGCGATCGGCGGCGAACGGCACGGCGCTACGGGCGCGGCATCGATCGTCGTCGAGCCGCTTGGCCGCCACGTCGACGGCCCGCGCCTCGGGCCTCGTCGCGTCGCCGCGGCCGATCGGCCATCCGGTGATGCGCCGGCTGAGGATGATCGGCGCCGTGGCGCGGCAGGGGTTCATGCTGTGCGCGGCGCGCGATCGGTCGGTGCCGACGGCCGGCCTGGCCGATCGACCCGGTCGCTCGAACCGCTCATCCCGGGTTTCCTCTCGGCGAGCGCCGCCATGGACCGCGTCGTCGAGCAGATTCAGCGGCTGTCCGGGCAACGACCTGACGGTGCTGATCACCGGCGAGAGCGGCACCGGCAAGGAGCTGGTCGCGCGCGCGATTCACGCCGGCTCGCACCGCAGCGCCGGGACGTTCCTGCCCTACAACTGCACGACGACCGGCCGCGATCTCGCCGACAGCCAGCTGTTCGGCCATCGCCGCGGCAGCTTCACCGGCGCGGTCTCCGATCAGCCGGGCCTGGTGCGGACGGCCGTCGGCGGCACGCTGTTCCTCGACGAGATCGGCGACCTCCCGCTCGACGTCCAGCCGAAGCTGCTGCGCTTCCTCGAGCAGCACGAGATCATGCCGATCGGCGAGACGCAAGCCGCAGCGGGTCGACGTGCGCGTGCTGGCGGCGACCAACGCCGATCTCGAGCAGCGCGTGGCGGAAGGAAAGTTTCGCGAGGACCTCTACTACCGCTTGAGCGTGATCCGGATCCACGTGCCGCCGCTGCGCGAGCGGCGCGAAGAGATTCCGCACCTGAGCACGTTCTTCCTGCGCGAAGCGATCGAAGCGGCTCGGCAAGCCCGACATCCACCTGAGCTCGGAAACGCTCGACGTGTTCTCGCAGTACTGGTGGCCGGGCAACGTGCGGCAGCTGAAGAACGAAATCCAGCGGGCGGTGGCGCTCAGCGCGCCGGGCGGGAGCGTCGAGCCGGCCCACCTGTCGCCGGAGGTCGTCTCGACCCGCGCCTGTCGCCCGGCTCGGGCTCGATCCGGATCCCGCGGACCGCGACGGCCGAACCTGGCCTCGGCCATCGAGCACATGGAACGCGACCTCATCAGGCCGCGCTCGACCGGGCCGGCGGCAACATCTCGGAAACGGCGCGGTCGCTGCGGCGCTCACGCGCCGCGGCCTCTGCACTCAAGATCCGACGGCTCGGGCTCGACGCGCCGGCGGAAGTCGACGCGCACGAGGCTCTGAATCCGTATACGACGTATCCAGTTTGCAGCCTCAGTTGGATACGTTGTATGCCTTTGCACGTCGGTTGAATATCTGCGCAAATTATGCAACACGCTGGATACGCTTGGTTTACGTCTCATGACCGACCCCAGCGAAGCTGTGCACGGAAATGCAATAGGCGCGGAGCTTGATACGCATAGTCAGCACCGCCACTAACACTGGTGGGGGACTTCGTGACACACACCTGCGAACTGACAATTCTTCGGCTCAAGCGGCCGGACGCCAGCCAGCGCGATGGCTGAGCGGCGCGCCGTGACGCTTCCCGCCCGGATGACGTGGAAGGATCAACGGGGCGCGACACGCTTCGCGACGGTCACCATTCGCAACGTCAGCGACCGCGGCGTCTACGTCGAATCCCAGTCGCCGCTGTCGATTCCGCTGTTCCGGCTGGTGCAGTTCCAGCTCGAGCGCGACGCCCCGCGTGCTCCGGACGCGCTCCCGGCATCGCTGCAGCAGGGCCGGGTCCTGGGCGCGGTCTACCGCGTCTCGCCGCCGCAGGGCTCGCAGCCGCAGGGGCTCGCGCTGCGCCTGATGGTCGATCCCAAGCGCGCGACGGTCAGACCGAGGTGGAGGCGACGCGCGGCTACGGCTTAATTGCCTTTCTTCCTCCAGTACCGCGCCAAGCCCCTTCCAGTTCAGATCGAACCGGCCGGCCACTTCGTAGGCCCGCGCTTCCGACTCGCTCATCCTTCTCCGCAACTCGCGGCGCAGTTCGTCCGCGAACCAGGCTTCGCGATCCTCGTCGCTTCCCGGCCTCGCCAGCGAGGCCCTGACCAGGCTCGCCACCATCTCGAGGTGCGAGGCCATTTCCGTCAGGTGCGCCTCGGCCGGCCCGTGCGGCCCGAAATGCGTCACGAAGATCGTGTCCGGCCGCCACTCGGCGAGGCGGCGGAGGCTGTCGCCCCAGAGTCTCGAGATCGATGTCCGGCGGCGGCGTCGGCGGCATGATGTAGCCGCCCGGCTGCAGCCGGATCCCCGCGGTGTCGCCGACAAACGCGATGCCGGTGTCGGCTTGCTGAAGTAGCTGACGTGGTGGGAGGCGTGGCCCGGCGTGTAGCGCGACCTCGAGGTCGCGGCCGCCGGCGCTGACCCGTTCTCCGCCGCGCAGGACGACGAGCGCCTCCGGCGGCACCGGACGGAACTCCCCCACAGACGGTCCATCTCGTCGCCCCACAGGCGCGTCGCGCTGGCGACCAGCCGCTCGGGGCTCGACCATGTGCGGCGCCCCTCTTTCGTGGACGTAGACCTTGAGCGCCGGCTGCTCGTGCACGAGCGTCCCGGTCGCGCCGGCATGGTCGAAATGGATGTGGGTCAGCAGCATCGGCACGGAGATCGGCGATGGCGATCCCGGCCGCCGGAGAGCGCTGCGCGCAGCGCCGGCAGCGTGCTCGACGGCCCGGGATCGATCAGCGCGACGCCGCCCGGCCCGTGCAGCACGACGGTCGCGATGATGCGCGGCACGCCGAGGAAGTTGAGTCGAGATACGACAGGCCCGTACGCGAGGTGTGTTCATGGGGTTCGATTCGCGCCGCGCGCGCCGATGGCAATGCCACCGCCCACGCACGATGATGGCGGGCCCGATCAGGCCGCTGCGCCCCGATCCAGCGCTCCAGGGTATTCCAACTGTAGGCCGAGCGAGTACCCGCCGCGGCCACGCGCCAGCGACCACACGACCGCGCCGGCGGCGTTGTGCACGCGGGAACGTCGGCCAGCGGAGCCCGCTGCTGCCAGCGAGCACGGCCCCGAACGCACGCAACCCGGTGATGAAGCGCGCGATGAACACAGTCCGCGGCCCGTGACGCTCGAAGAACCGGTCGAACATCGCGAGACGGATCGGCGTCAGGCCGAGGCGCGCCGCCGTAGCGTTCAGCCAGCCACGCAGCCCGAGCGCCGCCCGATCGCAAACCCGAGATTGTCGCCCAGCGATCGCGCCGACAATCGCGGTCGCGACGACGCCCGTGAACGATCAGAGCGGCCGAAATGCGCCAGCGCCGCGCGCCCGCCAGCAGCGTCGTCTCGCCGGGCACTGGCAGGCCGGTGTTCTCCAGAAAGACACCGGCAAAGACGACCAGCGTAACCGTATCGCGTGAACAGGTCGAGCAGCCACTCAGGCATGGCAGCTCACCATGAGACGTCTGAGCGCTACCGCGCCTGACACTCGCAGTTCGCCGCCTCGTCGGGCTTCCTGTTCCCGGCATAGACCGGGACCTGCGGAGTACGGGCACGGCAGTGCGCGTGCGGTCGACGACCCCGTCTGGTCGAGTGCGAGGCAGCACGATTCGATCGGGCGCCTGGCGCGTTCGACCCACTGCTCGAGCGCGCCGACCATGTCGAACGCGTTCGGGCCTTCGCCGCCGCCGCAGTGGCCCATGCCCGGCGCCATGAACAGCCGATAGGCAGTCCGGATCGCCGGCGCCGCCGACGCGATCCACCACCCGCGCGTAGTACTGCGTGCTGTTGCCCGGCGAGATCTGCGGATCGCTCCAGCCGTGATACTGAATCAGCTTGCCGCCGCGATCGATGAACGGCTTCAGGTTCGGATCGAGCGCGTTGATCGTGTCGTCGTCCGCTTCCTCCGCGCGCGCGATGTCGGCATCGACGTCGAACTGCTGGACGGTCCAGCCGGGTCGTTGAAGACGAGGAATCGGAACTGATCGAGCCCGGTCGCTCGAGCCGACGCGGTCCATCCGAGTCGGCGTCCATCCGAGCTCGCTGCCGGGCGCAAGGCCGGCGATCTCCCGCTTGGTCTTGCGGATTCGACTGCCGCAGAGTAGATCAACCGCGCGGTCTCCACCTGCGCGCGCGGTCAGGCACGCGGCCTCATCGGCGCCTTTGCACTGCAGGACGCCGGATCGAACCGGCACCGCGCCGGATCCTCGATCAGCCCGTCCTTCACGCCGTCGAGCGCGTCGCACGCCTCGACGACGGCCGCGATGCAGCAGCTGCGTCTGCGGCGGCGACAGCCGCGCCGCTTCGCTCTGCTCCAGCGCTCTTCGCGACGCGTACCGCCTGCGCCGCGCGCCCGGTCCAGTCGAGGCCCGGCGCGCCGGCGATGATGCCGTCGAAATCCGCCGGGAAGCGCTGCGCTTCCTTCATCGCCTGGCGCCCGCCGGCGGAGCAGCCGTTCCAGTACGAGAACTTCGGGGCGGCGTCGTAGTAGGCGGCGATGATCTTCTTCGACGCCGCCGTCATCTCGTGGACCGCGCGCCAGCCGAAATCGATCGACCTTCTCCGGATGTCCGAGCGCAAAGCTGCGCGCTGCCGCCGGCGTGGCCGGTGTCGGTGGAGCTCGTCGCATAGCCCCGCGCGAGCGCGGTCATCATCGCCGGGGTACGCGATCGCGCCGCTGAACGCGCCGTTGCCGACCGCCTGATACTTGCCGTTCCAGCTCGACGCCGGCATCCAGACCTCGATCTTGATGTCGGAGTCGGCGCGTCGGCGTCAGCGTCGCGGCGACGCGGCAGAACGCCGGCAGCGCGCGCGAGCGTCAGCCGCCCGCCCTGGGCCGGCGGCGTGAAAGGCCCGGCCTCGACCGCCTGCGCCAGCGTGCATGGTGCCGTTCGGACAGCCGCATGCTCGCGAGCGCCCCGCATGGGGCCCATTGGCCTCGAGGAGGCCGGCCGGGAACGGCGCCGCGAGCAGCAAACGAACATGCCGGCGGTCGGGATTTTCATGACAGCTCCGGATAGGCGCGGTAGCACGCGTCTGAACCGCGGAGTCCGGAACCGCGAAGGTCGAGCTGTCGCGCTCCGGTTAGACAGGCCACCGTCAGCGTTTCGGAACAACCGCACTCGCTCGCGCTAGCGGCTGCCTGGCCCTCGCAGCGCTCCGGCCGGGGCGTTCGGCGGTGATCGCCCCGTCGGCGACGACCCGCCGGCCGTTCGACGAAGACGTGCTTGATCGCCGACCGAGTAGTGCGTCGGATCGTCGAAGGTCGCGACGTCGCGGATCGTCGCCGGATCGAAGATCGTGATGTCGGCGGCGAGCCCGGGCGCAGCACGCCGCGATCGTTCAGGTGCACGCGCGCCGCCGCCTTCGACGTCATTTTCCGGATCGCCTCCTCGAGCGGCAGCAGCTTCTCGTCGCGCACGTAGTGGCCGAGGATGCGCGGGAAGGAGCCCCAGGCGCGCGGGTGCGACTTCGACTCCGACAGCTTGCCGTCCTCCGCCTGCGCGCCCGGAGTCGGTCCCGACGCCGACCAGCGGATGCTTCAACGCCGGTGCGGACGTCGTCTCTCATCCATGATCGCGATGACGACCGCAGATTCCCCTTGTCGGCGAGACACCAGGTCGATCACCGCATCGCGCGGATCCTTCCCATCGCCTTGCCGATCTGGGTCAGCGTCATTGCCTTCGTATTTGCGCAGCGCCGGGTCGAGCACCGACGACACCATGACGCCGTCGCCTCCGTTGGCGCCGCACCACTGGTTCTCCCAGGTGGTGGCGTTTGCGTCTTCCATGTCCTTCTTGACGCGCTCGCGCGTCGCCGGGTCGTTGAGCCGCGCCGCGCGTCTTCGCGAAGCCGCCTTCGCGCGCCCACAGCGGCAGGCACAGGAATCGAGGCCGTTCGAGGCGCGCGTGTAAGGGATACTGGTTCGCCGTGACGTCGAGGCCGCGCGCGCCGCGCCGCCTCGATCCGCTGCAGCACTTCCGGCATCCTGCCGAGGGTTCGCCTTGTGGGCAGTCAGCAATACGTAG